>Ga0265293_10000143_pt1 | contig 171947 bp, 155 predicted proteins | sample Munlanlewell138R_FD_192505 | JGI IMG/M metagenome (GOLD analysis project Ga0265293, IMG submission 192505) | Leachate microbial communities from a municipal landfill in Southern Ontario, Canada - Leachate well 138R | ecosystem: Engineered > Solid waste > Landfill > Unclassified | place... | reverse complement strand
CCCTGCGCCTCGTTGATCTCGATGATGGTGATGTCGTCGAGCGTCAGGCCGGCGCGCTCGAGCACCGCGCGGATGGCGGGCGCCGGGCCGATGCCCATGATCTCGGGCGGTACGCCGGCGACGGCGGCCGCCACCAGACGGGCCAGCGAGCGGTGGCCCTTGCCAAGATAGGCGCCCGAGGCCACCACGGCCGCGGCCGCGCCATCGACCAGAGCCGAGCTATTGCCTGCGGTCTGTACGCCGCCCGGATAGACCGGCCGCAGGCGGGCCAGCGCTTCGAGCGGCGACGGCCGGGGGTGGGTGTCGGCATCGACCTTCTCGACCTTGCGCGGCAGGCGGATGTGGCGGGGGTTGTAGCCCGGCAGCTCGAAGGTTTCGTTGACCACCGGCACGATCTCTTCGGCCAGGCGTCCGGCCTGCTGGGCGTCCAGCGCGCGCTGGAACGACAAGACGGCGAATTCGTCCACCGCTTCGCGGGTGATGCCGTACTTCTTGGCCAGGTTCTCGGCCGTCTGGATCATCGACACGCCGGGCGCCGGATCGTCGAGGGCCTCCCACAGGTAGTCCTTGAACTCCACCGGCGCGCCCAGCTTGAAACCGGTGCGATGGCCAAAGGCGGCGATGGGATTGCGCGTCATGGACTCGGTGCCGCAGGCCAGCACCACGTCGGCATAGCCGCGGCTGATGTCGTCGCCCGCCTGGCGCAGGGCCTCGAAGCCGCTGCCGCAGATGCGCTGCACGTTCATGGCCGGCACTTCGACGGGTACGCCGGAGTACAGGCCGACATGGCGCGGCAGCATGTAGGCGTGGAATTCACCCGGCGCCATGCTGGCGGTGACGACCGAACCGATTTCGGTGGCCGGGATGCCGGCGCGCTCGAGCGCGCCGCGGGCGGCCTTGATGCCCATGTCGGTAGGCGTGAGGTCGCCGAAGGCGCCGCAATAGTCGATGAAGGGAGTGCGCGCGCCTTCGACGATCCAGACGTCGTCGAAAGTCGCGGAATAACGGATGGGTTTCATGATGACTCCAGGAAATAAAGCGCCCGGGCTTGCCGCTTGCACGGCGGCGCCGCCTCCGAGAAGGCTGCTCGCCATGGCGCGGCCTTAAGGTAAACAAGCCCCCGCGCTTTGCCGCCACGTGGCGCCATGACCTTCCGAACGGGGGCCGTGGTGCTTGGCAAGCAGGAGCGAGGGCAAAGGATCAATTCGGGTTTCGGCGTGGCAACAAGCGGCGCGGATGATCGCCGTCGAACAGGATTTCCACCATATCGGCGCGCAGGCGCAGAACGGCACGCTGGTTGATCGACCCTTTGTCGGTAACTTCGCCGAGATCGGCCGAGGGCGGCGTATCCATGATCAGGGCACGGGCCACGCGTGTGGCGCCGCCAGTGCCGGCGGCCCACTGGCGATCCACGAGCCCCTGAAAGAACTCGCGCACCACCGGGGTATCGATCACCGCCGATGGGCTCACGCCGCCCGGCAGCCCCGCCATCTCGCGGCAGGCATCGAAGCGGGGAAAGAGCAGGATGCCGATCTCGTTGCGGTTCAGGCCGGCGATCACGACGTCTTGCACGTAATCTTCGGCATCGGCCAGGATGCGGGCACGCAGCGGACCCACCGACACGAAAGTGCCGCTGGCCAGCTTGAAGTCTTCGGCGATGCGGCCATCGAAGGCCAGGCCGATGTCGCGATTGGCCGGATCGATGTAGCGCGCCGCGTCGCCCGAGCAAAAGTAGCCTTCCTCGTCGAAAGACTCGGCGGTTTGCTCGGGAGAACGCCAATAGCCAGGCGTGACGCTGGGCCCGCGATAGCGGACTTCCAGCTTGCCGTCCACCGGCACCAGCTTCACCCGCAGGCCGGGCGCCGGCAGGCCCAGCACGCCGGAGAATACCGTGCCACCGTTGGCGCACAGGGCGAACGGCGCGGTTTCGGTCATGCCCAGGCCGGTGATCATGCGAATGCGTTCACCGATGGTACGCTCGGCCACCTGATCGAGACGCTCCCATACCTGAGGAGCCAGGCCCGCGCCGGCAAAGAAGAAGATCTTGACGCGCGACAGCAGCTTGCGCGTGAGCGCTTCGTCGTGCTCCATCGCGGCGGCGATTTCTTCAAAGCCCTTGGGCACGTTGAAATAGATGGTGGGCGCGATCTCGCGCAGGTTGCGCAAGGTTTCGGCAATGCCATCCGGCGTGGGCCGACCGTCGTCGATGTACAGCGTGCCGCCGTTGTAGAGCACGATGCCGATGTTGTGGTTACCGCCGAAGGTGTGGTTCCAGGGCAGCCAGTCGATCAGCACCGGCGGTGTTTCGGCCAGGAAGGGCAGGCATTGGCGGATCATTTGCAGGTTGCTGCACATCATGCGGTGGGTATTGACCACCGCCTTGGGCGCCTTGGTGGAGCCCGAGGTGAACAGGAACTTGCCGATGGTGTCGGGCGTGATCCGGGCGAGCGCGGCGTCTACCTCGGCCGTGGCCGGCGTGTCGAGCAGGCTCTGGAACGGGGTGAGTTCGCGACCGGCCGATACGCCGTCGATCTGGTGCGCCACCACCTCGACACCAGCCGGGATCACGCCCCGGATGGCGCGCGCGTATTCGGCTTCGGAGGCTGCGAACACCAGCCCCGGCGTGAGCAGTTCGGTAATGTGGCGTAGCTTGCCGAAGTCGTCGGACAGCAGCGAGTAGGCCGTGGAAATGGGCGCGAACGGCACTCCCGCCAGGAAGGCGCCGAGCCCCAGCATGAAATGCTCGAGGTCATTGCCCGACAGCACCAGGATGGGGCGATCCGGGCCCAGCTTGCGGTCGAGCAGGGCCTGGGCGATGTTGCGCGCCTGCGCCAGCGCCTGAGCCCAGGTAATCTCGATCCATTGGCCGTCGGCGCCGCGGCGCGCCACCAGCACGCGCTCGCCGTGTTCGGTGGCGCCACGAATGAGGCACAGGCCGAGGTGGTCGGGATACCCTTGCAGCGGCTCGACCGATTCGATCAGCAAAGCGCCATCGGCACGGTCGACGAAACTGGCCTTGAGCGAGCCGCCCAGCGCCACTTCGCGATAGCGCGGCACGACGGAAGTTTGATCGGACATGGCGGATTTACTCGTGGTTTTTGAGCGCCTTGGCGGCCTTGCCGGTCAGGAAGGCGTTGAGGCGATCCTTGGCGGCCTGGTCGGAGGCGGCGATCGCCGACATCAGGGACTCGGTGAACAGGCCATCGGATTGCGATTGATCGGCGATGCGCGGCAAGGCCTGCATGACCGCGAAATTGGACAGCGGCGCATTGGCGGCGATGCGCTCGGCCAGCGCCCGAGCCTTGGCCATGCCTTCGCCTTCGGGCACCAGATACTGCGACAGGCCGATTTCCATGCCTTGCTGCGCATCGTAGGTGCGGCCGGTGAGCATCATGTCGGTCATGCGGGCCACGCCGATCAGGCGCGGAATGCGCGCCGAACCGCTGCCGCCAACGAACAGCCCGCGCTGGCCTTCGGGCAGGGCGTAGTAAGTGGACGGCTGGGCGATGCGGATATGGCAGGTGCTGGCGAGCTCGAGCCCGCCGCCCACCACGGCGCCATGCAGCACGGCGATGACCGGCACCTTGCCAAACTGGATATGCTCGAAGCAGGCGTGCCAATTGCGGGAGTGCGCGATGCTCTGGGCCGCGTTTTGCTCGGTGACCTCGGACAGATCGAGCCCGGCGCAGAAGTGGTCGCCCTCGCCATGCAGGATGACGCAGCGCACATCGGCGGGCAGGTTGACGAAGGCTGTATAAAGGGCCGCGATAAGGGCATCGTTGACGGCGTTGCGCTTGGTGGGGCGCGTCAGGCGCATGATGGCGACCGGGCCTTCAAAGTCGACGGCCAGGAGATCGCTGGTGAACGGAAAGGAAGCTTGGGACATGGCGGGAATACGCACGGGAGAAAAGGAGACGGGGGCGATGCCGAAACGGCTTGCGGCGCCGATTAATTAATAGTATTAACTGTTATTCTGCAAAAAGAAATAGAGGGTATACCCTTAGACCAGAGCGGCAACCCCCTATGAGCAGGCGCCGCCCGGCCATCGATTCCCGGATGCGGGTGCGCCTTGGCGTCCGGACGTTGCGCAGCGCGTAGCCCCGGCGGCCTGACGCGCCCTTCCCGGTCAGACGAATTTCGGGCAACAATCACCGTCCTGCGCAAACCCCGGGCCGGGCGACCGGCCGGGGCCCCGTCAGCGCGATCAACGGCAAGACAAGGAGTCAAGACACTATGGCAAAACAGCATCGGGTGGCGGTCATCCCCGGCGACGGAATCGGTAAGGAAGTCATGCCCGAGGGCTTGCGCGTCGTGCGCGCGGCGGCCGAGCGCCACGGCATCGACCTGGCGTTCGAGGACATCGATTGGGCGAGTTGCGAGTACTACCAGCAGACCGGCAGCATGATGCCCGCCGACTGGAAGGAGCGCCTGGCCGGCCACGAGGCGCTGTTCTTTGGCGCGGTGGGCTGGCCCGCCACCGTGCCCGACCATGTGTCGCTATGGGGTTCGCTGCTCAAGTTCCGCCGCGAGTTCGATCAGTACGTCAACTTGCGGTCGGTGCGCCTGTTCGAAGGCGTGCCCTGCCCCCTGGCCGGCCGTGAGCCGGGCGATATCGACTTTCTGGTGGTGCGCGAGAACACCGAGGGCGAGTACACCAACCTGGGTGGCCGGCTGTTCGAAGGCACCGACCGTGAGATCGTGATCCAGGAGGCGGTGTTCTCGCGGCACGGCACCGACCGCGTGCTGCGCCACGCCTTCGAGCTGGCGCGTTCGCGGCCCCGGCGCCACCTGACGGTGGCCACCAAAAGCAATGGCATCGCGGTGAGCATGCCGTGGTGGGACGAGCGTGCCGAGGCGATGGCGGCGCAGTACCCGGACGTGACGGTGGACAAGCAGCACATCGATATTCTGTGCGCACGCTTTGTGTTGCAGCCGCAGCGTTTCGATGTGGTGGTGGCGTCCAATCTGTTCGGCGATATTTTGTCGGACCTGGGGCCGGCGTGTACCGGCACGATCGGACTGGCGCCGTCGGCCAACCTCAATCCCGATCGTACGTTTCCGTCGTTGTTCGAACCGGTGCATGGCTCGGCGCCGGATATTTACGGACAGGGTATCGCCAACCCCATCGCCATGATCTGGTCGGGTGCGCTGATGCTGGATTTTCTGGGGTATCCGCAGGCGCACGACGACATTCTGCGCGCCATCGAGCAGACGCTGCGGGATGGCCCGCGCACGCCCGATCTCGGCGGCAACGCCACCACAATGGAAGTGGGGACTGCGATCGAGGCGCGGGTTCGCGCGTGATCAGCCACCGCTCGCGCCGGCGGGCCGGGCCGGCACCGGCCCGCCCTGGTGCATGAAGCAGCCAACGTCGATCACGGTGCCGGAGATGGCGGCGGCATCGTCCGACAGCAGGAAGGCGACGGCGTTGGCCATGTCTTCGGGCGTGACGGGATGGCCGGCCACCGAGCCGGAAGCGCCATGGCCGAAGCGCGAGGCGTCGCCACCGACCCGGCCCAGGCTCATGCCGGTGACGATGCCACCGCCGCCCGGGATCACGGTATTGACGCGGATGTGCTGGTGGAAGTGGTCGTAGGCCATGGCTTGGCTGAGCGTGTGGATGGCGCCCTTGCTGGCGGCGTAGGCCGCCATGTTGGGCTTGCCCCAGCCGGCGCCCGAGCCGATGTTGACGATGGCTCCCCCACCCTGCTCCACCATGTGCGGAATGACGGCGCGCGCGCTGAGGTAGGCGCCCTTGACGTTGACGGCGAAGATTTTGTCCCACAGGGCTTCGTCGGTGTCGAGCACGGTGCCGAGCGGGCCGATGGCGGCGTTATGGACCAGCGCGTCGATCCGGCCATGGCGCGCCAGGGCGGCGGCCATGACCCGGTCGATGTCCGCGGCCTTCGAAACATCCGCCTCGAGCACTTCGCCGCTCAGGTTCTCGTCGGCCAATTGCTGGCGCAGCGGCGCGATGCCGGCCGCCGCGGTGCTGGATACCTGGGGCGCGTCGAGACCGAAGGCCACGACGTGCCAGCCGCGCCGGGCCAGGCCCATGACGATGCCGGCGCCCAGGCCGAAGGTGCCGCCGGTGACGATGACGGTTTTCATGATGTGTTCGACTCCATGCAAGGAAAGGATGCCGGTCCGCGACCGGCGATGATTCGGATTTTGTGATGGGTTCATGTAGAAAATTCGCTTTTGCGAATGCTGCCGACATGCTGCAATGATGGCCTGGACTCGAAATCATCCAAGGAGGTATAGCGTCATGTCCCGACTCATTCCCGCGGTCGATGCGGTGATCGCCGGCGCCGGGCCGGTAGGCCTGGTGCTGGCGATGGAGCTGGCCCGCCACGGCCGTCAGGTATTGATCGTGGAACCCCGCCGGCGGCTCGAGCCGCCCAGCGTGAAATGCAATCACGTGTCGGCGCGCTCGATGGAAATTTTCCGGCGCCTGGGGCTGGCGCAGAAGGTGCGACAGGCCGGGCTGCCAGCCGACTATCCGCACGACATCGCCTACCGCACCACGGCCACCGGCATCGAGCTCACGCGCATTCATATTCCCTGCTGGCGCGATCGCTATACCGATACCTCGGGGCCGGATGGCAATTGGCCCACGTCCGAGCCGCCGCATCGCATCAACCAGATCTATCTCGAACCCATCCTGTTCCAGCACGCGGAGCAGACCCCGGGCATCACGATCTGGAACCGGTGCGAGCTGCAAGGCTTCGAGCAGGACGAAAGCGGCGTGCAAGCGCGTATTCTCGACCTCGACAACGATGCCACCATCACCGTGCCGGCATCGTATTTGATCGGCTGCGACGGCGGCCGCTCCACCGTGCGGCGCGCCATCGGCGCCGAGCTGCAGGGCGACGCCGTGGTGCAACGGGTGCAGTCCACCTATCTGCGCGCGCCGGATCTGCTGCGGCGCTTCCGTTATGCGCCGGCCTGGGCCACGTTTTCGCTCAATCCGCGCCGCAGCGGCAATATGTACGCCATCGACGGCCGCGAGCTGTGGCTGGTGCACAACTATCTGCGCGACGACGAGCCGGACTTCGACTCGGTGGATCGCGACGCGTCGATCCGCGCCATCCTGGGCGTGGGCGACGACTTCCGGTACGAAGTCATCAACGTCGAAGATTGGTACGGCCGCCGGCTGGTGGCCAACCGCTTCCGCGATCGCCGGGTGTTCATCTGCGGCGATGCCGCCCATTTGTGGGTGCCTTATGCCGGCTACGGCATGAATGCCGGGATCGCCGACGCGTCCAACCTGGCCTGGCTGCTGGGCGCCCGGCTCGCCGGCTGGGGCGGCGAGCGCATCCTCGACGCCCACGAAGCCGAGCGCCAGCCGATCACGCAACAGGTGTCGTACTTCGCCATGAACCACGCCCATGCCATGACCAAGCAGCGCGGCGGGGTACCGGCCAATATTGAGGAGGACAGCCCGGCGGGCGAAGCCGCGCGCGCCGCGCTCGGCCGCCAGGCCTACGAGCTCAACGTTCAGCAGTATGCGGCGGCGGGGCTCAATTTCGGGTACTTCTACGATACTTCGCCAATCATTGCCTACGACGGCGAGGCGGCGCCGGGCTACGGCATGGGTTCGTTCACCCCCTCCACCGTACCGGGCTGCCGCACGCCGTGGTTCCGCCTGGCGGATGGCCGGCCGCTGTACGATGCGCTGGGCGAGGGCTACACGCTGCTGCGTTTCGACCCGGCGATCGATACCACACCCCTGGAACAGGCTGCGGCACAGCGCGGCGTACCGCTGATGGTGCTCGACGCGGATCGCCAAGACGAACGTACTGCCGTCTATGAGCATGCGCTGCTGCTGTCGCGCCCCGACCAGCACGTGGCGTGGCGCGGCGATGCCCTGCCGGCCGATCCGCTGGCCTTGATCGACCATCTCCGTGGCGCCTGACCGACAGGCGGCCGCCGGCCGCCTATACGCTTCCCCCGAGCCCGACGCCTGAGGATCGCTCCGGCCTTCGGCCCGGGCGCTCTCCCCGCAGCGGCGCAAGGGGGATGCCATCCGATGCCGCCTTACTCCACTCGAATACCGGCGTCGTCGGCGACTTTCTTCCAACGCGCAAGATCGCTGTTGATCAGCGCAGCCAGCGCCTTGTCGTCGGCGGAGCCGGTCGCCATGCCCAACTGGGCGAAACGCTCGATCACCGAGGGGTCCTTCAGGATCTCGACCAGTTGGCCATTGAGCCGATCCACCACGGCCTGCGGCGTGCCCGCCGGGGCGACCAGCGAGGTCCAGATGGGCGCGTCGTAGCCCTGAATACCGGCCTCGTCGATGGTGGGCACGTCGGGCAAGGCCGCCGAGCGCTCGATGGTGGTGACGCCCAGGGCCTGCAGCCGGCCGGCCTGGATTGCTGGGATCACGGCCGCGGTGTCGAGAAAGGCAAAATCTGTTTGGCCCCCCATCAGGTCGGTGGTCGTGGGGCCGGATCCTTTATAGGGAATATTGGTGAACTTGATGCCGGCGTGCTCGGAAAACAGGTTGGCCATGAGCTCCATGGTGGAGGATGCCGAGCCATGGGCCAGCGGCGTGGGGCTCTTTTTGGCGTACTCGATGAACTCCTGCAGGGTTTTGATATCTTTCAGCTTCGGACCGGTGACCAGCACGAACGGAAAACGGGCCAGCAGGGCGATGGGGGTGAAATCCTTGACCGAATCGTAGGTAACGCGTTCGGGCGCATAAATGGCTGGGTTGACCACCAGGCCGCCGGATGCGATGACCAGCAGCGTATAGCCATCGGGATCGGCGCGCTTGACCTGATTGGCCGACAGCATCGAGGCGGCGCCGGGCTTGTTCTCGACCACAAAGGGCTGTCCCAGGCGCTTTTCGAGTTCGGCCGAGATGACGCGGGCCACGATGTCGTTGGTGCCACCCGGCGGGAAGCCCACGACGACCGAAACCGCTTTATCGGGATAGGCGGCATGGGCCACGGCGGCGGCCGTGATGCCCATGGCCACCACACAAGCACGGAGTGCGGATTTCAAGACTTTCATCAGGTGTCTCCTCGAGAAATACTGGCTTTGATGCACGGGCTTTACCGTTGAAAGCGCGGCCCGCGCGTTGACTTGGGCAGCGCCGAAACTTCGTTCTGACGCTGAGGTTGGAACATATTATGGTATTGGTGTCCGACCAGCGGACATCAATACCTTGAGAATAACTCCGGAAAGGACCATCCGGCAAGGGCGTCGACTGTCATATACTCGGAGTCCGTTACCAGACCCCTCTTTTCTCCTCCCATGGAAAAACCCGGTGAAAGCGTCCGCGCCGTCGAGCGGGCGCTGGATATTTTGCGAGCCTTCACGCCCGAAGACAGCCAGTTGTCGGCCGTAGACCTGGCGCGCCGCGTTCATCTGAGCCGCCCCACGCTCTACCGCCTTTTGTATACGCTCGAAAAGCAGGGGTTCATCGTGTCGGAAGGCGACCCCCAGCGCTTCCGGCTGGGACCGGCCATAGGCCGTCTGGCCCATAGCTGGAGCGCCAGCCTCGATCTGGGCCAGCTCGCGCAGCCGGTGCTGCAGCGCGTTTGGCAGATCACCCGCGAAACCGTGGCCCTGTTCGTGCCCGAAGGCAATCGGCGAATCTGCGTGGCCGAGCTTCCTTGCCCGCAGCCGCTGGCTTTCCGCCGCGGCATCGGGTATTCCGAAACCATCGTGCGTGGCGCCAGCGGCAGGGCCATCCTGGCCTTCCTGCCCGAGGGAGTGCTCGAGCTCGAGCCCGCGATCACGCCACCGCCCGACCTGGAGCAGTTGCTGGCCGAAGTGCGCGAACGGGGCTACGCCACGTCGCGCGACGAGCTGATCGACGGCGCGGTGGCCGTGGCCGCGCCCTTCTTTGATCGCGCCGGCGAAGTGATGGGGTCGATCGCCGTGTTCGGCCCCGCCGTGCGCATCGACGAAGCCCGCAACCAGGAGCTCATCGGCCTGTTGCGCGACGCCGCCGCCGAGCTCTCGCACTTGCTCGGCTACGACGGCCCGATCCCGCCGGCGCGCGGCGACGGAGCCAGGCCCGTGCCGGCGCGCGCCGCCAGCCCGGCCCGCCGGGCTAGAAAAACACCGTGAGATTCTTGGCCAGGAGTACATTCTGGTCCAGGATGATCTGGCGCCGGGCCACCTGCCACCGGCCGTTGGCGCCGCGTCGCAGGGTGTCGTAGCGCTTGCCCACGAAGATATTGGTCTCGGTTTCCACCCGGTTCTGGTAGAGCAGGAAACGACTGCTGATGTCCACCTCGCGCTCGCCATTGGCGCCATCGCGCACTTCGCCCAGCAGTACGTTGGTGACGAGGTGCGAGACGCGGGATAGCGGCTCTTCCGCCCAATGGACCCGGGTGCGGATCTGCGCCACCCGCTTGCCCAGGGTCCATTTGTCGTCTTCGAACCAGTTGATGTCGCGGCCGGCGCGGGTGTTCTCGCGGGCGTCGTGTTCGCCCTGCTTGACGTTGCGCCGGATCGGCATGTGGTATACGAGATCGTCGGCCAGCATGTCCAGCCATTCTTCGAAGCGGCGCCGGTCGAGCGCCTCGGCTTCGGCATAGAGGAACTCTTCGATCTCCTGTTGCAGCAAGAGCCGGTCGATGCCTTTGACTTCGACCACGGTGGCGGCGGTTTGCAGGCTCGTTTCCATTATTTGGCCTCCTGGAAGTGCGGATCGTTCTTGCCCAGCAGGACGTCCCAATCGCGCCCCTCCATGTAATCGCGCCAGCGGTGATACAGCATGCGCGGATTTTCTTCGCTCACTTGCTCGGACACGCGCCCGGGCATGGGCTGGTCGATGCGCGAGGCCCCGGAAGATTGTTGGTAGTTATAGGGATAGCGGCGGGCAATGGTGCCGCGGCTGGCCGCGGTGGCGTAGTTCCAGTTTTCCATGTCGTCTTGTTCGGTCATGCCGGCCGGTCCCGAGTAGCGCATGTAGTAGCGGCGCAGGAAGTCCTTGACCTCGGGAGGCGCGTCGCGATCGACGAGGAAGAAACGCCAGACCTCGATCTTGGCGGGTCCGTGCGGATGCCAGACGAAAATGGAGCGCGGCTGGTTGCCATGGAAGGAGGTATTGGGAAACACCGTGCCCACGAAGGGGCGCAGCCGCGATTGATCACCCAGCCGCTTGCGGCGCTCTTCGAAGCAGCGGCGGAAGTAGGCTTCCACCTCGGGGTTGTCCTTGAACGACTCCACGTACTCTTCGTCTTCCGGCATGATCGCGCTGTGCACGCCGTGGCCCTGCGGGAAGCTGATCCAGACGTGATGCGCCTTGGCCAGTTCGTTGTCGCGCCGCCCTTTGACGTCGGCACGCGCGCTGGGGCCGATGCCGATCATGTCCACCGAGCGGTGGCTGGGATTGTGATAGGTATCACCCATGAAGTTCTCGGCCGGCAGCTTCCAGTTGCAGGGGATGATCCACTTGGTGATGCCGCCAATGACCTCCGAGCCGCCCTCACGGCCATCCCGGCTATCGAGTGCCAGGTCGAGGTGGTTTTTGGCGTCGCCCAGATAGGTAAGGAAATCGGGGGCTTCGGGATCCCAGTTGGCCCAGATGGTGCCTTTGTAGTTGGTGACCTGCGCCGGCTGGACGAGGCCCCAGTCGGATTTGTCCATACGACCGGCGTAGATGGCGTCGTACATGGGTACGCCCGTGAGCTTGCCGTCGAGCGAGTAGCTCCAGGCATGGTACGGGCAAGTGAACATGCGGGTATTGCCTTCGTCGTAGAGGGCGACTTTCATGCCGCGGTGGCGGCAGGAGTTGAGGAAGACGCGGATCTGGCGGTCTTCGCCCCGACAGAGAATGACGGATTCTTCGCCCATGCGCGAAACGAAGAAGTCGCCCGGATTGGGCACCTGGCTTTCGTGACCGATGAATTGCCAGACGCGGGGAAATAGCTTTTCAAGCTCTTCGCGATAGATGTCTTCGCGAAAAAAGATATCGCGGCTGACGAGGCCGCGCTCGAGGTCGACGTAGTTGGCGTAGGACTGTTCGCTCATGGCAGGTTCCAGCTAAGGATGGTGAGGCGGCTGTACGGGTGCGGCTTGAACCCCGTCCGGCCCGGATTCCGGCTTTGCCGTTATGTCCACTGAATGGACTTGATTCTCAGTTTTTTGAATTCTAGCGGAACTCGTGGGCGAATGCCAGCCCTTTTTGCCTCGATGGCTTGGGGTGCGTGGGGTTTTGTTCCAGAGGAAGAGGCGCGGCGCTGGCGGCGTCTCGGGCACGAGGCGTTTCCACCAGGCGCCGGCAACTTCTCGGGCAAGGGCGTTGCGATGCGAGGCCAGCCGCCGCGCGCGCGGATCGTGACCGTTACTCTGCGGCAGCTTGCGCTTGGGCTCGTGGTCAGGAGGTGGCGGGAGACGCGTCGGGACGCCAGCCCAGCGAGGCGCTGATGGCCGCCGCCTCTTCGCGCACTTTGGCCGCCACCTGGCCCTCTTCGTCCACGTCGATGCTGCCGCTGGGCCCCAGGGTGGTGAGCACGGCGGCGATCTTGCCGTCGGCGCCATGGATCGGCGCCGCCACCGCGCTGATGCCGGGCAGGTAGGTATCGCGCACGATGGCCATGCCCTGTTCGCGTATGTCGCGACGCAGGGAATTGATGGCACCTTTCTGTTCCAGGGACTGACGCTGGCCGGCCGGCAGGGCAAGCAGCTCGTCGCGCACCCATTCGCGCAGCCGGGGATCGTCGAGATGGGACAGGAACACCCGGCCGGTGGCCGAGGTGAGTAGCGAGAGCACCGAGCCGGCGCGCACGTTGAGCGTGACGGGCAGCGCCGGTTCCTCGAAGCGGACGATGGTGGGGCCGCGGTTGCCCATCACGGCGACGAAGCAGGTCAGGCCCAGGGCTTCGCGCAGGCGCGCCAAAGGCGCCTCGGCCAGGCGCACGGGGTCGGCCAGGCGGATGGCCACCAAGCCGATGTGGATGGTTTCGGGCCCCAGGTAGTAGTGCTGTGATAAGGGGTCCTGCGCGATCATGCCCGCCTCCAGCAGACTCAGCAGATAGCGGTGCACCTTGGCGGGCGGCTCGCCCACTTCGCGCGCCAGGCTGGTGAGGCTGGCGCGCCCGCCCAGGCTGGCCAGGCCCTTGAGCATGGCCACGCCGGTGGTGGCCGCCTGTACCCGCTGGCGGCGGTCGCGCGGGGGCGGTGCGGGATCGGAACTGGATGACATGGCGGGATTCCGGCAGAAAGTATCCGCCTCCCCAATGCATGGGCCAGCGGCTGGACAGACGTCCCGCAGTATATCCAGACCGAACCGGCAGCCCCACCGGGTCCGCCCGCCAGACCGGCACTTGCGGAAATACCACTCGGCGCAGCGCGGCAGAACTGCGCCAGCGTTTCGATCATGACATCGGTCTGCCCTCTCGGCGTGTCGCATGCCGCCTGGCGCACGGCCTCTTTTTATTTACGCAGTGCGTGTTATATTTACGCAAAGAGGAATTCAACCGCTATCTGGAGACACGTCCATGCCTTCGTCCACTGCCACCGCTTCGCGCTGCCCGGTCACGGCCGCGATGGCCGCCGCGCCGGCCTGCCCCCACGCCGCCAAGGCCGCCGCCTTCGATCCCTTCCAGGACACCTACATGGAGAACCCCTCCGAGTACGTGCGCTGGTCGCGCGAAGAGCAGCCGCTGTTCTATAGCCCCAAGCTCGATTACTGGGTCGTCACGCGCTATGCCACGGTGCGCGAGATCTTCCGCGATCCCGTGGTGTTCAGCGCTTCCAATGTGCTGGAGCCGATCGAACCGCCAGCGCCCGAGATGGCCGAGATCCTGCGCCAGTACGACTACGGCATGAACCGCACGCTGGTGAACGAAGACGAACCCATGCACATGGCCCGTCGCCGGGTTTTGATGGCGCCTTTCACCCCGGACCATCTGCGCGAGCACGAGCCGCTGGTGCGCCGGCTGGTGGACGAAACCATCGACGAGTTCATCGACGACGGCGAGGTGGATCTGGTACCGCGGCTGTTCTGGCAGGTGCCGTTCAGCGTGGCACTGCACTTCCTGGGCATCGACGACGCCGCCGACCGCGAGCAGATGCATCAGTTCGCCATCGCCCATACCATCAATGCCTTTGGCCGCCCCACGCCCGAGCAGCGGGTGGAGATCGCCCACCGCGTCGGCCAGTTCTGGCAGTTTTCGGGCCAGGTGCTCGAGAAGATGCGGCAAACGCCCGACGGCCCGGGATGGATGCGCTATTCGTTGCGGCAGCAACGCGAGCACCCCGAGATCGTCACCGATTCCTACCTGCACTCGATGATGATGGCGATCATCGTGGCCGCCCACGAAACCACCACGTTCGCCACCGCCAACGCGGTCAAGCTGTTGCTCGAGCACCGCGAGGCCTGGGAGGATCTCTGCGCCGATCCCTCGCTCATTTCGCCGGCGGTGGAAGAATGCCTGCGGCATAGCGGCTCGATCGCCTCATGGCGCCGGCGCACCACGCAAGAAGTCGAGATCGAAGGCCAGCGCCTGCCCGCCGGCACCCGTTTGCTGCTGGTGGTACATTCCGCCAACCACGATCCTCGCCGCTTCGACGATCCCGATCACTTCGACATCCATCGCGCCAACTCGGCCGACCATCTGACCTTCGGCTTTGGCGCCCACCAGTGCCTGGGCAAAAACCTTGGCCGCATGGAAATGCAGGTGATGATCGGCGCCCTGACGCGCCGGCTGCCCCACCTTCGGCTCCAGCCGCAGGCGTTCGAGTATGTGCACAACCTGTCGTTCAGGGGACCGCAGAACTTGCGCGTGGCCTGGAACCCGGCCGAGAACCCCGAACGCCGGGGACAAAACCCCGCGCCGCTACCCGAAACCCGCCTGGGCGCCCCGCTGGCGCGCGACCTGGCTCGTGTCTTGCGGGTAGCCACGGTCGAGGACGTCGGCGACGGCCTGAAACGCATTCGCCTCGAATCTCCTCGCGGCGAGCTCCTGCCTCGCTGGACCCCGGGGGCGCACATCGAGATCGAATGCGGCGAGACCGGGCTTTCGCGCGCCTATTCACTCTGCGGCAACCCCGACGATCGGCACGGCTGGGAGATCACGGTATTGCTCGAACCGCAAAGCCGGGGCGGCTCCGCGTGGATCCACCGCGAGGTCCGCGCTGGCGCCAACCTGCGGGTGCGCGGCCCGCGCAATCACTTCGCGGTGGACGACAGTCACGATGGCCCGCTGCTGTTCGTGGCCGGCGGCATCGGCATCACTCCCATTCTGACGCAGGCCGAGGCCGCGCGGCGCGCGGGCCGGGAATACCAATTGCACTACAGCGCCCGCCGCACGGCCGCCATGCCCTACGCTACCGAATTGCGCGCCCGCCACGATGAACGCCTGCGCACCTACGTCAGCGAGCAGGGCGAACGCAACGACCTCGTGCGCATGCTGGCGGCCGCCGGGCCCGGCGTACAAATCTATGCCTGCGGCCCCGAGCGCTTGCTCGATGGTCTGGCCCAAGCCGTGGCGCAGTCGGGCCTGCCCGATACCGCCCTGCATATCGAACACTTCAATCCGGATGCCGCCGGCGCCCTGCTGGCGGACGCGCGGCCTTTCACGGCCGAGCTCCGCGTTTCGGGACTGACCCTGCCGGTCCCCGCCGATCGCAGTCTGTTGCAAGTGCTGCGGGCCAACAACGTCGACTTGCCCAGCGATTGCGAAGAAGGCTTGTGCGGCGCCTGCGAAGTGGCGGTGGCAGGGGGCGAAGTGGACCATCGCGATCGGGTCCTGGGCGCGGCCGAACGCCGCCAGCACCAGCGCATGATGACCTGCTGCTCTCGCGCCGCCGGCGAGCGCCTCGTGCTCGACATCTGAACGTAGCCGGCGGATCGCGGCCTGCGTACAATGCGCGGGCGGGGATGGGAGGGTCCCGCACATGCGGGTGCCCCCTTCCGTCTTCCCGGCTCAGCATGAAACCTTCCTTTCTGTCGCGCGCAGGCCTCCTGCTGCTCGTTCTCGGCAGCGGCCTGCTCGGCGGTTGCGCAATGGTCGCCGTCCGCTCGGTTCCACCCGCCGACTATGTCGGCCTCAAACGCGGCGATATTCTCGGCACCGGCGAGCTCAGCGCCAACACCCACGAAACCCTCAACGTCATCGGCGTGGCGGCACAATCCTGCGACGCCACCCATACCCGCTGCATCGAGGCCGTGGCCTCCGCCGCGGGACTCTCCCACGAAAGGCGGTTATCGGCCCTGGCCGAGCTCTGGCTGCAGCAAGGCCTGGCCTTCACGCCCGAGCCCTCGGCCACGCGCCCCGATCCGCGCCTGCATGCCTGGCTGGAGGCGGCCCGCCATGCCTACGCCTATCTGTTTCTCACCGAGCGCGGGCCGAACGAAAGAGCCTTCGAAGATCGCCAGATCCAGATGCTCGATACCTACAATTACGCCACCCAGGAGGCGGTGGGAGCCCTGTTTGCCTTCCAGCGCCAGCAAGCCGCCACCGGCGTGAACGCCGCCGGGATCGCGCGCGCGCTGGCCGCCACCGGCTGGCGCCTGCAAAGCGATCTGTCGGCGCTGCCCGCCCTGCCGGGCGCCTCGCACGTCGCCGGACTGGTGCCGGCCTCTTCGTTGCGCTTTGACGGGCTGCGCTCGACCTACCGGCGCGACGGCTTCGGTGCCGAGCTGGTGGCGGTGATGGCGCCCCACCCGCGGGATGCCGAGGCCCAGCTCCCCTTCAGCCCCATGACTTCGCCGGTCGTCACGGCCTTCCTGCGTTTTGGCGGCGAAGACCTGAACAGCGTGCTCGCCACGCGCGAGGTCACGCTGGTGGCCTACAACCCCTATCGCGATAGCCGCGTCGAGCTTCACGGCCAAGACATACCGTTGGCGGCGAACTTTACCGCGGGCTACGGGCTTTGGCTCGCCCGCGCGGGCTTCGCCCGGCAATCGATTCTCACCTTGCTGGGCCGTCGGGAGGGCATCGCCGAACCTCATATTTATCTGATGCAGCCCTACGATCCGTCGCGCCGCGTGATCCTGATGATCCACGGCCTCGCCAGCAGCCCCGAGGCGTGGGTCAATCTGGCCAACGAGATCCTGGGCGACGACACCCTGCGCGAGCACTTCCAGATCTGGCAGGTGTACTACCCCACCAATGTCCCGGTCCCGGTCAACCGCGCCGCCATCGCCGAGGCCGTTCGCGTCACCCGCGACACGCTGGATCCGGACGCCAGCGACGCCGCGCGCTGCAATATGGTGGTGATCGGCCACAGCATGGGCGGCCTCCTGACCCGTCTGCTGCTGTCGTCCTCGAACGACATCCTCTGGCAGACACTGCTGCAGCAACGCGGCCTTGACGAATCCGAAGCCGGCGAGCTTCGCGCCGCCCTGGATTCGCTGGTGCACTTTTCGCCCTTGCCCGGCGTCGATCGCGCCGTCTTTCTCGCGGCGCCGCACCAGGGCACCGTGGTGGCCGGCTCGCGGCTGGTGCACTGGCTCAACCGCCTCATTGCCCTGCCCCTCACCTTGCTCGAAGGCGTCGACGTCGTCCTGGCCAAAATGGCCGGACAGGGCAGCCGCGGCGGCCTGCAGCCTCTCCGGCTGGCGACCGGTGTCGACCATCTCGATGCCGCCCATCCTTTCGTGAAGGCGGCCGCCGGTCTGCCGATGCACGCGGGATTGGCCTATCATTCAGTGATCGCCCGCGCCGACCCCGCCATCGCCTTGGCCGAGTCGGACGACGGCCTGGTTCCCTACTGGAGCGCCCACCTGCCGGATGCCCTTTCCGAGGCCATCATTACCAGCGGCCATAGCGTGCAAGAAACCCCGGCAGCGATCCTCGAAATCCGCCGTATCCTGCACCACGACCTGGCGTCGCGCTCCGCCGTTTCAACATGCGACTGAACCCCCAGCTACCCCGACAGACCACCTCCCTCGACGACACCGACATCGCCTTCATCGGCACCGGCCAAGGACGCCCCGTCCTGCTGGTCCATGGTTCGTTGTGCGACTACCGCTACTGGACCCCGCAACTGCGCACGCTGTCCGCTCATGGCGAAGTCCGCGCCGTGAGCCTGCGCTATTGCTGGCCCAATCCACCCGTCAGCGATGCCGCGCTGGCCCAGGCGCCATACAGCATCGGCCAGCATGCCGACGATCTCATCCGCTGCCTGGAGCTCTGGAACTGGAGCGGGGTCGACCTGGTGGGCCATTCACGCGGGGCGCGGGTGGCGCTGGAGCTGGCACTGCGCGCGCCGCAGCGGCTGCGCACGCTCACGCTGGCGGATCCCGGCCTCCCCGACACCGACGACGGTACGCCCAGCCCTTACGCGATGCAGGCCGCGGCCGCGATTCGCGCCGGCGATCCTGAAACGGGTGTGGGCGGTTTCGTCGACGCAGTCAATGGGCCCGACACCTGGCGGCGCATGATCGCCGACTTCCGCCGGATGGCGCTCGATAATGCCGCGACGCTATTGCCACAGGCCACCGAGAGCCTGCCGCTCCCCTCCGAGGCGGCATTGGCGGCGCTCGACCGTCCGGTGCTGCTCATGGGGGGCGCCAACAGTCCCGCGCGCTATGCCCGTGCCCGGAGCTGGCTGCAAGACCGGCTGCCCGATACCCGCAGCGTGGTGATCGCCGGCGCCGCCCACGGCATGAATCTCGCACGGCCCCAGGCCTTCCAGGAGGCGCTCACGACGTTCTGGAGCACCAGCGCATGACCGCATCTTCCTCGCCCGTCCAGGCCGACGCCGGCATCGTGTCCCGCCGCCTGCTGATCTGGATTTTCCTGGCCTTCGCCTCGGGTCATTTTTTGTCGTATGCCTTGCGCACGATCAACGCCGCGCTGGCGCCCTATCTCGTCGCCGACCTCCAGCTCGGCGCCGCCGACCTGGGCTGGCTATCGGCCTCGTACTTCATCGCCTTCGCGGGCCTGCAGTATCCGCTGGGCTTCTGGCTCGACCGCTATGGCGAACGGCGCGTCGAGGCGCTGCTGCTGATTATCGCCGCCGGGGGAGCCGCCATGATGGCCCTCGCCCCCTCCCTGGCGTGGATGACCTGGGGCCGCATCCTCATCGGCCTGGGCGTGGCGGCCTGCCTGATGGCGCCCTTCGCCTGGTTCCGGCGCCATTTTCCGCCGCAACGGCAATCCCAGCTCGGCTTGCTGCTGCTGGTGGCGGGGACCAGCGGCGCGGCCACCGCCACCCTGCCCGCCGCCACCCTGGCAATCTGGCTGGGCTGGCGCGGCGTGCTGGCGATCTTCGCCGTCCTATTACTGTTGTCCGCGGTCCTCATCTGGTGGGTCGTGCCCGATAAGCAGCCGGCGGCCGCCAGCGCGCCGGTCGAGGGAGGCCCTGGCGGTCTCGTTCGTCATCCCATCATGCTGAGCGTCATGGCCGTGGCTTTTATCGGCCACGGCGGGGTCATGGCGCTGCATACCCTATGGGCCGGGCCATGGATGACCGAGGTGCTGGGTATCGCTCCCACCTGGGCGGCGTCGTACCTGATGGTCTTCATGGTCACGATGCTGCTGTCGTACCTGGCGATGAGCTTCGTGGCGCCGCGGCTGCAGCGCCGCGGCCTGAGCATGCTGCGCATCGCGGCCTATGGCAATGGGCTCTCGGCCCTGCTGATCGTGCTCATCGCCGTGCTGCCCTACCCCTGGGCCTGGGTGCTGTGGCCGCTGCTGGCGCTGGCTTTTCCGGCGAACTCGCTGTTGCAGCCCGGCCTCTCGGTGCGGTTCCCACGCCAAATGGCCGGCCGGGTGATGACGCTCTACAACCTTTACCTGTTCTCGGGCGCCTTCGCCGTGCAATGGGGCATGGGCCTGTTGATCGAAGGCCTGCAAGGCGCGGGCTTATCCGCCACGGCCGCGTTCCAGGTCACGCTGGGCGGGCTGGGCGTCTTGTTCTGGATCGCGCTGCTTTGGTGGTGGCGCCGCGGCGGCTTGGGTTGATGCCGCGCCAGCGGTGCGCCGCCCGCGCCGCAGATAGCGCCACACGAAGCCGGGGTACGCGCACACCAGGAACAGCGTCAGGGTAATGGCGTAGAACTCCCAGCCTTGCTCGAAGCGGTTGCCCAGGCGGGCTTCGAACGCAAAACCCAACGCCATCACCACCGCATAGCCCGCCAGCAGCTCCAGCATTCGTACGCCGAACGGCTTGGCGCCGTGGCCCGCGGGCCACGGCAGCACGCCCAGGATGCGTTCGGTGACGAAGGGCAAATTGGCGAACACGACCATCAGACCGATCACCAGTGCCATAGCCAGGCCAAGCGTCATGCAACCTCCGGGAGAAGACGGCGACGTGCCGGCGGTTTCGGGATGAAGCCGCCGGCACGTGGGGAAAGTCGAGGATTTTTTACTGCAGGGCCGAACTCATGGCCTGCAGGCACAGCGCCATCAGCGGCGCCGGCAGAATGCCCAGGCCCAGCACCAGCAGCCCATTGACCGACAATACCGCGCGGCCGGTGCCGCCTTCTTCGAGGGGCGCCGCCGCGTTCTCGGACGAGGGCTCATCGAAGTAGACCAGCTTGACCACGCGCAGGTAGTAGAAAGCCCCCACCAGCGACGCCATCACGGCGATCACGGCCAGCCAGAGGTGGCCGGCGGCGATCACGACCTGCAACACCGCCAGTTTGGCATAGAAGCCCACCGTGGGCGGAATGCCCGTGAGCGAGAACATCATCAGCAGGATCATGGCCGCGAACCACGGGCTGCGGCGGCTCAGACCCTTGAGGTCGTCGAGCTGATCGGCCTCGAAGCCATTGATCCGGGACATGAACAGCACCAGGCCGAATGTACCCAACGTGGTGAGCACATAGGTAACCACGTAGAACAGCGACGCGCCATAGGCGTCCACACGGCCATCCAACCCATTGGCCGACATCAGGCCCAGCAGCACGAAACCCATGTGCGCGATGGTGGAGTAGGCCAGCATGCGCTTGAAGCTGGTTTGCGCGATGGCGGTTAGGTTGCCAATGACCAGCGACAACACGGCCAGGATGGCGAGCATGGGCTCCCACGCCGAGGCCGCCAGCGGCAGTGCCTCGCCAAGCAGGCGCACGGTGATGGCGAAAGTGGCCAGCTTGGGCGCGCCGCCGATCAACAGCGTCACGGTGGTGGGCGCGCCCTGGTAGACGTCGGGCGCCCACATGTGGAACGGCACCACGCCGAGCTTGAAAGCCAGGCCGGCCACGACGAACACGATGCCGAAGCTCAGCACCAGGCTGGGCGTCTCACCCAGGGCGATGGTGGCCGCCATGGTGGAGAGATCCAGCGTGCCGGTGGCGCCATACAGCATCGACATGCCATAGAGCAGGATGCCCGAAGCCAGCGAGCCCAGGACGAAGTACTTCATGGCGGCTTCGGTGGCCACCACATTCTCGCGGCGCAGCGCCACCAGCGCGTACAGCGCCAGCGACATCACCTCGAGGCCGAGGTAGATGGTGATCATGTTGCCGGCGGAGATCATCACCATCTGGCCGATAGTGGCCAGCAGCGCGAGCACGTAGAACTCGCCGCCGCGCGACAACATCTCGCGGCTGGCGACATAGCGGTGGCCATAGGCCAGCGTCACCATCATGGCCGCGTAGGTGCACAGCTTGAGGAAATACGAGAGATCGTCGGCAACGTACAAGCCCTGGAAGGTGCTGCCCGCCACCCCGCCCTGCCATTGCCAGAGCGTAACGACGAACACCAGCGCCAGCGCTCCCTGGGTAAGACGATAGGTCAGCGTCCGATCGTCGCCTTTGAGAAACGCATCCAGCAGCAACAGGCCGCACGCCAGGATCAGCATGAGGATTTCCGGCGCGGCCAATGCGAAATCGAGTGAATTAACTTGCATAGTGGGAACCACGGAAATCACAGTTTGGAGATGGCGACGTGATCGAGGAGCGCCTGCACCGATGCATGCATCACGTCGGTGAAGGGCTTGGGATACACGCCCATGTAAAGCACCGCGATGGCGAGGATGCCGAGAATGGCGAACTCGCGACCGTTGATGTCGCTCATCGCGCGCACGTTGTCGTTCGCCACCTCGCCGAAGAATACCCGCTTGACCAGCCACAGCGAATAAGACGCGGCGAGGATCAGGGTGGTGGCGGCGAGCAGGCCGATCCAGAAATTGAACTCGACGGCGCCGAGGATCACCATGAACTCGCCGACGAAGCCGCTGGTGGCGGGCAGCCCGCTGTTGGCCATCGCGAACAGCACGGCGAAGGCGGCGAAGCGCGGCATCACGTTGATCACGCCGCCGTAGTCGGCGATGCTGCGCGTATGCATGCGGTCGTAGAGCACGCCGATGCTGAAGAACATCGCGCCCGACACGAAGCCGTGGGAAATCATCTGCACGATCGCGCCTTCGATGCCGGCGGTATTGAAGATGAAGAAGCCCAGGGTGACGAAGCCCATGTGCGCGACCGACGAATAGGCCACGAGTTTCTTCATGTCGTCCTGCACGATCGCCACCAGGCCGATGTAGATCACGGCGATCAGCGAGAGCGCGATCATCAGCCAGGCGAGTTCGTGCGAGGCATCGGGCACGATGGGCAGCGAAAACCGCAGGAAGCCATAGGCGCCCAGCTTGAGCATGATCGCCGCCAGCACGATGGAGCCGCCGGTGGGCGCCTCGACGTGGGCGTCGGGCAGCCAGGTGTGCACCGGCCACATCGGCACCTTGACGGCGAAGGCCATCAGGAAGGCGAGGAAGATCAATATCTGCTCGGTGCGGCCCAGGCGCACCTCGTGCCAGGTGAGAATGTCGAAGCTGCCGCCGGCGACGTTCCAGAGATAGATGAAGGCCACCAGCGTGAGCAGCGAGCCCAGCAGGGTGTAGAGGAAGAACTTGAAGGCGGCGTAGACCCGGTTGGGCCCGCCCCATACGCCGATGATGATGTACATCGGGATGAGGGTGGCCTCGAAGAAGAAGTAGAACAGCAGGCCATCGAGCGAGACGAACACGCCGATCATCAGGCCCGACAAAATCAGGAAGGCGCCCATGTACTGGCCGACCCGCTGGGTGATGACCTCCCAGCCGGCCATCACCACGATGACGGTGATGAAGGCCGTGAGCAGCACGAACCACAGCGAGATACCGTCGACGCCCAGGTGGTAGTACACCGACAGCGGCTCGATCCAGGCCGACTTCTCGACGAACTGCATGTCGGCCGTGGAAGCGTCGAAGCCGAAGTACACCGGCAGCGTCACCAGCAGGCTCAGGATCGAGCCGGCCAGCGCCAGCATGCGGGTGGGCTGGGGATTGTCGTCGCGGCCCAGCAGCATGACCAGCAGGCCAAAGACGATGGGGACGAAGACCGCCAGCGTCAACCACGGGAATGAGGAGTGCACCATTTCGCCTGTCATCGTCTTATTTGATCAGTACAAAGAGAGTCACCAACACCAGGATGCCGACGATCATGGCAAAGGCGTAGTGATAGATGTAGCCCGATTGCAAGTGGCGCGACACCGAGGCGAACCAGCCCACCAGGCGGGCGCTGCCATTGACGAGCAGACCGTCGATCAAGGCCCGATCGCCACCGCGCCAGAGACCGGTGCCCAGGGCGCGCGCGCCCCGTGCAAACACGTTCTCGTAAACCCAGTCGGCGTAGTACTTGTTCTCGAGCACCGTCATCAGACCGCCGCTGCGGCGCCGGATGGCATCGCCCGCCGCCGGATTGGCCAGGCAGGTGTACCAGGAGATCACGAAACCGGCGACCACCAGCCAGAACGGCAGGGTGATGAAGGCGTGCAGGCCGTAGGCCAGCCAGCCATGGAAGGTGGCGGCGATGTCGGCCATGGCCGGGTGGCTGGGGAACGCCGTGATCACGCCGCGGAAGAAGTCACCGAACAGCATGGGCTGGATCACGATGGCGCCGATGATCACCGAGGGGATGGCCAGCAGCGCCAGCGGCAGGGTGACCACCCAGGGCGACTCGTGCGGCGTGCCGCCATGGTGATGATCGCCGCCGGCGTGCCCGCCATGGCCCTGGCCCGAGGTATCGAAGCGCTCTTTGCCATGGAAGACCAGGAAGTACACGCGGAACGAGTACAGCGAGGTGACGAACACGCCGATCAGGGTGGCGTAGTAGCCGAAGCTCGCGCCCCACACATTGGCCGCGCCGGCCGCCTCGATGATGTGCTCTTTGGAGTAATAGCCCGAGAAGAACGGCGTGCCCACCAGCGCCAGGGTTCCGAGCAGGAAGGTGATCCAGGTAATCGGCATGTAGCGGCGCAGGCCGCCCATGTTGCGGATGTCCTGGTCGTGGTGCATGCCGATGATCACCGAGCCCGCGCCCAGGAACAGCAGCGCCTTGAAGAAGGCGTGGGTCATGAGGTGGAACACCGCCACCGAATAGGCGGAGGCGCCGAGCGCCACGGTCATGTAGCCCAGCTGCGACAGCGTGGAATAGGCAATGACGCGCTTGATGTCGTTCTGGATGATGCCCAGGATGCCCAGGAACAGCGCGCCGATCGCGCCCACCACCATCATCAGCGACAGCGCCGTGTTGGAGTACTCGAACAGCGGCGAGAAGCGGGCCACCATGAAGATCCCGGCCGTGACCATGGTGGCGGCGTGGATCAGGGCCGAGATCGGGGTGGGACCTTCCATCGAGTCGGGCAGCCAGGCATGCAGCGGCACTTGCGCCGACTTGCCCATCGCGCCCACGAACAGCGCGACGCAAGCCACGGTGAGCAAGGCCCAGTCGGTGCCTGGCAGAACCTGGGTGGAAAGCTCGCCCGCACGGCCGAACACCGTGGCGTACTCGAGTGAGCCGGTGTAGGCGAACAGCAGGCCGATGCCGAGCACGAAGCCGAAGTCGCCCACGCGGTTGACGACGAACGCCTTCATGTTGGCGAACACCGCCGTGGGCCGCTTGTACCAGAAGCCGATCAGCAGGTACGACACCAGGCCCACCGCTTCCCAGCCGAAGAATAGCTGGAGCATGTTGTTCGACATCACCAGCATCAGCATGGAGAAGGTGAACAACGAGATGTAAGAGAAGAAGCGCTGGTAGCCGGGGTCGTCGGCCATATAGCCGATAGTGTAGATATGCACCATCAGCGACACCGAGGTGACCACCACCATCATCATGGCGGACAGGTTGTCGATGAGGAAACCGATCTCGAACCGGATATCGCCGACCAGGCTCCAGGTGTAGAGGTTGCCATTGAAGGTGGCGCCGCCGATGGTATCGATCAGCACGAACACCGAGGCGATCGTCGACAGGGCCACGCCGGCGATGGTGACGATATGCGAGGCGCGCCGGCCGAGCACGGCGCGGCCCAGCAGGAAGGGAGTGCCCAGGAAACCCGCCAGTATCGCGCTTACAAGGGGCGCGAACGCGATCAGGAGGTACAGAGAGGGGACGCTGGTAGTCATAGGATCGTGTCCGCCGGTCAGCCTTTGAGCTGGTCGAGTTCGTCTACATTGATGGTGTGCAGGTTACGGAACAGCAGCACCAGGATGGCCAGGCCGATGGCGGCCTCGGCCGCCGCCACGGTGAGGATGAAGAACACGAACACCTGGCCGGCGACGTCTCCGCTCCACGCCGAGAAGGCAACGAAGTTCATGTTGACCGACAGCAGCACCATCTCGATGCACATCAGCAGGATGATGAGATTGCGGCGGTTCCAGAACATGCCGAACACGCCGAGCGCGAACAGGATGGCGCCCAGCACCAGATAATGGGCCAAGGTGAGGGTCATGCCTGGTCTCCGGAAGAAGCGGGATTGGCGGATTCGGCCGAGCGGCGGGCCGAGGCCTGCGCCGGCATCTTCAGCAACTGCAGGCGATCTTCGGGCCGGACCTTGAGCTGCTCGCTCGGGCTGTTGCGCTTGACGTCGGTGCGGCGGCGCAGCGTGAGGGAGATGGCGGCCACCATGCCGACCAGCAACAACACGGCGCTGATCTCGATGGCATAGATGTAGTCGGTATACATCGCCACGCCGATGGATTCGGTGTTGTTATAGCCGGGCGCCGGCGTGGGCAGGGGCCGGCTCGGATCCCACCAGGTGCGGGTCAGCACGAAGGCCGCCTCGGCCACCATGATGGCGGCGATGACCAGCCCCATGGGCAGGTAGGCCCGCGAGCCGACGCGCAGTCGTTCGATGTTGATGTCGAGCATCATCACCACGAACAGGAACAGCACCATCACCGCGCCCACGTACACCAGTACCAGCAGCAATGCCAGGAACTCGGTGTGGATCAGCATCCACAGCATCGAGGCCGTGAAGAACGAAAGAATGAGGTGCATCGCGGCCGTGACCGGGCTGCGCGCCGTCACCGTGCGGAACGCCGCCACCACGAGGATCGCGGCGAACACATAAAACAGGAGGGTGGTAACTGTCATGGTTTTGGCTTTTGCGGCTCAGCGGTAGCGGGCATCCTCGGCGCGGCTCTGGGCGATCTCGGCTTCGTAGCGATCGCCCACCGCCAGCAGCATCTCTTTGGTGAAGTAGAGATCGCCGCGCTTCTCGCCGTGGTACTCGTGGATATGGGTCTCGACGATCGAATCCACCGGGCAGCTTTCTTCGCAGAAGCCGCAGAAGATGCACTTGGTGAGGTCGATGTCGTAGCGCGTGGTGCGCCGGGTGCCGTCATCGCGCACGTCGGATTCGATGGTGATCGCCAGCGCCGGACAGACCGCCTCGCACAGCTTGCAGGCGATGCAGCGCTCTTCGCCGTTGGGGTAGCGGCGCAGCGCATGCAGGCCGCGAAAACGCGGCGACATCGGCGTTTTTTCTTCGGGATAGTGCTGGGTGACCTTGCGCGCGAACAGGTACTTGCCCGTCAGCCGCATGCCTTTCAGCAATTCGGTCAGCATCAGGCTGCCGAAAAAGTCCTTGATTGCAGTCGACATGATGATTTCTTCCTGCGAAACGACCTGGACCGCCCTCAGGGGGCCCAGATGTTGAACGGCGTCTGCATCCAGATCGCGAGGACGATCAGCCAGACCAGGGTGAGCGGGATGAAGATCTTCCAGCCCAGGCGCATGATCTGATCGTAGCGATAGCGCGGGAACGAGGCCCGGAACCAGATGAACAGCGACACCACGAACAGGGTTTTGAGGAACAGCCAGAGCCAGCCCGGCACCCAGGTGAAGGGCGCGAAGCCCAGCGGCGAAGCCCAGCCGCCGAGGAACATGATCGCGGCCAGGGCCGACAGCAGGATCATGTTGGCGTATTCGGCCAGGAAGAACAGCGCGAAGCCCATGCCGGAGTACTCGACCATGTGGCCGGCGACGATCTCGGATTCGCCTTCGACCACGTCGAAGGGGTGGCGGTTGGTTTCGGCCACCGCCGAAATGACGTAGATCACGAACAGCGGCAGCAGCGGCAGCCAGTTCCAGGACAGGAAGTTGATGCCCATGTCGGCAAACGTGCCGCGCAGCTGGACATGCACGATCTCGGACATATTGAGGCTGCCCGACACCAGCAGCACCGCCACCAGGATGAACCCGATGGACAGCTCGTAGGACACCATCTGCGCCGAAGCCCGCAGCGCGCCCAGGAAGGCGTACTTGGAGTTGGACGCCCAACCGGCGACGATCACGCCGTACACCCCAACCGAGGTGATGGCCATGATGTAGAGCAGGCCGGCGTTGACGTTGGCCAGCACCAGCTCGGGGCCGAAGGGAATCACCGCCCAGGCGGCGAAGGCCGGCATCAGCACCACCATCGGTGCCACGATGTACAGCACCTTGTTGGCCTGGGCCGGCGTGATCACCTCTTTGAGCAGCAGCTTGAGCACGTCGGCGAAGGCCTGCAGCAGGCCGAGCGGACCGACGCGGTTGGGCCCCTTGCGCTGGTGCATGGCGCCGATCAGCTTGCGCTCCCAGTAGGTGAGATAGGCCACCGACAGGATCAGCGGCACCAGGATGCAGACGATGCCCAGAAGAATCCAGACCACGGGCCAAATGTAGGGCCCGAGCAGCGATTGACCGAATTGCTGGAAAGCGTCGAGCATCACAACTGCTCCAGAGTCAGGGATTCGAAGGCGCCGCCCAGCGCGGCGGTGTCGAGATGACCGGCGGCGATGCGCACCGTGCCCGGCGCGGCGCCGGGGTCGGCCACCACCGCCAGCTCGGCGCTGCCCGAGGCGCTGCGTGCACGCACGTGCGCGCCATTGGCCAGGCCCAGGCTTTCGAGGGTTTGCGGGTGGATTCGCGCCTGGGGCGCCCGCGAGGCCGGCGCGGCCCGCAGCGGTGGCGAACGCCGGGCGATGGCATCGCTGAAATAGATCGGCAGATCGGTCACGCGCTCCAGTTCGGTGGCGGCGGCGGGGGCCGACGCTTCGCCCTGGATGCGGTTGGACAAGCGATCGGCGACATTCACCAGAACGGCGTCGCGCACCGACTCGGAGCTTTCATCGTCGAAGCCTTCGAGGTGCAGCACGTTGCCCAGCACACGCAGGACTTTCCAGGCCGGGCGGGCGTCGCCATAGGGCGCGACCGTGCCCTTGAAGCTTTGCGCCACGCCGGCCAGGTTGACGAATGTGCCCGAGGTTTCGGTGAATGGCGTGACCGGCAGCATGACGTCGGCCCAACCCTCGGCCGCCGAACGATAGGCGGTCAGCGCGACGCTGAATGGCGCATCCCGCAGCGTGGCGACGGCGGCGGCGCCGTCGTTGCAATCGAGGAGCGGCTCGGCGTGCAGTACGACATAGGCCTTGAGCGGGTTCTCGAGCATGGCGGCGGCGGTCTTGCCGCCGCGCTCGGGCACGGCGCCGGCGAGGTAGCCGCCGACGGCATTGCCGCCGTCGACCCAGAAACCGACACTGGCGCCGCAGGCTTGCGCCAGCGCCTGGGCATTGGCGGCAATCGCGCTGGCCTGTGGCGAGCGCTGGGCCAGGCTGCCCAGCCAGATGGCGATGCGCTCGCCGCCGGCGAGCGCAGCCGCCAGCGCCTGGGCTTCGGCGCCCGGCTGGACCTGCGCCAGGGCGCCGGGCACGGTCTCGCCCTTGGCTTGCAGCACGGCCACCAGCACTTCGGCAAGGGCGCTGGCCAGGGCGCTGGGCTTCACGGTGAGGCGGGCCGCGAGCGGCAGCAGGAGATCGTCGGCCGCGGTATCCAGCGACATCACGCGGGTACCGGTTTTGGCGGCCTGACGCAGGCGCTGCGTGAGCAGCGGCTGATCGGCACGCGCAAAGGCGCCCACCAGCAGCACGCGATCGAGCGCGGCGATTTGATCGACCGGCATACCCAGCCATGGCGCGCCGGTGCGGGCGGCGTCCCAGGCGGCATCGGTTTGGCGCAGCCGGAAGTCGACGTTGTCGGAGCCCAGGGCGCGCATGAGGCGGGCCAGCAGCGCGAACTCTTCGGTGGTGGCGTGGGGCGCCGCCAGCGCGCCGATCTGGCCGGCGCCAAAGCTTTCGCGCACCTTGCCCAGGCCTTCGGCCACGGCCTGCAGGGCCTCGGCCCACTCGACCTCGCGCCAGGAGCCGTCGGCATTGCGCACCATGGGCGCGGCCAGGCGATCCTCGCTGTTCAGGCCTTCGTACGAGAAACGGTCGCGGTCGCTGATCCAGCATTCGTTGACGGCTTCGTTTTCGTAGGGCACCACGCGGACGACCTCGTTGCCCTTGACCTGGATCACCAGGTTGGCGCCCAGGCTGTCGTGCGGGCTCACCGACCGGCGGCGGGCCAGTTCCCAGGTACGGGCCTGGTAGCGGAACGGCTTGGACGTGAGCGCGCCCACCGGACAGATGTCGATCATGTTGCCCGAGAGTTCGGACTCGACGGCACGGCCGACGAAGGCGGTGATCTCGGCGTGCTCGCCGCGATGGAGCATGCCCAGCTCCATGACGCCGCCGATTTCCTGGCCAAAGCGCACGCAGCGGGTGCAGTGGATGCAGCGCGTCATTTCTTCGGCCGACACCAGCGGGCCGAGGTTCTTGTGGAACACGACGCGTTTTTCTTCCTGGTAGCGCGAAGCCGATGCGCCATAGCCCACGGCGAGGTCCTGGAGCTGGCATTCGCCGCCCTGGTCGCAGATGGGGCAATCGAGCGGATGGTTGATGAGCAGGAACTCCATCACGCTCTTTTGCGCCGCCACGGCTTTCTCGGAGGCGGTATGCACCACCATGCCCTTGGTGACCGGAGTGGCGCAGGCCGGCAGCGCCTTGGGCGCCTTCTCGACCTCGACCAGGCACATGCGGCAATTGGCCGCGATCGACAACTTTTTGTGATAGCAGAAGTGCGGGATATAGATGCCGAGCTCGTTGGCGGCATGCATGACCATGCTGCCTTCCGGCACCTCGACCGACTTGCCGTCGACGGTAAGTTCAACCATTACAGATACTCCGGAACCACGCACTGCTTGTGTTCGATGTGGTGCGCGAACTCATCGCGGAAATGCTTGACGAAGCTGCGCACCGGCATGGCCGCGGCGTCGCCCAGGGCGCAGATGGTGCGGCCCATGATGTTGGCGGCCACGTCGTCGAGGACGTCGAGGTCTTCGGGACGGCCCTTGCCGTGCTCGATGCGGTGGACCATGCGCCAGAGCCAGCCGGTGCCCTCGCGGCACGGCGTGCATTGGCCGCAGCTTTCTTCGTAGTAGAAATAGGACAGGCGCAGCAGCGATTTGACCATGCAGCGGGTTTCGTCCATCACGATCACCGCCCCCGAACCGAGCATCGAGCCGCCCTTGGCGATCGAGTCGTAGTCCATGGTGCAATCCATCATGATGTGGGCCGGCAGCACCGGGGCGCTGGAGCCGCCGGGGATCACCGCCTTGAGCTTGCGGCCGCCGCGCATGCCGCCGGCGAGCTCGAGCAGCTTGGAGAACGGCGTGCCCATCGGGATCTCGAAGTTGCCCGGGCGCTCGACGTCGCCCGACACCGAGAACAGCTTGGTGCCGCCGTTGTTGGGGATGCCGGTTTCGAGGTAGGCCTTGCCGCCGTGGCGGATGATCCAGGGCACCGCGGCGAAGGTTTCGGTATTGTTGACCGTGGTGGGCTTGCCGTACAGGCCGAAGCTGGCGGGAAATGGCGGCTTGAAGCGCGGTTGCCCCTTCTTGCCTTCGAGGGACTCGAGCAGCGCGGTTTCTTCGCCGCAGATATAGGCGCCATAGCCGTGGAAGGCGTGCAACTGGAAGTCGAAACCCGAACCCAGGATGTTGTCGCCCAGGAACCCGGCGGCGCGGGCTTCTTCGATGGCTTCCTCGAAGCGCTCGTAGACTTCCCAGATCTCGCCGTGGATGTAGTTGTAGCCCACCGAGATGCCCATGGCGTAGGCGGCGATGGCCATGCCTTCGATCACGATGTGCGGGTTGTAGCGCAGGATGTCGCGGTCTTTGAAGGTGCCGGGCTCGCCTTCGTCGGAATTGCAGACGAGGTACTTCTGGCCGGGAAACGCGCGCGGCATGAAGCTCCACTTCAGGCCGGTGGGAAAGCCCGCGCCGCCGCGGCCGCGCAGGGCTGAGGCCTTGACCTCGGCGATCACGTCGTCGGGCGACATGCCGCCCGTGAGGACCTTGCGCAGCGCCTCGTAGCCGCCCCGGGCAACGTAGTCTTGCAGGCCCCAGTTGCGGCCATCCAGGCCGGCCATGATCTGGGGCTGGATGTGCAGGTCGTGCAGGGCCGGGTTCAGGAGTTGAATGGCGCTCATGCGGATTCTCCCTGGCTCTTGAGTTCGTCGATCAGGGTATCCAGCCGCTCGTCGGACATTTGCAGGCACATGCGCTTGTTATTGACCAGCAGCACCGGGGCATCGCCGCAGGCGCCCATGCACTCGCCCTCGGCCAGGGTGAACAGGCCGTCGGGCGTGGTTTCACGAAACTCGATGCCCAGCTTGCGCTTGAGATGGTCGGCGGCCTTCTCGCCATCGCGCAAGGCACAGGGCAAGTTGGTGCAAACCGTGATCTTGAAGCGGCCGGCCGGCTTGACGTCGAACATGTTGTAGAACGTCGCTACTTCCTGCACCGCGATGGGCGGCACGCCAAGGTAGTTGGCGATGTCCTCGATGATTTCGGTCGACAGCCAGCCCTTCTCGTCCTGGGCGATGGCAAGGGCCGCCATGGTGGCGGACAGGCGCTGCTCGGCCGGGAACTTGGTGAGTTCGCGGTCGATCTTGCGGTATGCCTGTTCAGACAACAACGTCATGTCGATTCCTGGAGTGTTCCGGTGTCAGCGATCGATTTCGCCGAACACGATGTCCTGCGTGCCGATGAGGGTGACGGCGTCGGCGATCATGTGGCCACGCGCCATTTCGTCGAGCGCCTGCAGGTGGGCGAAGCCGGGGGCGCGGATCTTGAGGCGATAGGGTTTGTTGGCCCCATCGGCGATCAGGTAGATGCCGAACTCGCCCTTGGGGTGCTCGACGGCGGCGTAGGCTTCGCCCGCCGGCACGTGCATGCCCTCGGTGAAGAGCTTGAAATGATGGATCAGCTCTTCCATGTTGGTTTTCATGTCGGCACGCGGGGGCGGCGCCACCTTGTAGTTGTCGGTGATGACCGGGCCCGGGTTGTTGCGCAGCCATTCGATGCACTGCTTGATGATGCGGTTGCTTTGCCGCATCTCGGCCACGCGCACCAGATAGCGGTCGTAGCAGTCGCCATTGCGGCCCACCGGCACGTCGAAGTCGACCAGGTCGTACACCTCGTAGGGCTGGCTCTTGCGGAGGTCCCAGGCCACGCCGGAGCCGCGCAGCATCGGCCCGGTGAAGCCCAGGGCCTTGGCGCGTTCGGGCGTGACGATGCCGATGTCGACCAGCCGCTGCTTCCAGATGCGGTTGTCGGTGAGCAGGGTTTCGTACTCATCGATGCAATGCGGAAAACGATTGGTGAAATCCTCTAGGAAATCGAGCAGCGAACCCGAGCGCGCTTCGTTCATGCGCGCCACGTCTTTGTCTTTGCGATATTTGTTGGTCTTGTACTGCGGCATGCTGTCGGGCAGGTCGCGGTAAACGCCGCCGGGCCGGTAATAAGCCGCGTGCATGCGCGCACCCGACACGGCCTCGTAGGCGTCCATCAGGTCTTCACGCTCGCGGAAGGTATACAGGATCACCGCCATGGCGCCCACGTCGAGGCCGTGACTGCCCACGGACATCAGGTGGTTGAGAATGCGGGTGACCTCGTCGAACAGCACACGGATGTATTGCGCGCGCAGCGGCACCTCGAGACCCAGCAGCTTCTCGATGGCCAGCACATAGGCGTGCTCGTTGCACATCATCGAGACGTAATCCAGCCGATCCATATAGGGCAGCGCCTGGATGTAGGTGCGGTGCTCGGCCAGTTTTTCGGTGGCGCGATGCAGCAGGCCGATGTGCGGATCGGCGCGCTGGATGACTTCGCCATCGAGCTCGAGCACCAGACGCAGCACGCCGTGCGCGGCCGGATGCTGCGGGCCGAAGTTGAGGGTGTAGTTTTTGATCTCGGTGATATCGGCCATGGTCAGTGCCCCGTCCCGTAGCTGTCTTCGCGGATGATGCGCGGCGTGATCTCGCGCGGCTCGATGGTGACCGGCTGGTAGATCACACGCTGCTGTTTGGCGTCGTAGCGCATTTCGACGTTGCCCGAGATGGGAAAATCCTTGCGGAAGGGATGACCGATGAAGCCATAGTCGGTGAGGATGCGGCGGAGGTCGGGATGGCCTTCGAAGAGGATGCCGTAGAGGTCGAAGGCCTCGCGTTCGAACCAATTGACGCTGGGCCAGGTGTCGACCAGACTGGGGACCACGGGAAAGGCGTCGTCGGGCGCGAAGCAGCGCACGCGCAGGCGCCAGTTGTGGGTGACCGAGAGCAAATGCAGGACGACCGCGAAGCGCCGGCCCTGCCACGGCTCGTTGCCGTAGGCCGAGTAGTCGACGCCGGCGAGGTCGATGGCGATCTCGAAGCGCAGGTCGGGATGATCACGCAACTGCTGGCATACCGCCAGGTAGCGCTCGACCGGCACGACCAGGGTGACTTCGCCCAGCGCCTGGGTGAGGTCGATGCCTTCGCCAAGGGCGCTGCGGAGACGTTGCTGCAAAGTTTCGAGTTGGGTCATGCGGATTCTGCCGAATGAGGCCGAAAATTACCGAATGGGCGCCGGTTCAGGCGCGCGCAATGGTGTTGGTACGCCGGATCTTGTTTTGCAACTGCAGCAAGCCGTACATGAGGGCCTCGGCCGTGGGCGGGCAGCCAGGGACGTAGATATCGACCGGCACGATGCGATCGCAGCCGCGCACCACCGAGTAGGAATAATGGTAATAACCGCCACCATTGGCACAGGAGCCCATCGACACCACCCAGCGCGGCTCGGCCATCTGGTCGTACACGCGGCGCAGGGCCGGCGCCATTTTGTTGCACAGCGTGCCGGCGACGATCATGACGTCGGACTGACGCGGGCTGGGGCGGAAGATGATGCCGAATTGGTCGAGATCGTAGCGCGCCATGCCGGCGTGCATCATTTCGACCGCACAGCAGGCCAGGCCGAACGTCATGGGCCACAGCGAGCCGGTACGCGCCCAATTGATGACCGCGTCGGCGCTGGTGGTGACGAAACCTTGCTTGAGGAGTCCTTCGATAGCCATGATATTTTCCGATAATCAGGACGACGGGCCGGCAACACCGGCCCTGGCGCGCCTTACTCCCAATCGAGGGCGCCTTTTTTCCATTCGTAGATGAAACCCACCACCAGGACCGCCAGGAACACCATGGCCGTCCAGAAGCCCAGCAGGCCGACTTGCGCATTGGCCATGGCCCACGGAAAGAGAAAGGCGATTTCGAGATCGAACAGAATGAACAGGATGGCGATGAGGTAATAGCGAACGTCGAACTTTATGCGCGCGTCTTCGAACGCATCGAAGCCGCATTCGTAGGGTGTGAGCTTGGCTTCGGTGGGATTGCGAGGACCGAGCACCGAACCCAGGGTAAACAGCAAGGCGCCAAGCAAAATCCCGACCACGATGAAGATCAGGACGGGCAGATAGGAATCGACAACCATGGGAGAACCTCGTAAAGCCGTTCGCATGCGGGTAAACCCGGAAACATGCGCCACGTTTGAGGGTGATCCGGCCACGAAAGGCCGGCTAGGGATCACCCGGTATTGTATCGCATTGCCACAACTGTGTAGAATCGACGATTACGTTTTCATATCGTGATGCCCTACCCCAGGGGGCCACGGCGTGTTGCCACGCCTTGCGCTCGGGTGCTTGCAGAGCGGCTGGCCAGGGCTTTTCGCTCCGCCAAAAGCCAACCGGGGTTCAGGCTGCGCCGCGCGCCTGCAGCACCGCCACCGCCGGCAACTCTTTGCCCTCCAGAAACTCCAGGAAAGCGCCGCCGCCGGTCGAGATGTAACCGATGCGGTCGCCAACGCCAAACTTGGCAATCGCCGCCAGAGTATCACCGCCGCCAGCGATCGAAAATCCCTCGGCATCGGCAATGGCATGCGTCAGCACCTCGGTGCCGCGGGCAAACGCCGGAAACTCGAACACGCCGACCGGACCATTCCAGACGATGGTGCCGGCGCCGCGCAGGATGGCAGCCAGCCGTTCGGCCGACTCGGGCCCGATGTCGAGGATCAGATCGTCGCCGGCCACCTCGGCTACCGCCTTGACGGTTGCCTGGGCGTTGGCGTCGAAGGTTTTGGCGCAGACCACGTCGGTGGGGATGGGCACTTCGGCGCCGCGCGCCCGCATCATCTCGATGATGGCCCGGGCTTCGTCGACCTGGCCGGCCTCGGCCAGCGAGTTTCCGATGGGATGGCCTTCGGCCAGCAGGAAGGTGTTGGCGATGCCGCCGCCGACGATGAGTTGATCGACCTTGGCCGCCAGCGCGCGCAGGATGCTGAGCTTGGTGGACACCTTGGCCCCGCCGACGATGGCCACCAGCGGCCGCGCGGGGGCTTCAAGAGCGCGCCCCAGGGCGTCGAGCTCGGCGGCCAGCAGCGGACCGGCGCACACCCGCGGCGCAAACCGCGCCATGCCATGGGTGGTGGCCTCGGCGCGATGCGCGGTGCCGAAGGCGTCGTTGCAGTACACGTCGCACAGCGCCGCCATGCGGCGCGACAGGCCTTCGTCGTTTGCCTTCTCGCCGACGTTGACGCGGCAGTTCTCGAGAAGCACTACCTGCCCCGCCGCCACCTCGACCCCGTCGACCCAATCGGCGCGCAGCGGCACCTCGCGCTCGAGCAGCTCGCCCAGGCGCGCGGCGACCGGCGCCAGGCTGTCGGCGGCCGTGAGCTCGCCCTCGGTGGGACGCCCCAGGTGCGACGCGACCATGACGGCCGCGCCGGCCTCGAGGGCGAGGCGGATGGCCGGCACCGAGGCCCGGATGCGGGTGTCTTCGGTAATGCGGCCAGCGTCGTCCTGCGGCACGTTGAGATCGGCACGGATGAATACGCGCTTGCCGGCGAGAGCGCCCTGCTCCGCCAGCTCGGCCAGGGTGACGATACGGGACATGGACTCTCCTCGATTACTTGGCGGCCATGAGGGCGACCGTGGTGTCGAGCATGCGGTTGGAGAAGCCCCACTCGTTGTCGTACCAGCTCGACACCTTGACCAGCCGGCCGTTGACCTTGGTCAGCGTGGCGTCGTAGGTGCTGGAAGCGGCGTTGTGGTTGAAGTCGATCGACACCAGCGGCTCGGTGTTGAAGGCCAGAATGCCCTTGAGGCGGCCATCGGCGGCTTCGCGCAGAATACGGTCGACTTCTTCAACAGAGGTGTCGCGCGCGGCGATGAAGGACAGATCCACCAGCGACACGTTGATGGTCGGGACGCGGATGGCGTAGCCGTCGAGCTTGCCATTGAGCTCGGGCAGCACCAGACCCACAGCGGCGGCGGCGCCGGTTTTGGTGGGGATCATGCTTTGCGTGGCCGAGCGCGCACGGCGCAGGTCTTCGTGGTAGACGTCGGTGAGCACCTGGTCGTTGGTGTAGGCATGTACGGTGGTCATGAGGCCGGAGACCACGCCGATTGTGTCGTGCAGCGGCTGGACCAGCGGCGCCAGGCAGTTGGTGGTGCAGGAGGCATTGGAGATCACGGTGTGCTCGGCCTTGAGCACGTCGTGGTTCACGCCGTACACCACGGTGGCGTCGACATCCTTGCCGCCCGGAGCGGAGATGATCACCTTCTTGGCGCCGCCGCGGAGATGGGCCGAGGCTTTTTCCTTGGTGGTGAAGAAGCCGGTGCACTCGAGCACGACGTCGACGCCGAGTTCGCCCCACGGCAGTTCGGCCGGGTTGCGATTGGCCAGCACGCGGATGCGATCGCCATTGACGACCATGTGATCGCCATCGACGCTGACGGTGCCGGGGAACTTGCCGTGCGCCGTGTCGTACTGGGTGAGGTGGGCGTTGGTCTTGGGGTCGCCGAGGTCGTTGATGGCAACGATCTGGATGTCGTGCTGCTTGCCGCCTTCGTAGTGGGCGCGCAGGATGTTGCGGCCGATACGGCCGTAGCCGTTGATGGCAACTCGGATGGTCATGGTTGGGCTCCTCGGAAGGGATCGGATCGAAAAAAGGTCAGGCCAGCACGCGCTCGACGGCGGCGGTCACGGCGTCGGCCGTGATACCGAAATGCTTGAACAACACGCCGGCGGGGGCCGATTCGCCATAGGTATCCAGCCCCACCACGGCGCCTTCGAGGCCCACGTACTTGTACCAATAGTTGGTGACTCCGGCCTCTACGGCGACTCGCGGCAGGCCGGCCGGCAGCACGCTGGCCTTATAGGAGGCTTCCTGGGCGTCGAATACGCGGGTGCAGGGCATGGAAACCACGCGCACCGGCACGCCACGCCCGGCGAGCTGCTCCTGGGCGACCAGCGCCAGCGCAACCTCGGAGCCGGTGGCGATGATGATCGCGCGCGCTCCGTCGGCGTCGCGCAGGACATAGCCACCGCGTGCGATGTTGCCCACGGTAGCGTCGTCGCGCTCGACGAAGGGTAGATTCTGGCGCGAGAGCAGCAGCGCCGAAGGCCCGCCGTCGCGCACATCGGAGCCGATGCTGGCGGGCCGCCGTACCGCGGCGCCCCAGGCCACGCAGGTTTCGACCGTGTCGCAGGGACGCCAGACATCGAGGTTGGGAATCAGGCGCAGGCTGGCGGCATGCTCCACCGATTGGTGGGTGGGGCCGTCTTCGCCCAGGCCGATGGAGTCGTGGGTGAAGACGTGGACCACGCGCTGCTTCATGAGCGCGGCCATGCGAATGGCGTTGCGCGAATAATCCGAGAAAGTGAGGAAGGTGCCGCCAAAGGGCAGGTAGCCACCGTGCAGGGCGAGGCCGTTCATGATGGCGGCCATGCCGAACTCGCGGACACCATAATTGATATGGCGGCCGGCCTGGAGCTCGCCGCCCGGCTCGGAGGCGCGCAGGGCGACCGCGCCCTTCCAGTCGGTGAAGTTGGAGCCGGTGAGGTCGGCGGAGCCGCCGAGCATCTCGGGCAAGGGCTCGACCAACGCCGTGATGACTTGTTGCGATGCTTTGCGGGTGGCCAGGGTTTCGGCGCGCTGGACGACGCCGTTCAGGATGTCGGCAAAGCGTTCGGTGAAGCCGGCGGGGAGGTCGCCACGCATGCGGCGCAGGTATTCGTCGGCCAGTTCGGGGAAGGCGCCGCGGTAGGCGTCGAAGCGCTGCTGCCAATCGCGGCGCAGCGCGGCGCCACGGGGGCGGCCATCCCAGGCTTCGCGGATATCCTCGGGGATGACGAAGGGTTCGGCGCTCCAGCCCAGGGCCTCGCGGGTGGCCGCGATTTCGGCAGCCCCCAGGGGAGCGCCGTGGACTTTTTCGGAGCCGGCGAGGCTGGGCGAGCCTTTGCCGATGATGGTACGGCAGATGATCAGCGAGGGGCCGGTGGCGTTGGCGCGGGCGGCTTCCAGGGCGGCGTCGACCGCGGCGGCATCGTGGCCGTCGACTCCGGGGACGACGTGCCAGCCGTAGGCTTCGAAGCGCTTGGCGGTGTCGTCGGCGAACCAGTGGCGGACTTCGCCATCGATGGAGATGCCGTTGTCGTCGTACAGGACGATGAGACGGGACAGACCGAGAGTGCCGGCCAGCGAGCAGACTTCATGCGAGATGCCTTCCATCAGGCAGCCGTCGCCGACGATGGCGTAGGTGTGATGGTCGACGATGGTGTGGCCGGGGCGGTTGAATTCGGCGGCCAGCAAGCGCTCGGCGAGCGCCATGCCGACGGCGTTGGCCAGGCCTTGGCCCAGGGGGCCGGTGGTGGTTTCGACGCCCGGGGTGATGCCGACTTCGGGGTGGCCGGGGGTTTTGGAGTGGAGCTGGCGGAAGTTCTTGAGTTCGTCCGTGCCGAGGTCGTAGCCACTGAGGTGGAGCAGCGCGTAGAGCAGCATGGAGCCGTGGCCGTTCGAGAGGATAAAGCGGTCGCGGCCGGGCCAGGCGGGGTCGGCGGGGTCGTGGCGGAGGTGTTGGCGCCAGAGGGCGAGAGAGACTTCGGCGAGGCCCATGGGCGCTCCGGGGTGACCCGAGTTGGCCTGTTGGACGGCGTCGATGGCGAGTACGCGGATGGCGTTGGCGAGCCGGGCGTCGTCGGGCCGGGAGGAGTCGGAGGCGGGGGAGGCGCTCATAGGGCTGGAGAGGCGGAATTCAAGGTCTGGTAAACCCGTAATTCTAGCCCGAATTGGTGGGAGGATGCGGGGGCAAGGGGTGGCCACGACAACCCGCGCCCGATGAAGGGGGCTGGCTACAATGGGTTGCTCGTCCTCCCTCTTCACGCGCAGCTTTCTCCCGTTATGGCCCTGCCCCGCTTCCATGTTCCCGGCCCCTGGTCTCCCAATGGTCCGCTGGATCTTCCCGAAGAAGCCGCGCATCATGCCCTACGCGTGTTGCGATTGGCGCCGGGCACGGCGATCGAGGTGTTTGATGGCGAGGGGGCCGCTTTGCCCGGGGTGCTGGTGGCCAGCGGCAAGCGGGCCGCGCTGGAAGCGCGGGGCGAGGTACGCCGCACGCCGCTGCGCGAGCCGCGGCTGACGCTGGTGCAGGGGATTGCCAGTGGCGACAAAATGGATTGGATCGTGGAGAAGGCCACCGAGCTGGGCGTGGACGTGGTGGTTCCGCTGGCGGCCCGACGCAGCGTGCTGCGGCTGCAAGGCGAGCGGCGGGAGAAGCGTTGGCGGCATTGGCAACGGGTGGCGCAGGCGGCTTGCGGCCAGTGCGGACGGGATGTGTTGCCGGAGATCCTGGCGCCCCTGGCGATGGGCGAATGGCTGGCGCGGTCGGCCGCGCCGGGGCTGTCGGTGGTCTGCCATCCGGAAGCGGAGGCCAGCCTGCTGCCGCTGCTGCGGCGGGCTACGCCGGAGGCATTGACCTTGTGGGTGGGCCCCGAAGGGGGCTGGGATGAGGAAGAACTGGCGCTGGCGCAACGCCACGGGGTGTTGCCAGTGCGTTGGGGCGGGCATGTGCTGCGTACCGAAACCGCCGGGTTGGCCCTGGCTGCGGCCGGTTCGGCCGTGCTGGGCTGGAACGACTAGGGCGCTGCCTGACGGCGGGCGAGCGTTCTCTCCATTCGCCACCATACCCCGCCGCCAATCGAGGGCCGCGCCTTACACGCGCACGTAGGTGAGCGTGCGACCGTTTTCGCGGACTTCTTCGGCGGCGTCGAAACAGGTGTCGAGGATGTCGTTGATGTGCGGCGCCAGGCCGGGGTCCTGATCGTTGATGCTGCGCAGGACCAGAACGCCACCAAGGGCTTGATCGAGCACGGTGCTGGTGAGGCAGTCGAGCAAGGCATCGAGGTCGCTGCCGAAGTACTCGGGGTAGTCCACCGCGTTGGCGATGGCGCGCAGCACCGCGGATTTGGATTTGGCGCGTTCGCAGTCGGCGTCGAACACGGCATAGCCCAGCCCTTTGGCCGCGGCAATGAGCGCGTCGATCTCGGAGGGCTGAACCGTGAGCGGACCGCCTCTTTGCAGCGCCTCCTGCCAGATTTCATGTGTGTCAGCCACCATCAGCTTTCACTCCATACTTCATAAAGATACCAGGATGATTCGCGTATCGGCGGGGCTGGCCCCCATACGCGGAGGAAAGGGAAAGGTCGAATCCGACGGCAACGCCCGCAGCATACAACCGAAGCGGAATTAAACCCTAAAACTCAGGCCGCGTGCGTGGATAAGCCAAAAAACTCGCACACTTCGTCGGCTCGCGACAACGTGTCCTGCCAGCCCAGATCGATGAGTTCGCGGGTATAGCCTTGTTCGAACAAAAGGTAGGACACCAGCCCCGCGCCGCGAGTGTGGCCCGGACGCGACGATACGCCCAGGGCGCCCAGCAAGGCGCGCATGGTCGAGGGGAGTTCGTTCACGTGCCGCGAGGCGATTTCGTCGAGGTTGCGGCTGGGGGTGATGGGCAGCACCCGGATCGGCCGGATGTTGAGATGGTTCTGCAGTTCGGGAGTCAGGCGTTCGGCGGCGACGTTGATGCGCTGGACCTGTTCGCAGTCGGCCGCCACGCTGTCGAGAAACATATTGGACAATGTGTGGCCGGCAATTTGCGCCAGGCTGGGATAACCCGCATCGCGCTCCACGGGCGGGTTCTCGTACGAACGGCCGGTGCCGACGATCAGGATGCGCGACGCGCCCAGGTGGATGGCCGGGCTCAGCGGCGCCAGTTGCCGCATGGCGCCGTCGCCGCACCACTCGACGTAGTCGCCCACCGCGAGCCGGCGGGCGGGGAAGATGAAGGGAATGGCGCTCGAGGCCAGCAAGTGGTCGTTGGTGATGCGTTCGCGCACCGCCTGGCGCAAGGAACGCTGCCAAGGTGCGATTTCGCGCGATGACTGGTAGAAAGTGAGGTGGCGACCCGAGGTGTAGCCCGACGCCGTGACGGCCACCGCGTGCAGGACGCCATCGTCGAGATTGCGCTCGAGCTGCTCGAAATCCATGATCTGTTCGAGCAGTTCGCCCAAGGGCTCGTTATCGAGAAAGGAACGCGGGCGATCGCGACGCATGCGGGCCAGCATCCAGCCGAAAGACAGGGTGGAGAGCCAGCGCGCCCCGGTGCGCATCACTCCGAGGGAATCACTGCGGTAAATCTGATCGGTTTCGAGATTGAGCCAGATCGCGAGCATGCGGCGCAAGGCGCTGCGGGGGTTTTCGGCCCCGCAGGCCAGCGCGGCGGCGTTGATGGCCCCGGCGGAGGTGCCGCAGATGACGTCGAAAGGATTGGTGACGACGCGGCCGGGCGTATGGTCGGCGAGCAGGCGGCCAACCGCCTTGAGAACACCCACCTGGTAGGCGGCGCGAGCGCCACCGCCGGTGAGCACCAGGCCGGTGAGGTGGCGTTCGTTATCGGGGTCGAGCGGCACGCCGGCCCGCAGGCCGGCCTCCTGCCGGGTCCGTCTGGCGCGGCCGGCCGTCGGACAAGACGACGGTTCGGCCCTGCCCCGCACGGACGCACGAGCCGCGCCTGGCGGTATGGGTTCAGCGCTCGGTATTGGCATCGACCACGGCAAGGGCTGCCATGTTGACGATCCGGCGCACGGTGGCGCTGGGCGTGAGCACATGGATCGGAGCATTGGCGCCGAGCAACAGCGGCCCCACGGCGACGTTGCCGCCCGCTTCGGTTTTGAGCAGGTTGTAGGCGATGTTGCCAGCCTCGATGTTGGGGCACACCAGCAGGTTGGCCGAGCCGCTGAGCGTGGAGCTGGGCAGGATGCGGTGCCGCGCGGCGGCGTCAAGGGCGACGTCGCCATGCATCTCGCCGTCGACCTCCAGCCACGGCGCCTCGCGGCGCAAAATGGCCAGGGCCTCGCGCTGTTTGACCGCCGACGGCGAATCACTCGAACCGAAGTTTGAGTGCGACAACAGCGCCGCCTTGGGTTCAAGATTGAGGCGTTTCATTTCCTCGGCCGCCATGATGGTGATGTTGGCGACTTCCTCCGCGGTGGGGTTTTCGTTGACGTGCGTATCGACCATCGCCACCGTGCGCTCGGGCAGCACGAGGAAGTTCATCGCGGCGTAGGTTTTTGCGCCTTCGCGGCGGCCGATGACTTCGTCGATATAGCGCAGATGGTTGGCGAACAGGCCCACCGTGCCGCAGATCATGGCGTCGGCCTGGCCCAGGTGCAGCATCATGGCGCCGATCAGGGTGAGCCGGCGGCGCATCTCGACCTTGGCCAGATCCTCGGTGATGCCGCGGCGGTTCATGATCTCCCAGTAGGCGCTCCAGTACTGGCGGAAGCGGGCATCGAACTCGGGGTTGGTGACGTCGACGTCTTCGCCCAGCCGGATGCGCAGCCCCGCGCGTTCGATGCGGGCGGCCAGCACCGAGGGCCGGCCCACCAGGATCGGCCGGCCGATTTTTTCGTCGATGACGATCTGCACCGCGCGCAGCACGCGTTCGTCTTCGCCTTCGGCGAAAACGATGCGGCTTTTACCGCCGTCGCGCACCAGCTGCTTGGCCAGGCCGAAAATCGGCTTCATGAAGGCGCCCGAGTGGTACACGAACTGTTGCAACTGGTTGGTGTAGGCGTCCATGTCGGCGATGGGCCGCGTTGCCACGCCGCTGGTCATGGCCGCCCGCGCCACGGCGGGCGCGATGCGCACGATCAGGCGGGGATCGAAAGGCTTGGGAATCAGGTATTCGGGGCCGAAGGAGATGTCGTTGCGGCCATAGGCGGCCGCCACCACGTCGCTCATTTCTTCCTGGGCCAGGCCGGCGATGGCGTGTACCGCGGCGATCTCCATCTCGCGGGTGATCGTGGTGGCGCCAACGTCGAGCGCGCCCCGGAAAATGTAGGGGAAGCAGAGAACGTTGTTGACCTGGTTGGGATAGTCGGACCGGCCGGTTGCCATCACCGCGTCGGGCCGCACGGCGAATACGTCTTCGGGCAGGATCTCGGGGGCGGGGTTGGCCAGCGCCAGGATCAGCGGACGCTCGGCCATGCGCTCGACCATCTCGGGTTTGAGCACGCCGCCCGCGGACAGGCCCAGGAAGGCGTCGGCGCCTTCGATCACCTCGCCCAGCGTCCGTGCGCTGGTCTTGCGGGCGAAACGCGCTTTTTCGTCGTCCATCAGCTTGGTGCGGCCTTGGTAGACCACCCCTTCGATGTCGGTCACCCAGAGGTTCTCGAGCTTGAGGCCCAGGTGGAGCATCAGGTTGAGGCAGGTAAGCGCCGCGGCGCCGGCGCCCGAGCAGACGAGTTTCACGTCTTCGATGTTCTTGCCCACCACCTTCAGACCATTGACGAAGGCGGCGGCCACCGTAATGGCGGTGCCATGCTGATCGTCGTGGAACACCGGGATGTTCATGCGCTGGCGCAATTGGCGCTCGACCTGGAAGCACTCCGGTGCCTTGATGTCTTCGAGGTTGATGCCGCCGAAAGTGGGTTCGAGCGCCGCGATGATCTCGACCAGTTTGTCGGGATCGGTTTCGTTGATTTCAATGTCGAAAACGTCGATGCCGGCGAACTTTTTGAACAGTACCGCCTTGCCTTCCATCACCGGCTTGGCCGCCAAGGCGCCGATCGCGCCGAGCCCCAGCACCGCCGTGCCATTGGTGATGACGCCCACCAGGTTGCCGCGCGCGGTGTAGCGAAAGACATTGGCCGGGTCTTCGACAATGGCGTCGCAGGCCGCCGCCACGCCCGGCGAATAGGCCAGGGCGAGATCGCGCTGGTTGGTGAGGTGCTTGGTGGGAGTCACGGAAATCTTGCCTGGGCGGCCGACTTCGTGATAGGCGAGCGCTGCTTTGCGAAGGGTGGGGTCCATACGACACACGACTGGCAGAAGGGGCACCAATTATCCTCTCGTAGCGCCCTTTTACACAACCCGAGCTCTCGGCATGCACGCCCCGGCGCCGGATCCACCAGCCAATGGCCGCCACAAACGGCCGTGGCGCCAAGCTCAGGCGGACAAGGACGGGAGGCGCGGCAGGACGTCCTGGGGATCGAAGCTCTGCTTGACGTTCTCTTCGATCCAGGCGGTCAGGACGGCGTCGGCCGGCGTTTGGGGTGGCAACTCCGTCGGGGCATCGGCGGCCACTGGGTCGGGCGGGCGCCACTCCAGAATCTCGGCCCAGGCCAGGGTGCCCTGGCTGCCCGCGAGCAGATGGGCCAGGTTGGGCTCGTCGCGCCACAAGGCGTCGAGGCGATAGCGCGCAGGCCAGGCCGCGCCCGCTTGCCGCCAGCGCTGGAGATCGGCCCGCTGGGCCAGTCGGAAGGATTCCGAAATCACGTCGCGCAAAGCGACGCCCAGCGGCGCGCGCCGCGTGGCCGCGCCGAATCGGGCCAGCCGATCGCTTTGGCCGTCGAACAACAGCACTTCAGCGGCCTCCAGCCCGGATTCGCCCCGGATGATCCGATGGGCCGCCCCGCCCCGCAAGCGGCTGAGCCAGAGGATGACAGGTTCGTCGTCGCTGCCTTCGGCGCCGGGGCACAGGCCGCGCGCGCGCAATTCCCCCAGGGGCGTTCCCGGCTCGCAGCGCCAGGCGCCGTGCTCCCCGGCCTCCAGCGCCCGCAACGGCGCGGGGTCGACCCACAGCGCCGGACCGCGCACCACCGCCTCGCTGCCGGCCAGGGCCAGTTGTACGTTCATTTCGGCGCACAGGGCGCGGGCGTGATAGACATCTTCGCGGCGGACGGGAGCAAGCCATCCTGTACCGGGATCGTCACGCCCCCGCGAGCGGTCTTCGAACCGGCCTTTGACCAGTCGCCCCAGGCGATGACAAAAGCGGCCCCAGGGGCCGCCGAAAAGCCGCCCTCCGGTGAGGAAGGCGCGCCGGGAAGGTTGTAGTGTCACAAGTCGATAGGATCGTCGTCGATGATACCCAGCAGTGTACGCGCCAAACGCGGCGCGTCGGCTTCGACGAAGCGGGAAATCGGCGGCGCCTGGATGACCTGCGCGGGATCGATGACCGGACCCGCGGCGGCCACGGCCACCGCCTGTTCGCCAGCCTCGGTTGCCGCGCCGGATCCCGGCGGCTCGTCGAGCGTCGCGGCGGCCACCAGGGTGCTGGCCGGCGCATCGTTCTCGGCGACGACCGTGAGCGATGCGCCGGGCGCTTCGGCTTCGGCCAAGCGGGTTGCGGCCTGCGCGGCGCCAGCCACCGCCGGGTCGCTCTCGCTCGCCGCCGACGACGAGGCGCCGTCGCCAGGAGCCGCCTCGGGGCCGACCACGACCACCGGCTCCGCGCCTTCGGCGCTGGCGACCAGCACAGAGGGCGGCGCCGGCGCTTCGGCGGCGGCCAGCAGGGTCGGGGCGCCGCTGCCGATCACGGCCCGCAGCCGCTCGAATTCGGCCAGCACTTTTTGCCCGTAACGACTGGATTTGCCCGGCATCCCGACATAGCAGCTCAGACCGGCCGCGACCGAGCCACGCCGGTCGATGCATTCCTGCAGAATCTGGGCGCCGACATCGATGTTGGCGGCCGGCTTGAAGGCCGCCTTGACGCCGCCGTGGGGCTCGAATCGCGCCCGATGGATGCGGGTCATGACCTGCATCAGCCCCTGCGCGCCCTTGTGGCTCTGCGCCTTGGGATTGAAGCTGGATTCGATCGCCATGACGGCAAGCAAAAGCAGCGGATCGAGCTGGCGCGATTGGCCGACGTCGCGGGCCGCTTCGATCACGGACTTCACCGCCTTGAGCGGCACTTGGTATTTGTCGCCGATGTAGCGCTGCAGGGCTTTGAGCTGGGCCGCATCGTCGCGGCCGGCGGCTTCGTTGACGCTGGCGGAACGGCTATCGGCGGTGGTGCCGACAACGGTCACTTCGGCGTAAGCGGGAACCATCGCACTGCCGACCCCCGCCGCCAACCATAACGGTAGCAGCCAGGAACGAAGGGCGAGGCGTCGTCGCACGGACATGCGGATCTCCTGATCGCATCGAGACGCCCCCCGGATGAGCCCGGCAACCGGGTATCCTATGAGGAATCTCGTTGGCACTCGATGGGAAAGCGCCCCGAAAGGGGCTCCAGCGCTGCCCGAAACTTCGGAACGCCTGGAAAGAAGCGGCCCATTTTAGGAAGGCTTTTTTCACATCCTCAAGCGATTTACCCGGTTATACCCGGGTAAAATTACATTTTTTTGTAAGTCCGCGGTAAGCCAGTGCCCGTGTTCCGCCATCCTCTTCTTCCCCTACTCCGTTGCTCATGACCTACCGAGACTTGCGCGATTTCCTCCGGCAACTCGAAACCCTAGGCGACCTGCGCCGTATTTCGACGCCCGTCGATACCCATCTCGAGATCACCGAAATCAGCGACCGGGTGCTCAGGGCCGGCGGGCCCGCCCTGCTTTTCGAACGTCCCCAGACACGCGGCGCGCCCGCCGGCATGCCCGTGCTGGCCAATCTCTTCGGCACCGCGCGGCGCGTGGCCCTGGGCATGGGTGCCGACAGCGTCGAAGCGCTGCGCGACGTGGGCGAGTTGCTGGCTTCGCTGCGCGAGCCCGAGCCGCCGCGCGGCCTGCGCGATGCCGTTGCCAAGGTGGGCATGCTCAAGGCCGCGCTCTGGGACATGGCGCCCCGTACCGTGCGCGGCGCGCCGTGCCAGGAGATCGTCTGGGAGGGCGATGATGTCGATCTTTCCCGCCTGCCGATCCAGCACTGCTGGCCCGACGACGTCGCCCCCCTGCTCACCTGGGGCCTGACGATCACCCGCGGCCCGCATCGCCGCCGACAAAATCTCGGCATCTATCGGCAGCAACCGATCGGCCGCAACAAATTGATCATGCGCTGGCTGGCGCAACGTGGCGGCGCTCTGGATTTTCGCGACCATGCCATCGCCAATCCGGGCCAGCCCTTTCCGGTGGCCGTCGCCCTGGGCGCCGATCCCGCGACCACGCTCGGCGCCGTCACCCCGGTTCCCGACAGCCTGTCCGAATACCAGTTTGCCGGTTTGCTGCGTGGCGCCCGCACCGACGTGGCCAAGGCCATCGGCAGCGAGCTCATGGTGCCCGCGACCGCCGAAATCGTGCTCGAAGGTCATCTTTTGCCCGCCACCGATCCTCGCGCCAGCGGCACCACCGTGCCGGCGGGCTCGCCGGGCGCCGGCTACGAGATGGCCCTGGAAGGCCCCTACGGGGATCACACCGGCTACTACAACGAACAAGAGTGGTTTCCGGTGTTCACGGTCGATCGCATCACCTTGCGCCGCGAGGCGATCTATCATTCCACCTACACCGGCAAGCCTCCCGACGAACCCGCCGTGCTGGGCGTCGCGCTCAACGAAGTGTTCGTGCCTTTGCTACGCCGCCAGTTGCCGGAGATCACCGACTTCTATCTTCCGCCCGAGGGTTGCAGCTATCGCCTGGCGGTCGTGTCGATCCGCAAGCAGTACCCCGGCCACGCCAAGCGGGTGATGTTCGGCATCTGGAGCGTCCTGCGGCAATTCATGTACACGAAGTTCATCATCGTGGTGGACGACGACGTGAACATCCGCGACTGGCAGGAAGTGGTGTGGGCCATGACGACACGCATGGATCCCGTTCGCGACACCGTGCTGGTGGACAACACCCCCATCGACTACCTCGACTTCGCCTCGCCGGTGTCGGGGCTGGGCGGCAAGATGGGCATGGACGCCACCAACAAATGGAGCGCCGAAACCTCGCGCGAATGGGGGCGCCCCATCGCCCGCGACCCCGACGTAGTGCGGCGGGTCGATGCCCTGTGGGACAGGCTGGGCCTCTAGAAGAACGGGGCAGCGCCGCCGCGCAGCGGCAAGCGTGGGGGCTTCGTTCTACCGCCGGGCCGCTCCCAAGGTAAAACAGCCCCCCTGGGGGGCAGCGCCGCCGCGCAGCGGCAAGCGTGGGGGCTTCTACCCCCCCCGGCCGCCGCGCCGCGCCATGCCCACCGCCTTGAATATCGCGAGCGCCACACCGGCCACCCGGAATACGCGCGACATCCGGCTGCGCCCGAGCAGGCCCACGACGGCGCTTGAGGCCAGCGGATAGCGCCGATAGAGCGACGCCAATTGGGTGCCCGCCCGGGCCCAGGCGCTGCCCGCGGTGCCGGCGGTGCCGACCAGGCCGGGCAAGACTTGTTGTATCAGGGCGCGCGGGGTAGTCACGGCCTGCAGGGTTTCGAGGCTGCGAGCCACCTCGTAACGTTCGATCTCGGCGTGGGCCCGCAGTAAGGCCTTGCGGATGACGGTTTCGGATGGCCCTTTCATGCGTGTTCCTCGTGGTCGGGAGACCGTGGGGCGTCTGGGTCGACCGGCCAGGCCGCGGGACCGCTCGCGGCCGACGAAGCCACCCGCGCGGCGCCCGCCAGGGCCTGGACGTCGCGTTCGAGTTCGGCCAGAGTGGCTTCAAAAGGTGCCGGCGCCGTGTGAAAGGCGATCCAGGCCCGCCATGCGGCCAGGGTTCCCAGGAGGAGCCAGAACAGCCCCACCAGCCCGAACGCCAGCATGCGATGGGGAGTATCCCAAAAAGCGGCGATGACCCAGCCGGTAAAAACCAGCAGCGTCATCCCCAGACAGACCGCGGCCACGGCAACACCCAGGATCAGCCGCGAAAGCCATTGTTTTTGTTCGGCGAACTCGATGCCGAAGAGTTCGAATCGCGTGCGCCCGGCGGCCACCAAGGTGGCGGCCAGCGAGCGCACGGCCAGGACCAGGGGAGAGGCCGGGCGCGTCATCAGGCTCAGCGCCGGGACCTGGCCAGAAGGCCCACCACCAGGCCGGCGGCCAGGGCCACCGCCAGGGAACGCCACGGGTTGTCGTGCACGTAGTCGTCGGTGGCGCGAGCGGCGGCGCGGCCGCGGCGCATGACGGAATCCTGCGCGTCGACCAGGACGTCGCTGGCGCGGCGCAGGCCCTCAAGCGCCGACTCGCGGAGCTCGGTGGCCTTGTCGCCGGACGCCGTGGCGGCCTCGCGCAACAGGGCCTCGACCTGATCGAGCCCGCTTTTGACATCGGCCATCAGGGCGTCGCGTGTTTCTTCGACATTGTTGGAACCCGTTCTTGACGTAGCCATGGATACCTCCTGTGAGCAGCAAGTGAAAGTGAGGATTGATCTATCATACAGCGCCCCGCCGCGCCCAGGTGTCGGAGCTTGCCTACAATCGCCGAAGCGCCCTGGTTTTTGCCCGCATGAGCCTCGCCATTCTCTGGATTCCCGTCACCCTGGTCGCCGCAGGCGCCCAGACGGCGCGCAACGCCATGCAGCATCACCTGACCGCCAGGCTCGGGACTCTGGGCGCCACGCAAGTGCGCTTTTTGTATGGCCTGCCCTTTGCCGCGCTATTCCTCGCCGCGCTGTGCCTGGCCGAGGGCCGGCTTCCGCCTGGCCCCAACTCGGCCTTCTGGGTTTACGTCGTTTGCGGCGCCCTGACCCAGATCGGCGCCACGGCCCTGATGTTGGCCACCATGCGGCTGCGGCAGTTCGGGCTCTCAATCGCCTATACCAAAACCGAACCGGTGCAAGTTGCCGTTTTTGGCTGGCTGCTGCTGGGCGAAACCCTAAGCTGGCAAGCCAGTAGCGCGGTAATGATCGCCACGCTGGGCGTGGTCTTGATGTCGCGCAGCGGCAAGGCAGTCGGTGGCTCCGAGGGGTTTTCATGGCGGCCCGCCCTGTTGGGCCTGGCCTCGGGAGCCGGCTTCGCCTTATCATCGATCGGCTTTCGCGGCGCGATCCTCAGCCTGGAATCAGGATCGGCGCTGCTGCGGGCCAGCACCACCCTGACCACCGGCCTGCTACTGCAATCCCTGATCCTGCTGGTGTGGCTGGGATTCTTCCAGCGCCAGGCGCTGCTGGGCAGCCTGCAAGCCTGGCGTTCCTCGCTCTTTGCCGGCTTTATGGGCGCCTTGGCTTCGCAATGCTGGTTCTTCGGATTCGCCCTCACCTCCACGGCCAATGTCCGCACCCTGGGCCTGGTCGAAGTCGTATTCGCCCAGATCGCCTCGCGGCGGGTATTTGCCCAAACCCTGAGCGGCACGGAACGCCTCGGCCTGATCCTGGTCATGCTGGGGGTCGTTCTGCTCATCACTGATGTTCTCGGCGGGCCCTGAGCTCCGCGCCCCTCGCTTTTTTGTCCGACTCCCTGCCATGGCCTCTCCCGCTCCCGCCCGCTCCGATTCGTCGTCTTTTCGCCAACGCTCCCGGCCGGGGCTGGCGATAGCGGCGGCCTTGCTACTGTTGGCCGGCTGCGCAACGCCGCGCGATGCGCAAACTCCCCCCGCCGATGAAATCACCTTTGAGGATGGTCGCCCACAGGCGCGCCTGGCGGTTCGTGAGCGAGGTAGGAGCGGCTCCGCTCCTTTCGTTGCCGGCCCAGGCCCCTCCGACTGGTCGGAAGCTTCAGTGCGCCGGGTGGGACAGCTTCCCGTCTCCCTGGCCGAGGCCTGGCGTAAGACCCAGCTCGGCGAGACCACCCTCTCGCTGGTGATCCTCGAACCCGGCCAGATTCCCTGGGTGGCGATCCAGCCCGAGCAGCCGCGCAATCCGGCGTCGCTCATGAAACTGGTCACCACCTATGCCGCGCTCGAAGGCCTGGGCCCCAGTTATCGCTGGCGCACGGAGGCCGGCGTGGCGCAGGGAACGCGGCTCGATGCCAACGGCGCTCTGTCGGGGCCGCTATACATCCGGGCCGCCGGCGACCCCTGGCTGGAACCGGAAGACGTTTGGCGATTGTTGCGCGACCTGCGTCAGCAGGGCGTGCGCCGCCTCCCCGGCATCGTGATCGACCGCTCGGTATATGGCAACGTGGCAATCGACCCGGCGGCGTTCGACAATGCGCCGGAACGGGTCTACAACGCGAGCCCGGATGCCTTGCTCGTGGGTTTCGGCGCCAGCCGCTTGAACTATCGGCCCGACCCCGGCACGGGCCGCTGGCGGGTCACGGTGGAGCCGCCGCTACCGGACTTCGCCCTGGATGTCCGCCTGACCGCGCGCCCGGGCGCCTGCCAAGGGCCACGCACCGTGCGCGTCGAGACCGTGCCCAATACGGCCCAGCCAACGGTGCGCATCGAGGGTTCGGTGCCGAGCTCCTGCGGGCCGTTCGATCAGTATCGCCTGCTGGTCGATCCCCCGACCCACACGGCGCAAGTCTTGCGCAGCTTCTGGCAAGAGCTTGGCGGCCAGCTCGATGGATCGATCCGCGACGGCGCCGCGCCCCCCGGTCTGGACGTGCTCGCGGTGCATGAGTCCGATACCTTGGCCGATGTGATCCGGCCGATCAATAAGTCGAGCAACAATGTGATGGCCCGCCATCTGCTGCTGGCGCTGGGCCACGAACACGGGGTGGGCCCCGCGACATCCGCCAGCGGCGCGGTGGCGCTGCGCGAGGTGCTGCGCGAGCAGGGGCTGGAGTTTCCGGAGCTGCGGCTGGAGAACGGCGCGGGCCTCTCGCGCGAAGAGCGCATCGCGGCCGGCAGCATGGCTCGGCTGCTGGAACGCGCGTGGTTCTCACCGCGCATGCCCGAATTCGTGTCGTCGCTGGCGATCGCCGGCAGCGACGGCACGGTGCATCGACGCTGGCGCAATGACGAGGCCAACGGCCGCGCCCACCTCAAAACGGGAACGCTGCGTGATACCACCGGCCTGGCGGGCTACGTGCAAGGGGTCAGCGGCCGCCGCTACCTGATGGTCGCGATGGTGAACGACCCCAAGGCTTACAATGCCCGTCAGTTCCTCGACGCCACGGTTGAGTGGCTGGCTCGACAGTAGCGACGCCTTCCCGACCTTCCCACCCCCTATGTACGACACGCTGCTCTGGCTCAAACCCTGGGAATTCTCCCCCACCCTGCTGTTGGCGTTCGGGGTGGCGATCGCGTTATACGTTCGCGGCTTGAGCCGGGTGCCGGTGCGGGTAAACGCCTTGCGGCAGGCCTTGTTCTGGACGGGGATGGTATTGCTGTATTTGTCGTTGCATACCCGGCTGGATTATTACGCCGAGCGGATGTTTTTCATCCATCGCCTGCAGCATCTGGTATTGCATCATCTGGGGCCGATCCTGGTGATGGCGGCGTATCCCGGATCGGTGATGCGGGCGGGGCTGCCGGGGCCGTTGCGCCGCTGGCTGTTTTTGTTCCGCCAGCAGCCGGCCGGACGCGCGCTGGAGTGGTTGCTGACCAACCCTTTCCTGGTGTCGTCGGCGTTCGTACTGTTGGTGCTGATCTGGCTGTTGCCGATGGTGCAGTTTTATTCGATGCTGGATTGGCGTTTGTACCGCCTGATGAATTGGTCGGTGGTGATCAGCGGGTTGTTGTACTGGAATTTGATTCTCGATCGGCGGCCGAGTCCGCCGGCGGTACTGACGCCGGGGTGGCGGGTGTTGTCGCCGGTGGTGACGATGACGCCGCAGATGGTGGCGGGGGCGATCCTGACGTTCAGCGAGCGGGATTTTTATCCGCTTTACGATGTGTGCGGGCGGGCGCTCGATATGACGGCGCGGTTCGATCAGAACCTGGGCGGGCTGATCATGTGGATTCCGGCCGGGATGGTGGAGTTCGTGGGCGGCATTCTGGCGTTGCAGACCTTGATCCGCCTGTCGTCCAAGGGGAGGATGCCGGAACGGCCGCGTCGGCAATACGGCAGGCAGAGGGTGGCGCCTCGGCCTTAAAGGGGGCCGGATGGCGGCGCGAGGAGGCTTTTGCGTTCTGTGGACGCCGGTGGGAGAGCCGTTGGTCCCGCGGGCACGCCGAGTAGCCTGGCCGTGGCCAGACCACCTTCGGCGGCTGTTCGTGCTAAGACTGTCTCAAGCGGTGCCGCCCACCGTCAGGCCGTCGATCCGCAGCGTGGGCTGGCCCACGCCCACGGGCACGCTCTGGCCATCCTTGCCGCAGGTGCCCACGCCGGAGTCCAGGCGCATATCGTTGCCGATCATGCGCACCTTGCGCATGGCCTCGGGGCCGCTGCCGATCAGCGTGGCGCCCTTGACCGGATGGGTGATCTTGCCGTTTTCGATCAGGTAGGCCTCGGAAGCGGAGAACACGAATTTGCCGTTGGTGATGTCGACCTGGCCGCCGCCGAAGTTGGCGGCGTACAGGCCGCGGTCTACCGAGGCGATGATTTCTGCGGGATCGTATTTGCCTGAGGGCATGTAGGTGTTGGTCATGCGCGGCATCGGCAGGTGGGCGAAGGATTCGCGGCGGCCGTTGCCCGTGACGGGGGCTTTCATCAGGCGCGCGTTGAGATGATCCTGCATATAGCCGCGCAGGATGCCGTCTTCGATCAGGACGGTGCGCTGGGTGGCGTTGCCTTCGTCGTCGATGTTGAGCGAACCGCGGCGGTCGGGCAGCGTGCCATCGTCGACCACCGTCACGCCCTTGGCCGCCACGCGCTCGCCGATACGGCCCGAGAAAACACTGGAGCCTTTACGGTTGAAATCGCCTTCAAGGCCGTGACCCACGGCTTCGTGCAAGAGAATGCCGGGCCAGCCCGAGCCCAGCACCACCGGCATCACGCCGGCCGGCGCCGGACGCGCCGATAGGTTGGTGACGGCTTCGTGCACGGCGCGCGAGACGTAATCGCGCAGGATCTCGTCGGAAAAATAGGTGAGATCGACCCGGCCGCCGCCGCCGGCATGGCCGGCCTCGCGGCGGCCCTTGTGCTCTACGATCACGGTGAGGCTCAGGCGCACCAGCGGCCGCACGTCGGCCGCCAGGCGGCCGTCGCTGCCGGCCACCAGCACGACGTCGTACTCGGCGCCCAGGCCGGCCATCACCTGGATGATGCGGGGATCGGCGGCACGGGCCATGTTCTCGACTTTTTCGAGCAGGGCCACCTTCTCGGCGGCGTCGAGGCTGGCCACGGGGTCGATGCCGGCATACAGGGCACGGGCGCCAGCGGGATCGAAGGCGCTGGCGACTTTCACTTTGCCGGAACCTTGGCGGGCGATGCTACGTACCGCCTGGGCGGAGGACAACAGGGCGTCGGGCGACAAGGTGTCGGAATAGGCGAAGGCGGTTTTCTCGCCACTGATGGCGCGCACGCCCACACCTTGCTCGATGGAGAAGCTGCCGGTCTTGACGATGCCCTCTTCCAGGCTCCAGCCTTCGCTGCGGGTGTACTGGAAATACAGATCGGCGTAGTCGACGCGATGGGAGAAGATCTCGCCCAGCGCCTGGTTGAGGTGGCCCTGGCCCAGGCCGTAGGGGTCGAGGAGCAGGCTTTGCGCCGTGGCGAGGGCTTGCAGATTGGGTTCGATGACTTGCATGGATGGAGCTCTTGAAAAAGGGGGCGTGCCGGGACGCGGCGGCGCTTTTTTTACGCTTGGCGCTTAGGCGGCGGCATCCGAATGTTTTGCCTGGAAGCGGCCTGGCGCTAGAAAACGCGGTGGCGCAAAGCGGGCAGTGCGGCCCTGACCTCGCGCAGGCGCGCGGGATCGATCTCGCCGCACACCACGCCGGGGCCTTCGGCCTGGACGGCGAGAACGTCGCCCCAGGGGTCGATGAGCATCGAGTGGCCCCAGGTGCGGCGGCCGTTGGGGTGTTTGCCGCCCTGCGCCGAAGCCAGCACGTAGCACTGGTTCTCGATGGCTCGGGCGCGCAGCAGGATCTCCCAATGCGCTTGCCCAGTGGTATAGGTGAAGGCGGCAGGCACGACTATCAAGTCCAGCGTGCCCAAGGCCCGGTAGAGTTCGGGAAATCTCAGGTCGTAGCATACCGACAGGCCGACGCGGCCGCATGGCGCGTCGAAGGCCACCGGCTCGCGGCCGGCGAGGATGGTGGCGGATTCGTCGTAGGCTTCGTCGCCGCGCCGAAAGCCGAACAAATGGATTTTGTCGTAGCGCGCGCGCCGTTCTCCGCGAGGATCGAACACCAGCGTCGTGTTGTACACCTGGCTGGGGCTGGGGCACTCGAGAGGTAGCGTGCCGCCGATCAGCCAGACGCCATGGCGCTTGGCGGCGTTGGCCAGGAAATCCTGGATCGGCCCGCGGCCATCGGCCTCGCGCACGCCTACCTTGTCGGTGTCGTGACGCCCCATCAGGCAAAAATACTCGGGCAGCAGCACGATCCGGGCGCCTTCGCCCGCGGCTTGGGCCACCAGGGCATCGACGGCTTCAAGATTACTCGCCACGTCGGGCGCCGAGACCATCTGGACCGCGGCCACCTTGACGGGAGCGGATGGGTCGGATGGATTCATGCGGAACTCCGGGAAGAAAAGCGATGCATGGAAGTGTACGTGAAGAACTCCGGCCTTTCGGCCCGGGCGTCTCCGCTCAAGGCACGACAGGCTCGGAGCCCGCGTCGGCCGCGGCCGAGACCGGGCTCAGCCGCGTGATTTGCGGATCGGCCCACGAGCCGGTGATGCCGTACTCCAGGCTCAACACCTGGGCCAGGGGCTCGCGCAGCAGCCATTGGCCCAGGAAAGCGCCCAGGCCGACGATGGGATTGATGGCGATGCCCGCGAGCAGGGCCGCGGCGCTGGCGTCGATACGGGGCAGGATCAAGGCCTTGAGATCCTGGGTTTCGTTCAGCAGGTCGGCCCGGCCCGACAACAGCGCGGCGGCGCTGGGGCCGCGCATATCGAAGCCGCGCAGCTCCAGATTGCCTTCGGCGACCCGCGCGCTGGCCCGCAGGGTGTCCCAGGCAAAGCCCGACTCGAACAAGGCATTGCCCTGGAACGTCGCGGCACGCGCCAGTGCCTGCAGCGAAAGCGTGGCCAGCAGGCGACCCGCCGCCGACGACACGGGCAGGAAGCGGCCATCGTCGAGCGACAACTCGAGATCGGCCTCGAGCATGGGCACGGCAAAGGCCCATGGCATGCCGGGCCAGGCCACCGACGCCTCCACCTCGCCCTCCCCTCCGGCCACGACGTCGGCCAGCCCGAGGCGGGCCAGCAGGCCGCCGGCGTCGTGGATCGTGCCGTTGAAGTCCAGCGCCGTGCGGGGACGGTTGGCCTGGGTTCGCCAACTGCCCTGGCCGCGCAGGGCGATGTCGGGATTCACGAGCGACAGCGAATCGATCTGCCATCCCGCCGAAGCCATTTGTCCCGGACTGGCCGAGAACCTCAGTTCCCCCAAAGCGATGTCGCCCCAGCGGAGATCGGCGACGTTGACGTCCACGAAAGGCCAGCGCGCCGGATCGGCCCAGGGCTCAACGGCATCGTGCGGCCCGGCCGCGGCGGGCGCCGTCGCGGGCTGGAGACCTGCGCTGCCCGCCGGCTGCTCGCGGCGCGGCAGCAAAAGCCGGTCGAAGTTCATTTCCAACCGGGCGGGCCCGGCCGCCGAACTTGGCCTCCAGCCTATCCAGCCGCTCACGGCATCGGCATCGAACCGCAGCCGCAGCACATCGTTGCGGGTGATCTCGAAGGCCAGCTGCATCGGCGCCCATAATTGGTCCAGGGCGGTCAGACGTTGGGCCTGAACATCGATCTTGAGCGGCAATGGCAGCCCAGTCCACGGCAAGGCGGCAAGCCCGACAGCCCGGCGCGGAGCCTGCCCCGCCACCGCCCGGCGCGCGGAAGTCGACGGCTTGGACGTGGACGCGGGCTGGGCGAAGCCGGCCAGCACCTCGCGCCAGTCGTCGAGATTGACGGCCTCGGTGGCGAATCGCAGATGCCAGCCTTGCGCGGGTAAATCCAGTGGCGCCGGCATGCCGAAGGCCAGCCGCGGCGGCAAGGAGCCTGGCTCGGCATCCTGCGGCCAGGCCGCGAGCAACTGCCAGCGATCGGCCGCCGTGATCCGCCACTGCCCTCCCGACGCGCCGTGTGTGCGCTCCCATTGGGCTCGCACCGGCCAGGTCTGGCTGGCGGTTTTATGCAGCGGAGCCGGAAAATCGAGCGCCAGCCCGGCCAGATCCGACGACACGGCGAGCGACTCGCCGCCATCACGGCGCATGCGCCACGAGCCGCGATACGGTAGCTGGCCCCGCAGGCGCTCCCATGCCGGAGAAGGCCAGAGCTCCCGCAAGGCGGCGATCGAGAGCTGCCCCTGGAATTCGGCTTCGGCGGCGCCGTCGGCGCCACTCCTGCCGCTGACCCGCAATTCGCCGCCCAGCCAGCGTCCGCGCAGACCCGAGAACTCGACCCGAGACTCGGTAAAGCGTACCTCGCCGCGCATGCCGGTCACCGGCGCCGCCCAACCGGGCAGCAGCACCGTATTGCCCTCCGCCCGCACTCGCCCTTCGACGCTGGTGTCGCCGTCGTTCAGCCGTACCCGGACGCGCAGCGGCACCTCCAGGGAGCCATCGATCCGCGCCGCACCCAAGGAACCGGCGGTTTGGTCGGCCAGTGGCGACTGACGCAAATAGGCCAGGTAGGATTCCGCGTCGCCCTGGGTAGCCGCCACGACGTCGACCTTCGCCTCATCTTCCATATCGGAAATGTCGAGGCGGGTGGCGCCGATCTGGATCGCGCTGTTCTGGCCCACCCGGATCTCGCCGCCCGCGATATCGGCCCCCAGATGATCGCGATCTATGGTCAAGCGGGCCCGCAGCCCCGTGATCAGGGGCCAGCCGGGCTCCACATCGGGCTCCAGGTCGATGGCCACGCCGTGCACGTCGCCTTCGATACGAAACTCGCCGCGCTCGCGCTCGGAGCCCGCATAAGGGAAGCCTTGAAGGTCGCCGGCCAGACGCACCTCGGCCCCCGCGATCTCGCCGGCCCGCAATCCCAGCCTCAACCACTCGCGTACGTCGGCGTCTACTGCCAGCGGCATCCAGCGCGCCACGGCGCCGGCATCGGCCTGCTCGATACGCCCCATCAGATCGATGGCGCCCCAACGAAGTCCCGCTTGCGGTTGCCAGGAGCCGCTGCCGGTCAGAGTCGCCTGCTGTCCGGCTTCGCCCGCGCGGACGAAGACGTCGGACCATTGCCAACGCGATCCCGCGTCGTGCGCCACCGTGCCTCGCAGTTCCTGGACCGGAGCCACCGGCGCCTCGAAGACTCCCGGCAGATAGAACAAGGCGTCCCGCAAGAATCCTCCGGCCCGCACGCCGCCGTCTTCGTCGCGGGCGAGCCGGACACCGGCCGCGCTGAACGCCAGGGCTTCGCCATCCGCTTCGATCCGGCCACGGGCGTTGCGCACCGCGATATCGGCCAGCCATCCACGCCAACGGCCGTGGTGGAAATCGAACCAGGCGCGGCCGGCGGCCACGCCGGCGAGTTCGTCGGGCACGAAGTCGCCCAGCCAGGGCCGCAGCCGCGGCAGGTCGACTTCCTCGGCGGAGACGAACACGCGACCGTGCCAATTGCCCCACTCCAGGCCGTGCTCGCCCTGTTCCAGCAAGCTGCGCTGCCACTCGGCCTGCATCAGCCACTGGCGGCCGCCCTGGAAGGTGTCGGGCACCGCCACGACGAAGCGGGAGGTACCCAGGCGGCGCGACTGCAGTTGCAAGTCGACATCGGGAATATGGAATGCGGGCAGCTCGCCGGTTTCATCCCGCCAGTCGAGACGAGCGTCCATGATCCGGATGTCGGGCTGCGCCAGCAGCCAACGCGCCACCGGATGATCCGCCTCGGCCCACGCCTGCCGTTTGCCCTCGTCGTTCTCGTCGCGGTCGGGCTTGCCGCGCGGCTGCGGCGTCGTGAAGGCAAGCAGGGGAAAATCCGCCACGTGGACCATGCCGCGCGCGTCCCGCCGCAGCGACAGATATGGCCGTTCGATACTCAGTTGCAGCAGCTCCGGACGGCCGGTGAGCAGGGTCGCCCAGGACAGGCGGGCCGCCACGCGCGGCAGCTCGAGCGCCGCGCCACCATGCTCGGAACGGATGGAGGTCTCGAGCAGCGTCAGTTGAGGATTGAGCCGATACCAATCGGCCTCGATGCGGCCGATGGAGACGGGGGCCCCCACCGCCGCGCTGATCCGGGTTTCGATGCGATCGCGGTAATCGTCGATATTCGGCAGGACGAGGTATCGCAGCCCCAGGATGACCGCGGCGAGTACGAAGTACAGCACCACCAGCACCGCGGCCAGGCCACGAAACAGGACGACGGGAACGGCAAAACGCACGGCGGGCTTCTTGGTCAATGACGTCGATCGGTTAAGCTTTATACCTGATTTGGCGCTCCCCTCCCCCCGCTCGAGGCCCTATGCCAGCCCCATATCCCGAGATCCTGCAGCCCGCCCTGGCGTGGTCGGACTATCTCAGGCTGCACCTGAATACCCGGCCCGAGCTGGCCGACGGCCTGGCGCAGGATGCCCTGCGACCGATAAACGAGAGCCGCCTGCACGAGTGGCTGGCCGAGCTCGGCATCCGCCCCAACGAGCCGCCCGTCGCCGACGAGTCCTGCCGCGCGGCCTTGCGCAAGCTGCGCCAGCGTGTTTTCAGCACCGTGATGGTGCGCGACCTGGCCGGCGCGGCGCCGCTGGAAGAGGTGATGGACGCCATGTCGAGCCTGGCCGACCTCGCCGTGGCCACGGCTTATCGCTCGGTGGCCACGGCCCTGGCCGAGGCGCATGGCGTTCCACGCGATGCCGACGGCGCGCCGCAGGAACTCCTGATACTCGGCATGGGCAAGCTGGGCGGACGCGAACTCAACGTGTCGTCCGACATCGACCTTATCATGCTCTACGGCGACGAAGGCGATACCGACGGCCGGCGGCCGCTCTCGCATCACGAGTTCTATGCCCGCCTCACGCGGCGGCTGATGCCCATGATCAGCGAAATCGACGCCAACGGCCACGTCTTTCGCACCGATCTGCGGCTGCGGCCCGACGGCGACTCGGGCCCGCTGGCCTGGAGCCTGGATGCCTTGGAACATTACCTGGTCAGCCAGGGCCGCGAATGGGAACGCTATGCGTGGCTAAAGGCCCGCTGGCTGCCGGCCCGCGCCTTCGAAGGCAGCCAGCCACTGGCCCAGCTCGAGCAAGTCGAGGCGCTGCGCCGCCCCTTTGTCTATCGCAAATATTTCGACTTCGACGCCATCGCCGCGCTGCGCGGCCTGCGCGAACGCATTCGGGACGACTGGAACCGGCGTTCGCTGGGTTGTCTGCGGCCCGATCCGGTACCGGCCGACAACATCAAGCTGGGCGAAGGCGGCATCCGCGAGATCGAATTCATCGTGCAATTGGGCCAGTTGGTGCGCGGAGGCAGGATGCCGGCGCTGCAAACCGCCAATCTGCTCGAAGCCTTGCGCGCAGAGGTCGCCGCCGGCCTGATACAACCGGCCGAAGGCGAACGGCTCGAAGCCGCCTATCGTTTTTTGCGCCGGGTCGAGCATTTTCTGCAATATCGCGACGATCAGCAGACCCATCTGCTGCCGCGCCAGCCGGCCCACCAGCAGGCCTTGGCCCGCGCCCTGGGGCTGGCGGACGCCGATCAACTGCGGCGGCAATTGCGCGAGCACCGCCAGTTCGTCGAGGCCACATTCCATGATGTCTTCCGCCTGGCAGGCCTGCAGCGCGCCGGAACCGCCGTGCCCGAGCCGGCGGCGGCGCCCCAGGAAAGCCTGCACGAACGCATCCGCGACGCCATGCCCGACGAAGCCGACGAGTTGCTGCGGCGGGTCGACGGGCTGCTGGATAGCCCGCGTATCCGCGGCCTGCCCGACTCCAGCCGCACCCGCCTCGACGCCCTGCTGCCCGCCATGGTGGCGGCGGCGCAAACCACCCGCACTCCGGCCGTCGCACTCAAGCGTTTGCTCGACATGGTCGAGCATATCGCCCAGCGACGGGTCTACCTCAGTCTGCTTGCCGAGTATCCGCAAACCTTGGCGCGCGTGGCCCGCATGATGGCGTCCAGCGAATGGGTGGCGCAATACCTGATTCGCAATCCGCTGCTGCTCGACAGCCTGATCGACTGGCATTCGCTGATGGAGCCGCCGGACCTGGAGCAGACCGGGCGCCAGCTCTCCGCCGACCTCGACCGCTGCCTGCTGCCCGACGGCACCTTCGATATCGAACGCCAGATGAACCTGATGCGAGACACCCAGCGCCAGGTGAGCTTCAATGTGCTGGCCCAGGATCTCGAGGCCGACCTTACCGTCGAAGCCGTGGGCGACTACCTCTCGCTGCTGGCCGACCTGATGCTGGAACAAACCCTGAAACGGGTGTGGCCGCAGGTGTCACGCGGCCGTATCGACCCGCCGCCTTTCGCCATCATCGCCTATGGCAAGCTGGGCGGCAAAGAGCTCGGCTACGAATCCGACCTGGATCTCGTTTTCCTGTTCGACGACAACGGCCACGACGGCGAAACCTACGTTCGCTATGCGCGCCGCATCGTCTCCTGGCTCAACTCCATGACTTCGTCGGGCCGGCTGTACGAAGTCGATCTGCGGCTGCGGCCAGATGGCGATGCGGGCCTGGTGGCGGCCTCGATCGACGCCTTCGAGCGCTATCAGCGCGAAAGCGCCTGGACCTGGGAGCACCAGGCCCTGACCCGCGCGCGCTTCGCCGCCGGCGACGCCCGCCTGGGCGAGCGCTTCGAACACATCCGCCGCACGGTTCTGCTCAAGGCGCGCGACCCCGCGACCCTGGCCAGCGAGGTGATCGCCATGCGCGAACGCATCAGCGCCGGCCATCCCAACCCTACGCCGCTGTTCGATCTCAAACACGATCGCGGCGGCATGGTCGATATCGAGTTCATCACCCAATACCTGGTGCTGCTGCACGCCCGCCGGCATCCCGAATTGCTGGACAATCTGGGCAACATCGCCCTGCTGCGGCTGGCGGGGGTCGCGGGCCTGATCCCCACCGAGCTGGCCACGCAAACCGCCGACGCCTATCGCACGCTGCGCCGCGAACAGCATGCGCTGCGCCTGCAGGGCGCCGACAAGGCCCGCGTCGCCGCTGATCGCTACACCCCCGAGCGCGCCACGGTTGGCGAACTCTGGCGCCATCTCTTCGGCTGATCCCCGGGGCCCGGCCCCGGGCGCCACCCACTTGGCGGCGCGGCCCCGTATAATGGACAGTTTCCCGAAATCCGACTCCCCACCTAAGGACTCACATCATGTCGATGGCTGATCGCGACGGCTTCATCTGGTTCGATGGCGCACTGGTTCCCTGGCGCGAAGCGAACATCCACGTACTCACGCATTCGCTGCACTACGGGTTGTCGGTCTTCGAAGGCGTGCGCGCCTACGACACCGAAATCGGCACCGCGATCTTCCGCCTGCAAGAGCACACCCAGCGCCTGTTCCGTTCGGCCCACATCTACATGATGCCGATGCCGTACACGCAAGAGCAGATCAACCAGGCCCACCTCGAAACGGTGCGCGCCAACCAGCTCGAGTCCTGCTACATCCGGCCCATCGCCTTCTACGGTTCCGAGAAAATGGGCGTCTCGCCGCGCGGCGCCAAGGTGCACGTATCCATCGCCGCCTGGCCCTGGGGCGCCTACCTGGGCGAAGAAGGCATGGAAAAAGGCATCCGGGTCAAAACCTCGTCCTACCAGCGCCAGCACGTCAACGTTACGATGCCGCGCGCCAAGGTTTCCAGCACCTACGCCAACTCCATCATCGCCAACCTCGAGGCCACGCAAGACGGCTACGACGAAGCCCTGCTGCTCGACACCGATGGTTTCGTGGCCGAAGGCGCCGGCGAGAACCTCTTCATCGTGCACGACGGCGTGATTTACGAGCCCGAGATCGCCTCCGCGCTCACCGGCATCACGCGCTCCACGGTGCATACCCTGGCCGCCGATCTAGGCTTTAAGGTTCATACCCGCCGCCTCACCCGCGACGACCTCTACATCGCCGACGAAGCCTTTTTTACCGGCACGGCGGCCGAAGTCACGCCCATCCGCGAGCTCGACAACCGCCGCATCGGCGTGGGCAGCCGCGGTCCCGTCACCGAAAAACTGCAAAAGGCGTTTTTCGACGTGGTCAATGGCCGCAATCCCAAGTACCACCACTGGCTCACCAAGGTCTGATTACGCGACATGTCCGCCACCGCTCCCGCCACTGATACCGCCCCGGCCCATCCGGTCTACGAAGTCGAGGCCCACGATCTGCCGGTTTCCTGCCCGGGGCCCCACACCCCGGTCTGGAACCTGCATCCCAAGGTCTACCTCGACGTCGCCACCTCCGGCAGCGCCCAATGTCCGTATTGCGGCAGCCTCTATCGGCTCAAGCCGGGAGCGCGCGTTGGCGGGCACTGAGTCCGTTTACCGGTATCCAGCATGACCTCCAGCCCCGGCCCGGCGCGCCAACCACCGGCCGAGCCCGGCGGCGCCGCCACTGTGCCGGCGGCCGCTTCCTCTCCCGCACGCAGCATCCCGCCGCGCCGGCCGGAGTCCTCCGCCGCCAGGTTCGACGCGTCGCCCTGCCCCACGCCGTTCTGGCTTCCCGACGGGCATACCGAAACCATCTGGGGCGCACGGCTCGCCCGCTGCCCACACATCAGTTTTGCCCGCGAACGCGTCGATACCGACGACGGCGACTTCGTCGATATCGATTGGGCCGTACCGGGCCATGCCGCCGCCCTGCTTCAGGAGCATGCTTCACAAGGTCTGGGCGCCGGCCGCCTGCAGGCGCTGCTGCCTGCCGGGCCGGCCCGGCTCAGCCGCAAGGCGCTGGTGATCTTCCACGGTCTCGAAGGCTGCAGCGGCAGCCACACCTGCCAGGCTTTGGCCCATCATTTTCGCGCCCGAGGCTGGGTGGTGGCCGTACCCCACTTCCGGGGCTGTTCGCAACAGCCCAATCGGCTGCTGCGGGCCTATCATTCCGGCGACACCGACGAAATCGCCTTTCTGCTGCGCACCGTGCGCGAACGGCTGCCGCAGGCGCGCTGGCACGCCGCCGGGGTCTCCCTGGGCGGCAATGCGCTGGCCAAGTTCCTGGGCGAGCACGCCGACTCCGGGCACGGTCTGCATGCCGCGGCGGCGGTGTCGGCGCCGCTCGACCTGACGGCCTGCGGCCAGCGCCTGGGCCGCGGCCTGCTGCACCGTCATGTCTATACCCGTTTGTTTTTGCGCACGCTCAAAGCCAAGGTTCTGCAGAAAGCGCAGCGCTTCCCGGGCAGCATCGATGCCTGGCGAGTCGCGCACGCGCGCGACCTCCACGAATTCGACGACGCCTATACCGCTCCGGTACACGGTTTCGCGGGCGTGGCCGATTACTGGCAGCGCGCCAGCGCCCTGCCCTGGCTGGGCCGCATCCAAACCCCCACGCTGCTGCTCAACGCGCGCAACGATCCTTTCGTACCCGAGGCCAGCCTGCCCGGCACCCACCAGGCCTCGCGCCAGGTCTTGCTGCACCAGCCCGCCACCGGCGGCCACGGCGCCTTCGTCACCGGCGGTTTCCGCGGCCATCTGCACTGGATGCCGCGCAGGCTCGAACGGTTCTTCGGCGCGGGGCATTAGCGGCCAGCGCGGGCCTCGCGCCAGACAACTGGCCGCGCCGCTGAAGCCGCGGCTCTCTACCACGCGGCAAGTCAGGGTGATACGCTAACGCCCAGTACATTTGGCAGGAGGCTCCGGTGTCGCCGCAAGCAACGTTCGACTGCGATCTTCTGGTTATCGGCGGCGGGATCAACGGCGCGGGTATCGCGCGCGATGCCGCGGGCCGGGGCCTGCGCGTCATCCTCTGCGAGCAGCACGACCTCGCCAGCCACACCTCCTCGGCCTCGACCAAGCTGATCCATGGCGGGCTGCGCTACCTCGAAAACTACGAATTCGGCCTGGTGCGCAAAGCCCTGCGCGAGCGCGAGGTGCTGCTGCGCAGCGCGCCCCACATCATGGGGCCGTTGCGCTTCGTCATGCCGCACTGGCACGAACAGCGCCCGGCCTGGCTGATTCGCAGCGGCCTGTTCCTCTACGACCATCTCGCCCGGCGCGTCTTGCTGCCCGCCTCCGAAAGCCTGGCGCTGGCGAAACACCCCTCTGGCCGCGGGCTGCAGGCCCGTTTCGGCCGCGGTTTTGCCTATTCCGATGGCTGGGTCGACGACGCCCGGCTGGTGGTGCTGTGCGCCATGGCCGCGGCCGAGCGCGGCGCCCAGGTGCTCACCCGGCATCGGGTCGAGCACCTGGCGGACTGCGGCGACGGCTGGCAGGCCGGGATCAGGGCCGCAAACGGCACGACCCTGCGCGTCCGGGCCCGCGCCGCCGTCAACGCCGCGGGCCCCTGGGCCACCCGCCTGCCGGATGTGCCGCTGCCACCCGGCCGCAGCCTGCGTCTGGTCAAAGGCAGCCACATCGTGGTACCGCGCCTGTTCGCCCATGATTATGCCTACCTGTTCCAGCAGCCCGACGAGCGGGTGGTGTTCGCCATCCCCTACGAGCACGACTTCACGCTGATCGGCACCACCGATGTCGATTACGCCGGCGACCCCGCCAAGGTCGGCATCGACGACGCCGAAATCCAATACCTGTGCGACGCCGTCAACCGCTTTGCCGAACGCCGCCTCGCGCCTTCCGACGTAGTCTGGCACTATGCCGGCGTCCGGCCGCTGCTCGACGACCACGCCGCCAGCGCCAGCGCCACCACCCGCGACTATCTCCTCGAATGGCAGCCCGCCGCGCCGCCGCTGATCCACGTGCTCGGCGGCAAGCTCACCACCTTCCGCCAATTGGCCGAAGACGTGGTCGACCGCCTCGCGCCGCGACTGGGCAACACCGTAGGCGCCTGGACGCGCCAGGCTCCGCTGCCTGGCGGCGACAACCTGCTGGCCAATGGCCCCCATGTACGCAATGTGCTGCATTTTGGGGATTGGGTCGAACAGCAGGGCCAGCGCTACCCCTGGCTGCCGGCCGCCCTGCTTCACCGTTACGCGCGCGCCTACGGTAGCCGCCTGCACACCTTGCTGGCACATTGCGAAGGCCGGGCCGACCTCGGCGATGCCGTCCTGCCCGGCCTGCACGTCCGCGAGCTCGAATATCTGCGCCGCCACGAATGGGCCCGCACCGCCGACGACATCCTCTGGCGGCGCAGCAAGCTGGGCTTGCACTTGCCGGCCTCGGCCACCGCCACCCTGCAAGACTGGCTGGACCGCAATCGTTTGGAGGGTCTTACATGAGCTATCTGCTGGCCCTCGACCAGGGCACGTCGAGTTCCCGCGCCATCGTGTTCGATACCAGCGGCAATCCGCTGGCCATCGCGCAGCGTGAATTCACCCAACATTACCCGCGTCCGGGCTGGGTCGAGCACGATCCCCGGGAGATCTGGCGCACGCAGCGCGACACCGCCCAGGCCGCCTTGCGCCAAGCGGGCATCGACGCCAGCCAGGTGCTGGCGGCCGGCATCACCAACCAACGCGAAACCACCGTGATCTGGCGCCGCGACACCGGCGAGCCCATCCACCGCGCCATCGTCTGGCAAGACCGCCGCACCCAGCCGCTCTGCGCCAGACTGGCGGCCGATGGCCTGGCCGACGAAATCCGGCGCCGCACGGGCCTGGTGGTCGACCCGTACTTTTCGGGCACCAAGATCGCCTGGCTGCTGGAACACATACCGGGCGCGCGCGAAGCGGCCCGGCGGGGCGAGCTTGCCTTCGGCACCATCGACAGCTGGCTGGCCTGGAACCTCGGCGATGGCCGCCATGTCACCGACGTTACCAATGCCGCCCGCACCCTGCTCTGGAACCTCGAGGAACAGCGCTGGGATCCCTGGCTGCTGCAGGCGCTGGATATTCCCGCCGAACTGCTCCCCGATGTCCATCCCTCCAGCCACGACTTCGGCGCGATTCGGGCCGACCTGCTGGGCGCGGCGATCCCGCTCACGGGCATCGCCGGCGACCAGCAGGCCGCTCTGTTCGGCCAGGCCTGCTTCGACGCCGGGGCGGTGAAGAACACCTACGGCACCGGCTGCTTCATGCTGCGCCATACCGGTTCGCGCCCCGAGTTCTCCGATACCGGATTGCTCACCACCCCGGCGGCACAATGGCAGGCCGGCCAGCCGGCCTACGCCATGGAGGGCAGCGTCTTCATCGGCGGCGCCGTCGTGCAGTGGCTGCGCGACAATCTGCATGCTATCGAAACCTCGGCCGACGTCCAGGCCCTGGCGGCCTCGGTGCCCGACGCCGGCGGCGTGACCTTCATTCCCGCCTTTACCGGCCTGGGCGCCCCCTACTGGGAGCCGACGGCCACGGGCACCATCACCGGGCTGACGCGCGGCAGCACCCTCGCCCATATCGCCCGCGCCGCCCTCGAATCCATCGCTTTCCAAAGCACGGCGCTGCTGCGCGCCATGGGCGGGCTGCACACCCACGGCGTGCTCAAGGTAGACGGCGGCGCCAGCGCCAACGACCTGCTCATGCAGTTCCAGGCCGATCTGCTCGGCCTGCCGGTGGTGCGGCCCAAAGTCCTGGAAACCACCGCCCTGGGCGCCGCCTATCTGGCCGGGCTGGGCTGCGGGCTGTATCGCGACACGAACGACATCGCCCATCTCTGGCAAGCCGATCGCACCTTTGTGCCCACGTTATCGCGCTCCGCCGCCGAAGCGCGGATCGCCGAATGGGAAGACGCGGTGGCGCGGGCGCTGGGCCGCGGCGCGGCCAATTGACCACGCGTCCGCCACCCCAAGTACCGAACCCTGGCTCGAGCCACCGACGCGCAACCCTAGCGCCGGAACTCCGCCAGCAAGGCCCTATCCTCTTCGATGCGGCGCTGGATCTCATGAATGCGGGCGTCCAGCACCGATTGCTGGTGGAAGTCGTTCGACGCGGCGCGCGCGCGCCGCATCTGGTCCAGCGCGGCCGGCCAGGCGCCGATGCGGGCGTAGTAGTCGGCCATGCTGCGTGCCTCGGCCATGCGCTCGCCCAGCCTCGCCTGCGATTCGGCCGCCATGCGGTAAAGCGCGGGCTCGACTTCGGGCCAGCGTTTGATCGTTTGAGCCAAAAAAACCGTGGCGTCGCGATCGCGCCCCGCCTGCTGCAACAATCGGGCATGGGCAATCGCGAGTCCGCGATCGTTGGGCCAGCGCTTGATGCCCTTGACCGTGACCGCCAGCGCCTCGCCGATCTGGCCGGACGCCGCCAGCCATTCGGCTTGCAACTGCGCCAGCATCGGGTGCTCCACTCCGGTGGCCTGGGCCTGCTTCAAGGCCTCGCCCGCCGAACCCGGGTCGCCCTGGATCAGTCTGCGCTGCGCCACGCCATACCAGGCCGCCGCCGCCCGCGTACCGTTCGCCCCTTCGGCCTCCGACTGCAGCTGCAGCACCGGATCGATGGTTTGGCCGGTGTTGGCCTGGAGCACGAGCAGCTTGGCGCGCACGAAGGCATAGGTATCGGAATCACCGTCGCCGCGCATCCCCGACCGTCCTACGCGGTTTTGCATATCGGACATGCGGTCGAGGCTCAAGGGGTGGGTGCTGGCGTATCCCGGGCCGCGGACCTGGTTGAAACGCGACAATTGCATCATGCGGCCGAACATCGAAGCCATGCCGGAAGGATCGTAGCCGGCGCCTTCCATCATCTGGATGCCGACCCGATCGGCCTCTCGTTCGGCCTCCCGCGAAAACGACAACTGCGAGCTGATCACCGCGGCCTGGCCGAAGGCGGCGGCGCCCATGGCCAACTGCCCGGCCCCGGCCGCGGCGGCGGCCAGCGACCCCAGCATCAGGCCGAGCAGCATCAGCGAGCTTTGCCCTTGCTGGGCCAGGCCTCGCGCCACGTGGCGCTGGGTGACGTGGGCGATTTCGTGGGCCACCACGCCGGCCAATTCCGATTCGCTGGCGGTGGCGGTGACCAGCCCCGAATGCACGCCGATATAGCCCCCCGGCATGGCGAAGGCGTTGATCGACGGATCGCGGATGCTGAACGCCTGGACCGTGGGCGGCCCGCCAGCGGCATGCTGCGCCAGGCGATCGGCCATGGTGGAGAGATACTGGTTGACCGAAGGATCGTCGATATAGGTGGGGTCGAAGCGCCCCTCGGCCATCAAGGCATCGCCCAGGCGCTGCTCGACGCGCGGCGAGAGCGTGGCCGCCGAAGCGTCGCCCAGGCTGGGCAGACCGGCCGGTTGCGCGGCGGCCGCCAGCGGCATCAGCATCAGCGGCGGCAACAGGCAGGCGGCCAGGATTCGGCGCCATACCGGGCCAGGATATGCGCGCGGTGTTTTCACAGCCTTCATCTCCAAGTACTCGCGGCCGGCACTCCCTCGCTGACTCCCCCGGCTGCGGGGAGTTCCCGGCGCAGCCGGAAACTCTAGCATGTGCGCTTTTGTTTGCAAGATATTCCAAGACTTGCTAGACTGGGGTGTCTTTCAGACATCTCATTTTAGCCGCATGCCCGCCACCACTACCTTCGCTTTGCACCTCGCGCCCTTGCTGCGCGGGCCTGCTTGCGCGGTGGCCCATCGTCATGCGCGCTTCCCGCTGCGTCTCCTGCTAGACCTACCGATCGGCTGCTGAGCCTCGCGCTCGTGGCAGTTCGGCAGCCATTTCCCTTGTGCCACATTTCCGCGCGCGCCCGCCAGGGTAGCAGCGCGGTCATATTGGTCCTGTCTCATTTGTTCTCGTCCCAGCCCAGGAGGCGACATGCTCAAGAATCCCGCCACCAAGTACATCCCTTTCGTGCCGTTCGACCGCGATTTTGCCGAACGCACCTGGCCCAGCAACCGCATCACCCAGCCGCCCATCTGGATGAGCACCGATCTGCGCGACGGCAACCAGTCGCTGATCGAGCCCATGAGCGTCGAGCGCAAGCTCCGTTTCTTTGAAAAACTCGTGCAGATCGGCCTCAAGGAAATCGAAGTGGGCTTTCCGTCGGCGTCCCAGACCGATTTCGACTTCGTCCGCAAGCTGGTGGATGAGGATCGCGTGCCCGAGGGCGTTACCATCGAGGTCCTCACTCAGTCGCGCGACGATCTCATCGCCCGCAGCATCGAATCCGCGGTCGGCGCGCGCCGCGTCATCGTCCACCTGTACAACGCGTGTGCGCCCGCCTTCCGCAAGATCGTCTTCAATATGGATCGCGAACAGGTCAAGCAGATCGCCATCCAGGGCACCCTGCTGATCAAAGAGCTCACGGCCCGGCATCCCGAAACCGAATGGGTGTTCCAGTACTCGCCTGAAGTTTTCAGCACCACCGAGCCCGAGTTCGCGCTCGAGGTCAGCAACGCGGTGGCCGACGCCTGGGACCCCACCCCGGAGCGCAAGATGATCCTCAACCTGCCGGCCACCATCGAGGCCACCACGCCCAATCTGTATGCCGACCAGATCGAATGGATGCACCGCAACCTGGCTCGCCGTGATTCGATCATCCTCAGCGTGCATCCGCACAACGACCGCGGCACCGCCGTGGCCGCCGCCGAACTCGCCGTGATGGCCGGCGCCGACCGGGTGGAAGGCTGCCTGTTCGGCAATGGCGAGCGCACCGGCAACGTCGACCTCGTCACGCTGGCGCTCAACCTCTACACCCAGGGCGTGCATCCCGGCCTCGACTTCTCCGACATCGACGACGTGCGCCGCTGCGTGGAGTATTGCAACCAGTTGCCGGTACACCCCCGCCACCCCTATGTGGGCGATCTCGTCTTCACGGCGTTCTCGGGTTCGCACCAGGATGCCATCAAGAAGGGCTTCGCCCAGCAAAAGGCCGATGCGGTATGGGAAGTCCCCTACCTCCCGATCGATCCGGCGGATCTCGGCCGCACCTACGACGCCGTGATCCGGGTCAACAGCCAGTCCGGCAAGGGCGGCGTATCGTACCTGCTCTATACCGAGCATGGTCTCGATCTGCCGCGTCGCCTGCAGATCGAGTTCAGCCGCGCGGTGCAGCAAGTCACCGACAGCACCGGCCGGGAGGTCAAGGCCGACGAAGTCTACGCGCTGTTCAGCCGCGAGTATCTGGAATGCAATCGCCCGTGGCAGCTCGTGCGGCATCAGATCATCGGCGATCCGCGTGCCGGCGAAGGCCGCCAGTTCAGCATCGAAGTCGAGCTCGAGCACGACGGCGAGACCCGCGTGGTCAACGGCCAGGGCGATGGTGCGATTTCGGCATTTGTGGATGCGCTCGGCCTGCCGGTGCGGATCATGGACTACCACGAGCACGCCATCGGCACCGGCACCAACACCCAGGCCGCCTGCTATGTGGAGTTGCGGCTGGGCGACTCGAACACCGGCTTCGGCGTCGGCGTTCATCGCGATATCGTGACGGCGTCGTTCCAGGCGGTGCTCACGGCGGTTAACCGCCACCTGCAGACAGGCACCGAGGTCGAGGCGGAGGCCGACGCCGCCTGATCCGCCCCCCGGCACCGATCCCACCCTGGCGACGGGACCGGCAAGCCAGCGGCGCCTCCCGGATTCCGCGCCCGCGGACGGGCGGCGCCGCTGGCGCTCCCGCACATTCGAGACGGCCTGGCGTTGCGGGCGCCAGCGTCCCGCTGGCTTGCGATACTAGGCGTTTACATCTGGACGCTCCGCCGACCCGCAAGTCGGCCGACATCCTCTAGAATGACAGGTTTATCGTTGCCTGTCGGATTTCCTGTGAACGTTCCTGCCGTACTGGACTTCAAAAGCGCCTCGCTCTATGCCTTGCGCCTGGTGCTACGCTCTTCCGACGCCGCCGCGCTGGTCGCGGCCCTCGAGGCCCGCCTCGACGCCGCCGGTGATTTTTTCATTGACGAACCCACGGTGATCGATGCCCAGGCGCTGGAGCAAGCCACCGACTGGCAGGCGCTGGCCAGCGTCATCCGGCAGCGCGGCCTGGCTTTGGTTGGCGTGAGCGCACCGGATGCCCTGCGCGACAGCATCTCGGCCGCCGGCCTCAGTTGCGTCACGGTGGGAGGGGGCGCGCCCGCGGTCGCGCCCACCGACGACGGCGGCGAGGCGCCGGTCGCGCTGGCACGCGATGCCGCTGGCGTCGCCGAGATCTCTCCGGCCGCCCCGCCGGAACCAGACGCAAGCGAGCCGCCGGCGGCTCCCGAGGCCCAAAGCGCCGCTTCCGTGGCTGCCGGCGAAGGCCTTGTCGTCGTGCCCGCGCCGAGCAATCCCGTACCCACGGCCGGCGAATTCACCCGCCCCACCCTCATCCTCGACCGCTCGCTGCGCTCGGGTCAAAAAGTGTATGCCCGCCAGGCCGATCTCGTGGTGATCGGCATGGTCAGCCCGGGCGCCGAAGTCATCGCCGACGGCAACATCCACGTGTATGGCGCCCTGCGCGGCAAAGCCATGGCGGGCGCCCGCGGCGACGAAGGCGCCCGCATTTTCGCCACCCAGCTCGACGCCGAGCTGGTGGCCGTGGCCGGCGTGTATCGGGTGATCGAAACCCGCTTGCCCACCGACATCCATCAAAAGCCGGCCACCGTGCGGCTGCGCGATGGGCAGTTGCAGCTGCAGGCTCTGGTGATCTAGCGCCATGGCCGTCAAACCATCACGCCAACCCCGCCCGTCCCGAGCGGACGCCGCGCGCAAAGCCTCCCGGGTTACCCCCACGCAACCAACCAACAAGGATCCTCACGTCATGACACGTATCGTCGTCGTCACCTCGGGCAAGGGCGGGGTGGGCAAAACCACCACCAGCGCCAGTTTTTGCGCGGGCCTCGCCATGCGGGGCCACAAAACCGCCGTCATCGACTTCGACGTCGGCCTGCGCAACCTCGACCTGATCATGGGTTGCGAACGCCGCGTGGTCTACGATTTCGTCAATGTCATCCAGGGCGAAGCCACGCTCAACCAGGCCCTGATCCGCGACAAGCAGCTCGATAACCTCTACATCCTGCCCGCCTCGCAAACGCGCGACAAAGACGCCCTCACCCGCGACGGCGTCGAACGCGTGCTCAATTCGCTCAAAGACATGGGTTTCGAATACATCGTCTGCGATTCGCCCGCTGGCATCGAATCGGGCGCCCTGCATGCGGCATATTTCGCCGACGACGCGCTGGTGGTCACGAACCCCGAGGTTTCCTCGGTGCGCGACTCCGACCGCATCCTCGGCATTTTGTCGTCCAAGTCGCAGCGCGCGGTCAAGGGCGAGGAGCCCGTCAAGGAATACCTGCTGCTCACCCGCTACAACCCCAAGCGCGTGGCGGCGGGCGAGATGCTGTCGGTGCAAGACGTCGAAGACATCCTGCGCATCAAGCTGCTGGGTGTCATACCCGAGTCCGAGAACGTCCTTCATGCCTCCAACCAGGGGATCCCCGCCATCCACCTGAAGGACACCGACGTCGCCGACGCCTACCAAGACGTGATCAGCCGCTACCTGGGCGAAGACCGTCCGATGCGTTTCATCGACTATGAAAAGCCGGGGCTGATCAAGCGCCTGTTTGGCGGGAGGTAAAAGCCATGTCGCTGTTGTCGTTTTTTCTCGGCCAGAAGAAAAACTCCGCCAACGTCGCCCGCGAGCGCCTGCAGATCATCCTGGCGCACGAGCGTTCGGGCCGCGGCCAGTCAGCCGACTACCTGCCGCAGTTGCAGCGCGAGTTGCTTGAGGTCATCTCGAAGTACGTCAAGATTCACTCCGACGACATCAAAGTCAACCTCGAGCGCCAGGATACGCTCGACGTCCTGGAAGTGAAAATCGAAATCCCGCCGCCCGCCGGCGCCGAAGAAAACTCCTGAGAGCCCCCATACCTGCCGCTACGCGTCAGGCCCCCGAGGGGGTCAAGGACACTTGGGGCGGCCCGGCGTTTCCTTGTGAGCGCCCCCATACCTGCCGCTACGCGTCAGGCCCCCCGAGGGGGTCAAGGAAACTTGGGACGGCCCGGCGTTTCCTTGTGAGCGCCCCCATACCTGCCGCCGCGCGTCAGGCCCCCCGAGGGGGTCAAGGAAACTTGGGGCGGCCCGGCGTTTCCTTGTGAGCCGCGCTCAGGCGGTGTTATCGCCATTGACCGCGGCCAGGATCTGTTCGCGACCGAGCTCGGGGGCCAGCAGCTCCATGAAGGTCAGGATGTAGTCGCGCAGAAACACGCCAGCCTTGACCGCCACCCGGGTGGTATGCCGGCCGAACAGCCGGCCTACCGGGATACCCACCAGGTTGCGATCGCGCCGCGGGTCGTAGGCGACGCCAGCGATGATCCCCACCCCCATCCCCAGCTCGACGTAGGTTTTGATGACGTCGGCATCGATGGCCTCCAGCACGATGTCGGGATGCGCGCCGTTATCGCGAAAAACCCGGTCGATCGCCGTGCGGCCGCTGAACGCCCGCTCGTAGGTCACCAGGGGGTACTCGACCAGATCGGCCAGCGTGAGCTTGCGCGCCGCGCTGGAGGTGAGCTGGGCCAGGGGATGCTCGGGAGTCACCACCAGCACGTGCTCCCAGGTGTAGCAAGGCAAGGTCACCAGCCCCGGCGACTGCGCCAGGGCCTCGGTGGCCACGGCGATATCGGCCTGCTCGTGCAGCACCATTTCGGCCAGCTGCGCGGGGCTGCCCTGCACCAGCGACAAATGCACTTTGGGAAACCGGCGCCGGAACTCCGGCACGACCTTCGGCAAGGCATACCGCGCCTGGGTATGGGTACAGGCGATGGTGAGCCCGCCCTCATCGCGCCGGGCGAACTCCTCGCTGACCTTCTTGAGATTGTCGACCTCCGCCATGATGCGGTCGACCACCTGCGCCACCACCTGGCCGGGGCGCGTGAGACCGCGCAAACGCTTGCCGTGGCGCTCGAAGATCCTCAGGCCGAGCTCGTCCTCGAGCTCGATGATGGCTTTGGAAACCCCGGGCTGCGACGTGTGCAGCACCCGGGCCGCCTCGGTGAGGTTGAAGTCGCGACGCACGGTTTCGCGCACGAACTTGAATTGCTGGAGGTTCATGCAACCAATTTTAAGCTATATGAACCACCATCATTATAATTTTTAGTAATTTATTTAGTGGCGGAACGCGGGATACGCAGGCGCAACCGCAGCCGTAGCAGCCAGAAAGCGAGCAAGGCAACCACCAGATGAATGGATACCAGCCCGGGCAAGAAGCCGATCTGCCCGTCCGCCACCCAGGAACGCAGCAGGTTGACGAGGTTAAGGTAGAGCATGGCCACCAGGCCGGCGAGGATCAGATCGCCCGAACGCCCCAGCCTGGGATTGACCGCGCCCAGCGGCAGCGCCAGCAAGGCGAGGTTGAGCATCACCAGGGGCAGTGACAGGCGGAACAGCAGTTCGCCATCGGCGCGCGGCGTGGCATCCTGCAGCAGCAAGGTGGTGGGCCGGGCCTTGGTGATATTGTTGGCGCGTTCGCGCGCCGCCGCCTCAGCATCCTCGGCGTCGCGCCGTTCTAGGCGGATACCGTAGCGGTCGAAGTGCACGATGCGCGCCTCGGCGCTGCCGGGCACGATGTCGTAGCGCTGGCCCTGGTCGAGCACCAGGAAGCGGTCGTCGTTGTCCATGCTCTGCACGCGAGCGGCGTTGGAGGTGACGACGCTGATCCGGCCGCCTTCTTCGTCGTCGATCTCGCGTACGAACACACTCCCCAACTCGTCGTCGGGCCCGGTGGGGGCTTCGGCCACGAATACCCGGCGCCCGCCCTGGGTTTCGCCGAACTGGCCCACCACCACCCGCGAAATGTCGGAACGTTGCTCGAAACGCACCCGGTACTCGCCGATCTGGCGGTAGGCCCACGGCGAAATCATCAAGGTGAGCACGGCAACGATGACCGTGGCCGGTACCGCGAAACGCAGGATGGGCACGACCCATTGCTGCAGGCTGAGCCCGCTGGCGAACCACACCACCATCTCGGACTCGCGGTAGTTGCGGCTGACGGTGGTCAGCACGGCGATGAACACCGAAGCGATGAGGATGGTGGGCAGCGCCGTAATGGTGGAAAACGCCGCGAGGCCGAGCACGACATCGGCGCCAATACTGCCGGCGGCGGCATCGCCCAGCAAGCGAACGAGCAGCACGCTCAGCCAGACGACGACCAGGGTGGAAAACACCACCCCGGCATGGCTGAGGAGTTCGCTGACGACGGAGCGCTGAAACAGTGACATAATCGGGGGCGGGCGGCTGATCGCGGTGGCTCTTTGCCGCGCGAATAAAGCCGGCCCTGGCCCCCCAAACAACCCAGGCTGCTGCAGGAAATTTTCATGGAATTTAGCACACCCAGTCTCGCTCCCGAAAACGTCAAGGCCGCCGCGCTGGCGGTGGGCGTTCACCCCGATGGTCGGATGTCGCCAGCGGCCCAGGCCCTCGACGATGCCAGTCAAGGAGCGCTGGCCCGGGTTTTGCAAACCGAATTCAAGGGCCAGCACGGCAGCACGCTCACCTTGCGCTATCTGCCCGGCGTCAACGCCGAACGCGTCGTCCTGGTGGGTCTGGGCAAGGCCGAAGAACTCACTCCCCGCCGCTACGCGGCGGTGGCTGCCGCCGCCGCCCAGGCGCTGCGGGCCTGCGGCGGCAAAGACGCCGCCACGGCCCTGCTCGAGGTCGAAGTCCCCGGCCTTACACTCGAGCAGCGCGCCCGTCAACTGGCCATCGCCGCCCGCACCGCCGAATACCGCTACACGACCACCTTCGGCAAGCCGCCGGCAGCCGAGGCCGCCGGCATCCAGAAGCTCGCGGTGCTCGCCAACCGTGCCACCGCCGCCAAGGTGCGGCAGGCGCTACGCGAAGGCGGCGCCATCGGCGAAGGCATGAATACCGCGCGCGAACTCGGCAACCTGCCGGGCAACATCTGCACCCCCACCTATCTGGCGCAAACGGCCAAGCAAATCGGCACCAAGCTGGGCATCAAGGTCGAAGCGCTCGAGCGCAAGCAACTCGAGGCGCTCAAGATGGGCGCCTTCCTGTCGGTGGCCAAAGGTTCCGACGAAGCCCCGCGTTTCATCGTCATGCAATACCAAGGCGCCAAGGGTCGCGGCGCCAAGGCGCCCGCTCCCACGGTGCTGGTGGGCAAGGGCGTGACCTTCGATTCCGGCGGCATCTCGATCAAGCCCGCCGCCACCATGGACGAAATGAAGTACGACATGTGCGGCGCGGCCAGCGTGATCGGCACCTTGCAGGCAATCGCCACGCTCAAGCTGCCGGTCAACGTGGTCGGCCTCATCCCCGCCTGCGAGAACCTGCCCAGCGGCCGCGCCAACAAGCCGGGCGACGTCGTCACCAGCATGTCCGGACAAACCATCGAAGTCCTCAACACCGACGCCGAGGGCCGGCTGCTGCTCTGCGACGCCCTTACCTATGCCGAGCGCTTCAAGCCCGCCCGGGTGATCGACATCGCCACGCTCACCGGCGCCTGCGTGGTGGCGCTGGGCCACGTCAACACCGGCTTGTTCACCGCCGACGACGCCCTGGCCGAGCAACTGCTGCAAGCCTCCCGCCAGGCCGTGGATCCCGCCTGGCGCATGCCGCTCGACGACGAATACCAGCCGCAGCTCAAGTCCCGCTTTGCCGACATTGCCAACATCGGCGGCATGCCGGCAGGTTCGGTCACCGCGGCCTGCTTCCTGTCGCGATTCACCAAAGCCTATCCGTGGGCTCACCTCGACATCGCCGGTACGGCCTGGAAAAGCGGCGGCGAGAAGGGCGCCACGGGCCGCCCGGTGCCGTTGCTGGTCAATCTGTTCCTGAACTAAGCCACGCCCCCTCACCGGCCCGCTCGCGGGCTGGTGGCTGGCGCCATCACGCGCTGCCCCCCGCGGGGGCTTTTTTGCCTTGGGAGCGGCCCGGCGGCAAAAAAAGACCCCCACGCTTGCCGCTACGCGGCGGCGCTGCCCCCCACGGGGGCTTTTTGCCTTGGGAGCGGCCCGGCGGCAAAAAATGCCCCCACGCTTGCCGCTGAAGCGGCGGCGCTGCCCCCCGCGGGGGCTTTTTGCCTTGGGAGCGGCCCTGCGGCAAAAAAATCGCGCCGCCTCGGCCGACAGGCTCAGGGCACTGCGGCGGGTGCCGGCGCGGATGCGCCCTCCATCGCGGGCACGCCCTCCGCGGCCTGGCCATCGGCGGGCGCACCACCGCCGCCCGGGGTGGGAGTGGTGACGAAACCAATGCCATTTACGCCCGTCCGGCTGGCCGAGCCTAGGATTTCGGCCAGGATTTCGTAGCGGGTTTCCCGATCGGCGCGCAAATTGACGCTCGGCTGTGGTTTCTGGATCGCCACTTGGCGCATTTGATGGCGCATTGCCTCCAGGCTGACCGGCTGGTCGTTCCAGTAGACTTGGCCGCCGGCATCCACCGCAAGGTCGATCGTCTGCGGTTTATCGACCACCGGCTGGCTGCTTACCTTGGGCAATTCGACCACCACCGAATGCGAGAGCAGCGGCGCGGTGATCATGAAAATCACCAGCAGCACCAGCATCACGTCGATCAGCGGGACCATGTTGATTTCGGACATGGTCTGCGACCCTTGTCCTTGCGAGTTGAGACTGCCGAAAGCCATCGCGGTTCACCTTGGTGAAGTCAGGCGGCCTGCCGCGGTTCGGACCGCGGCTGCTGCGGGCCCGTCGCGACGCGCTGGCCGGTGGTCAGGACGGTGTGGAGGTCGTAGGCGAAGGCATCGAGCCTGGCCAGCAACACGCGGTTGCGGCGCACGAAAGCGTTGAATCCCAGCACCGCCGGAATCGCCACCGCCAGGCCGAGGCCGGTCATGATGAGCGCTTCGCCCACCGGGCCCGCAATGCGGTCGATGGTGGCGCCGCCGCCCATGCCGATCGCCACCAGGGCATGGTAGACGCCCCACACGGTGCCGAACAGGCCGACGAATGGCGCGGTCGAACCGATCGAGGCCAGCATCGTCAGGCCGCTTTCGAGACGGGCGGTTTCTTCATCCATGATCTTGCGCATGGAGCGCATGACGAACTCGCTCTCGGTACCGGCATCTTCGAGTTTGGCGGCCCCGACCCGCGTGTAATGATCGCGAGCCTGGATGGCGCTTTGGGTCAGGTGCGAAAACGGATCGCGCACGCCGTAGACCTGCAGTTGCTGGGCCACGACCTCCAGCGAACCGGATTGCCAGAAGCGGGACAGAAAGCGGCTGACGCGGCGGCGAACGCCGAAGTTGGATGCCGCCTTGAAAATGATGATGTACCAGCTGATCAGCGACATGATCACCAGGATGCCGAACAGCGACTTGCCGACCAGATCGCTCTGCTCGATGAAGTGCATGAAACCCTGCTGCTCCTGCGGCCCCGCTTCGGTGAGGGTGATGGCCGCGTCGTTCAAGGCCTGCGATTCGGCAATCGCCGCATTGGCCTCTTCAAATGTCGGCGCGCCACCGGCTGCGGCTTCGTCCAAAGCGGACCCGCCGGAGGGGGAGCTCTCTGCGCTTGCGGCGGCGGCGCCCGTTGCGGTCGGCGGAGCGATGGTGCCGGCGGGAGCGGATTCGCCGCCGGTCGCCGGCGGGTTGGGGGGCGCACCGATGCTTCCCTGCGTCGCGGAGTTGCCGGCGTCCGGGGTGGCGGCGCTGGTCGCGTTGGGGTTGACTTCAGCCATGATGGGTAGGTCTCACAAAACGAAATCAAAAGGAAGATCGGCCAGCGCCGCACGGGCGACACCGTTCTCGGTATAAGGCCGGAAACGCGCCCGCTGCGCGGCGTTGAGCGCCGCCTCGTCGAGCCGCGAATGGCCGGAGGAGCGCTGCACGGTTGCCCGCTGCACACGTCCTTCGGTGGAAATCAGCACCCGCACGACGACGCGGCCGGTCTCGCCCATCCGTTGCGCGATCCGCGGATAGGTGGGCACCGGCGGCCGGCCGAGGTACTCCACCTGCCGTATCAGGCGCGGCTCGTCGGATGGCGGCGCGACGGGGGCGTCGGGGGTCGCGTTGCGGTTGCTCTGCGCGGTCGCCGGCGCCGCCGCGGGCGCGGGGCTGGGCGGCGCGGGAACAGGCGGCGCCGGTTTCGGCGGCTGCGGCTTGGGCTTGGGTTTGGGCTCCGGCTTGGGCTTTGGTTTTGGCTTCGGCTCGGGTTTCGGCTCGGGCTTGGGTTTTGGCTTGGGCGGTGGCGGCGGCTCTGGCGCGGGCGTGGGCTCCGGCTCGGGAGGAGGCGGTTCGGGTTCGAGCTCGGGAGGCGGCGGCTCCGGCTCGGGTTCGGGCGGTGGGTGCTCGGGTTCGGGTTCCGGTTCAGGGGGAAGCGGCTCGGGTTCCGGCTCGGGAAGCGGTGGTTCGGGCTCGGGTTCCGGCTCGGCCACGGGCTCTTCCGGTTGGGAAACCGGCTCGTCCATCGCGCTGGGCGCGGCGACTTGCTGTTGTTCCGGCGCCAGTTCCACGAAGCGTATCTGGACAGTGACCGGCTCCGCCTCCGGAGGCAGGCTCGGCGACATCGTGAGCGCCGCGACGACGGCGGCATGCACGGCGAGAACGGCAAACGCAGCGCCTAGACGCAACGCGGTGGGACGCGGATATGGCGAGCGATCGGTCATGGCCTGCAAATCCGTGCGGGGCACGGGAGAACGGAGGGAGGATAGGCTGGCAAGATGGCACGACGACAACGGATGACCAGCTTTGGCAAAGCAGTGCCGCAGCCCCGCATCCGCGGGCCGACGACAACGCGGCAAGACGTGGTCGAGGGAAAACCCTCGCAATATAACATTAATAAGAATGATTCGTAATCACCCGCCAACCAGGCCGGGCTCTCCGCCGTATGGCGCTTTTCCCGGTAGAATCCCGGCCATGCAACAGACCGCGCGCCCGATCCCCTATTTCCCGGCTCCCCGCCTGCAAACTTTTTGCTCGCAATGCGGCAGCCGTTTGGCGCGGCGCATCCCTCCCGACGACACCCGGATGCGCGATCTGTGCGAATCCTGCGGCGCAATCCATTACCAGAACCCCCGGATGGTAGTGGGCACCATTCCGGTTTGGCAAGATCGCGTCCTGCTTTGCAAGCGGGCCATCGAGCCGCGATACGGCTACTGGACCTTGCCAGCCGGTTTTATGGAACTGGGCGAAACCTCCGCCGATGGCGCGCGCCGCGAAACCCTCGAAGAAGCGGGACTCGAGATCGTGCCCGGCGCCCTGTTCAGCGTGATCGACGTTCCGCAAGCCGATCAGGTCCATATTTTTTTCCTCGGCCAGGTGGCGGATCCCACGCTGGCGCCGGGCCTGGAAACCCTCGAGGCACACTGGGTGGCCGAAGCCGACATACCCTGGCCCGAGATCGCCTTTCGTACCGTGGCGGTCACCCTCGAGCGTTTTTTCGCCGACCGCCGACAGGGCCGGTTCGGTGTGCATTACCTGGCCCTGCCGCCGCGCCCCTAGAGAGTGCCCAAATGCTCGTCGTGCTGGGGCCAGAGCCTGAATTCCCTCCGGCCGAGCAGGCGCTGGACGATCCCAACGGCTTACTCGCCGTGGGCGGCGATCTTTCGCTGGAACGCCTGCGCGCAGCCTATCGGCATGGCATCTTTCCGTGGTATTCACCAGGCCAGCCGCTCCTCTGGTGGAGCCCGGACCCACGCATGGTGCTCGTTCCCGACAGTTTCCATGCCAGTGCCAACCTCCGCAAGCGGCTGCGTCGCCTGCAGACGGGTCGCGATTCCTTCGAGGTGCGGGTCGACACCGCTTGCGCCGACGTCATGGCGGCCTGCGCCACGCCGCGAGCCGGGCAGCCCGGCACCTGGATCACCCCGGACATGCAGGCAGCCTATCTCGCCTGGCACCGTTCGGGCGAGGTGCATTCGATTGAAACCTGGCAGGACGGTCACCTGGTAGGCGGGCTGTACGGCGTCAGCCAGGGCGGCGCCTTTTTTGGCGAATCGATGTTCTCGCGCATCCCGGATGCATCCAAGGTGGCGCTGGCCTGTTTGGTGGCTTTCCTGGATCGCCACGGCGTCGAGTTGATCGATTGCCAACAGGAAACCTCGCATCTCGCCAGCCTGGGCGCCAGGCCGATGACGCGCGCCGTCTTTCTAGACCGGCTGGCCCGGGCCCTGGAGTTGCCCACGCCGCCCTGGCGGCCGGGCCGTCTGCTCCCTTCTGGAGAGCTGCTGCCCGCTGCTATGATGACCAATCATGAGCCGGTCTGAATCTCTGCCATTCGCGGCGCTGCAGTTCTACGCCACCGCCCCCTATCCGTGCAGCTACCTGCCGGGGCGACAGGCGCGCTCGCAGGTGGCCACGCCCAGCCACCTGGTCAACGCCGACACGTATTCCTCCCTGGTCGAGGCCGGCTTCCGGCGCAGCGGCACATTTACCTATCGCCCCTATTGCCATGATTGCCAGGCTTGCATACCGGTCCGCCTGCCGGTGCGCGAATTCATGCCCAACCGCAGCCAGCGGCGCACCTGGCGACGCCACCAGGGACTCACGCCCCATGTCGGCCGGCTGGTCTGGAGTGCCGAGCATTACGCCCTGTATCAACGCTACCAAACGTCGCGGCATGCCGGTGGCGGCATGGACCACGACAATCGCGAGCAATATGCCCAGTTCCTGCTGGCCAGTTCGGTCAATACCCGGCTGGTGGAGTTCCGCGAGGCCGACCATACGCTGATGATGGTCTCCATCATCGATGTCCTCAACCAGGGTTTGTCGGCGGTTTACACCTTCTACGATCCCGAGGCCGCCGGCAGCCTGGGAACCTGGAGCATTCTGTGGCAAATCGAACAGTGCCGGGAACTGAACCTGCCCTGGCTCTATCTCGGCTACTGGATCGCCGAGAGCCCGAAAATGTCCTATAAAACCAGCTTCCGCCCGCTCGAAGCGCTGCGGTTCGGCCGCTGGCGCCGCCTGGCGGCCGAGAGCCCGCGCCCCGAACCCTGTTTTCCTTCCCGTTCTCCATCATGAGCCTCCTGTTCCAAGCCTATTCTTTGGCGCGCCCCGCGCTGTTCTCGCTGGATGCCGAAAACGCCCACGAGCTCACGTTGGCTCAATTGCGGCGCGCCCACAACCTGGGCCTGACGCGCTGCTTCGGCCCGGCGCCGCTGGCGCCCCGTACGCTCATGGGTCTGCGTCTGAACAATCCGGTTGGCCTGGCGGCGGGATTGGACAAAAACGGGGAGTTCATCGACGCCCTGGCCAGCCTCGGTTTCGGCTTTATGGAAATCGGCACGGTCACGCCTCGCGCGCAGCCGGGCAATCCGCGGCCGCGAATGTTCCGCCTCCCCAAGGCCGAAGCGCTGATCAACCGCATGGGCTTCAACAATCACGGCTTGGAGGCCTTTATCCGCAACGTGCGGCAAAGCCAGTATCGGGGCCGGGGCGGCATCCTGGGGCTGAACATCGGCAAGAACGCCGATACGCCCATCGAGCGCGCCGCCGATGACTACGTGGCCGGCCTGGAAGGCGTCTATCCCCACGCCGATTACGTCACGGTCAATATTTCTTCGCCCAACACCCAGAACCTGCGCTCGCTGCAAGGCGCCGACGAGCTCGGCACCCTGCTCGGCACCCTGTGCCAGGCTCGCGAGCGGCTGGCCGACCAGCATGGCCGGCGGGTACCCCTGGTGGTAAAAATCGCGCCCGACCTCGAAAACGACGGCGTGGACGCCATCGCCGATACCGTGGCCCGCCTGGGCATCGACGGCGTGATCGCCACCAACACCACCCTGGCGCGCGACGAGGTGCGACACCTGCGGCACGGCCACGAAGCGGGCGGCCTGTCGGGCCGGCCGGTGCACCGGAAGTCGCTGGCGGTGATCAGCCGCCTGCGCGAGCGGTCGGGCCCGGGCCTGGCGATCATCGGCGTGGGCGGCATCATGTCGGCCGCCGATGCCCGCGCAAAAATCTCGGCCGGCGCCGATGTCGTCCAGCTATACACCGGCCTGATCTATCAAGGCCCCGCCCTCGTCCGCCAATGCGCCCAAGCCTTGGGATGAGCCCGGACATAAAACCGTCCACTGCGGACGGTTTTATGCCTGGCGAATCCGAGCGGCCTGCCAAGCCGCGAGGTGGGAGGGCCCGGACATAAAACCGTCCACTGCGGACGGTTTTATGCCTGGCGAATCCGAGCGGCCTGCCAAGCCGCGAGGTGGGAGGGCCCGGACATAAAACCGTCCACTGCGGACGGTTTCATGCCTCGTCAGTCGTCCAGCAACGAAAGATCGCGCACGGCCCCTTTGTCGGCCGACATGACCAGCTTGGCATAGGCCTTGAGGGCCGCCGACACCTTGCGCGGCCGCGGGCTGGCGGGCTTCCAGCCCTTGGCATCCTGCTCGGCGCGGCGGCGCGCCAGCTCTTCGTTGGACACCAGCACATCGATGCTGCGGTTGGGGATGTCGATGCGGATCTTGTCGCCGTCTCGCACCAGGCCGATGGCGCCGCCCGCGGCGGCTTCGGGGGAACAATGGCCGATCGACAGGCCCGAGGTGCCGCCCGAGAAGCGACCATCGGTCAGGAGCGCGCAGGCCTTGCCCAAGCCCTTGGACTTGATATAGCTGGTGGGATAGAGCATCTCCTGCATGCCGGGCCCGCCCTTGGGGCCTTCATAGCGCACGATGACGACGTCGCCGGCCTTGACCTTGTCGGCCAGGATATTCTCCACCGCTTCATCCTGGGATTCGGTGACGTGGGCCGTGCCTTCGAACACGAGAATGCTGTCGTCGACCCCGGCGGTTTTCACCACGCAGCCATCCAGGGCGATATTGCCCGTGAGCACCGCCAGTCCGCCCTCTTTGGAGAAAGCGTGTTCGTGGGAACGGATGCAGCCTTCGGCGCGATCGAGATCGAGGCTGGGCCAGCGCACATCCTGGCTGAACGCCACCTGGGTGGGGATGCCGCCCGGGCCGGCAAGATAGAAGGTCTTGACCGCCTCGTCGGACGTGAGCATGACGTCCCACTGCTGCAGGGCGTCCTTGAGCGTGGCGGCGTGGACGGTGGGCACGTCGGTATGCAGCTTGCCGGCGCGGTCGAGTTCGCCCAGGATGGCCATGATGCCGCCGGCGCGGTGCACGTCTTCAATATGGTATTTGTTGGTATTGGGCGCCACTTTGCACAGCTGCGGCACCACGCGCGAGAGGCGGTCGATGTCGGCCATGGTGAAGTCGATCTCGGCTTCCTGGGCGATCGCCAGCAAATGCAGAATGGTATTGGTGGATCCGCCCATGGCGATGTCGAGCGTCATCGCGTTCTCGAAGGCTTTGAAACCCACCGAACGCGGCAGCACACGCTCGTCGTCCTGCTCGTAATACTGGCGGCAAAGCTCGACGATGCGCCGGCCCGCGCGCTTGAACAGCAACTCGCGATCGGCATGGGTGGCCACCACCGTGCCGTTGCCCGGCAGCGACAAGCCCAATGCCTCGGTCAGGCAGTTCATGGAGTTGGCGGTGAACATGCCCGAGCACGAGCCACATGTAGGACAGGCGGAGCGCTCGACCTCGGCCACCTCGGCGTCGGAATAGGCGGTATCGGCGGCCATCACCATGGCATCGATGAGATCGAGCTTCTTGAGCTGGATCGTTTTGGTGCCGGGATCGGCCAGCTGCACCTTGCCGGCCTCCATCGGGCCGCCCGAGACGAAGATCACCGGGATGTTCAGGCGCATGGCGGCCATGAGCATCCCGGGAGTGATTTTGTCGCAATTGGAGATGCACACCATGGCATCGGCGCAATGCGCATTCACCATATACTCCACCGAATCCGCGATGATGTCGCGGCTGGGCAGCGAATACAGCATGCCGTCGTGACCCATGGCGATGCCGTCGTCCACGGCAATGGTGTTGAATTCCTTGGCGACGCCGCCCGCGGCTTCGATCTCGCGCGCCACGAGCTGGCCCAGATCCTTCAGGTGCACGTGGCCCGGCACGAACTGGGTGAACGAATTGACCACCGCAATGATGGGCTTGGAGAAGTCGTCGTCTTTCATGCCGGTGGCGCGCCACAAAGAGCGCGCGCCCGCCATGTTGCGGCCAGCGGTGGAGGTTTTTGAGCGGTAGATGGGCATCGTCGTTGCTGAGGAAAAATCGCGGAAGTAGGCGGGCCACGAAGCACGGCCCTCGTGCGCCCGCGCGCGCAACGGAGCAACCGCGCCGCGGGCAATCTTCGATTATCCCTCATCGCCCGGCCGTTTGCTGGCAAACGACAAGCTCGGGTATGGCCAGACGTTCGCCTGGCCGTTGACGTTAGCGGCTGCGCACCGGCATAGGCAGCGCCGTCTTGTACCTGACCCGCTTCAGCGCAAAGCTGGAGCGGATCTTCTCGATGCTGGGGATCGGCGTAAGACGCTCCACAATGAATTTTTCCAAGGCCGCCATGTCCGTCACGACGACCCGGATCATGTAGTCACAATCCCCGGTCATGAGATAACACTCCATGACTTCATCATGTGTCTCGATCTCCTGCTCGAACCGGACCAGGGCTTCTTTGGTTTGCGCACGCAGGCTGATGGAGATGAACACGTTCAAGCCCAGTCCCAGCGATCCTGGTTGCACCAGGGCCACATAGCGATCGATCACCCCGGCCGACTCCAGCGCTTTCACACGCGTCAAGCAGGGCGAGGGGGACAAGTGGACGCGCCGCGCCAGCTCGACGTTGGATAGCGAACCGTCTCGCTGCAACTCATCAAGAATTCGTAGATCCGTGGCGTCTAGAAGCATTTTATGCTCGGTGTTTTAGATTTCACCGAATATTATGTCGATCCAGACCCCGCGCCAAGCGTGATGACGGGCGAGTTGCCATGCTCGCGGTAGCCGTTCTATTGCTGGCAACAGTTCGCTGACCAAGCCGATGCAAGCCGATGCAAGCGGCGCTGCCGAGCCCAATGCCGATCGCCGTAACGTCGATCACGGCGGCCCCGAAAAAAAATCCCTACGTAGCGTCATCCGCTTCGTAGGGATTTATCTGACCATCTCATTAAGCTCCCGAAGGAGCTTCGTGGTGGGTCATCGGACACCGATGACCTTTATCGACGCTGGCGGCTTAGGCGCTGCGGCGCGGCTGCTGCGGACGAGCGGCGGGCTTGGCGGCCTCGGCGGCTTCGAACGTGGCGTTGGCGGCGGCGGCGATGTTCGATTCGGTAACCACGGCGGCCTGCTTGGCGGCCTTGGCGAGCGAATCATAGGCCGAGGTGGCGTTGGCCAGCACCGACTTGGTGAGCGCGACGGCGCTCTCGGAACCGGCGGGAGCGTTCTTGGCGAGCGCTTCGATGCCTTCGGCCAGTTGCTTCTGCACTTCGGCAACCTGGGCTTCGGTCAGCTTGGCAACCTGGGCTTGCACGCCGGCCAGGATGTCGTAGACATGCTTGCCGTAGGCGATGGCCTTTTCGGGGCTGGGCTGCACGGCGGTGCTGACGAAGGCGAAAGCTTGCTGCGGATCTTGCAGTTCGGCGGCTTCGCTGCTTTTTTGGGCGACTTCGTCGAGCACGGCGCGGGTGACGCGCAGGTTCAGGTCGACCAGCTTTTCGAAGCCGGCGAAAGCGGTGTTCTGGAAGGCGAGCACGGCGTCGATGGAAGACTTGTGCGAGGCAATGAGTTGGGCGGGTAGAGTGGACATGGCTAGGCTCCTCGGAAAACGGACTACGGTTGGGGTTGCGCAGCGGATCCGGGTGTTCCTACTACGATCTTGCTGCACTGCACAAAACCCATTGTAAGGGTTATTTTGCCCGAGTCAAGCACTTTTCGTTGCGTTGCAACAAAAATTTAATCCGCCCTAGCCGGTGTACCCGAGTTCGCGGGAAATCCGTTCGGCGGTATCGGTGAGATCGTCGAGCCATTCGTCGCGCAGGCGACTAGTGGGCGCGGAAATCGACAGCCCGGCCACCAGTCGGCCGGACTCGTCGCGAATGGCGGCGGCGATGCAGCGCACGCCGAGTTCCAGCTCTTCGTTATCGCGAGCGTAGCCGTGGCGCCGCACCAGATTGAGCTCGCGTTCGAGCAGGATCGGATCGGTGAGGCTATTGCGCGTATTACCGCTCAAACCGGTACGCAAGACATAGGCGCGTACCTGGCGTTCGTCGGTGGCCGCCAGGAACAGCTTGCCGGTGGAGGTGAGATGCAGCGGCGCATGTCCGCCGATCGCCCGCACCACCTGCATTCCGGAGCGTTCACTATAAGCGCGTTCGATATAGACGATCTCGTCGCCCTGCCGCACCGACAAGTTGACGGTCTGGCCGGTCCGCTCGTGCAACTCGCGCATGTAATCGACCGCTACCTCGCGGACATCGAGACGGCTCTTTACCAGATGCCCGAGCTCCAGCAAGCGCATGCCCAGGGCATACATGCCGCTATCGGTGCGTTCGATCAGGCGCCCCACCACGAGATCGTTGAGGATGCGGTGCGCCGTGGAAGGATGCAGATCGGTAGCCAGCGCCAGTTCCTTGAGGCTGACCGCGCCACTGCGCTGCGCCAAGGCGTCGAGCAGGCGCATGGCGCGGTCGAGCACCTGAATGGCCACACGGCCTGCGGCGACTTCTGGACTGCCGGAAGGCGTTAGCGCGCGGGGTCGGGACATGATGACGAAAGCAGACGGCGCGCCGTCAGGCCGAATAGCTGCCGCCAAGACGCATCACTTCATCACGCAGGTAGGCAAAGGCCTCCGCGGCGGCCACGGGCTCGCCCTTGACACCCAGTTCGATCGACGGCTTGCCGCCCGTGCCCACCGAGGGCAGGCTGAAACTGCGTACCGACGGCCAACGGGTTTCAATGGTCTGCATCGCGGGGATCACCTGGGATTCGGATAAACGGAATACCACCACGCTATGCTCGGCGTGGGGGCGACCATGATGCAATGCAACATAACGGCTGTCAAGCACCTGTTCGATCATGGGCCAGGCCATCACCGGGAAGCCCGGCGTGAAGGTGTGATCGCGGATCCAGAACCCCGGAATCCGGTTGTAGGGATTGGCGACGATCTCGGCGCCTGCGGGGAACTCGCCCATTTGCAGCCGGCGCTCGTTCTCGGCCGAGTTCATGTCCGCCGTGCCGCGCCCCGCCGCCGCCATCGCCGCGGCATGTTCGGTAATGAGTTCGCGCGCCTGCGGATGCAAGACCACCGGCGCGTCCAGCGCGGCGGCCATCGCCTGCCGGGTTCTGTCGTCGGGCGTGGCGCCGATGCCGCCGCAGGAAAACACGATGTCGCCGCTGGCCAGACTGCGGCGATAGGTGGCGACCAGGTCGTCGAAGTCATCGCCGACGATCCAGCACCACGACAGTGAAAGGCCGCGCGCGGCGAGCATCTGCACCACCTTTGCAAAATGCTGGTCTTGGCGGCGGCCGGAGAGAATTTCATCGCCGACGATGATAAGACCGAAGCGGCGATTGGCGGGCGTAGCGGACATGGTCAGGAGGGACGATTCGGAAGAGGAAGGGCGTTATGGGGTTCGCCGGCCAAGGGCGGCGCGGCGGCCGGCGGCCCGTCCGCCTGGCGTTCGCGGCGCAGCGCCTCGAGCCCGAAATGCGCGAACAGCAACGACGAGAAGACCGGCAGAAACAGCCAGGCGGGCGGCAGCAGACTGAGCAAGGCGCAGATGAGGCCGAGCGTCCAGAAGCCGACATTATGGCGGCGAATCAACCGTCGCCGTTCGTCGGGCGACGCATGATCGACCAGCGCGTCGAGACGCAGCATACGGGTGAAGGCGAACGTCCACCACAAGGTGGGCAGCACCAGCGCCAAAGGCGGAAACAGCCAGAGCGGCATGGTTAGCATCCAGCCCGCGCAGAACAGTACCACCACCCAGGTGGCGTTCCAGGCGCTGGCGGCAAAGGCCCATTGCCCGCGCCGCGCGACGTCGGGATAGGCGCCCTGCCCCAGGTGGCGCAGCACCAGGGGCATGACGAACACCGCGGCCACCGCGACACCCGCCAGCCCCGACAACGGCAGCAGGATGCACGCGGCAAGGATGGGCACCAGCCAGAGCTGCAGCGACACCAGCCCCATCGCCAGCAGCCAGGCATCGGCCTGGCTGATCACCGGCCAGGTTTCGAACCCGTGGCGCAGCCACTCGGTGACGGGTACCCAGAACAGCCAGACCAAAATGATGGAGCCCAGCAGCACGATGAGAAACGGCAGCAGCAGGGCGAACAGCATCGCCGGATGGAACTGCGACACGACGGCGCGACCGAAGGCGCGGCTGACGCCCTGGATCATCGAATGGGGAGCTTCGGCTTGGGACATGGCGGGAGTTTACCGCTTGCGGGCGGCGGCGGAGTGCCTGGCGCGAGGTGTCCGGCACGGCTTGCGCGGTGACGCTTGTCCGGCGCAAGATGCCCGGCGTCGCGTGCCGGCGCGTGCCTGGACGCCCAGGCGCCGGATAGCAGGGTGCGCGCCCGCTACAATAAGCCCGCGCGCCCGCCGGTCCCAGGGGGCTCACGCCCGATCCTCCGCGAGGACATCCACCTTGCCCCTGCTGACTTTCGATCATCCCGAACTGGCGTCGCGCCTGAACGACCCCGCCACTACCCTGGTGGTCTGCCTGTGCGCCGACTGGTGCGGCACCTGCCGCGATTACGCGCCCCGCTTCGCCGAGCTGGCGGCGCGCCTGCCCGACAACCACGTGCTGGTGTGGCTGGACATCGAAGATCACGCCGAGTTGCTGGACGACGAAGACGTCGACAACTTCCCGACGCTTTGGGTGGAAAGCGACGGCCAGCTGCGCTTCTATGGCCCCATGTTGCCGCATATCGGCCAGTTGGAAGACATCCTGCATCGCCTGCGCGACGGCCGCTACGGCGGTGGGGCCGAAGGCCCGGATTTGCGTGGGGCGCTGCTGGCCGCCAACGGCTGAGCCGGGCCGGCATACGCTCTGGGTGACACCGCGGAAGCCTCGCTGCGCGCTTTGGGCTGCCTGCCGCCACTCGGTGGCGCACGCAAAAACAGCCGCACAGGGCGGCTGAAGCGTGTAGAGATACTCGGGATGGCCAGGCCATCCCGGCGGCCGATTCCGGCGGATCGCTCCGGAGAGAGACCCGCTCTCGCCCTTTCCGCGAGACCGGAACTCCCGCGGCGGAATCAGTTGCCGCTGGGCTCGGCGTCGGGCGCCCCTTGCTGCTGGGCCTCGAGGCCGCCGATAGCCTTGATCGACAGGCGCAGGCGGCCCTTGTCGTCGGCTTCGATGACCTTGACGCGAACCTGCTGGCCGACCTTCAGCACATCGTTGATGTTGGCGATGCGATAGTTGGCGATCTCGGAGATGTGCAACAGGCCGTCGCGGCCCGGCAGCACCTGGACGATGGCGCCGAAGTCGAGCAGGCGCAGCACCGTGCCTTCGTACTGCTGGCCCACTTCCACGTCGGCAGTGAGATCGGCGATGCGGCGCTCGGCCTCGCGGGCGCGATCGAGGTCGGCGCTGGAGATCACGATGGTGCCGTCATCGGAGATGTCGATCTGGGTGCCGGTTTCTTCGGTGAGGGAGCGAATGGTGGCGCCGCCCTTGCCGATCACGTCGCGGATCTTCTCGGGGTTGATCTTCATGGTGAGCATGCGCGGCGCAAAGGCCGAGAGCTCGCCGCGCGAACCGTCGATCGCGGCACGCATCTTCTCGAGGATGTGCAGACGGCCGTCGCGAGCCTGGGCCAGCGCCACCTGCATGATTTCCTGATTGATGCCCTGGATCTTGATATCCATCTGCAAAGCGGTGATGCCGTTGACCGTGCCGGCCACCTTGAAGTCCATGTCGCCAAGGTGGTCTTCATCGCCCAGGATGTCGGTGAGCACCGCGAACTTGCTGTCTTCCTTGATCAGGCCCATGGCCACGCCGGCCACGTGATCCTTGACCGGCACGCCGGCGTCCATCATGGCCAGGCAGCCGCCGCACACCGACGCCATCGACGAGGAACCGTTGGACTCGGTGATCTCGGAGACCACGCGGATGGTGTACTGGAAGTCTTCGGCCGCGGGCAGCAGCGGCACCAGCGAGCGCTTGGCCAGGCGGCCGTGGCCCACTTCGCGACGCTTGGGCACGCCGATGCGGCCGGTTTCGCCGGTGGCGAACGGCGGCATGTTGTAGTGGAACAGGAAGCGGTCGCGGTACTCGCCCATCAGGGCGTCGATGATTTGCTCGTCTTGCTTGGTGCCGAGGGTAGCCACCACCAACGCCTGCGTTTCGCCGCGGGTGAACAGCGCGCTGCCGTGGGCGCGCGGCAGCACGCCCAGGCGGATTTCGATGGGGCGCACGGTACGGGTATCGCGGCCGTCGATGCGGGGCTCGCCATTGAGAATCTGGCTGCGGACCACCGACGATTCGAGGTTGAAGAGGATGTCTTCGACTTCGGCATTATCGGGCGCGGCTTCGCCCCGGGCCTCGGCGTCGGCGGCCAGCTTGGCCAGGGTGTCGGCGGCCACGGCGCTGAGCTGACCACGGCGCTGCTGTTTGTCGCGCACCTGGTAGGCGGCCTTGATGCCGGCTTCGGCGGCGTTGCGTACGGCGGCCACCAGGGCTTCGTTCGTGGCTGGCGCCTGCCAGTTCCATTCGGGCTTGCCGCCTTCACGCACGAGGTCATGGATGGCGTTGATCGCCGCCTGCATCTGCTGGTGGCCGAAGGTGATGCCACCCAGCATGATTTCTTCGGACAACTGCTGGGCTTCGGACTCGACCATCAGCACGGCGGCTTCGGTGCCGGCCACCACGAGATCCATCTTGGATGCGCCCATCTGGCTGCTGGTGGGATTGAGGACGTACTCGCCATTGATGTAGCCTACGCGCGCGGCGCCGATCGGGCCGTTGAACGGCACGCCCGAAATGGCCAGCGCGGCGGAGGCGCCGATCATGGCGGGAATGTCGGGATCGATTTCGGGATTGACCGACAGCGTGTGCAGCACCACGTGGACTTCGTTGAGGAAGCTCTCGGGGAACAGCGGACGCAGCGGACGATCGATCAGGCGCGAGGTCAGGGTTTCCTTCTCGGACGGCTTGCCTTCGCGCTTGAAAAAGCCACCCGGGATACGGCCGGCGGCGTAGGTTTTTTCGATGTAGTCGACGGTGAGCGGGAAAAAGCTCTGGCCAGGCTTGGCCTTGGGCGCCGCCACCACCGTCGCGAGCACGACGGTGTCGTCGACGGTTACCAACACCGCGCCGGACGCCTGGCGAGCGATCTCACCGGTCTCGAGCGTGACGGTATGCTGGCCGTACTGGAACGACTTGGTCACTTTGTTGAACATGGCAATCTTCCTTGCATTATAAAAAGGCCCCCTAGCTTGCCGCTACGCGGCGGCGCCTCCCCCCGAGGGGGTTTTTACCTTGGGACGGCCCGGCGGTAAAAAAAAACCGTGGCCGCAGCGATCACATCGCCGCGACCACGGTTGCGTTCGACCGTGTCGAACCGGTGATCACTTGCGCAGGCCGAGTTTTTCGATCAGCGTGCGGTAGGCATCGGCATTGCGGCCCTTGAGGTAATCGAGCAGCTTGCGACGGCGGCTGACCATGCGCAGCAGACCACGGCGGGAGTGGTGATCCTTTTTGTGGGTCTTGAAATGCTCGGTGAGCTCGTTGATGCGCGCGGTAAGCAGAGCTACCTGGACTTCGGGCGAACCGGTATCGCCGGCGGCACGCTGGAACTGGCCGACGATATCGGCCTTGTTGATTTCGGCTACGGACATGATCCTCTCCTGACAGGCGGCAAGGCCGAGGCGCCTTGCCGTGAATGAAACAAACAATAAAAACATTTGCCGCCACGGCATGCGGCGACAAACCAAAAAACATCCGCCGTGGAAAACGGCGGCAAGCGCAGGATTGTAGCGCAATATGGCGAGCCCGCGCAGGCCGGATTGCGCGGGCTGGCGCTACGCTCAGCGCCGCAACCTCTGCAGCCGGCGCGCGCGCTGCCAGCGCCAGAACATCAGCCCCCAGCCCGACAGGCCATACACCACGAACAAGCCGAACAGCACCACGGGGGGATTGCTGGACACGAAAACAAAGGCCAGCACCATGAGCAGGATCACCCAGAACGGCACGCTGCGGCCGAGGGTGAAAGTTTTGCCGCTATAGAAGGGTGCGTTGGACACCATGGACAAGCCGGCATAGAGGGTGACGCCGAAACCCACCCACGCCAGGGCTTCGGTGGGCACGGCAAGGCGGTTGTCGACCACCAGCCACACGAAGCCCGCGATGAGCGCCGCCGCCGACGGGCTGGGCAAGCCCTGGAAGAAGCGTTTGTCGACAATGGCGGTATTGATATTGAAACGCGCCAGCCGCAAGGCCGCGCATGCCACGTAGACGAAGGCCGCCAGCCAGCCCCAGCGGCCGAGTTCATGCAGCACCCATTGGTACATCACCAGGGCCGGTGCCACGCCAAAGGAGGTCATGTCGGACAAGGAGTCGTATTGCTCGCCAAACGCCGATTGGGTATTGGTGAGCCGAGCCACGCGGCCGTCCATGCCATCGAGCACCATGGCCACGAAAATGGCGATGGCCGCGGCTTCGTAGTGCCCGCCCATGGCCTGCACCACCGCATAGAAACCGGCAAACAACGCCGCCGTGGTGAAAGCGTTCGGCAGGAGATAGATGCCGCGGCGGCGGCGCTCGGGGGTGTCGATCATGAGGCGGTGTCGGAACGGGGTTTTGGCAGGTCGGCCAGCAGAGTGGTGGTGGCGCTGACTTTATCCCCGATGGCCACCCGCGGTTGGGATTCGGGCGGCAGATAGACATCGACTCGCGAGCCGAAGCGGATGAAGCCGTAGCGCTGGCCGCGGGCGAGCGCGTCGCCCTCCTTGGCGTAGCACAGGATGCGGCGCGCCACCAGACCGGCGATCTGCACCGCGGTGACCTGGTGGCCTTCGGCGGTATCGATCACCATGGCGTTGCGCTCGTTCTCGGTGGAGGCTTTGTCGAGGTCGGCGTTGACGAACTTGCCCGGAAAATAGGCCAGGTGGCGCACCGTGCCGGCCACCGGACTGCGGTTGGAATGGACGTTGAAAACGTTCATGAACACGCTGATCTTGAGCGCGGGCCGGTTGGCATAGGGATCATGGGTGGCTTCCACCGCGACGATGCGGCCGTCGGCGGGCGACAGCACGACGTTGGGCGCCTGCGGCACCACTCGCGGCGGATCGCGGAAGAACTGGATGACGAACAGAGCGATGATCCAGAATGGGATGGACCAGGCCCCGCCAACCCACAGGATCAGCAGGGCGAGCACCACACTGCCGATGATGTAGGGCCAGCCTTCGCGAGCCAGGATAGGATGGGGATAATGGGGTTTTTGCATGATGCGCCAAGAGTAACCGATTCGATTGTACGATTGAGCCTGGCGTATCCCTATACGCATCCGGATTCAGCAAGGATTACCCATGACCAACCCCACCCGCGAGCCGCTGCAAATGCCCGGCGGCAACGATAAGCCACTCCTGCTCCATTCCTGCTGCGCGCCCTGCTCGGCCGAGCCGATGGAAGCCCTGTTGGCGTCTGGAATCCAGTACACCATCTTTTTCTACAACCCCAACATCCATCCACTGAAGGAATACGAAATCCGCAAACAGGAGAACATCCGGTTTGCGGAAAAACACGGCATTCCCTTCATCGATGCCGACTACGACGAAGACAACTGGTTCGAACGCGTCCAGGGCCTCGAAAACGAGCCCGAGCGCGGCGCACGCTGCACCGAATGCTTCGATATGCGCTTCGAGCGCACCGCGCTTTACGCCCATGAACATGGCTTTCCGGTGATCACCAGCTCGCTGGGCATCTCGCGCTGGAAAAACATGAACCAGATCAATGATTGCGGCCTGCGCGCGGCCGGGCGCTACCAGGGCATGGCCTACTGGACCTACAACTGGCGCAAGCAAGGCGGTTCCGCCCGCATGATCGAGATCAGCAAAGACGAGCGCTTCTACCAGCAGGAATACTGCGGCTGCATCTACTCGCTGCGCGACACCAATCGCCACCGCCGCGCCAGCGGCCGGCCGGCGATCCAGATCGGTGTTCAATACTATAGCCACGACAACCCGGGCTCCGGCCAGTAACCCCGGCCACTACGCCACGCCGTGTCCACCTCGCCCGCCGCCGTCCGTTACGGCCAGATCGCCAGTCACATTCTGCTGGCGCTGGCCCTTTTGTTCATCCTGCACTGGCATCTGTTGGTGGCCCTGCTGGCGGGCCTGACCGCCTACCAGCTGATCCAGTTGCTGGCCCACGGCCTGCCGGCGCGCTTTTCCCGGCATGCCAAGCTGATCGCCACCATCGCCCTGGGCGTGCTGGTGGCGGCGGTGCTCACGCCGCTGCTGATGGCGCTGGGCGGCTGGCTGGCGCGGTTCTCGGAGCACTGGCCGCAGATCGCCCAGCGGCTCGACGGTCTCCTCCTGCTGGCGCGCGCCCAACTGCCCGACAGCTGGCTGGGTTGGCTGCCCGACAATGTGGATCAAATGCACCATGCCGTGCTGGCCTGGCTCCAGGGCCATATCGCCACCGTGCGCGTGGCGGGTACGGCGGCCGTCACCGCCGTGGTCCATGCCATCGTCGGCATGGTACTGGGGCTCCTGGTGGCCATCGAAGGCGTACGCGCCCACGACAACAACCGTCCGCTCGCCCTGGCGCTCAGCCAGCGCGTGCACACGCTCGCCAACGCCTTCCGCCAGGTGGTGTTCGCCCAAATCCGCATCGCCTTGCTCAACACGGCGCTAACGGCGGTTTTTCTGCTTCTGGTGCTGCCGCTGCTCGGCCACCCCCTGCCTTTCACCAAGACGCTGATCGTGCTCACCCTGGTGTTCGGCCTGCTGCCGGTGATCGGCAACCTGCTGTCCAATATCGCCATCGTGGTGGTGGCGCTGGCGGTGGCCCTGGAAGCCGGCGTGGCTGCGCTGATCTTCCTGGTGCTGATCCATAAGCTGGAATATTTTCTCAACGCACGTATCGTAGGCAATCACATCCACGCCCGCGCCTGGGAGATCCTGCTCGCCATGGTGTTGCTGGAAGCCGCGTTCGGCCTGGCCGGCGTGGTGGCCGCGCCGGTGTTCTACGCCTACCTCAAGGCCGAGCTGGTTAGCGCCGAGCTGGTTTGATGTGAACAACTCCGGCCACTCCGGCCTTTCGGCCGGAGCTTCTCCGCCGCCATCAGGGGAGCCTTCGGCTCCGGCAGCCTTAGCCTCGATTACGTCGCCGTGAAGGGACGAGCCCTGGCAGGCGATCTTGCGCGAACAGGATCAGCAGACCGCCGTAGCTGATGTCGCCGTCGCGCCGCATGATGGTTTTGCCGCGCTTTGTAGAATTGTCACGTCCACATCAACTTGCCGATACCCATGAAGCCGTCCGCCGCTCCGGACTCCACCGCCGAGAGCCTGCTCGAACCCCGCGACATCGCGGACCTGCTCAATTACCGCCTATTCAGCCTGCTGGCGTTCTCGGGGGCCGCGGTCATCCGGCTCTGCGAAGGCAAGTACGGCATCTCGCGCCGGGAGTGGCATATCGTGGCCATTCTCGCCAAGCACCAATCGCTCGCACCGTCCGACATCTCGACCTTGACGCATCTCGACCGCGCGCGGGTGTCGCGTGCGATCACTCAGCTGCGCGAGAAGGAGCTCCTCCATCGCGAACCTTGCCCCGGTGATCAGCGCCGGGCCCAGGTGAGGCTCACCGCGCACGGCGAACGGCTGTACCGGCATCTCTTTCGCGAGGTGGCCAAGCTGAATACGGCCTTGACCTCGACTCTCGACCCCGCTTTCGTGGCGCAGTTCGATGCGGCGCTGGATCAACTGACGGAGCGCGCCAAGATCCTCGCCCAGGAAACCGCCCCCGGCATTCACGCCAATCGCTGGCGCGGCCGCGGCCAGCGCCGCCCCTGGGACAGTACTAACCTGGAGCCCTGATCCGACCCTTCGATCCGGGCGTCTCCCGGGTCGCCCGGATCGAAGGATCGTCCGCTATCTAGGCGGCCGATCAAGCAGTACGAGCTTATACGCCACATGAACGGCCGTCATCGGCTTTCGCCGTCGACCGCCCCTTGCCGATCTAGGGAAAACACCAGGGATACTTGTTTCTAACAATCACGTTAAAGATCGTAGACTTGGCCGATTGGCTTGGTAAACAACGACGCGCCATGCGCCGGCTTGCACCAGGCCAATCCGCTATCAAAAGGAGACATCGCCATGAAACGCTTCATCCCCGCCCTTGCCGCCTGCCTCGCCATCAGCAGCACGGCAGCGGCCGCCGAGACTCCGCGGCTGGACGGCCCGCTGACCATCGTGGTGGGTTACGGCCCCGGGGGATCTTCCGACCGCACCGCGCGGATCGTGGGCAACGCCCTGGCCCAAGAACTCAGCGTACCGGTGGTCGTCGAGAACCGCGCCGGCGCGGGCGGTCGTCTTGCCGCCCAGCATTTCACCCGAATGGACGCCAGCGCCAATACGCTGCTACTGGGCAATCCGGCCATTATGTCGGTAGCGCCGGTGGTATATCAGAACGCTGGCTATGATCCCAAAAAAGACTTCCAGCCGGTGTCGCTCATGGCCTCGTACACCTTCGCGCTGGCGGTGCCCGCCACGTCCCCGATCCAGAACCTGAAGGAACTCAAAGCCCATCTCGACGAGCAAAAGTCCGGACCGATGAACGTCGGCGTACCGGCCACGGGCAGCCTGCCGCACTTTTTCGGCATGATGGTGGCCGACGCTCTCGGTCAAGAGGTGGAGGTCATCGGCTACAAGGGCTCGGCGCAGCTGCAAACCGAACTGGTGGGCGAGCACATCCCCTACGCCATCGATGGTTTCGACAGCTTGTCGCCGCTGCATGCCGGCCAGAAAATCCGCATCCTGGCCGTCTCGGGCACCGAACGCGAGCCCAGCGCTCCCGAAATCCCCACCTTCAAGGAAAGCGGCTTCGACATCGAAGGCATCGGCTGGAATGGCTTCTGGGCACCGGCCGCCATGCCCAAAGACAAGGTCGAATATCTCAACCAGGCGATCGTGAAGGTCATGCATCAGCCCGAGGTCCAGGACTCCTTGAAGGCGGCGCAAATGGGCGTGATCATTGCCGATCTCGACCAAACCCAGACCATCCTCGACGAGTTCGACAAACGCTGGGTGCCGGTCGTGAAGCAGTCCGGCTTCACACAGTAACGAGGAGCCGCGGCGGCGTTGCCCCCCAGGGGGGCTTTTTGCCTTGGGGCGGCCCGGCGGCAAAAAAGGCCCCCACGCTTGCCGCTAACGCGGCGGCGCTGCCCCCCGGGGGGGCTTTTTGCCTTGGGGCGGCCCGGCGGCAAAAAAGGCCCCCACGCTTGCCGCTAACGCGGCGGCGCTGCCCCCCGGGGGGGCTTTTTGCCTTGGGGCGGCCCGGCGGCAAAAAAGGCCCCCACGCTTGCCGCTAACGCGGCGGCGCTGCCCCCCGGGGGGGCTTTTTGCCTTGGGGCGGCCCGGCGGCAAAAAAGGCCCCATGTTCCCGCCGTGGGCGGTGGCATGGGGCCTTGGTGATTCCCGCGGGTCCGTCGGCCGGCCGCCACAGGTGGCGGAGCCTCCAGCGCCTGCGGGGATGATCAGTTCTTGCTTTGATCCACCAGCTTGTTCTTGGCGATCCAGGGCATCATCGGACGCAGCTTGGCGCCAACCTGCTCGATCGGGTGCTCGGCGTTCAGGCGGCGGCGCGATTGCAGCGTGGGAGCGCCGGCCTTGTTTTCCAGGATGAAGCTCTTGGCGTACTCGCCGGTCTGGATGTCTTTCAGCACTTGGCGCATGACGTTCTTGGTCTCGTCGGTGACCACGCGCGGGCCGGTGACGTACTCACCGTACTCGGCGTTGTTCGAGATCGAGTAGTTCATGTTGGCGATGCCGCCTTCGTAGATCAGATCCACGATGAGCTTGAGCTCGTGCAGGCACTCGAAGTAGGCCATCTCGGGGGCGTAGCCCGCCTCGACCAGGGTCTCGAAGCCGGCCTTGATGAGTTCGACGGTGCCGCCGCACAGCACGGCCTGCTCGCCGAAAAGATCGGTTTCGGTCTCTTCGCGGAAGTTGGTCTCGATGATGCCGGCACGGCCGCCGCCGTTGGCGCTGGCGTACGACAGGGCGAGATCGCGGGCGAAACCGGATTTATCCTGGTAGACCGCCACCAGGTGGGGCACGCCGCCACCGTTGGCGTAGGTGCCGCGCACGGTGTGCCCGGGGGCCTTGGGCGCGATCATGATGACGTCGATGTCGTCGCGCGGCACGACCTGGCCGTAGTGCACGTTGAAGCCGTGGGCGAAGGCCAGCGCGGCGCCGGAGCGGATATTGGCTTCGACCTGGGTCTTGTACACCTCGGCGATGTTCTCGTCGGGCAGGAGAATCATGACGACGTCGGCCTGCTTCACCGCGTCGGCCACTTCGGCCACTTGCAGGCCGGCATTGACGGCCTTGTTCCAGCTGGCGCCGTCCTTGCGCAGGCCGACCACGACTTTCACGCCGGAATCGTTGAGGTTGAGCGCGTGCGCGTGGCCCTGCGAGCCGTAGCCGATGATGGCGACGGTCTTGCCCTTGATGAGCGACAGATCGCAGTCCTTGTCGTAGAACACTTTCACGTTGGTATCTCCAGAAGAGGACAGGCCGGGCGGGCTGGCTGGCCGCGCCCGGGCCGTGGAATTTACAGTTTGAGGATGCGTTCGCCGCGGCCCACGCCGCAGATCCCGGTCCGGACGGTTTCGAGGATGGCGGTGCGGTCGATGGCGTCGATGAAGGCGTCGAGCTTTTGCTGGTCGCCCGTGAGTTCGATCGTGTAGGCCTTGTCGGTCACGTCGACGATGTGGCCGCGGAAAATATCGACCATGCGCTTCATCTCTTCGCGCTCTTTGCCCATCGCCCGCACTTTGATGAGCATCAGTTCGCGCTCGAGGTGCGCGCCCTCGGTGAGATCGACCACCTTGACCACCTCGACCAGACGGTTGAGGTGCTTGGTGATCTGTTCGATGACGTCGTCGGAACCGCGGGTGGCGATCGTCATGCGCGACAGGGTGGCATCCTCGGTGGGAGCCACGGTGAGCGTCTCGATGTTGTAGCCACGGGCGGAGAACAGCCCCACCACCCGCGACAAGGCTCCCGGTTCGTTTTCCAGGAGCACGGAAATGACGTGTCTCATGCGTGTCTCCTTACAGGTCTTCGGAACCGAGCAACATCTCGGTCAGGCCCTTGCCCGCCTTGACCATGGGCCAGACGTTCTCGGACTGATCGGTGATGAAATCGAGGAACACCAGGCGCTTGCGGTACTTGCCAAATGCCTCCTGCAAGGCCGGCTTGACGTCGGCCGGCTTGTCGATGCGCAGGCCGACGTGGCCATAGGCCTCGACCAGCTTGACGAAGTCGGGCAGCGCATCCATGTAGGACTCGGAATAGCGCGAGCCGTAGTCGATCTCCTGCCACTGGCGCACCATGCCCAGGTAGCGGTTGTTCAGGCACAGCACCTTGGGCGACAGATGGTACTGGAAGCAGGTGGACAGCTCCTGGATGTTCATCTGGATCGAGCCCTCGCCGGTGATCACCGCCACGTCGGCGTCCGGATTCGCCATCTGCACGCCCATGGCGTAGGGCAGGCCCACGCCCATGGTGCCCAGGCCGCCGCTGTTGATCCAGCGCCGCGGCTTGTTGAAGCCGTAATACTGCGCGGCCCACATCTGGTGCTGGCCAACATCGGACGTGACGAAGGCGTCGCCGCCGGTGACTTCCCACAAAGCCTCGACCACGCTCTGCGGCTTGATCACTTCGTTGGACGGCGCATAGCGCAGGCATTGGCGGCCGCGCCAGGTTTCGACCTGCTCCCACCAGGGCTTGAGCCGGGCGGTATCGAAGCCGCCCGCCGACTCGAGCTGGGCGATGAAGTCGACGAGCACGTCGCGCACGTCGCCCACGATCGGCACATCGACCTTGACGCGCTTGGAAATGGACGACGGGTCGACGTCGATATGGATGATTTTGCGGGCGTTCTGCGCGAAATGGCGCGGGTTGCCGATCACGCGGTCGTCGAAGCGGGCGCCGATGGCCACCAGCACATCGCAGTGCTGCATCGCCATGTTGGCTTCATACGTGCCGTGCATGCCCGGCATGCCGACGAAGGACGGGTGGCTGGCCGGCAGGCCGCCCAGGCCCATCAGCGTGTTGGTGCAGGGCGCGCCCACGGTTTCGACGAGTTGCTTGAGCTCATCGGAGGCATTGGCCAGGATCACGCCGCCGCCGGTGTAGATCATGGGGCGCTCGGCCGAGCGCAGCAATTGCACGGCCTTTTTGATCTGGCCCTGGTGGCCCTTGACCACCGGCGAATACGAGCGCATCACCACCGGCGCGGTGCGCGGCGCATACTTGTAGCGGGCGATGGTGATGTCTTTGGGAACATCGACCAGCACCGGGCCCGGCCGGCCCGTGCGCGCGATGTAGAACGCGCGCTGCAGGGTTTCGGCCAGATCCTTGACGTCTTTGACGAGGAAGTTGTGTTTGACGCAGGGACGGGTGATCCCGATGGTGTCGCATTCCTGGAAGGCGTCTTCGCCGATGGCGGCGGTGGGCACCTGTCCGGTGATGATCACCATGGGGATGGAATCGGTATAGGCCGTGGCAATGCCCGTGACCGCGTTGGTGGCGCCAGGGCCGCTGGTGACCAAGGCCACGCCGACTTTGTTCGACGAGCGCGAATAGGCATCGGCCGCGTGCACGGCGGCCTGCTCGTGGCGAACGAGAATATGTTGAAAACGATCTTGCTTGAAGATTTCGTCGTAGATATAGAGAACCGCGCCGCCCGGATAGCCAAAGACGTGTTCCACGCCTTCATCGGCCAGGCAGCGCACGAGGATCTCGGCGCCTGTGATTTCCATGAGAGAGGTATTCCTTTCAAACCGGTACGGAACGCCCCGATCGCCATGGCGCCAACCGGATTGCCGGCCACCATCGCATCCAACCTGCACCGGATCCGGCCACACGCCCGGCGCTTTGCCATTCACGGAATGGCTGGGCCCGGACCCACGACCGCCCGGCACCGGTTCATCGGAACGGGTACTGGAGGTTGAAACGAATGCTTCGGGCGCGCGCTTGTGGCACGGCACGAAACAAGACAAAAAAGCGATGGACCATCCTGCGGATGTGTTACCCGGCATTTTCCATCGGGCTGCTCGCCGAGTAGGCGAAAGGCAGGCATAAGCTTACCAGAATAACCCGGGACTTTTGGCCTGGCAAGCTGGACGGAGCGCCCTCGGGGGGCGGCGCCACATCGCAGAAATCCGCCTTGCCTGAAGGATCGGGCGTAAAAAAATCTGCTGGTCGCGTGATACAAACAGCAGCTTTTGGAATATTCTGCACCGAGAGACTTCCCGCCGTTTAGAAAGCGTGCCGGCTTGAAAAAAACGTGCCGGTTCGGCGCAACCACAAACAGAAAGCCACCGACCACCACACCCGACTGTCGGCCAAAGCGCCACTGAATCGTGCCGAGCCGGGCGTGCGTCGCCCCATTAGCCAGCCCCGTCGATGCCGATCTGTTCCGCCACCGAGGCTGATCGCGGCCTTCGCGCGCTGGTGGGCGCCCTGCTCGCCAGAGCATGATTCCCCAACCGCCCCCCAGGGAGACAACACGCCATGAACACAACCGGTATCCGCGGCACCTTTTTCGACTTCGTCGACGATCCCTGGAAACACGTGGGGCGGGAGCAGGAGGCGGCGCGCTTTCACGCCGATGGGCTGCTCGTGGTCCGCAACGGCATCATTCAGGACTTCGGCGCCCACGACGACATCATCGCCCGCCATCCGGGGCTCGCCGTAACCCACCTGACCGACCGCATCATCGTCCCCGGCTTCATCGATGGCCACATCCATTTGCCGCAAACCCGCGTACTGGGCGCCTTCGGCGAGCAACTGCTGCCCTGGCTGCAAATGTGGGTCTATCCCGAAGAACTCAAGTACAAGGATCGCGACTACGCGCGCGAAGGCGTGCGGCGAACATCCTGCCGGCGCTGAACACGGTCAACATCGCGACTACGCGCGCGAAGGCGTGCGGCGCTTCCTGGATACGCTGCTTGCCAGCGGCACCACCACCTGCCAGGCGTTCACCAGTTCTTCGCCCGTATCCACCGAAGAACTCTTCGAAGAAGCCGGCAAACGCAACATGCGCATCATCGCCGGCCTCACCGGCATCGATCGCAATGCGCCGGACGACTATATCGACACGCCGGGGAACTTCTATCGCGACAGCAAGCGTTTGATCGCGCAGTATCACAAGCAGGGCCGCAACCTGTACGCCATCACGCCACGCTTTGCCTTTGGCGCCTCGCCGGAGCTGCTGCGCGCCTGCCAGCGGCTGAAGGAGGAGCATCCGGATTGCTGGGTCAATACCCATATCTCCGAGAACCCGGCGGAGTGCCGGGGCGTGCTGGCCGAACATCCGGAGTGCGACGACTATCTCGGCGTATACGAAAAGTACGGTCTCGTCGGCCCCAGGTTCTCCGGCGGCCACGGCGTGTATCTCTCAAACCACGAGTTCCGCCGGATGTCCGCCAGCGGCGCGGCCGTGGTGTTCTGCCCCTGCTCGAACCTGTTTCTGGGGAGCGGCCTGTTTCGCCTGGGCCGCGCCACCGATCCCGAGTACCGGGTCAGGATGTCGTTCGGCACCGACGTCGGCGGCGGCAACCGCTTTTCCATGCTCCATGTACTGGATGATGCCTACAAAGTGGGCATGTGCAACAACACGCTGCTCGATGGCAGCCTCGATCCGGTCCGCAAGGATCTGGCCGAAGCCGAACGCAACAAGCTCTCGCCCTATCGCGGTTTCTGGTCGATCACGCTCGGCGGCGCCGAGGGCCTCTACCTCGACGACAAGCTGGGCAACTTCGAACCCGGCAAGGAGGCCGACTTCGTGGCCCTCGACCCCAACGGCGGCCCGCACGCCCAGGCCTGGCACCAGTCGCTGGTCGCCGAAGGCGCCCGTCCGCGCAACATGGAGGAAGCCGCCAACCTGCTGTTCGGCATCATGATGGTGGGCGACGACCGCTGCGTGGCCGAAACCTGGGTCATGGGCCAGCGCCTCTACCAGAAGCCCTGAACGGACGGACGCTGGGCATGACCACCCCTTCCGACTCCGGCCAGGATGCCGTCGCCCTAGTCATCCAGCGCCGCATCGCCGACGAGGGCTTTGCCGATTTCACCCGCTGGAACGGCAAGGTGGCGGAAACCCTCAAGGCCTGGCCGGGCTTTCTCGGCCAAGAGATCATTCCGCCGCAGCCGCCGGCGCATGTCGACTGGGTTTCGATCCTGCATTTCTCCGATGCCGCGGCGGCGCGCGGCTGGCTGCAAAGCGGCGAGCGGGCGCTTCTGCTCGACGAAATCCGCCAGTTGGGCATCGGACCCGAAGACGTGCACCTCCTGCCGGATGCCGGCAGGCAGAGCGACCGCGCGGTTTCCGCCCTCATTTCGTTCAAGGTGCCGGAGGCGCTGGAAAAGGATTTCTTCGCCTGGCAGCAACGCATTCAGGCTGCCGAGGCTCGTTTTCCGGGTTTTCTGCGCCACAAGATCGAACGTCCGATCCCCGGGCTGCACGACGACTGGGTCGTCGTTCTCTCGTTCGATGACGATGCCAACCTGGCGGCCTGGCTGGAATCCCCCGAGCGGCAATCGTTGCTGGCGCAAGGCGCACGCTTCAATGCGGGGCTCAATATCAAGCGGGCAAGCCACGGTTTCAGCTTCTGGTTTCCCGACGATCAGGCCACGTTGCCGAATCGGGCCTTTATTTTCCAAAGCAACCTGTTGGTGCTGCTCGTGCTGTACCCCGTGGTCTATCTGTGGGGCTTTTTTATCGGTGTGCCTTGGCTCGACGGGCAGGGCCTGCCCTTCTGGCTGACACTGTTCATCGGCAACTTCGTCAGCACGCAGTTGCTGGGCTGGTGGCTGGCGCCCCTCGCCTTCCGGGCCTTCGGCTGGTGGCTGAAGCCGCAAGCCAGCCCGGGCCGGCAGGCGGCCGGCTATGTCCTGCTCGCCGGGCTCTATGCCGTATCGATGGTGGGCTTCGCTCTGCTCCTGGCCTGGGGGCACGGCCGCTGAGCGGGGCTCAACAGCGGCGAGCCAATAAGCCCGCCGGCCACGCCGCGCGGCCGCCACGGCGCCAGCCCAGGCGCGCCGCCTCGCCCGCGGCCAGTTCCACGACGGCTCTGGCTCCCGGACAGGCTCGCCAACGCCAGGGTGGCACCACCGCATCGATCCGCCGGATCTCGCCATTGCCAGCCACGAATACGATGTCGATGGGATGCGCCATGCCCCAGGTATGCACGGCGCCGCAACGCGGCAGGCACCAGGCCTGGGCCGGCAGGGGCGGCGGCCGCCACAACAGGCCGCGCAGCCGTTGCGCAAAGCCGTCGAGCACAATCCACCGGATAGGCCTCGGACAGGCTTCCGCCCTGGGGGGTGGAACGCCCGCGCCGCCCGCTCTGGGCCCGCCCTCCGGCTGGCCTGGGGCGGGTTCGATTCCCGTATCGGCGATGAGATATGCCGCGGGGGGCCGTCCATCTTTCCGCCCGGCCCCCCCGAAGGAGGCTGAAGCCCCCTCGGAAAGCAGCGAACACAGTGAGCGTGGGGGTAATTTCATCCCAGTGCCTCCATCAAGCGCACCGCAACAGGAAACCCGATGACCAGGAAGGTGCAGGGGAAAATGCAAAGAATCAGCGGAAACAGCATCTTCACGGGCGCCTGCAAGGCCAGCTTCTCGGCACGCAAAAACCGCTCCGCCCGCCGCTGATCGGCCTGGGCGCGCAACACCGGCCCCAGGCTCATGCCGAGAGCGTCGGCTTGCACCATGATCTGCACCCAGCCACGCACGGCGGGATCGTCCAACCGCGTGGCCAGGGCCCGCAGGGCTTCGCTGCGCGATGCGCCGGCGCGCAGTTCGCCCAGCCAGCGGCGCAGTTCGTCGCGCAAGGGGCCCGCCGGCCCTTTCTCCACGGCTTGCTGCACCGCGCCCTGAAAATGCAAACCGCCTTCGAGGCAGAGCGTCATCATGTCGAGCATGAACGGCAAGGCGCGCACCGCCGCGCGTTGCCGGCCGGCCAAGGCGGAGCGCAGCCACCAGGTGGGCCACAGCCAGGCAAGCGCCGTCCACGCCGCCGGCACGCTCCAGCCGGCGCCACCCCATGCCAAGGCCAGCGGCAGGCCCGCCAATAGCGCGGCCAGCGCCACGACGCATCGCGCCGCACGCCATGCATGATGGTTGGCGGCCTCCGGCAGTCCGAGAAGCCGCAACCGTTCACGCAGTTCCTGCCCGGCGCCACCCGCCTCCGGCGCCCGCCATCGCGCCAGGCCGGTAAGCTGGACGACCGGCCACGCCAGACGCCACCATAAGGGGAGGCCTTCGGGACAGGGCCGCCACGTCGGGCCGCCACGCCGCCCCGCGGCGGCGATCACCGCCACCCAGACCAACAGGCCGGCCGCGCCACCAGCCAGCCCCGACGCCCAGGCCGGAACCAGGACCAAACCGTCGAGCGCCGACATCCCGGGCCTCAGACGTCGATCGCCACGATGCGGCGGATCCACAGCATGCCGATCGTCTCGAGCACGGCCACGCCGGCCAGCACGCTCCAGCCTTCCCTGGTGCTCCAGAGCAAAGCCATGGCATCCGGTTCGAGACGCGACAACGCGAGCAGCAGCAGCACGGGAAGGGCGCCCACCACCCAGGCCTGCATCCGCCCCTGGGCGGTCAGCGCCTCGACCCGGCCCAACAGGTGCAGCCGCGACCGGACCGTGACCGCCACTCTCTCCAACGCTTCCGCCAGGTTGCCGCCGGTGGCCGCGGAGATGCGCAGGGCCGCGACGCTGAGCACGGTGGCCTCGGATGGCAGGCGCCGGGCCAGGTTCGCAAGGGCCTGGTCCAGCGGAATGCCCAGGCGCTGTTCGCGCAACACGAGGGCGAACTCTTGTGCCAAGGGCGCCTCGGCCTCTTGCGCCAGGTGGCGCAGCGCGCTGGGCGTGGCGGCGCCGGCCCGCAGCGCGGCGGCCAGCGTCAGCAAGGCATCCGGCAGTTGCTCGTCGAAACGTTGCAGGCGCCGCCGCCGCAAACGGCGCAATAGCCAGCGTGGCGTCGCGCCCACCATGCCGGCCGCGGCCACGGTGAGAACCGCGCTGCCCGACGCCACGAAGGCCAAGGTGCCGGCGGCGGCACAGGCCAGCACCGAAATGCCCCACAAACGGGCAGGGTCGATGAACAGAAAGAATTCGCTCAAGTCACCCCGCAGGCGCTTGTCGTGCACCTGCCGCCAGCGCGGCAGCGACGACAGCAGCCAGCCGGCCAGCACCACGCTCAGGGCGACGACGCCAGCCGCCAGCAAAACGGCGCTCAGCCAGATCATCGCCCTTCTCCCGCCGGGGTGCGGCCCTCGAACAAGGCGGCCGGCAACTCGACGCCGCGGGCCTGCCATTCACCGAGAAATGAGGGCAACAGGCCCGTGCCAACAAAGCTGCCGCCATGGGCCGGTTCATAGCGAAACCACTCCTGCAACTGGAAGCGCCCGCTCTCGAGGCCGACGACTTCCACGATGGCGGTAACGCGGCGTACGCCCCCGGCGTCGCGGGCCTGCTGCACGATCACGTCGATACTGCTGGCGATCTGCTCGCGCACCGCGGCCAGCGGCAACTCCATGCCGGCCATCAGGATCATGGTCTCCAGCCGCGCCAGCGCGTCGCGCGGCGTATTGGCGTGCAGTGTCGTCAGCGAGCCCTCATGGCCGGTGTTCATGGCCTGCAGCATGTCGAGCGCTTCGGCGCCCCGGCACTCGCCGACGATGATGCGGTCGGGCCGCATGCGCAGAGCGTTGCGCACCAGATCGCGGATGGTGACGACGCCGCGGCCTTCGAGATTGGCCGGCCTCGCTTCGAGCGACACCAGATGTTCATGCTGCAGGCGCAGCTCGGCCGCGTCCTCGATGGTCACGATCCGCTCCCCGGGTGGAATGAAACCCGAGAGGACGTTGAGCAGAGTGGTCTTCCCCGCTCCGGTGCCTCCCGACACCACGACATTGAGCCGCTCACGCACGCAGCATCGCAGGACGCTGGCCATTGCCGCGTCCATCGCCCCCGCCCGCAGGAGATCGTCGAGCTGCAGGCGTCGGGCCGGAAATTTGCGGATGGTCAGGCTGGCGCCCCGCAGGGCAATGGGCGCGATCACCGCGTTCACTCGCGAACCGTCGGCGAGGCGGGCATCCACCATGGGTGAGGCCTCGTCGATGCGGCGGCCCAGCGGCGCGACGATGCGCTGCAGAATGGCCTGCACGGAACGCTCGCTGCTGAAACCGGCGGGATGACGCATCAGGCGCCCCGCTCTCTCGATGAAAACCTCATCGTGCCGGTTGACCATGATCTCGCTCACCGTCGGATCGGCCAGCAACCGTTCCAGCGGGCCCAGGCCCACGGCCTCGTCGAGTACCTCGCGGCGCAGGCTTCGCGTGTCGATGCCCGGTGGCAAGTCGGCGGCGGCTTCGGCCACCAGGCTCTCGAGCAAGCGGTCGGCCTCGGCGCGCAGCGCCGCGTCGGACATGCCGGCGATATCGCGGCGGCGCAAGTCCATCGCCTCGACCAGCCGCGCCTGCAATCGCTGCCGCCAGCGCAGGGCTTCGGCTTCGATGGCGGAGCCCATGGGTTGCGGAGCGGCCTCCCTTGCCGCCGGATCATCGGCCTTCGGCTTTGGCGTGGCCATTGGCGCAGCCGGCGGCGCGGTGGCCGGCGCCCCGGCGTCGGCCACCGATGGCTTCGCCGGCGCTGGCGAAGCCGAGGGCGGGGCCAACGCCACCCGCAAGCGCGCGCCCCCGATGAGGATGTCGTCTTCCGCCAGCAGGGCCGAGCACTCGCTGATGCGCCGGCCATTGACTTCGGTGCCGAGCAGCGAGCCGGCATCTTCGATCGCCACCCTGCCATCGACGACCGACAGACAGGCGTGGCGGCGCGCCACCCGCCATTGCCGCAGCCTCACGGCGCAATCCTCGCCACGGCCGATCCATACCGGCGCTCTCGCGACCATCTCGCGCGGCGCGCCATCGCCCTGCAGAATTTGTACCCATAAATTTGCCATATCGCCATCCTCCATGATCGTGACCTGCCCATCACTGCCGCCGCCCGACGCCGGTCAGGGAAGCGGCGGCAGCGCAAACGGATCCGCCGGCGGTACGCCGTCGCCGCGCAGGATCGCCGGCCGAGGAAAGGCCTCCTGCAATACCCGCCGGCTTTGCGCCACGCGCGCCTGCAGCTCCGGGTTGTCGTTGTCCACCACCACTGGCGTGACGAAAATCACCAGTTCCACATCTTTGTCTTCCCAGCGGGTGGCGCGGAACAAAGCTCCGAGCACCGGAATGCGGCCCAGGCCGGGCACGGCGTCGGTCTCTCGCACCCGCTCGCGCGACAGGAAGCCGCTCAACACCAGGGTCTGGCCCGAGCGCAGATTGAAGTCGGTGCGCGTGCGCCGGGTGCGCAAGGCGGGGCCGCTGTTGGTGTTCACGGTGGGATCGACGGCGCTGACTTCCACGTCGATCGTGGCTCGTACCGTGCCGGCGGGATCGATCCGCGGCGTGACTTCCAGCGTCACGCCATAGGGTTTGAACAGCGTCGAGCTGCGGCCGTTGGCGTCGACATGCGTGTAGGGCAGCTCGCCGCCGGCCAGGAAACTGGCGGAGGCGCCACTGCGCGCCATGAGCTGGGGCTGCGCCAGCAGCACCGCCTCGCCGTCGCGGCTCATCGCCTGCAAACGCGCCGGCCAGGCAACATTGAGGCCCAGGTAGCCGGCAGCGCCGCGCAGCGGAAAGGACGCCGCCAGCCCGCCCTCGCCCGGCCGGGCCTCGATGCCCCGCCCGACACCGGGATCCCACACCGCGCCCGCCTGGATACCGCCGCCTGGCGAAGCATCCCAGCGCACGCCCAGCTCCCGCATCCGATTGCGCGGCAGCTCCACCACCTGGACATCGAACAGGACCATGCGATCCCAGCCGACGCGATCGGTGAAGTCGACGATCTGCGGGTAGCGCTGGGCCAGGTCGGCAATGCGCGCCTGATCGGCGTCGGAGAGGTCGCGACCCTCCACGATGAGCTTGTCGCCCACGGCCTGGCTGCGGGCGTTGGGGATGCGCGCAATAAAGGCGGCCAGCTCCTGCCGGGTCTGCAGGGCTTCCTGGTCGACCACCTGGATGAGCAGAGTGCGGCTGCGCCCATCATGCGTCCAGATCACCACCGACACGCTGCCCGGCGCGCGCGCGAACACCACGACCTCCTTGTCGTCGGCCGCGGCCGCATGCACCACCTGACTGTTGCCCACGGCGATACGGGCCACGTCGGGCGCGGGAAAGATGCGGGTTTCGCCGACGAACATTTCGATCTCGGCCTGGGGCCGCGAGGCGTCATCGAGCGCGCCCCATTGCGCCGCCGCGACGCCATCGGGCGGCAGCGATGGCAAGGGCTGCGCCAGGAGGTCGGCTGGCGCGGCCATGATGGCCGGCATCCAGAGCGCAGCGGCCAAAGCGATCGCAGCCATTCCGGCGCCTGTCGGTCTGGCGCCATGACCCGGCGCGCTGACGGTGCCCTCCAGTCGCTGCGCGACTGCCTCCCCGAGGGAGGATTCGCGCTTGAGGCGGCTCGGCGCGCCGGCTGGACGGCCCTCCGGTCGCTGCGCGACTTCCTCCCCAAGGGAGGATTCGCGCTTGAGGCGGCTCGGCGCGCCGGCTGGACGGCCCTCCGGTCGCTGCGCGACTTCCTCCCCAAGGGAGGATTCGCGCTTGAGGCGGCTCGGCGCGCCGGCTGGACGGCCCTCCGGTCGCTGCGCGACTTCCTCCCCAAGGGAGGATTCGCGCTTGAGGCGGCTCGGCGCGCTCATGGCCGGGTCTCCCAGGCCATCCCCGGCAGCGGCGCCACTTCATCAGGGCCCGCGAGGAGTGTCGGGCGCGGCGGAGCGCCGTCCGGCATCATCAGGACGGGTGGCGCCACGGCCTCGCCATCGAGGCGCGGGATCTGGGTCGGGTGGCGGTCTCCGAACACTACGGGCACGCCGCGGCGGACCGCGACCGGAAGCTCCGGCCGCTCCAGGCCCAGCCATTCGGCCAGGCTGCCCCGCAACTCGTCGCCGGACGGGGCGAGATCGCCGCCGTGCCGCAGCATGGCCGATATCGTGCCCTGCTCTCGTGCCGCAATCAGCCGTACGGCTTCCTGTGGCGAAGCGTCGAGGGTGACCGTGGCGAACCGCGCGCCGACATCCGCCAGGCTGTCATGGCCGTCTTGCTGGCGCCCCGTGGCCAATACCCGCATGCCCTGCAGCAACGGAGCGGTCACCCGCTCGCCGCGATGCTGAAAGGAGACGTAGAGGTCGATGCGGTCGCCGGGCTGCAGCAGGCCCGCCAGGGAATTGATGTCGTCCACCGGAATGGTGACGGCTCGCCGCCCGGCCGCCAGTTGCGTGGAAAAGCGCTCGGCGGGCGCCGCCAGATAGCCCCAAGGCAGGGGATCACCGCGCCGCACCGGGTGCTGCAAGGTGGCATGCTCGATCACCGGAAAGTCGTCCGGCCCGAGCACGTCGGCGGGCAGCCAGCGCTCGGGCATCTGGCGTACGGCCAAATGCTCCCATTGCAAGCGCGTGCCGGGGAGCAAATCTTGGGCCGCCACCACGACGGCGCGCGTCGCGGTGTGGTGTCTCGCCTGCAGATCGAACGCCAGCGTTTGCAAATGCCTTTGCGCCACCCAGGCGGCCGAGATTCCCGCCGCCAGCGCCAGGCCAAGGGCGAGCCAGCGAGGACTGTGCCACCAGCTTCGCGAGCCCAGAAGTTCTTTTAGCCAGGGGGTCATAGCGGCAAGGCGAGGGTTGCGGCAAAGCGCTGCCAGCGCGCCTGCCAGGCCTGCCACAGAACGGAGAGCGCGCCATCGTCGTGGCCGCCCAGCCCCCAGAACACCGTTATCAGCACAATCAACACCCCCAGCACCTCGATGGCGCTTTGACCACGCGCCAAAGCGCAACGCGGAGGGAGCCCTACGCCGCATTCAACAGTACCCTCAATACCTGGCTGAGTCGCCATTGCCTCCCTCCTCCTGGAGCACCTCGCCCCCTTGGCCGGGGCCTCTCCGCCACCATCCCGGTAAGCCTTCGGCCCCGCCAGACCGGGCGTCGCCCGTCTCGCCGTGAACGATGGGCTTGCGCCCAGGCTCGTGGTCGAACAGCACCACGGCGCTGCCCGCCGGCCGCGACATGAAAACCGCTTCACGACGCAAGCCGCCCCGCCGCCAGGTTTGCGGCGCGGCGACCGACGCCGGCCCGGCGCTGGCACCGCCCGGCGACTCACGCCAGCCCGCCGCTCGCCAGCCGCGATTGACTTCCTCGCGCAGGCGCGATACCGGCCAGCGTGGATGCGCCCAGACGCGATGGCGCGCCTCGCGGCCTCCCGCCGACGACAACCAGTCGCCCAGCAATATGCCGCCGGCAGGCAGATCCGAGAGTTCGGCGGATACCGCCGGTCCGCCTGCGTGCCAGCGCGACCACCACCACCCTTCACCTTCAGGCGCTCGCCCCAATACGGCCATCCAGGGATCGGAGCCATCGGCCGCGGCCCACAAGCCGCCGGGGCGCTCATACAGCCGCACGCCGGACGGCATGCGCGACCGCAGCCAACCGGCCAGCGCGGCCGGCTCCGCCAAATGCGCCGGCATGCCGGACACCCATTGCACGACGAACCGGCCCGCCTGCCCGGCGGGTGCCAGCGTGATGCTTTCAACCCGGCTGCCCGAGGGCAAAGCAATCCGCTGCCCGTCATGGAGCTGCAGGAACGTGGACGGCAATGCCGGCGTCGGCAAGGCCGCCAGCCCCATCCAGGCCATCGCCAGCCAGACCGGCGCCTTCATGGCGGCGCTCCGGCTCCGGCGGGCCGCCGGGCCTGCCAGGACGCCACCCAATCCCAGCGCGGCGAGGGCCGCGACCAAGCCCGGTCCACCGGCTCCAATCGTTCGGCCACCGCCCTCCCGACGTCGCGCGAGCGGGCAGCGGCGGCGCCCCAGGCGGCTTCGCCTCCTTCCAGGCGTCGGGTGCTATGCGCGTCGTCGTGGCTGTAGCCCGCTCCCGACGCCAGCGCGGTATGGCGCCGCAGCCCGATGGAGCCAGGCGTGGCGCCCCGGGACACCCAGCCGGGTATCGCCGCCGCGGCCTCCATGATCAGCAAGCCCTCGTCCTCCAGTTGCCACTGCGGGCGCAAGCGCATGGCTTCGGGGTGGGCGCCGCCGGGCTGGGCCGAGGATGCCAAGGCTTGCCGGCGTTCGGCCCAATGCCCGGCCGGCGGCAAGCCCTCCACGCCATGCCGGCGCTGGCGCCACCATCGCGCCGGTGTCTCGAGCCAGAACTCCTCCAACCACATTTGACGCTCCGCGGCGTCCTCGCCCTGTGCCGTCAGGAAAGCCGCATGGCGGCTGGCATGCGCCAGGCGATCGATAGCGAGAAAGCCCCGCCCCAGCCAGGTGACGGCCCAGAACAGCAGCACCAGTACCGACAAAGCCGCCAGGCCTTCCAGCAACGCTTGTCCGCCCATGGGTTGCGCTCCATGGGCCCGCGTTACGCTCGGGCGTAAATGGCTTGGAAGCGCGCTCACTGGACTACCCTCCGGTCGCTGCGCGACTTCCTCCCCGAGGGAGGATTCGCGCTTCGGGCGGCCCGGCGCGCTCAAAACCTTCAGATATCTATGGAGGGTTGACACAGGATGTCTCATATCCCCGCCTCCTGGCGGCGTCGTGCTTCCAATCGCTCTTCATCGCGCACTGGTACGAGGCGGGCGTGCCATCCCGGGGTGAAGAGGCTCGGCGCCTCGCCACGGGCTGCGGCGACGAACACGGTTTCGGCCGCGGCAATCGCCGCGAACTGGTCGCCGGGCAAAGCCCAGTCCGGAACCCAGCGAGGCGTGATCCTCACCTGGCTCGTCCCTCCCGATACCGCCAGCGCCGCTCGGGGCCGGAACGCCCGGATGGCGAAGCGCAAACTGGCCGATCGGCGATCGTCGACGAGATCCACCATGCCGCCGATACCCCGCGTGGGGTGGCGGCGAGCATCGGCCACCGCCCAGGAGTTGGCCAGCGGATTGCCGGTTCCCGTTTGCAGATCCCAACCGGTGCGGCGGCTTACCCAGCGCCAGAAGTCTTCCGTCGCGAAGTCGCGCGGCGGCGCTTCGACGTGATCCAGCCCGCTGGGCTGGCCTTCGGCAGCGGTAGCGGTTTCGGCCCACCCCATGGGGTACTCGCGGAAACTCTATCCTTAGGCTATTCAAAAGGTTTCATTAAAGTTCAGGATGAACTAAACTTCTTTACAAATCAATGGGTTATGTTCTCAATGCGTCTCACCCCATTTCATTGAAGCGCACGCCAACTTGTACCCGGATTTGTACCCTGAAGCTCCCAAAAATCGACCTTTGGAAGGGTACTGAAACATGGCCAGGAATCAGCTAACCGATCGCAAAATCGCGTCTGCAAAACCCCGCGCGAAAGAATACTTCCTCACAGACGGCGATGGGCTTTATCTACGGATTCGCCCCGGCTCCCACACCCAACCAGCAGGGTTTCGAACCTGGATTTTCCGGTACACAAACTTGTCCGGTAAAGCAGACAAGAAATCACTCGGCAGCTATCCCAAGCGAACATTGGCCTCCGCACGCGAAGAAGCAGAGAAGTGTCGCCGACTGCTCCTAGAAGGCATCGACCCACGCTCCACCGACCAAAAGATACCCAAGACGCTCGTCCAAGCCGTCGAACAGTGGATTGAGGAATCCCTCGTAAACCGACGCAATACCCATGGCGTACACGTATGCAGGTTAAGGCTCAAGAAACACGTCCTGGCGCACATGGGCAACGACAGTCTTCGCACACTCACAAGACCAAAGCTCGTGGCATGCTTCGACACCATCCGTACAGCCGGTACGCCTGCGCAAGCAGGATCTGTCCTCATAGATATGGTGCAGATGCTGAACTATGCCGAAGACCGAGATTGGATAACCAGGAACCCGATCCGCACACTGCGCAAGAGAGATATCGAGGTGGTTGATGTCGTCGGCAGCCGCGTTCTGTATCCACCCGAGATCGTGTTGCTACGTGACCGGCTGGTTCCGCCTATTTTCATGACCAATGCCTGCAAGGCTGCAATATGGATTTCCATGTCTACATTGTGCCGAGCTGGGGAGATCGCGGCTTGCACCGAATATGAGATTGACTGGACCGAACGCACTTGGCGCCTCGCACCAGAGCGCACCAAGTCTAAAAGGGAACATCTGATCCACCTCTCGGATTTCGCCTATCACTGGTTCTGCGTATTACGCGATCTTCCATATCGCGAAACTGAGTACCTCATCCCAGGTCTGCGTGGCGCTCCCCATGCCAAATACAGCTCTTTTTCCCATCAAATTTCCTTGCGCCAAAAGCCTAACGCAAAAATTCGGGACGCCGACTGCTTGATCATGCCCAAAGGCAAGTGGACGATGCACGATCTGCGCCGAACCGGCGCTACCTTAATGGGGGAACTCGGCGTGCCAAAGGACATCATCGAACTGTGCCTGAACCACCGGATGCCACAGCGAGATGAAGGTAGCAGTGCCCTGATCTACACGTATCAAAAGCAGCAACGGATTCCAGAGCGAAAGTTAGCTTTCGACGCGCTCGGCAGCTACCTTGTCAACCTGCTCGGCCATCCCGAGACATGGCGTCACCCCTCGCAACTGCATACCCCAACCGACGTATCTAGCATATCCCCTCAATATCAATCCGATTGGGCTGCAACAAGTCAGCACCTTGCCAAGTTGTTGCCACTTATGCAATCGGCAGGGATGGACAAACTTTTGGAAGCCATCAAGGCGGGAGAGGAAGCAGCTACGGCTTAGCCGCAGCGGTTCTGTACACAACAATTGGAGAAAGCACCCATGAAACCAACGATGCCACAGCCGTTGTCGATTACCCCACAGTGTCCCCCCTTGCCGACGCAAGTCAGCAGATTGGCGATGACGCGGAAGATCCTCAACGTTCCCCACCTATATCAAACGCTACATCGTCGTAAGACCATAGAATCCAGGTGCTTGCGCTTTATTATTTTGACGGTGTGCCGGCCAGGTGAGGTAGTCAAATTGCCTCCGGCGGAAATCAGTGGTGATTACAAGCTTTGGACATTGGGCAAAGGCCGCCGCAAGCATAAGAGTCGTCACTCGATTCCACTGGTTCTTCCGGCACAGTGGCTGGTGCGCGGGCCGCTTGGTCGCTCAGAATGCCCTCTTTTTCAGAAGCAAGGAGGTGGCCCCCTCCCCCTGCCCTATCTCAACAGAGAACTTGCCGCAGTCGGTTTTGGCAAAGCTCGAATCTATGACGTACGCCCTTCGTTCAAGCGATGGGCAGAATTGCAGGGAGCTTCTGCTGACGATATTGCCCGTGTGCTCGGCATGTCTTTTGTCGGACCAGACCTGGATACCCATCGCCGATTGCTGGAACAGTGGGCCGAATATTGCACCTCTGGTTGCTGAGAGCCACGCCGGCAAGGGCATTGCGCCGCTGGCGCTTGCGGCCTGTGGCCGTCTGCGACCCCTGACGGCGTGTGCTGCGCCGTGCAGCCGCGAATCACTCCAGAACCCAGACTTCGATCCGACCCCGGTGGTCAAACTGTTCACGCCGGACGCCGGCGCGACCTGGCTGCTGACCGAGATCGAGCCGGACGATATGCTGCGTCCATGGGCATCCCTTTAGCCCGCGTGAAACGCGCCGCACTGTTCGCAACCGCTTAGCTGTGGGCGTTCGTATCGGCCTGCTACGGCCCCGTGGCGTTCCTGGGCTTCGTATCCCGCGTGCCTTGATGCGCAGCGCGGATCATCGCATGTGATGCCCGCCGCCGGCTTGGTGGGTGCGACATTGGGTCTTGCCGCCGATCTGGTGATACACCTGCCCTGGAGCCGGCAGGTGTATCACCAGAATGCCGTTATTGGACTGGTGCCTTATACATGCTATATCGCACATGGGCTCTGCATCAGAGCGATTGAGTCAAGAACATCGCCAAATATTGGCCGACTTCGAGTTGATATGGCGTCTCCCTGTTGATAACCCCATTCCGCTCAAAACTTATCAAATAACGCTTGAATGGAAGTTCTGTCTCCCCCGAAAATCTCCCGCGGCCACCTTCATAAGATTGGATGCTGGCCAACGCTCATGCCCTGCTGAAGCAAACCCAGGCCCATGAGCCCGATCAACACGCCCCCCGCCAGACCCAGCACGTCGAAGACGACGCCGGCATGAATCTTCCTGGTAGTAGCGCCACGCTGAAAGAAACGCAATGCCACATGCCTGAATGAAACTGCCAGGGTAGCCAACGCACTGACGGTAGCCGCTGTCCCGAGCGACATGGCCAAGACAGCGGCGATGCCGACCCAGCGCAAATCGAGCGAATAGGCGACCAACAGCACCAGAATCGCGCCCGTGCAGGGACGTAGGCCAATCGCAAGGATGATGGGTAACGCGCCGCGCCATGTCAGGGCTTGATTCAAGTGCTCACCCGTCAGGCTGTGTGGACCGCCGCATTCAGCGCAATAGGCTTGCAGCTTCCCGCCCCCAGAGAACAGGCCGGTTGGCTTGCGTTTGGACTGACGCCAGCGACGGTATAAACCCAAGGCGCTGCGCACGGCCAGCACGGCCCCCAGCAAGACCACCAGCGCAAAGCTGAGGTTTTCCAATTGACCGGCCGTACCCTGCGTGCGCCGCAGGGAATAGCCCAGCAGGTTGGCGACGACTTCAACCAGGATCACCGCCACCAGCCCCTGGGCCAGCGACGACGCCACCGACAGGAACAGGCCACGCCGCAACCGAGTCCGGCTTGTTCCCAGGTATGTGCTGATCACCGCTTTGCCGTGTCCCGGCCCTGCCGCATGGAAAATGCCGTAGAGCAGACTGATGCCGATCAGCGTCCCGGCGGCGACCCAACCTTCCAGGGCCACCTGACGCATGGCGGCGGCAAGTTGCCGGTGCAGCTCGCCTTGTGTAAACATGGTCCAGACCAGGAACCTGTTCCAGACGCCGTAATGGCTCAACAGCGCCCCCGCAACAACAACAAAGGCCGCAGTGAACGCGCATACCGCCACCACGCGCCCCGGCCTCCTGTTTCCTACTCGCATTGAATACGCACCTTCTCCGCAAACAAATGGCCCAAATCGTATTGAGGCGACGCCCCTTGATCGAGGGAAAAGGCGCGGGCGAAATCCTCGGCGGACGGATTTGCCTGCTCCACCCGCGCCCCACAATTTGTTTGCTTCCAGTTCCGTAGGGTAGGTGGCTGCTGGACGGGGTGAGCCATGTGGATGTAGTAGGTCGGATCGTAGACCGCGAAGCTGACAGCGTAGCGCGTGGGACCGACCGGCTCGGAAAGCGGTGCGGTGAAGGATAGCAAGAGCTGCGACCCCTTCATTTCGCTTTTGTATTCCGTGACGGTGTTCAACTTAATCGGGCGATCATCCACCGTCACACGCATAAAATAACCGTGGGGTTCCAGGTTCTTGATGACTTCGGGCGCGAAGTCCCGCACGGTCGCTGCCCTACCTGGGCTGTCATTCTTGAATCCATCAACCACCGCGGCGCTGTACAGATCGTCAAACAGCCATTCTTCTTCGATTGCCGAGATCAGCCCCTCGGCGGACATGACAATAGTGCTGCGCACGTCAATCCATGCGTGCGGGTGGGCTTGCACACTAACCGATGCAAACATCAGAATCAGCAATAGAAGTCGTTTGTTCAATGTGTTTCAACCTCTTTTTGAAGTGCGCGCGAACTCCCAGACCACACCGAATTAACTACGGAGGCATTATCAGCGCCAGACAGCCATCTAAAGCCCTAATAGCTATCGGCGCATGCTTAATTACAGCACACGGGCAGACACACAATGCATGCTGACAGGACTCAGGACATTAGTCTGATGCGTAGCAGAACGTCCTGGTGCGCCCGCATAGACTGAGAAGCCTCAGCTTAAAATTTGACCGCTCACCAACGAGGCCGCAATATCCCACCCACGGCAAACAGCACCGCCGCAGCCAGCAGCCACAGCCAGATCTCCTGTTGCACGGGTTGAATCGGTGTGGCGGGGCGCGGCTCCAGCGCAAAGCCTTCCACATTCGCTGCTGCCGACGACGGCTCATCTGGTGCCCCCGCGGTGACTGGAGCAGCAAGAGCGGGTGCGGGATGTTCCATCGCTACGTGCTGCGCATTTCCGCACGAGGGCAAGGCACAATCCGAGCCGTGCTGATCGACGCTCTGAGCAAGCGCCTGCTCCAGTTGCACGCGATCGACGTCGTCCGCCTGCCAGGCACCTCGGTCAATGGCGTCCAGCAGGGTTTCCAGCAGATGTTGGTGCGCATACGGGTTGTGCCGCTCGAAATACTCTTCCATGTCCATGCCATGCTTGTCATCGACGTAGACGGCCTTCACTTCAGCCCAATCGGCGTCGTCGACTAGTTGCGGCGTAGTGATATCCCACAACAGCATGTGAGCAGGCAGGTCGGCCATGTAGCGCGCGCCGTTGTAGCCGCTGTCCTGCATGGCGCGTATCCATTCGGGATTGAAATAGCGCGATTGCAATTCCCGGCCGAAGGTGCGCGCCAGGGGTTCCAGATGCGCTTGGCCGGTATGCGAGGCTTTCATATCGGCAACATAGTTGCTGATCTGACGGCCGGTATGTTCGCGCACCGCGTTGCTGATGCCGCCCAGATAAGCAGCAGGCATGCTGGTATCGAGCAAGCCATAGGCGTTCGAGCTGCGGCTGAACACAGCGGCTTCCACGCTGGAAAGCTGAGCGATGAAGCCAGCCGCATCTATTGCGCCATGTTCGCTCTCGCCATAGGCATGGCCTAGCCTGTCCGTATACAAGCGTGACAAACGGGCATCGTCCCATTCGGCGCCGGCGCGGATGGCGAATTGCGTTGAAGGCGAGTAGGCGCCTGGCGCCGTGGAATAGGTGCGCCGCATCGACTGTTGCGCGGCGGTTTTCGCATCCACGCCCTCTGCGCGCAAACGCTGCGCCTGGGCCTGGCTGTGCAGATACACGGCGTTGTCTTCTTCACGCGCCTGAGCCGCCAGCCGGGCCGCTTTGGCCAGCATGGCAATCTTGTCCCGGAAGTGATCACGATAGGTGCCAGACGTCGTGACCAGCACATCCACACGCGGCCGCCCCAGACTTGCACGGTCGTCCAGCGTCACGTCAATGACTTCGCCACGTGGATTCCAGACAGGACGTGCGCCAAGCAGGCGCAGAATCTGGGCTTCAATCGCCACCTCGTTCTGTGTGGATTCGCCCGACCACAGCACAAAAGCCACTTTGCGCGGCACGCTGCCGTGTTCCTGGCGATAGGCCTCGATCAGCTCGTCGGCCAACCGCGCGCCGATTTCCCATGATTCCCGTGTCGGCAAGCTGCGCGTAGCCAAGGTATAGGGGTTGCGCCCCGGCGGCAAGGCATCCGGATTGCGCACGGCGTCCGCCATAGGGCCAGGCTCGATATAGCCGCCTGACAAGGCTTGCAGCACAGCATCCATTTCACGCGGGGCGGTGGCGATGCGGGCCGCGTAATCCTGTATGCGCGCAAGCTGCTGTGCATCGAGCCCGGCGACGTCGCCTTGCAACGCCGCATGCACGGCGTCTTCATCGGGCGCGTCAGATCCATCGATCTGCAGCATGGCATGCACCATACCGGCGGTAATTGCCACGTCAGGCGCCTGGCCCAGCACATGCCCGCCCACCGGCATGACGGCGGCGGCCACTTCGTCAAGATAAGTGTTCAACGCGACTTCCAGTTTCGGCCATGCCGCCGATACGGTGTCGAGTCCCAGCGCCCGCTCATGCGCTGATGCCGCCAGCCGCAGCGCCTGCTGGGCTGCCTGCTGATCCGCACCCGACGCTTGTGACGCCACCGCCAGACCATCGCGCAAGTCCTTCAGCATCGGCGGCAAGCCGCCGCGCATCAACGGCGGCATGAAACCCAGCGTCACGGCATTGGCCCGGCGCTTGTTGCCAATGCCGCCGTTGGCCTGCAAGGGCGTGGGCTGTATGTGGGGCAGGTTTCCGATCAACCGCCCTATCCAGTCGTCGTGCGCGGGGCCTTGCTGCTTGCCCGGCATCAGAGAAATCTGCGTGAAGATCGGCAGATAGGCATCAGCCTGCCAGCCTTTCGCCATCCAAAGGTAGAAAGCGATGTATTGATGATGCGGCGGCAAGGCACCAGTGGAAGACAAGGCACCAGCATCCTGCAGATAGCCCCAGACCGGGTGCGGCGCCAGTGCCACCTTGCCGAAGCGCAGCAAGGGGATGACAATAGCGCGCGCGCCGGTCTCGTCCGTATGCACCATCAGCCTGCCCGGTGGCGGCCCCCAATGGGCCTCGCTTTGCTCACGCAGAGCCAGCGGCAGTTGCGCATACCATTCCAGATACTGCGCTTCAGGAATGGCCACCGCGCTGCCGTCTTTCAGGCGCCGATCCAGTTCCGCCTGCGCCTTCAAAGCCTGGGTATCCAATTCATCCTGATAACCAGCAACGCCCCACAAGCCCGCGCTGATATTGCCGCCATCATCCGCCATGCGACGCGCCAGCGTTTGCGCGTCAGGCAGGGGATCTTCACCCACGTCGTAGCCCTCATCCCGCAGCCGCCGCAACAACGCAGCCAGACTGGCCTGGGCATCCAGATACGTATCGGGATCACTGCCCACGTCGGCGCGATCCGCCGCTTCGCTGTGGTAGGTAATCACCACACGCTTGTCGGCATTGGACAGACGATATAATCGCGCCCAGGACATCGCCCGCGCCACGCGCCAGGCCACTTGTCCAGGTAGCGCCTCGTGACGCACAGCGCCATCGCCATGCACGACGCGCGCGCCCACCATCATGGGCTCAACGATGCCGCTGACTTCGCTCATGGCCAGTTGGCCGCTGCGGTCGGGCGCGAATCCGCCCAGGTCGGCGCGCCATTCATCGGGCGTGCGGCTGTAATCGGTCGCGCAGTTCAACACCGCGACGCCCAGCTCCTGGGCTTCTTTTATCCCGGCTTGATGATCGGCGTAATCAATCTGACTGGCACACAGAATCAGGGCATCCACCCCCGGGCGCCCCGCCTGGTCGCGCAAACCGCGCAAGGAATCCCGGCTGCCGCTGCGCCAAAGCGCCACCGGCAAGCCGCCCTGGTTTTCGGTTTCCGAGATCAGTTCATCGATCACAGCCGTGTTCCCAGCCAACGCCAGACTGCGGTAGAACACGATGCCCACGCGCGGGCGTTCAGCGGCATCGGCGTGGCGATGCCCCATCCAGTCCAGATAGGCTTGCAGGTCGGTAAAGCCATCCGCATGGTCGGGATGGTAATAAGCGTGCTCGGCATATTCGACCGGCGCCGCGACGGATCTGTCCAGCCCGAGCAGACGGGCACCCAAGTAATCGAATAAATAGGTGTAATTGTCCGCCGTGGCGTTGCGCCAATACGTGATGGCGTCAGGCACCGTCGCCCGATCCACGTTTCCCTGCACCCACTCTTGCCCATTCAGCACCAGTACTTTGGTATGCCGTGCGGCCTCATCCAGACGGGTACGGTATTGCGCCAGTCGGGGTCCTATCCCTTCGACTACAACAAGGTCGTAGTTTTCCAGCCGGACGCCATCAAGCGAAGGCAGATGCCCGCCCCCCAAGCCAAACAGGTCGATTTGCATGTTGGATGCCTGACGCGCCGCCGCCTCGCGCATCAGCGTCGGTTGCTGCGCCAGTTCGATGGAAATGACGGCGATGCGCGGGCCTGCGGCTTGGGCGTACGCAGCAGGCCAAAGGCACAGCAAGCAAAACACGCTTATCCATAACCATGAAAAAATCCGCCGGCCAGCCCTGCGGTTTGCGTTGCTTAAAAACATAACTATCCCTCAAGGCTTTTCGTTGTCTTGTTCCGGCACGTATACGACTTGCCCATCTGGCAGGCGATACGCCGTCCCCAGGCGCTCGCCCTGTCCCGACAGCTTGCGGTCGGAGACACGCTCCACCTTGATCTGCTGCTGATCTTTGGTGACGACCTCAAGTTCGCCGTCCGCCGTCGTGCGTGTCAGCGTCCAACTGGCGTCAGCGCTGAGCATGTCGGTCGAACCCAGTACGGAAAAGAGTGCGAGCGCCATGGCCACGATGAAGGCCAGGCTGGCATCAAAGAGATTGGCCACTCCTGACAGTGGGTCGTCGTGACGGCTGATATCCGACCGTGGGCGGGTAAAGCGCAGGCGGGATTTCATGCGACCGCCTTTTGTGCGGTCGTCTCGTGCGCTCGCAACACCTGCTCGGCATGCAGGCGAATGTCGTCCAGGTCTTGGCGCTGCCAACCCTCGCGCACCATGGCGATCACATGCGCTACCACGCCGATGGCAATGCCGACAATCGTGGCAGAAAACGCCACCACCATATGCTCGGCAAGGGCTGGAAAATCCCCGCGCGCCAGACCGCTCAACGCCGCCGCCATGGGAATTAGCGTACCCATCAGGCCCAGAGAAGGGCCGGCGCGTACGGCGAAGCGCACAGCGTTCAGGCTGCGCAGGCTGTCGTGCTCGGCTTGGGCCAGCACGCGCTCGATGCGCAGGTCGGCATCGGTCGTCTCGCCAACCGCAACGATATTGATCTGCGCTGTGAATCGGCCCACAGCCGGTCTGCGTCCGCGTCGTCGGCTCACCAGGCTGCGCACAAACATGCCCAGCGCCACCAGCGTCCACACCACCAGCACCACCAGCAAGGCCAAGACTGGCTGAAACAGGAATTGAGCAAGTTGCTCCAATATCAATTTCAAAGACATGATTACAGCGCCCTTGTATAACGCAGATAGAACGCACGGCCCGGCATGGTGTAATCAGCCTTTTCGTAGTAATCACGATCGAACAGATTGGAGACATCGAAGCGCAGCGTGTCGTTGCGCGTAATCTTCCAGCGGGCGCTGAAATCCACCACGGTAAAAGGTTCGTTCTCGAACAACCCGCCGCGGCCATTGGTGTAGATGCGACCCTGACTGTTGTCATTGTCATAGCGCACATCCACATGACGCGCAGTCAGCGTCGCCCACCATTGCTGGCCATCACTGACAGTCAGAGACACGTTGCCCTTCCACTTGGCCACATTGCGTATGGGTACCGGACCGCTGGCATCGAAATCTTCAGCTTGTATCAAGCGGGTCAAACTGCTGGACACTCCCACCCGCCCGGCGGGCAGGCCAAACAACCTGCCCGCATCCAGCGCCAGTCTGGCCTCAATGCCGCGCATACGGGATTCATTAGCGTTTTCATAGCTGCTGATACGTTCTGTGGGCGTTTCACTGACAATGACTGAACGGATACGGTCGCGGATGCGCGAATTGAAATAGGTCAGATCGGCATCCAGGTAGCCGCTGGTGTAGCCCACACCTAGATCCCAGCTTCTATTTCGCTCGGGACTCAAAGCCACGTTGCCAATGCTCAGCCGTCGCTGAATACCGGCGTACTCCACGTTTTCGCCAGCCAGTTCGCTGCCTTGCGGCGGCGCGAAGGCCGTACCGGCGGAGCCGTGCACCCGCCATTGATCTGTCAGCTTGTAGACCACGCCACCACGAGGATTAAAGCTGGTGAAGCTGGACGAACCAGGCGTGAAGGAGTCCTTGTAAGGCGTGGTGCGTGTGCTGGCGTCGATCCAGTCGACCCTGCCGCCCAGTGTGAGGATCAGTCTATCGTCCAGCCACTTGCTGCCCCACTCTGCGAAAACACCCCGGCTGTCGCGTCGTTCATTGGGGCTATAGGGAGCCAAGCTCTGCCCCGCCGCGTTGAAGGAAAAACGGTCTGCCTCAACACGCTGCCAGTCCAAGCCATAGGTCAGGGTCATGCGGTCGCTCAGGCTCCAGACATCCTGCAGTTGCAGGCCCACATAGCTCGATTCAGTACGGCTGGAACGATACCGGGGCGCTTGCGCCGGCACCGTGAAATAGTTGTAATTTTCACGGGACGCATAAGCCACGGCGGTGATTTCATGGTCGCGCGGCGTCAGCGTCAATCTGACATCGCCTCCGAACCGGCTGGTTTCGTTCGCCGACGCATTGGGCGGATCGAAACTAAGCGGGCCAGGCGCATTGTTGCTCAGATCGGCCCAGTCCAGTGTCACATCGACCCTGACCATGTCAGTCAAGTCGCTGCCCAGCCGCGCCTTGCCCGATATCCGACTGAAATCACTGTTAGGTCGCTTGTCACCACCGCCCGTGCGAAACTCGCCATTCTGGTTCACATAGCCGACGGCCAGGTCAAAGTCGGTTCGGTCAGACAAGGATCCGCCTAGCGCCACGTCGGCCTGACGGGTGTCGAAGGAACCATATCCCAGACTCACGCTGCCCCCTATCGGGCCAGTGGAACGACGGGTGATGATATTGACCACCCCGCCCATGGCCGACGCGCCATATAGCGATGAGGCCGGCCCTTTGAGCACTTCAACGCGCTCAATACTTTCGGGCGACAGCGTGGTGAAACTGGTGGAACCCGAAGGGCGCCCGTCAATCAGCACCAAGGTGCGCGGGTTGATGGTGAACTCGAAATTGGGGCGCATGCCGCGCAAGCCCACGCCGGCCAAACCGTTCGGATATTGAATGACATCCACACTGGCATTCTTCTTGAGTTGATCAAGGAAAGAATTGCCCACTGTCTCTTCCAGCACATGGCCCTCGACCACCTCCATGGAAGATGCAACCTCATCAAGAAGCTGCACATTGCGTGTTGCCGTCACCACGATCGGGTTCAATTCAACCGGTTGAGTCTGGGCGGAAACGGCGGCACGTGATGATGGCGCGGTGGCCTGGCTGCCGCCCATCACTGTCGCTTCTGTCTCGGCGGCCTGCGCCTCAAAGGCTGTGCAGAGTGTCGCAGCCAACACCATCAACCGTACTGTGACCCACCTATCTTGATACGGTCTGGCTGTGTTCTTGTTCATTCTTAGCTCCGCTTCATATGTAATGTTATAACGTAACAAATGCAATGTTATAACATAATATACGGAATAGGGATTTCTCCATCTCTACAGGCTGCTGAGGTTCGGGTCTGATCGCATCCGAAACTCTGGTGGCAATCACATCATTTTTGCGAACCTCATCATCAAAGGAAGATTGGCATGTTCCGATTCAACAAACTTGTCACCCTCACCAGCGTCGCTGTGACGCTGCTCGCATCGCCCTTGGCTACCGCGAGCGACCTTAAAGTGGTCTCGACGTTTTCTATCATCAGTGATTTCGCCGAGAACGTCGGTGGTGACCGCATCGCTTTGACAACACTAGTCGGACCCAACAATGATGCACACACGTATGAACCGCGGCCTATTGATGTAACAGCCGTCAAGAATGCCGACCTGGTATTTGCCAATGGAGCAAATTTTGAAGGGTTTCTGGGACGCCTCATTCAGGCAAGCGGCAGTACCGCCAAGGTCATCGAACTTACCGAGGGCATCCAGCTATTGCGCAACGCGCATGACGATGACCATGATCACTCCAACGATCAGCACCATGACGACCACCATCACCATAAAAATCATAAGCATGATGACAAGCATGGCGGGCACACACACCATCACTATGACTCGCATACGGGCGGTCACAATCACAGTCACGGCGAATATGACCCGCATGCATGGCAGTCCGTGCCAAACGCTCGAATTTATGTCAACAATATCGCCGAGGCATTTTGCACCGCTGACCCAGGGGGCTGCCCTAGCTATCGGGAGAATGCAAAATCGTATGATGCCAAGCTCATTATGCTGGAAAAAGACCTTGAGGCTCTGGTCAGCGAAATCCCGTTAGATAAGCGCACGGTCATCACATCTCATGACGCCTTCGGCTATCTGGCACAGGAGTATGGGTTTCAATTCTTGGCGCCGCAGGGTGCCAGCACCGGCTCGGAAGCATCTGCACAGACCGTTGCAAGGCTGATACAGCAGATCAAGCAGCAGCAAGCATCGGCCCTGTTCGTGGAGAACATCAGCAACCCTCAATTGATCCAACAAATAGCCAACGAAACGGGTATGAAAGTTGGTGGAAAACTATACTCCGACGCACTGTCAACAGAAGACGGCGATGCTGCAACCTATATCGACATGATGCGGCACAACCTAAGCACTATACGGGACGCCACGCTCAATCAATAGAAACAAACAACATTCTCTCAACATGCCCTGTAGGAACGTCAGCGTTTACGCCCGTCAACCCATTGCTTGGAACGGTGCAACCAAGCCAGCAAGGATCGTGAACCGCAGGTAAAAGTCGCCAAACAGCGACAAGACGTCCCCTCAGGGCTGTGTGTACAGATTCAGGGAGCATGGCCGGCATCCATAATATGTGTAGCAGTCCTCAGCGATGGCGCAGCTGCTCAACATGAACAGACCGCCCCTCGCTGCAACGCCACATTTTGGCGTGATCAGAAGGTAAATTCGCGCCTCAAAAGGCTTATACCTTCGCGTCGACCTGAGCGATCAATGCGTGGAGTTGCCATCAGCCTTCTCCGCTTCAAGCAGAAGACGACAAAGTTCGGCGTAGCTTTGGCTCGGATAGAGCTCGGCGTGCATGCCCACGCGCATCCAGTGTTCGGCTTGCGCATTGATGGAACGGCTGACAGCACATTAAGACAAAGGTGAGACAAAGGTGCGTTCAACTCGACGTTGATCCGCCGCGCCGATCACGCCGAAAACCGCGATCCGTCGCCACGAACCGTTCCAGCATGTGTGGAATCAAGGCCACCGCATCGACTTTCTCGCCATATATCTGGCTATGCGCGGCGGCGTAGCGCTCCAGGTCGTCCTTCAGTTGCGCAGGCAGGCTGATCGTCAGCTTGACCGCCTGCTGCTTGGGCAGCGGTCCGATCCGTAATTTTGTCGCCATCGTGTCACCTGTTGATAAAGAGCGGCCGGTAGGCGCGCAGAGTGATGTCCCTGTTGACCACGATCCGAACAGGCATGCCTGGACGAATGGTGAGCGTGGGCTGAATGTTCAGGTTGCGACGGGTAATCTCCTGTCCCACCTGGTTCACTGAGTCCTGCACGCCGTCGCGCGCGGCGATGATGACGCGCCCATCGCCTGTACCCTGGTTCTGTGGCGCGGCCAGTTCGGTGCCTACTCCCAGCAGGGTCGTCAGAGCAGCGCCCGCCAGAATGCGGTTCCAATGCCAGTCCACATCGTCCTCCAGACCCGCATAGCCGGCCGGGTCAGCAGCGGCAAGGTTGTCGAGCACAATGGATGAGGTATCGGGCATGATGATGCGCTCCCACACGGCCTGGACGCGGCTTTGTCCGTAAGACACCTGGCTGTTGTAGCGGCCCATGAGGCGTGCGCCTTGCGGAATCAGGATGTTGCGCCGGGTGGCGCTGTCATAGACGGGTTCTGTGACCGTGGCGATGATGTCGCCCGGCACGTCCGACTTGATGCCTGTGACCAGTGCGGCGGCGATGACAGTGCCGGCCATCACGGTGTCGGGGCCGTGCGGCGCTTCCATGCGGTGCGCGCTTTGCGTGGCGGTGCGGCCCTGGCCAGCAAAGTCGGTCTTGTTGCCCTGCATGTTCTGTGTCTGCATGACATCGAGGGGGCCGTCCGCTTCAAGCGGCAGACCGGCGAGGGCATCGGCAGAAAAGCCATCAGGCAAGGCGGCGCTTGCGTCCGGCGAGCCGCCGCGATTGGCGGATTTGTAGAAGAGCGGTGCGCGGGCCGCCTCCTCGGCTTCCTTCAGACGCGCCAGCCGTTCGGCTTCGGCCGCGTCCGGCCCGCCATGCGGGTGCATGCCGGCCTCGCGCTCGGCGCGCAGCACCGGTCGGCCCAGGTCGCCCGGCAGCGGATCTCCCAAGACAGGTACCGGCGCGGGCGGCAACACCTGGCTGTAATCGCGGGGCAAGGCATCCAGCCCTTCGGCACGCGTGATGCGATCCACGTTGTACAGCTCAGGGTTCGTGTGTGCATCGCGAGATCGCGGCTGCAACGACCAGAGCGTCGCGCCCAGTACCGCGAAGGACGCCACGCCAATACCCACGGCCAGGGTACGGCGGTTCAGCCGCGTGACCCGTTGGGGCGCGGCACGTAGTTCGACGGATTCCGACGGCAGCTTGGGCGTCGCCGCCTGATCGGACGTGTGAGCGGATTCAGTCATGGCCCACTCCGCGCTGGCTTGCCGTCATTGCGGCTGATACGCACGATCTTGGCTTTATCTCCACCCAGGCGCAGTTCCACCGCCCCAAAGAGTCTGTCCACCACGTAGTACGGCGCGCGATACTGATAATTCAACAATTGCAGATCGCCTTGCGGCCCGACTAGAAACAGCGGCGGTAGCTCGCCTTGTGCGATGCCGGAGGGAAACTGAATAAAGACCTTGTGTCCGTCATCGAAGGCGCGCAGCGGCCGCCAGGACGGCGTATCGCCCGTGACCTCGTAGCGGAAACGCAATTGCTCCACCGAGACGCCCGCCGCCAAGGGCGTGGCATCCATGGCAGCTTCGTTGCGCCGTTTCAGCTCGGCCATGCGGTCTTGCGGATAATCCCAGGACACCGAGGCCATCCAGGCGGACGCCGTAGAGGCCAGCTCAAGCAGATAGATGCGCCGGTCGGTTGTGACCACCAGGTTCGTTTTCAAACCAGCACGCACCGGCTTGATCTGCAAGTTCGGGCGGCTCGATGCGCCGCTGCCGCTGATGGAGTCTCCTACTATCCAGCGCACGGTATCGCCGGCCGACACGTCGATCAGCTTTTCGCCGATCTGAAGCTGCACCAGCGTCACACGGCCAGGGCTGGCATAGATTTGGTACAAAGCGCCTTCCGTATACGGCCAGACCTGAATGGCATTGATGAAGCCGTCGCGCGTGGGCGCCATACGCGCCTCGCGGTTGGCATGCTCGACACGCGCCGTGGGGCTCGCCGGCTCGGGCGCGGGTTTGTCGTTGAGGTTCTTCAACTGGCCCGGCAAGGGTAAGGGTTGCGGAACGGGCACAATCTCCACCGGCTTGGGCGGTTCAGGCATTTGCACCGGCGCGCTGATCGCCACATCCAAATCGTCCAAGGCGATTTCGGGCGGAGGCGTGCCGTGCGTGGCGCAGCCGGCCAATGCAGCAACCAATATAGCCAGGGCCAGACCGCAAGGTCGTGGCCGATAGGCGCGCGCATGACGGGCAGAGCCCGGCCAGAGGCTGCGCACCGGACGGCCACAGCGGGCCCGACCAGAGTGCGGGCTTTGCCGCCACCAAGGCGAGCGGCTACGCCGGCTAAAGCTCTGGGACGGCGGCATCCCCACAAGCCGTGATTCGGATGAGCAAAGGGATTGCGTCATGGCGACGTACCTCCTGGCGTAACGTTTGTAGAGAATTGGCGGCTCCAGCTGATGCCGTCCACGTAAATGCCCAAGGGGTTGGCGCGCAGCTTGTCCGCCTTGTTGGGCGGTTGCAGCACCACCGTCAGAATGGCGATCCATCGGTCAACGCCCGCCGCGATGCCGTTCACATAGGCATGCTCTTCCCACTGGACCTGGAATGACTGGTCGCTGGCGCGTACGATGCTTGGAATTTCCACCGTGACCGAGCGTTTGCCGATCTGCGCAAAAGGATCGTTCTTGCGGGCGGCGTCGTTCAGGAAAGCCGCGCCCCGGTCGGTCGTGTAGGCATAGGCCTTGAGCCAGTTGCGGCGCACGACAATCGGGTCAATTGAAATCGACCGCACGTTCTCGATGAAGCTTGCCAAGTGATGCGCAATCTGTTCGTCGGTTGGGTTGTAGGGGCTTGTGGCTTCGCCCACGGCCCGTACCTCGCCGGTGCGCGTGACCTCCACCACATAAGGCACAACCACAGCGCGATGCAATCGCCACCAGATGTTGTCGCCCATGGAGACCCCTGCCAGCAACAGACACCCGAAGGCCATCCATTTCCAGTTGCGCCTTTGCGCATGCGAAGTGCCCAGGCGTTCATCCCAGACCTGGCCCGCCTTCTGGAAAGGGGTGGCCGGTTCGGGTGTGGCCGCATATTTCACCGAAGGTCTGCGAAAGCGCATCGTCCTCTCCTAGTTGGATTGATCGCGCAGGCTGGGGCTTGCGCCACTGCCGCCGGCGTCCCCTGAGCGCACCGCATGCGCAGCGAGCGTCGCGCCGTGCGTGATCCGCTGGCGCGCCTGCGCCCGTTTGGCCCAGGTGGGCGGCGTGGAAGGGGCGGAAGCCGAAGCGTTGAAGCCACCAACACCACCGATACCGCCGCCACCTTGCGATGTCCCCGTAAAACCGGCTTTCAGGCGACGGCCAGCGGCCGAGGCGCCGCTGCGAGCCACATCGGCCATGCCGGCGCCAACAGCCTTGAGCCCCGTCTGCCCCGAGAAGCTCGCGCCTTCCGTGTAGGCTTTGCGGGCACCGGACGCCATGGAGGTGGCCGCCCGCACGCCACCGCCGACCATGCGCGCCCCACCACCCACAACCGCCGAGCCCGCCGCCGCTCCGACTGCCGCCACGCCACCGGCGGCGAGCATCGTTCCGGCGGCCGCCCCGGCGCCCAACTGCGGCGCGCCCGAGACCAAGCCAGTTGCCACACCCGGCCCAAAGATGCCCAGCCCCACCATGGCAAGCGAAGCGAGCATCACGGCGGCGGCGTCATCAAGCGTGGGCTCGACGCCGATGCCGGTACGGAAATCATTGAAGACCAGCGTGCTGATGCCCACGATGACCGCGAGCACCAGCACCTTGATGCCAGCGGAAATGACGTAGCCCACCACCTTTTCAGCGAGAAACGCGGATTTGTTCCACAGCGCAAACGGCAACAACACAAAGCCGGCCAGCGTCACCAACTTGAACTCGATCAGCGTGATGAAAAGCTGAATGGATAGAACAAAGAAACTCAACACCACCACGACCCAAGCCAAGAGCAGAATGACGATGGTGTCAAGATTGGCGAACACCTTGGTAAAGCCGGACAGCTCCCCCACTTGATCCAGCAACGGTTCAGCGGCCTCGACGCCGATCTGCGCAAGCCGTCCCGGTTGCAGGAACTCCCCCGCCGTCATGGTGGAGCCGGACGCCACCAGCCCCAACCCCGAGAACGATTCGAAGATGATGTTGCCGATGGCGTTGAAGTTGCCGATGATGAAGGCAAAGGCGCCCACATACAGCGTCTTCTTGATAAGCCGGGCGAGGATGTCGTCCTGGCCGCCGCCCATGGCCCACCACAGGCCGGCGAGCGTCATGTCGATCACCACCAGCGTCGCCGTCAGATACGCCACCTCCCCGCCCAGCAGCCCAAAGCCACTGTCGATATATTGCGAGAAGACCTGCGTGTAGCGGTCGATGACGGCCAGATCGTTCATACTCAGAATCCGTCCACCGGCTGCGGCGTGTACTTGCCCTTGCCGCTGCCCCTGAACCGCTTGCGGATTTCCGCCGCTTCGCGCATTACCTCATCCTCATCTACGTCTGGCTCAATGACAGGGGCCGTCGGGCGCGCCGTACTCTCGTCTTTATCACCGCAGGCGGTGAGCATGGCGCCCAGCACCAGAACGGGAATCCACCATTTGCGCATCACATTCTCCTGTCAGCGATAAAAGGTCACGGACTGCGGGGTGTACTGGCCCTTGCCACTGCCCCTGAACCGGCGCCGGATCTCTCGCGCCTGGGCTTCATCGGCAACGGCTTGCGCCTGCTCAAGCGCCATGGCCCGGTCTTGAGTGATCTGCAATTGCTGCTGCTGAATCGCCTGCTTGGCCTGGAGCGCCAGAAGCTGATTGGTCGCCTGCTGGGCTTGCAAGGCGCCCGCGGCCGACTGGCTTTGCGCCACGATATCGGCCAGCACCCCTTCGTCATCGCGCAGGTTGTCCATCGCCTGCGCCTGCACCCGGACGGTGGTGCGCAGTGATTCCAGCGATTGCGTCCAGCGCTCCCGAGCATCGAGCACCATCTGATCGCGGGTCACGGCGGCCCCGTACTCGTCGGGATACAGTCGCGCAAAATCCACATCCATGCGCGAAACGTCGAAGCTCAAGCCCCTGGCCTCATCGACCAGGCGCGTCGTGGTGGCGAGCGTTGTGCGCAACCGATTGATGCTGTCAAAGTTCAGCGAGGCGAGATTACGGCCCTGATTGACCAGCATCTGCGCTTCGTTCTGAAGCTGCTGTACTTGATTGTTGATCTGCTCCAAGGTGCGGGCCGCCGTCATCACGTTTTGCGTGTAGTTCGACGGATCGAAGACCGTGCGCCAGGCATGGGCCGAGGGCGCGGCCGCCGCCAGCGCCACGGCCAGCACGGCAAGGGTAGGAATTTTCATGGGGATACCTCCGAAGTGGCAGGAATGGCAGAAGTAGGAACGTCAGAAGCAGAAACGGGAACAGCAGAGTCGGGCGACTCATGCGCGGGCAGCGGCTCAATCAGCTCAGCCCCCCAGTCCAGGCCGCGATGGCGCAGCCAACCGGCGGCAAAGCCTTCGCCGCCCTGCTCGGCCAGCACCGCGTCGATGGCGCGCTGGTCAGCTGGCGTACCCGCCCCGGCAAACGCCAGCGCCACCGGCCCCAGGTCAAGATCGAACATGCGGTTGCCCAGCCGCGACTGGTAGTAGTAGTCGCGCTTAGGTGTGGCGTGCGCGACAAGCTGGATCTGGCGGGCGTTCAGCCCAAAGCCTTCGTAGATCGTGCGAATCTGCGGCTCGACCGCCTGCGGGTTGGCCAGGAAAATACGGTTGGCGCAGCTTTCAATGATGGCCGGCGCAATGGCCGAATCCCGAATGTCGGCCAGCGATTGCGTGGCGAAGACAACGGAGACTTGCTTCTTGCGCAAGGTCTTCAGCCACTCTCGCAGCCGAGCGGCAAACACCGGATCGTCCAAAAAGAGCCAGGCTTCGTCCAGCACCAGCAGCGAGGGCGCGCCATCAAAGCGTTCCTCCAGCCGCGCAAAGAGATAGCGGATGACCGCATTGGCGGCGGCCTTGGACGGCATTAGCTCTTCCATCTCGAAGCCCTGCACATCGGCGGTGCCGAGCCGGTCATGGTCGGCATCGAGCAATCGGCCATGCGCACCGCCCAGAACATAGGGGGACAAGGCTTGGCGTAGCCGATTCGATTGCAATAGCGCTGATAATCCCGTCATCGTGCGCTGCGCCACCGGCGCGCTGGCCAGACTGCCCAGCGCCGACCACACGGCGGCCTTTTCCTCGGCGCCAACAGTCACGCCTTCCATGACCAACCGGCCCTCGACCCATTCAGCCGCCTGGCTGCGGTACGCGGAGTCGTCCACGCGCGCCAGCGGCTGAAAGGCCGCATCACCCTCCAGGCCCAGATCGTGATATTCGCCGCCCAGCCCGAGGATAGCGGCGCGTAGCGACCGCCCCATCTCGAACACAAAGACACGCGAACCCGCATAGCGCCGGAACTGCAAGACCAGCATGGCAAGCAACACCGACTTGCCCGCGCCCGTCGGGCCTACAACCAGCGTGTGGCCCACATCGCCGATATGCGTCACCAGCCGGAAAGGGGCTGCGCCATCGGTGCGCGTGACAATCAGCGGCGGGCCGTCCAGGTGCTCATTGCGTTCTTGACCCGCCCAGACCGCCGAGGCCGGCATCAGGTGAGCCAGGTTCAGCGTGGACACCGGCCACTGGCGCACATTGGCGTAGACATGACCGGGTAGCGACGACAGCCAGGCTTCTACACTGTTCAGGGTTTCGGGTACGACAACGAACCCCCGGGCCTCGATCGCGCGCGCGGCCAGACGCAGCTTTTCATCGGCCACGGCGGCATCCGAATCCGTCACCACCACGGTCGCAGTGAGCAGACCGTAGGCCACATCGTCCGAGCCCAACTCCTGCAAGGCGCTGTCCGCATCGGCCGCCTTGTTGTCGGCGTCGCTATCGACGAGCGGGCTTTCCTGCTGGGAAAGCGTTTCGCGCAGGAGCGCCAGCACGCTTTTCCGTTTGGCAAACCAATGCCGGCGCAGGCGTTTGAGCTCCTTTTCCGCTTCGCTCTTGTCCAGACACAAGAAGCGCGTCATCCAGCGGTAGGCAAAGCCCAGCCGGTTCAGATCATCGAGCATGCCGGGCCAGGTGCGCGTCGGAAAGCCGTACACCGACAACACCCGCAGGTGTTCGCCGCCCAGCATGGGCGTCACACCGCCCACCAGCGCGCTGTCGGCCAGCAGCGCATCCAGGTAGCACGGCACTTCGGGTACACGTACCCGGTGCGGGCGCGTGGAAATCGTGTCGTGTAGATAGGTCAAGGTCTCGGCGCTATCCAGCCAGCGCACCTCGGGCATCACGCCATCGAGCAACCCGGCAAACCGTTGGGTCTCGGTCAGAAAGCCGGCCAGCCGTTCGCGCCAGTCCACGCCCTGGCGGGCGGCGTTCTCGTAGAGCATGCGTCCGGCGCGAGCGCGCGTATCCTCGGGCGGTTGCCACAGCACGGTCGCGTGATAGGCGCTCTCGAAGTGCGAACCGGCTTCCTCGAACGCGGCACGCCGTTCCTCGTCGATCAACCAGGAGAGTTCTTCGGGGAACTCGGAAACCGGATAATCGCCGGCCTCGCGCCGGTCGGCTTCCACAAACAAGGCCCAGCCCGACCCAAAGCGTTTCAGGGCATTGTTCAGGCGGGCCGTGACGGCGACCAGCTCCGACTCGGTGGCGCTATCCAGATCGGGGCCACGAAACCGCAACGTGCGCTGAAACGAACCGTCCTTGTTGAGCACCACGCCTTCGGCAACCAGCGCCGCCCACGGCAGCCAGTCCGCCAGCGGCGCGGGACGTTTACGATATGGGGCCAGATTCATCATCGCCGCCTCCCCCTATGCGTCCAGCAGCGCCGGATATTTCACATGGCGCGCAAAGACCTGCATGAACTGCACATCCGCCTGTGCACCCCACAAGGCCAGCAGGTGGCCAACGAACCAGCAGGCCAGGCCCGGCAGCCACAGTTGCAGGCCCAGACCCACGGCGGCGGCCAGCGTGCCGTTGACAATGGCCACCGTGCGCGGCACGCCACCCAGCAAAATCGGCTCGGTCAGCGCCCGGTGCAGCGGCGCCTCAAACCCTTCGGGCAAGTGGGATGGCGCCGTCATACCAGCGCCCCGCCCGAGAAGGAGAAGAACGACAGAAAGAAGCTGGAAGCGGCAAAGGCAATCGACAGCCCGAACACGATCTGAATCAGCCGCCGAAAGCCCCCGGCGGTGTCGCCAAAGGCGAGCGTCAGGCCCGTGACGATAATGATGATGACCGCGACGATGCGCGCCACCGGCCCTTGCACCGAATCCAGAATGGATTGCAGCGGCGCTTCCCAGGGCATGCTGGAGCCGGCCGCGTGCAGCGCGCCCACGGCAAAGAGCAGAAACAGCCCCCCGTAGCGGTTCAGGAAGGCCAGCGCCTGGCCATGAAAAGTGTATGAAGGATCGGGCCTCATGGGCGTTCTCCAAAGGTGGCGGGAATGGATTCCAGCAGGTAGCGCTCACCGTCCAGCCCGGTCACGCGGGCGATCTCACGCACCTCGCGCGCGGCCCCGCGCCCGGACAAGAAGACGATGACGTTCGCGGCCTCGGCGATGAGCGCACGCGGCGGCACGCTGGCCGCTTCAAGCGTGAGTTGCTCCAGGCGCAGCAGCGCGCCGTAGGCGGAATTGGCGTGCAGCGTGGCGATGCCGCCGGGGTGGCCCGTGCCCCAGGCTTTGAGCAAATCCAAGGCTTCGGCGCCGCGCACCTCGCCCACGATGACGCGGTCGGGCCGTTGGCGCAGGGTCGAGCGTACGAGATCGGCCATCGAGGCCACGCCCGGCAGCGCGCATAGCTGCACCCGGTCTTCGTTTCGGCATTGCAGCTCCACCGTGTCTTCGAGTATCAGAATGCGGTCGCCGCTATCAGCGATTTCATCAAGCAAGGCGTTCGCAAACGTCGTTTTGCCCGAACTCGTCCCGCCGACAATGATGAGATTCAGCCGCTCGCGCACGGCCTCACGCAAAAAGGTCGCATGGCCAGTCTGCAGAATGCCGTCGCGCACGTAATCGGCCAAAGTGAATACGCCCACCGCATGCTTGCGAATACTGAAGGATGGTGCATACACCACCGGCGGCAGCACCCCTTCAAAGCGCTCGCCGTTCAGGGGCAGCCGGGCCGACAAGAGCGGCCGTTCGCGGTGCACCTCGGCCTGCACGCAGGCGGCCACCAAGCGGATGATGCGCTCGGCATCGGCGGCCGATAATGAAACTCCCGTGGGTTCACGCCCGCTGCGCAGCCGATCCACCCAGAGTCGGCCATCGGGGTTGAGCATGACTTCCGCAATGCCCGGGTCATCCAGCGCCTCGATGATGGCGGGACCCAAAGCGGTGCGCAGCATCTGTTCGCTGCGCAGGCGCGCCGCGTCGCGGCTGGGGTCGGACGCGTCACGCATGGCCGCCCCCGTCAGTTTCCGGCTCAGTCGGCATTGCTTCACCCGTCGAAGGCAGGCCGTCCATCTCTTCCACGGGCTCGCCGTCGTGGAACCCCTCGTGCGCACTTAACCCATACGGATCGGGATAAATCTCGTCATGTACCTCACGCACTAGGCTGCGCCCACGCTGTAGATGACGGGCGAGCTGGTCGATGAACTGGCCATAGCGCTGCTTGCCCTGGGCACGCGCCGCGTCCTGATGCGACGGCGGCACGGGCGTCGAAACCGTCAGGAACACCCGTACGTAGATCGCCAGGGTTTCGATCAGGATGTTCTGGTCACGGTCGAGCTTGTCCAGTTGACGCGAGAGCCGATCCAGACGCCTCGCCAGCGCCGCTTCGCGCTGGTCGGCGCCATCGGGCGACAGAAAGGACGCCAGCGCGGCGGCCACCAGCGACGATTTGGACACGCCCCGATGCGCGGCCAGGTCTTCCAGGCGCCGGGCGTGGCTGGGTTCGATAAACAGATTCAGGCGCGTGCGCGTGGTCATAGCGGTATCCCATCGTCAGGGTCGAGCGCGGCCAGGCGCGCCGCCCGTTGCAGGCGCCGGTCGGGTTCCAGCGGCAGCGGCACATCGTCGCCCTCGTCGATCAGAGCCAGGTCGACCTCGGTATCCAGCGGCTCCATGGCACTCGAAACGTCCAGTTCGGGGCGAAACTGCAAGCCTCCCTCGTCGCCGTAATCCGCTGGACCTAGATCGGGCGACACAGGCACGACCGGCGGCCGCGCCAGCCCACTCCAATCGTCCGGTCGCGCAGCAGGCCGATCAACATATCCGTTCATCCCCAGCAGAGGCGGGCTCAACACCCGCCGCGTAAAGTTGCCGTCCTCGTAGTAGCGCAGCTTCTTGGCCTGGATGGGCGGACGGCCCGAGAGCATCACGATCTGGTCGGTATCGGGCAATTGCATGATCTCGCCGGGCGTGCGCAGCGGGCGCGCTGTCTCCTGGCGCGACACCATGAGGTGCCCGAGCCAGGGTGCGAGCCGATGCCCGGCATAGTTGCGCTGGGCGCGCAGTTCGGTGGCGGTGCCCAACGAATCGGAGACGCGCTTGGCGGTGCGCTCGTCGTTGGACGAGAACACGACCCGCACATGGCAGTTATCCAGAATCGAGTTGTTCGGCCCGTAGGCTTTTTCGATTTGGTTCAAGGACTGCGCGATCAGAAACGCCCGCAGCCCATAGCCCGCCATAAAGGCCAAGGCGGATTCAAAGAAGTCCAGCCGGCCCAGCGCCGCGAACTCGTCAAGCATCAGCAGCAACTTGTGCCGACGGGCGATGCCATCGGAGCCGTCCAGCGATTCGGTCAGGCGGCGCCCGATCTGATTGAGCAGCAGACGAATCAAAGGTTTGGTGCGCGAAATATCCGACGGCGGCACGACCAGGTACAGCGACACCGGATTGTCCGCGCTGATGAGATCCGCAATGCGCCAGTCGCAACGCTCGGTGACGGCGGCTACCGTGGGGTCGCGGTACAGGCCCAGGAACGACATCGCGGTACTCAACACCCCCGATCTTTCGTTCTCGGACTTGTTCAGCACTTCGCGGGCGGCCGATGCCACCACCGGATGCGGCCCTGCCTCCAGATGGCGCGTACCCATCATGACGCGCAGCGTCGCATCAAAGGTACGCGCCGGGTCGGACAGAAAGGCCGCGACGCCCCTCAGCGTCTTGTCGCGCTCGGCGTAGAGCACATGCAGGATGGTGCCCACCAGCAGCGCGTGTGAGGTTTTTTCCCAATGGCTGCGCCGCTCCAGCATCCCTTCGGGATCTACCAGAATATCGGCGATGTTCTGCACATCGCGCACTTCGTGGATGCCCCGGCGCACTTCCAGCAAAGGGTTATAGGCGGCCGAATGCGGATGGGTGGGATTGAAGTACATGCAGTGTGAGAAACGCGCGCGCCAGCCGGCAGTGAGCGTCCAGTTCTCGCCCTTGATGTCATGCACCACGCAGGAGGCCGGCCAAGTGAGCAGTGTCGGTACCACCAACCCGACGCCTTTGCCGGAGCGGGTCGGGGCAATCGCCGTCACATGCTCCGGGCCATCATGGCGCAGGTAGGCCGGGGCTTCGCCTTCGAGCTTGCCCAGGAATACGCCTTCAGGCTTGAGCAGCCCGGCTTCTTCAATATCCTTGCGTTCGGCCCAGCGGGCCGAACCGTAGGTGGTCACACGCCTGGCTTGGCGCGCCCGATGTACCGACATGACGACAGCGGTGCCGGCCCCGAGCACGCCGCCCATCGAAGCAATGACGCCGCCGCGCATAAAAAGGTCGGGGGCATACGCCTCGTAGGCATACCACCAGAAAAAGAGTTGCCAAGGGTAGTAGATTGGCACGCCGCCGATATGGCCGGCGGGCGGCCCCAGGCGCGGCGAGTAGCCCAGGGCGGCGGCTGTGTACTGCGTGCCGGCCCACACGCATACGCCGGCCACCGTGCAGACCACCACGATTTGTCCGAACAACACGCCTGTATGCGCCGCCGAAGCCTTCTCCACCACGCCAACCCTCCACCGTTCCGGTGCCGCGCAGACACGCGAATGCGTGCTGTACCGACACGTGAGCAGTCTCGTTCACGGGTGTTGAAATACAAACCCGCTGGGGCGTAGTCCAGCGCATTGAATTGGCAAAGCTGTCATCCGGGCATCGCACCGCCCCTCGGTGCGCGGCGCTCAAAAGCGAATCCCTACAGCGGCGGCACGGCATACGGCCTCCCATTCGGAAGATTCAGCCATAGCTTCGCCCATTGAGTCCATCATGGTGACGGTTTGATAAGAGGTCAAATAACCCGGATAGCGGTAACTGATTGATAGAAACGAAACTATTAATCTCTTCAATCGACAGCCAGCGGAAAGTCGCTCTCAATCGACCCGCTTATGAACTGGCGCACGGCTTCAAAGAAACAGCGATCTTCAGGCCGTAACCCGCCAGCGCGATACAGCGCGGAAACATAAAAGGCCGCTTCACAAAGGTCGATCGGCAAATAGCGCACATCCTCGCGCGGATTGCGCGCAATTTGCGATTCGGCTATAAAACTTACTCCAAAACCGGCCGCCACCAGCGAAAGCATGCCTTGGATGCTGGAGGCATATTGGGCGATCTGCGGGTCCACAAACTCCTCGGCGATGACCGCACGCAACTGCTCACTGCCGCCATCAACGTTCTCGGGATGGCACACGATCAGCTCATATTCTTTGAGCGCCTCGCGGCTTACGACCTTGGCGTGGGCGAGCGGGTGCGCTGCGGGCACCACCGCCCACATCGGGTCTTGCCACAGCGGTTGAATCACCAGATCCTCAAAACGCACGCTGCCCACCGTAATGCCCACATCAAGCGTGCCGTCGCGCAAGCTCCGGATGAGCGTGCCGTATTCGTACTCGCAAATGTACAGGTCGAGGCCATCCAGCGTCTGGCGCACATGGGCGAGCAAGGCATCGAGCCGGGGATGTGCCAGACCCACGGTCATGCCCGATAGCCCCAAGCGGATGCGCTGCTGAATTGCCTGAGTAGCCTGTGAAGCGTTACGCTGCAACTCGGCATAAGCATCCAGGACTCGGCGCGCGTCCGGCAACAGCTTGCGTCCCACTTCGGTAATTTTCGTGCTGCGCTGAGTACGCTCGAACAGCAGCAGCCCCAGCTCGTGTTCCAGGCGTTTGATACCCAGCGACAGCGCCGGTTGGGGAATATTCAGACGCTCAGCTGCCCTGTGATAGTGCTGCTCCTCAGCCAAAATCATGAAGCACTTCAGATATTTTGTTCTCATGGGTATTGTCTCCTCCGAAGCTCAGCAAACAAGCCTTTGGCCATTGAGGTACTAGTGGGGGGAATAAGTCGCACATGAAAATTTCATCGTTGCTAACGAAAGAAATTTGTACTAATGCATGAGCGCGCCACACGCGCACGGCATTTTCGATGCTGGTAGGTGTTAGCGCTGTGAGGAGGGTGATGTGGGACGACCGTCTATTCAAACCACCCTCACTTTTTCTGCTGCTATTTCCCATTAACAAGGTAGTCAATTGCCTGCGTCAACTCTTTCTCTGTGCAAGTCGTGCAGGTCCCTTTGGCAGGCATGGCTCCCTTGCCTTTCATCGCGCTCCTTAGCATGGCCTCTGCCCCTTGATCCAAGTGCGGCTTCCACGCCGCTTTGTCCCCCAGTTTTGGGGCGCCCGCGACACCTGTGCCGTGACATGCCAGACAATGTGCGGCATAGATATCTTTGCCTGATCGCAGCTTGGCCTCATGGGACGCCGTTTCGGCAGCTTCCGGTGGCTTGGATGCTTGCTGTTGTGCCAATGCAATCCTGGCTACCGGTTGAATTCGTTGCTGTGTTGCAAGTGCAGCCGAAACCATTTGTCCGCGTCCATCCCGAATCGCCATATGGAAATACGCCGCAATATTGGTAATGTCCTTATCGGAAAGAGGCTTAGCCATCGCCGTCATTGAGGGATCGTGGCGGGCGCCATCTCGATACGCATTCAAGGCATTTTCTAGATAGGTACGATCCTGACCCGCCAGATGCGGCGTTCCAGGTATCTTTGAAACCCCATCTTCACCATGGCACGCAAAACATGCGGCAGCTCTCTGCTTACCCGCAGAGATATCGGCCAGAGTTTGAGACGCGGCAATATTGCCAAACAAAGCAAGTGTGAAACATGCGGCTGACGTGAACCACTGAAAATTTGTTTTCATGAGTTTTTCCCTTAGTTTCCAAATACGCTGCTCATCCAGATCACGATGCCATAGACAAAAAACGTGACGGTCCACAGCGCCAGCATCACGACAGCCAATGTGCCCATTCGCGACACCAGCTTGTCCGCGGTATACATGCCTTGAACGCGTCCAGCCCGGTACAGCAGGAGGACAAAGAACCCACCTACCGATCCACCGACCCCCAGAAAGGTCAGGAAAAACAGCGCAGTGGAAGGCCAGTCAGCGTGAACGGGGTAGTTGGTGATGTCATAGCCGAATGGCAGCAGATAATGGATACGGACGATCTCCCGCCAGACGGCCAGAATGGTCAGAACAGCCATGCCTGCACCCATCAAGGCGTAGCCATGTGCTCGTTGCCCGTAGCGGACCGTCGCGTACAGCAAGCCAAGCATCGACACCCCCAGCAACCAGCCCACCGGATGTGTAGCCAGAACAGATTCACGCCAGAGGTCAGCCTGCCACCAGAGGAACAGCAGCAAAGAGAAGCACAAACCCACCACGGCTAGCTTGACGCCCAATTGACGCGCAAACGCAAGATAGGCGTGCTCTCGATCGGGACGACTCTTGAAGTAATCCGCGTAGGCCATCAGATACAGGCCTGCTGCGGGTACGGACAGACTGATGATGAACAGGAAGCGAGACCATTGAATGCCGTGGAGCGTGGCCCCGCTCGTGTCAACAACCCCGCCCGGGGCATACCAATTCATCCATTGCTCTGGCAACAAGGACTGATAGGCCAATGTATGCATGATGAGCCCATCGAGCATGAATAGCCCCAGTCCAATGAAAGCAAACCAGCCGATACGGCGCCGCGCCCCCTCTTTGTTGCTGTAGTAAAAGATGAACCAGGAGCAATAGCCGATGATCAGCGTAAAAATGAAGACCACCAGCCAACGCGCGGATAAAACGCTCGCCGTGTACCACTGCGGGTCATAAACGACCTGGGTGAACAGTAGGGGGGCGACGCCAAGCACGATCAGTAGTGACACACCTGCCTTGGCCGATTTAGTCATTGCCATCGACAACCTTGTCCAATACTCGCCGCGATCACGACGATAGAATCCGTAGATGGCGAGTCCAGCCGTGCCGAACGTCATCAGCACAAAGGCAATATGGAAAATCCAGGTGAATACCATCAGAACCTGGAACACGATCGGGTGGCTTGGAATGCCCGCCGGATCCCGCATGACGTTCATTAATGTACCGATATCCATGGTTTACTCCTTTTCTGGACGCGCCATGGCAGAGCGACCGGCATCTTCCTCGATGCCCTGCAAGCGGCGTTGGTTGGCGTCGGCAAGGTAAGTGGCGATCGCATCCACTTCTTCCGCAGGAAGATCTATCCGGGGCATGTAACTGACCGCGCCGTGCTTGAGCGGCCCGTTGATGAACGCGGCGATCAGGTCCTTGTCGGTGGACCCATGAAACTTGTCCGGAATGTTGCGCAGCGGCGCTCCAGGCTCCAGCGCGTGGCAATTGGCACATGAGATTTTCGTCAGGAGCCGGCCTACCTCCAGCCGATTTTCGTACGTGATGGTTCTGAGGCGTTCAGGAATGAAGGGATGCACCTTGAGCAAGCCATGCTCGGCAATGTGATCGACCTCTGCCTTGATCCTTTTGCCTGGCACATCGCGGGCAATGACCTGATTGCCGTAGATGTACTGCCCTGCCACGTAGGGCTTACGCATACTTTCGCGTGTGCGTTCCTCAGGCCATACGCCAACAATGCCTATGAACAGGAACAACGGCACTGTGATCCATAGCCGAAGGGACAAAGGCTTGAGCCACGAGAGAACTAAATACACGGCCGTCACAGCCACCACCGCAATCATGCCGGTGGCATAGCGCGGCAACAGGTGGGCGTCCAACATCACCTTCGCGTTGGCCGGTAAGGTCTGCAAGTAATAGAAGAACATGATGACGGCGACTGCACCGCCTATCAGCCCCACGGGAGTGAGGGTGCGGACCACATCCTTTTTCAACGCGTCGCTCTTGTCTTTCATGGCACTGACGACCATCAATCCGACAATCGTCGCCATCACCAGCATCGACCCGGTTCGAACCCCGAGGTGAGCGAAAAAGTTGATGTTGTAGAAAGCGTGATTTGTTGATCCGGTTTGATACCAGACCTCGCTGCCCGGCCACATCATGAAGGAGATGATTCCGAGAATCAGCAACATGGTCGCCCAAGACGCCAGCGCGAATGCCCAGGTCAGCTTCAGATGGGTCAGTTTGTCGACTTTCCCGATCAAGTAGACCAGCGCATACACGCCGATGACTTCAACCGTAAAGTACACCCATTCGGCCGCCCAGACCCATACGAAGTTATGGATAAGCCCGGCAGTGCCTCTTGGGCTGGCGATTGTGATCGAGTACCAGATGCCCACGCCAGTCACCGAGCCGATAATGTAGGAAAACACCAGCAGCAGCATGCCGTAGCGTTTCACATAGTCCATCAGTTGCGGCTTGTTCTCGCGATAGGCTTTGGTTCCTAGCAGTGCGAATAAGAAGGCAGCCCCCACCGATGTGTGGGAGGCAACGACGTGTATTGTTCCAATAATCCCCATGACCCAGGCTGTGCCGATCTGGGGGACGTAGAACGTGGGATACATGCCTAGCATGTCCATGGTCTTCTCCAGATAATAAACAGTGGATCAAAGAAAGAGGCCGTCCGCCTGGATCCGGCAGTAGGTCGTGCGTTCTTTTTGGGTATGGGTCGATGCTTGCTCCACAATGAGCACAGCGGCACTCGGCGGATCGCTTTGCATATATCCCAATGCCCAACCACACCACGCGGACAGAAAAAGTGCTGCCAGAAAAAGACCGCGTTTGGCGCCTCGGGGGGAATAGAATCGTCTCATGCGACTTCCCCCATATGAGCCGCTGCGCAGTCGTTCGGTCTGTCCACGTCAGCGGAAGATGCCAATGGGTGTGCGGGGATACTGGCTGCGCGGGAGGACCGTGCGTCCAGTCCCGATAAGTTCATCCCATCTTGAGCGGCATGCGCCACTGAGAACACGACCCATGCTGCAAGGGCGATGGTCGCACCGATATTCAGATGCGTGAGGGCACGCATCATCATTTCAACAAATTTCATTACTGCTCCTGACTCAATCTGTGTACGCAGGTAGGCCGCGTAGGGCAATGCCATACGCGACGTCTCTGCATTAGGAAGGGCTTGCTCAGGAGATGGCGGGAGGCGCGCGACTTCGATCAGGGCGCCATTGATTGTGTGCGTGGGTGGGTGCGATAACCGGCAACCGAAGCACGCTCTCGCATGCCGACTGGCCGGCGGGCAGCGCAATTCCCAGAGTAGGAACGGCGCGAAACTGGAACTGAGGCAGGCAGAAGGGACAGTGATCCACCTGGATGCTGGCGGGCTGTTCGGTAGAACCTTCTTGCGTATCGACTTGAACCAGCTTGGTGCCGCTTGCGCTGCACACTTCCACCCAGATGCCGCCCACAACGTCGTTCGACGCAATGATTCGTGAAACAGTTGGGGCAAGCGCTGCGAGCAGCACAAGCAACGCCATCAGCCAGATGATGCTGGTATGGCGGTAATAGGACAGCATACCCATGCGGCCAGGTCGCCTCATTGACGACGTCCTGGAACTGGGCGGGTCAGCTTCTTCAGCATAGCAAGGCGGGCATGGTGCGCAGCATGATGATCAATGCGGTGCATGCCCGCCATTGACCAGAACATTCTGACCGAACGACGCGAACTTCTCCCGTGTGCGCTCGGGCAGCTTCGCTTCGGCCTTGTTCGCTGCTTCTGCCAGGCGCCGAGCCGCTGGCTCGCTTATGCCGGCCATCTTCAACGCCTCAATATCCTTGAGGCCGTCGCCGCCGCAAACATGGACTTGCCAGCGTCCGTCGCGGCGCACGAGCAGCGCGCGCCCGCCTCGGGCTTGCTGCGTCCATCCGGCCAGCGCGTAGTCGCCCTCCACAACAATGGGATCAACCGTCAATGGCGCGTCGGGCCGCTCCCAAATGGCCCGCATGGACTGCGCCACGTCGTTCGCCTCATTCGATGAGGCATAGGCTGCGCCGCCAAGTAGAATGCAGGACAGCAATATGGCCATGCCTGCTCTTCCCAACAGCGTGAAGGCCCTTACTGACTCCAGTGCGACTCGTGTCTGTGTCATGAGTATCTGGCTCCCTTGCCCGATCATTTCAAGCTCGCGGGAGACCGGATTTCGCAGTCGCTGGTGAGGGCGCGGTCCCCGTCGAACCAGAACGTAATGGGCAGACTCTTGCCGACTTGCAACTCCGAGGTGGGTTGTTCCAGCATGACGTGATGCCCGCCCGGCGCGAACTCGAAGTTGCCGCCGGCCGGCACCTCGATCTTGTCCGCGTGCACCATGGCGGCCATGCCGTTCACGGTCTTGCTGGCATGAAGCATGACTTTTCCGAAGGCTTTGGACTGCGCGCCGACGAGCACGGCATCACGGTCGCCGCTATTGTTCAGCGTGAAGTAGGCCGCCGATGGCAAGCGGTTGGGCAATGCGCGGATCCAGCAATTGGAGACGGTGACACCTTCGGGCGCGGCGGCAGTGGCCGCATCGCCGAAACTGGATTGCCCCGGATGCGGGTGCGCAGGGTGATCATGCCCAGCGTGTGCCTGCGCGGACAGGGAGGTGGCGGCGGCGAATGCCGCCACGAGGAGCTTGAATGCGTACTTCATGGTTTTTCCTGTTTAGTGCTTGTGATGGTGGCCACCGCTTGGCGAGCCGCTGGCCAGCGGGCGCACGGGGGCTTCAATGTTGACCGTCTCACGCTTACCGTCAGGGCTCTCAAAGGTCAACGTCATGGGAACATGGTTGCCTTCGTGCACTTGCGTCTTCAGATCGATCAGCATAATGTGGTAGCCGCCCGGTTTGAGTTCGACGGCTTGTCCGGCGGGCAATGCTAGCCGAGGAATCTGGCGCATCTTCATGACATCATTCTCCATGACCATTTCATGAATCTCGACATGTTGAGCGGCCGGTGATTCGGCCTGCACGAGGGCGCTATCCGCCTTGGAGGAAAGGCGCATAAAGGCTCCTGTGGCCTGTTGCTGCGCCACGGTGGCGCGAACCCAAGGTTCGTCGACGGTAACTTGAGCGTGAGCGTTTGCGGCGGCGAGCAATATGCTGGCGGTGGCGAGGATCCATGTGGACAACTTTGATATAGCAGACATAGAGGTCTCCTGGGTGGGGTCAATCAAGGGCTAGCACTTGGCGGATGTCCGACGCGTACTCTTCGGCGGTTTGGGTATGACGCAGGCCCAGGCGCAGCCGGCCGGAACGGTCATACATGTATGTGATGGTGCTATGGTCCATGGTGTAGGACGAACCGGTTGGAACCTTGGCGTAATACGCCTTGAAGTTTTTTGCAGTCTTGGCCGTTTGATCCAGATCGCCGTAAAGCCCCATGAAAGTGGGGTCGAAGGCAGTTACGTAGGCTTGAAGCACTGCGGGTGTGTCTCGTTCTGGATCGACGGTGATAAACAGGACTTGCAATTGGTCGCCGTCTTTGCCCAGCATTTCTTTGACCTGCGCCGCACGCAGCAGAGCCGTCGGGCATACGTCTGGGCACTGGGTAAAGCCAAAGAAGATCAACACGGCCTTGCCCTTGAAGTCGGAAAGATCATGTTGCTGACCGTCGGTGCCAGTTAACAGGAAGTCACGGCCGATGTCGGTGCCGGACATGTCTATACCATGGATGTCCTTCAGCTCGTCTGAGCGTGAGCATCCATAGAGAGATAGACTCGCGGCAATCAAGGTGGCGAGAAAGCCGCGGCGTTGTAGAGATGAAATCATAGTAATCCCCGATCTAGTAGCGGACTTGCACCCCCGCAAAAACCGCCCGGCCGGTACCCGGCTCGAACAGTTCTGAGCTGGCGTTGGCGCGGTCAGTGATGCTGGCGCTGGCGATGTATCGGCGGTCTGTCAGATTTCTCCCGTCGATATAGAAGGAATAAGGGCCTCGCTCCCAACCTGCTCGCAAGCCCAGCAAGGCGTAAGAATTCGTCTTGACACTGTTCGCGTTATCCACGTAGTAGGCTTGTGGAACCCATTCAACGTTGGGGCCTACATAAAACCCTGCGGGGTGCTTGTACAGCACCTCAGCGCGCAGGTAATGCCGGGGAACGCCAGGCATCTGATTGTTGCCCCATGTGTCGTCGTCGTCGAATTTGAAATCGCTTAAGGTGTATGACGCGTTCACTTGCAGGCTGTCCGCCTGGTGGCCTGTTGCAAAGAGGCCCCGCGCAGCAGTCCATTGCAGGCCTAGCTCGATGCCCTGATGCGTGGTGCGATCGGCGTTGACCGTCTGGTCGCAGATGTTCCAGGGTGCGCTGATGCATTGAAGTTCATTTTTGATGCGCGCATGGTAAAGCGATACATCCCATGCCACATCGCCCGATTGGCCGCGTGTGCCGATCTCGTAGGTCGTGGCGCGTTGCGGCTGCAATCGATCCAGATCGTTGACCGTTGAAAAGGTCATATCGTCAAAGGTGGGCGGCTCGGCACTGCGAGAGATATTGCCGAACACCTGCCATTGCGGCGCCACTTGCCAAATCAGGCCAAGTTTTGGGTTAAAGAAGTCATAGCTCTTGTCCCCTGAGCGGATGGTAGGCTGCCCGCCATTGAATCGGTCGATGCGTTTGCGCTGAGCGTGCAGATATTGCAGCCCAGTAACCAACGAGACGCCAGGTACGATGTCGAACGCGTTCTCCGCATACAGCGTAATGTTGTTCGCCTTATCCTCGGTCGCCGACAGTTTCTCAAGTCGATTACCCCCAATGTTGACCGAGTTCTGGGCATCGACCTTGCCGGCCGACCACGTCAGGCCCAAGGTGAAACGGTTATCGTGCCCGGCTAGCTGCGCGGTATTGACCAGACGCGTGTAGGCGCCGTACTCGGTGTAGTCTCTGTCCACAAACTGGTAGATGGGATGGCGCAGCGAACTTTTGCCAAACCAGCCCCCTAGTTCATACGTCGTGTCGCCCGCCACCAGCACCGTACGGTTGGCAATACGTCCGCCATCGAGATTGAGCTGCCAGTCGTTTTCTTTATTGACCTTGGCGGCGCTGCGAGGGTCATTCAGCGCCTGATCGCGCGTGACAGAACCTGGGATTTCCTGGCGAACCCGAAAGCCGCTTAGATAAAAGCGCGTTTCCACATCGTCCGTAAGCCGCCAGCCAAGATTGCCGCTGGCCCGCAACGAGTTCCCCGCGCTTTGTTCTCGAAATCCGTCCTGACGCTGCCAGGAGGCGGTGACGAACCCATCGACGCGCTCGTCGGCGAACCCGCTGCTAAGCTGCGTACGCCGCCATCCAAAACTGCCCACATCCAGACGTCCCTGGAACGCACTGGCATCATGCCCCGTTGGCGTCACGAAGTTGATGGCGCCGCCCAGGGTCGCTGAGCCGTATCGCAGCGCATTGGCGCCTTTATAGACCTCCGTGTACTGATATGCGGTGGGATCGATCCGCTGAAAATCGCTGCTGCCATCGGGGGCATTCAGCGGTATGCCGTCTTGGTACAGGCTGATGCCGCGAAGATGGTAGTACCGCGACAAGCCCGAGCCGCGTATCGATAGGCGCGAGTCCTCGCCCCATTTGGGTTGGGTGAAAACGCCTGGTGTGTAGTCGAGCATGTCTTTGACGGTTGCCGCCTTGGTATCGCGCCAGACGCTCTGCGGCACCAACTCCACCCCGCCAGGCGTTTGCTCGATCAACGCTTTTGCATCCGGTGTGCTGGGCACCGTCAAGCTGAGCCCTTCTCTGGCTTGCACCACGATGGGAGCCAGCGTCGTGGTTTGCGCGTGCGCTGGCGTCCATCCTTCAGGCAGCCCGAACGCCAGCATCAATGCGATGGTCAATACTGCGGGGCGCGCCTGGTCTAACGAGGACAGGACTGAGCTACTTTGTGAACTGCTACGCATGGTCTTTTTCCTTTGGGGCATGTTTATAGGCCTTGAACTCGATACGTTTCATATCGAGTCCATTCATTTTTGAAACTCCAACGTCGTCTCCAGACTGATCCGCTCAAAATCGGAGACCAATGCATCAATGCGCACGTGCCAGACTGTTTGCCGGGGCAGTTCCATACCGCTTACCTGCCACGTGCCGTCATCCGCTTCGCGAGCCGAGAAGACGATGGGTTCGATGCGTGCGCGGGGGTTGGAGAACGCGACATCCACTTCTTTCGCGATCAGGGGGGTCGAGTCGGCGTTGGACAGGTACAGCGTCAACGTCGCGGGACCTGCGTGAAGTGACGGCGCCAGTGACAGATCCGCCATGGCCGCATCGCTGTGGAGGTGGGCGGTGATTTCGGTGGACGGCGCCGGTGTACTGATCAGGGCGCGCGGCGGTGGCGTGAAACGCCAGAGGGCCACCACCGACAGAATGGCAAGCGCCAGCGCGCATTCCGCATAAATGATGCGCCGCATGCTGCGACGCGCGGCAGGGTGCCCATCCAGTACAGCACCCGTCAGGCGATAGCGGTTATAGGCGCCCAGTCCCAGAAGCACGATCACCAGGGCGAGTTTGAGTGCCAGAACTTGCCCGTAAGCGGTCAACCACAGCGAAGACGGCTTGTCGAACTGCACAACGACGAGGATGCCGCCACTGGCAAACAGCATGAACAAGACGAGCGGAATCAGCCTTGAGAAGCGAATCAGTAAGCCTCGGTCCGCGGTTTCTTGCAGCGAATGGGCCAGGGGCAATAGCGAACCGATCCACAAGGTGATGGCCAGCGCGTGCAGCCAGACGGCGGGCCGGGCCAGCCAGGCGGGCGGCGCGCTGCTCGCATGGCCGCTGGCGGCCAGGGAGGCACCCAGCAGCATGAGCGCCATGGCCGCCATCAGCCTTCTGGTTGAGGAGGCGGCCGTCTGCCAGGCCAGCGCGGCGCACGTCAGGGCAGCCAGCGCCAATGCGGCTGCCAGGCCGAACGAGGTCGAGAACGCCGTGCGCCAAGGACCGAGACGCAAGAGGCCCGAGACAGGCTCATCGAGCGCATCGATGCCCAATAGGCCGACATTGAGCAGGGTCGCACCCGCACCTAATGCCAGCAGGGCTAAAGCCCAGCGGCGCTTGTCGGCGCGCACCGCATCCAACGCATGGCAGGCCGCCAATCCGATACCGAAAAATAGGCCGATGTACCCGCCCAAACGGGAAAGCCAGATGAGAAAGTTCCTGGCTGGGTGTGTCATGGGCTCCTGTATGCTGCTGGTTCCCCGTGCCCCGACTGAAAATGGCACGGTGCCGCCTATGGGATGGCCGTCCGCCGACACCACGCGCCAGCTCAGCGCATACGAGCCCTGCTGACTCAATATCGGCAATGGCACCTCCAGGCCCGCGGGCAGCACCTCGGTCTGGGTGATGTCCTTGATCGCGCCATCCGGCGCGATGATCTTGATCAGCAGCGGTGAGACAGGCTCGTTGAACATCAAGCGCACCGTGGCCGGCGCCTGGGCCAGAACAGCGCCCGCCTCGGGTGTGCTGGCGATGAGCGACGCATGGGCTAGCACGCCCGGCGCCCAGGCGAGCATCACCAGGGCACAAAGCCCTCTGACCAGCATGCTTAGCAGGCCGGGTAAGGACGCGCGTGCGTCGACACGGCACAAGATATGCGTATGCATCGTCTCTCCCTTCATAGCCGACGCGCTCTGAGGCATCGGCCACCAGTGTGGGCGGCTACTGCTTGGGCAGCAGCGTCAGTCCCGGTGCGGGAGAATCGGAATGGTCATCCGGCGCTTTCTTGTTGGCCGAAGGCAGGTCGATCCAGCGTGCCACACCCTGTTCGCACTCCTGTACGACAGGAAAGTACAGCGTGGTGTTGGGTGCCAGTGCGCTGCTCAGGTAGCCGACAAAGACGAATTCGTCGTAGTGTTCGTTCAGCAGCGGGCCGCCTGACCAGATCACCTCTTTGACGCCTGACGTGACCTGGGCGCCGTATCGCGTGTAGGGCTTGGCGTAGTCGCCTTTGACGGTCTGAAGCGTCCACCCGGCCTTGGGTTGGGGCTTGACGCCGACGACCCCTTCAGGGACACGGACGCGGATTTTTATGGTGGGTGAACCTTTGCAGCCGTGCGGAACGCTGAAAACGGCTTTGTAGCTACTGTCTACCGGCGCTTGCTTGATTTGAAGCGTGACGTGCGAGTACGCCGCAGGGGCGAGAAAGAATGCGGCCAGCATGACGGTGGCGCGCGCGCGAACGCGAAGAATGGACATGAAAAAACCTCGGGAATGAAATCGTTGGAAAGTGATCGGGTCAAGCACGATCACAGACGAAAAATCAACCGAGGTTTGAAGGGGGAGCGCGTGAGCCCAGTGGCGGACCCAGCGCGGGCAGCGGCGGCCGAGCGTGATTACGCTGTGGCAGCGAGACGGGATGATAGGCAATGATGCCCGCCAGCACGATCGCTTCCTGGCTGGGCATCGCCACTTGCGATACAACGATGCCGAAAGGGCAATCCTGATTGTCGAAGTGGTCGCTGGGAGACGGCTGATCGGGCTGATCGTTCAAGTCCACCAGCAGTGTGCTGGTGCCGCCACCCACGGTGCAGAAGGTAATGGCGAATTTGCCGTCACGCCCGCCGGAAAGATCCGGCATGTAACCCATGGGAATGACCGCACGGCATAGAAACGACAGAACAGTCAGGCAAAACAAAACTTGCCAGACTCGCGTACTCCTATGCCGAAGTGATTGTCTATGGGTGGACATGTGTCAAAGTATATTACATTTTCTACCGTGGCCCTATATGCCGACTTGGCTGCGAGGTGCCGGCATAACACTGCTATCGTCGGCAAGCTGGATGAGCTGGGGCATCAAACTCCGATTTTGACAAAGTCCCCGTATGTAGAGAATGAACAGTTTTATAGCGCCATGCCTCGCTGTTTGCCAAAGCTCCACGTCGCCCGGCCACCTTCGATGGATACCGACATGGATTCACCCAGGCGCTGGGCAAGCACAGGCTGCCAGGGCACCAGCACGAAACCCAAGCCGTCATCAAGCATGGCATAGCGTCCGCTTGCCAGCATCACGGAGCGCCGATAGACGCCGCTGGCTTGGCCGTCCTCGCCCATCGGCTGGTAGCTCAAGCCCGTTTGGATAGCGATTTTCTGAGCCACTGCGGCCACCTCCCGCTCGCGTAAGGTATTGAGCAAGCCGCGCGTAACGATGACTCGCTCGCCTTGACGCCGGGCGAGCCCTTCACCCTCAAGGTAGGCCGCACGCGCCCGCATGGCTTCCCGCACCTCGCCGCCAAACCCTTCTCCCGTCAATTCCTTGCCGCCGTCGATCAGCTTGCGATCCAGCCAGGTTGCACCCGGCGCGTCGATTTGGCGCGCCAGCGGCAGGTGTGAGCGCACGGCGACGTGGATGCCGTGGCGCATTTTCAGGTCATGCTCCCGGCCTCGCTGGATGAGATCAGCGGGCACCTTCCAGGTGTCCTCATCCACTCGTTCGACAATCTCGGCGCGACGCAGGCTTTCGAGCCGCATCACGTGCGAGCGCACCATGGCCTTGAGGCTGGGCAGGCGCGCCTGGTCTTTGCCCGGGCTTTTCTTGGCTTGCCATTCCTCCAGCTCGGCCAGGTGGTCGGCCGGACGGTAGATACCGCCGCGTGCCGACCGTTCAATGTTCTTGTCGGCGACACTTTCCGGAATGGGCCGCACCTCGACCACGCCGCCCGTTGGGAAGTCCGCAAGCACCATGCCGGGTGGCAGCGCAAGGTAATGGGCGCGGCCATCGGCGCCGTCGATCACGATGTAGCCCTTGTCGTAGAGTTCATTGGCCAAACCCTTGTCGGCAATGCGACCGATGATCGGTGTGCGCATCGCCGGCCCGCTTTCGATGACGTGTTCACGTGCCTGGCCGCGCATGGCCCGGTGCATGACACGCAGGATGTCGCCGCGCTCGCCCAGACAGCGCAAGGTTTCTTGCATCTGGTCATCCAGCCGCCATTGTCCGGCCTGGGTGGGTTGCACCAGACCCATGGCGGCCAGGTGCTGCACGCGGGCAGCCACGGCGCGCTGATACGCCATGTCGCCACGCAGACCTGAACCATCCAGCAGGCCATTCTCGCCCGCCATGCGCATCAGCGTGCGATCCAGCGTCGTGAAGCGTTCCTGCTGGATTTCGCGTTGTAGGGTATCGGCAATCTCGCGCTCTGTGCGCGGCCCCAGCCATTCGGTGGCCAGCTCGGCGGCGCGCTCGCGCATGCCATGGCTCATGTATTCCGGCGAGATCACCAGATCCTGGCCGTTGTCGGCGCGCCCGCGCAGCACAACGTGCGTGTGAGGATTGTCGGTATCGTGATGATCCACCGCCACCCAGTCGAGCCGGGTTTGCAGATCGATCTCCATGCGCTGCATCAGCGTGCGGGTAAAGGCGCGTAAGTCACCCAACTCGCCCGCATCCTCGCTGGAGACGATGAAACGGAATTGGTGACGGTCGCCCTGGCTGCGTTCGATAAAGCTTCGCGTATCGGCCTCATCCGTATCCGCACCGTATGCTTGGCCGCGCTCGCCCTCGCCCTCGCGCGTCACGCCATCGCGTTCGATGTAACGCAGGTGCGCCGCCATAGCATCGGAGCCAGGCTTGACCATTACAAAGCGCGATTTGATGACCACGCGACGACTGCGCAGCGACGGGGAACCACTGCGCAACCGGGCCGCCACCCGGCCCCGACCGAACTGGCTGCCACGGCCCGAGCGGCCTGTCTGGCCGGCTTTGGCCACCTGGCGGCGCACCAGCGATACAAAGCGCTCGCCACCCCCGCCACGCTGACGGGGAGCACCGGGCCGTGGCCGAAAACGGTCCTCGTCAGCGTCAACCATTCACCACCTCTTTACCAACACCAGCGCAGCCCAGCGCAAACAGCACACGGCGCACGCTGTGGCGATGCGCCAATACCCCCCCAGACGGCACATGCACCCTTGGGTGCCGTGCCGTCCCCCACCCCGTGCAGACAAGGCTTTGCGGCCAACCCCGTGCTGGCCCTTTTATCTTGCCCTCGCCTCTACCCCGCGCCCCTCGCCATTGCCCAGGCGGCGGCGACCGTCCGACGACCCGGCCGATGCCGGGCGAGTGTGGCGCGACCGGCGATCCGGGTCGAGGGCAAGCCGTCTGCACGGGAAGCCGCATGTCGCATGCGGCGGTTGTCGCAACGGCGTGGCATTGCGCCCTGCACTCGCGCCGCATGGCGCGGTGCGGACCATGCGCAAGGCGATGGCCCAAGCGCATGCCGTTCACGGCCCGCTCCAAACCCACAGCGGCACGGCCACGCCGTAGACCGCTGCGTGCGCAACAGGGCCGAAATAACGGCTGTCAAAGGACACCGAATGGTCGGTGCCGAGCAGGAACCATTCGTTCGGACCAAGCAGCCGGCAGCCCGGCCAGGACGCAAGCGGGCGGCCCTGGCTGTCGTGCGTGAGCGTCAAGGTGCGAAGGCGGCCATTGATACGGACAATGCCATGGCGCACGCAGACATGGTCGCCGTAGCCCGCCACAATCGGTTTGATGAGCGGCACGCCAGCGGGCAGATAGCCGCGTCCGACGGCCAACCGCGCGACGGGGGCCGGCAGGCGCACCAAGGCGGCATCACCAACGCTGGGCGACCGCACCCGGATGGCATAAAAGCCACGCGGCATACTGTCGCTGGCGTTGTAGACCAGACGCGGCGCGTAGGAGGCCAAGCCGTCCGCTGGCGAGACGGAGCGCAGCAGGCCGGGCGCGAAGATGGCCGCCAGTCCTGCAGCCATGCCAGCAAGCACCGCAGCGCGAGTGCGCCAGGTGGGTCGGTGGGACAAACGCAGCCCGTCGTGCATGGCGTCAGGCATCACATTACGCATGGCGACCTGCCTGCAAGGCGCGGCGCGCGAGGTAGGCGGCATGCCGTTCGGCCGTGTAGGCCGGCGGCGCCTGCCGAACCGCAAGCCGGTTGGCCACGGTGCGCCAGTAGGCGGGCGAAACCGCCACGGGCGCGATGCCTTGCGCCTCAATCGCGTCAATCAGCGCGAGTACGGTTGTGACCTGCGGCTTGCCGTCAACGCGCAGCAGCAGGCGTGCGCCGGGTGTCACGCCCGCGATACGCTGGATGGTGTCCAAGGGCGTGGCCGCCTGCATGACGATAAGGGTCCAGGCCACCGTGCCGTAGGCATTGGCGGCCCAGCTCAGACGGCAGCAGACGTCGCCGGGCAGAAAGATAGCGAGACGCCGGTAGGCGTCCAGGCGCACGATGCGCTGCGGCGCGCCAAAGCGCAGCCGGATGCGAATGTGCCGCCCGACGCTCGCCAGCGCAACGCGCGTGAGCGGCACGGGCGGTGCCGTCATGGTGCTTGTCGATGACGCTGTCATCACGGTTGCTCCCGAAACTCGCGCTCCAGCAGCGCACGCAGCATGGCGGCGGCGGTCACGCCGCGCCTGAAAGCCGCCACCTTGATGCGCCCGCGCAGTGCGGGCGTCACATCAATGGTGAGCCGGGCGGAATAAACGGATGCCTCCCCTTCGCCACGCCGCACCCAGGCGGTCGCGGCACTGGGTGCCGGACGTGGGCCGATCGCGGGGCGTTGGCGGCGATCATGCGGGCCGCTCATTGCAGCGCCTCGCGCACATGAAGGGCCAGCCGTGCGATCTCGCGCGCGGCTGCGCCCCGGGTATCACGTTCGCGCACCAGCAGGCCGCCGGCCACGCTGTCGGCGAACGCAATGCGTTGACAAACTTCCGCCGTCAGGGCCGGCACGCTTTGCTCAGCCAGCGCCGCACGCGCTTCCCGGCCGATGACCGTGCCGACCACCCTGCGATTGATGACAAAGGCCGCGCATAGCGCGGGCCGGTACAGGCGCGCCTCCTCAATGAGCCGCACCATGTCGGCGCTGGCCCATACGTCGTAGGCCGAGGGTTGCACGGGAATTAGCGCTAGATCGCTGGCCAGCAGCGCCGAACGGGTAATCGCCGCCGAACGCGGCGGGCCGTCGATGATGACGAAATCGGCTGTTTGCGCGATTTGCGGCACTTCGACATGCAAGGTCTCGCGTGCCAGCCCGTAAACGCCGTACAGGCGTTGCTGGGCGCTTTGGGCGCGCCGTTCGGCCCAGTCGGAGGCCGATCCTTGCGGGTCGGCGTCGATCAGCACCACCCGCAAGCCCTCAAGAGCCAGTTCCCCGGCCAGGTGCGTAGCCAGCGTGGTCTTGCCCGCGCCGCCTTTCTGGTTCAGCAGCGCAATGACCCGTCCGCTGTGTGGCTGGCCCAGATCGGCGTCCAGCACGCCGAAGATGGTGGGCAACGGACCCCTTTGCTGACCGCTTTTTATGGCCTCACGCGGGCCGTTGGTCAAACTTTGCACAAACAACCTCCCGCTATTAATCTTAGTTAGTCTTTTAGTTAGACAGTTAGAAGAGCCCTGCAAAGCCAATGCTGGCGCGGCTTTCCAGGCTTCGCTGCGCCTAAAACCCCGAGTATTGCGCGCCCAAAACCCCGAATGCCGTGCGCCTAAAACCCCGAAGCCATCCACAGGATATTCACAGCCTTGTCCACAAGTTATCCACATCGAAAAACTCCTTGTCGGGGTGCGTCAGGGCGCGAGCGTCATCGACGCACACGTGGGTTCGCGATAAAAGAAAAGTTGTTCCACGCCGCCCACCCGGGCCACGCGCAAGCGGTAGCCCGGCAGGCTCTGACGCTGCGCGAGGCGGCGTACGTCCAGGGCGAAATCGGTATAGCGAGCGCGGCTGCCCGACTTGGCATAGAGATGGCGCATGTCAAAGCGCCAGCCCATGCGCTGGGTGCCGCCATGGCGGCGCACCAGGCGGTAGAGCCAACGCTCAATGCCGCCCGTGAGCCGGAAGTAGCGCGGGTCGATGCCCAACACCAGCGCGTCGGACAAGACGCCCGAGTAAAACCAGTCGGGCAGGATAAGTTCCAGACCGCCCGAGCGTCCTCCTGGCAGCACGAGCTCGCGCCACTCATTGACCCAGGAGAACCGGTGCATGCGCCGGTTGTCGGCCTGGTGCAGCGAAGTGGCCACCGTGGTCGATTGCAGGCGATCCAGCGCCGCGCGCAACCGCCGGTAGTCGTCGCTTGCGGTGCCGCGTCCGGTGTAAGTGAGGATTTCGTGCGGGGTGGCCGACATCAGCCGCGACGTCGGCAGCCCGCGATCGCGGGCGGCGACAATCTGACTGGCGGCCCAGATCAGCACGTCCGCATCCCAGATGGTCGCCATGCCGTGTTCGGGTACGGCTTCGACACGCACCCGTACCGAGCCGGCGGCGAAGTCAATGGGTGCAGTGCGCTTTTGCTTGGAAAGTGAGAAGAAGGGATACGCCATCAGGTCACGCGCATCGCGCGGGCGCATGTCGCCGGGCAGCGCGCGAAACAGCGTGAGCTGTTCGCGTTCGCTGGCCGGTGTTCGCCGCGTCGCCATATCCGTTTCCCGTGCGCCCGGCCGTCAACGGCCGGCGTGCCGGTCCAGATATTCGGGGTCGGACGTCATGGCATAGCTGCGGCCATCGGCCCAAGCGTCCAGATCGGCCACGGCGTAGAGCACGCGCCGACCGAACTTGCGAAAGCGCGGCCCGCCGCCCAGCACGCGCTGCTTTTCCAGCGTGCGCGGCGACAAGCGCAGATAGTCGGCCGCTTCGCTATTGGTCAGGTAGCGCGCCGGTGTCGCCGTAGCGGCAAACCCGGACGCGGATGGGGTAGACGGGGATACGGGGGACGTGGCCATGCTGCCTCCAACGGTGCGATGCGTGGGCGGGACAATTCCCGCCGTCTGGAGACAGTCTCGGCACAGGACGGCGCAGCCGGAAGGGAGAAAGATCGAGGGGGTAAGTTTTTCTCCCTGTTGAACATCTACTCGTCGAGTGCGGCGTGGCGCAATCCGGCCAAGCCCAGGTAGCCGCCGCGCATGAGCGCCAAGGCACGCGCCAGGCTGTGGCGCAAGCGCGCCCGTAGCGCGCTGTCGGCATACCACTCGTCACGCACCCGGTCGGAGCCATAAAGCACTTCGGCGATCAGCCGCTGGGATGCGCCGGCCTGCACGCCATCGAGCGCCTGCAAGGCGCGTAGATGACGCAGGCCAGCCTGGCTCACGCGAATCGCATTCGCCGCTGCATGGGTTGTGCGAGCCACCGACCGCGCAGCGGACGCCCGGCGCGGCGCGAACCGGGCCGCATAGGTGGCCAACAACGCCGCTTGCGCGTGAATGCGCGTATCGAGCGGCACGGCGCAGTGCGCGGGCGCACCGGCGAGCACCTCGGCGTCAAGCCGGGCACGCAGGCAACGCACGCCGTCGCGCGCCTGCAAGGCAAGGCCATCGGGGAGCACCGTCAGGTCTTTGCGCCCGGGGATGTGCCAAAGGTTCAGGCGGGCCGCCGAATCGGTATCGGCATCCGCCATTTCATCGGCCAACCATTCAGACGGATGCGCTGTGCGCAGGTGCAGCAGCGCTGGCATGCGCGCATCCCAGACGGGGTGCGCTTCGCGTGCATCGAGCGTGGGATTTTCCAGCTGGGCCAGTCCCCAAGGGGATGCCGAGTTGGTGGCCCAGCGATCAGCATCGCGCCAACACGCCTGATACCCGGGGTGGCGGCGCAGGTACTCCCACGCCAGATCCGTCGCGTCGAGCCGCAGCACGTAGAGATAGGCCGCCGTTGCCTGCCACGGCGCTGCCTGAGTCGAGTGAGCCATTTGCCCTTCCTCCCGCAACAACGCCCCCGACCCCGGAATTGGCGTGGGGGAAAGCAGACGGCTGACGGTATCCGCCAACCAAAAGCGTGCGGAAGGTGCAGCGACCCGGCCTGGTAGGCCGGACGCTACTCCTCAATGTAAGCACCCTGGGCGGTGGCCCGGGCGGCGTAATCAGACAGTGTACGCGTGGCTTTGAAGTTCGTGTCCACGGCCACGGGGTAGCCGTTCGGTCCGTGCAGGGTTTCGAGCTCAGTCAGGCGAATGTCGGTTAATTGTGGGAATCCAGTATTGGCGTCGCAAAGCCCATGCAGACGGGCCGGATCGTCCGGGTAGGCAAAGGCCAGCAGCCAGACCACGCCAGCATCGGGCGTGTATATCTTGGCCACCGGCATGGGATCGAAACCGGGGTCTTGGGCGCGCCGCTGGCCGTGGGCCAGTAGTTGCGCCTGTTGCACGTCAGTCAGTAGCGGCATGGGAACCTCCAGGCCAGGACAGCGAGTTGCGCATCGGTAAGGTGGGTAATGTACGCACCATTCATGACGGTACAGCACGACGCATCGGCGACAAACCGGCTTTACGACGAATTGTAGGCCCGCTTTTACGCTTCGGCGTGGAATTGTCATTGCGTATTAGCGATTTTACGTAAAAGCGGCAGATCGTACATCCGTAAAGCGACTGCCCGCCCAGCAGCAATGAACACTATAGATTGTAGCCCTATAGAACTCTATCAGGTGTCATTCTTTATTTTGGGGATGACACACACATGGCGGAAGAACACAGTCTGGGACAGGCGATCAAAACCGTGCGCGCCGCACGCAGCTTAAGCCAGGAAGCGTTTTCCGATGTGTCCAGCCGCACCTATATGAGCACCCTGGAGCGGGGCTTGAAAAGCCCCACGCTCAACAAACTGGCCGAGCTGTGCGAGGTCATGGACGTCCACCCGTTGACCTTGCTGACGCTGGCGTATGCGGGCGATAGCAACGACGCCGAGCGCCTACTGGCGCGAGTACGGCAGGAACTGGATGCGCTAAGCGCGCAGCAATAGCGGCCCCGCGCGCCTTTGCTTGAAGGCAAACGGTTTGAACAACAGCGTTGCCAGGCTGTTCCCGCACGCCCGGCAAACCGGGCGTGCGGGAACCTTAATTCGCCTTGGCCGGACGCGACCAGATGAGGTCGAAACCGCCTGCCTCGTTCTCAATCAGCCTGGCGTAGATGGTGGCCGGAAACGACGGGTCATCGAGCGTCACCGAGAGATAGGGACGGTCTTGCTTGGAGACCTTGCACCATGCGGCTCCGATCTCATAACCGCCCACCAGGATGCGAAAGTCCGGCGACTTGTCGCTGTCCTTCTCGTTCGGAATGAACTTGACCTTGACGTTGAGCGTCAGCGTGCGAACCGTGCCGCTGTAGCCGTTGTCCTGAGCGGTGAAAGTACCGATATTAGCCATCATGAAACTCCTTGAGGTTGCAAGTCCGCGCCCATCGCGTCCTTGTGTGACTCCGATCAGGCGAAGGTCGGGCGCGGCGCACCTTGGGCGGGAACGTGAGTGGACGACCGGCAGGCGCGGCGATTTTGCCTCGCGAGGAATGCGCGGCACGCGCAGGGGAAAATCGTTGCGATGGCCGGTTGCGCCGCATCAGCCCGAGTCGGCCCGGCGCGGTATGCCGGGCCGACGTGCCAGAGCCAGGATTCACAAAACAAGGCCGCATGGGACGGACGTAGCCGGAGATCATCGTGGCGGGCTCGCTCATGGCCAGGACGGTCTGTAAGGGTACGGTTCGCTGGCGCATCGTCATATCGGTATTCCGGCCAATGGCAGGGGCAAGACGACGGCATGGCGGGGGGCGGGAAATTGCGATGCCGCATGGTGCAAGGTCGGCGGGCCGTCGCCTCGGTCTGGACGTGCCCTGATCGGTACGCCATCGGTACCAGGGTCACGGATGAAGGAGATGGCGGCAACCTGCCCGGGCGCGGCGTGGCGTACTTGCTGCCTGCACGCCCGTTTGCTGAGCGCGTCTGTCCGTCCTTATGTCTTGCGTCAATGGTTCTGCCCTTGAGCCGATCAACGGTGTTGAGCACCCAACAGAGCCATGACGCTGTATTCAATGTGCCGCTGTTGCGGCGCACACGACTAAATGTCCCCAGCCGCGCGACCCAGCATCGGCGAGACGTTGTCCTTACTGAAAGCAAAGTGCACAGTGCCGATAGGCGCCAAGCCTCAGAAATTGCGACCGCGCACCGAAGCCGCCCAGCCCTGAAAGGAGACGCATAGCCATACGACCAACGCCCGCGCTTTCGCGCGGGTGGACTGCTGCCGCTTAGTCAATGGCACGCCAGATCAAACTCGACTCGGGGTGCTGGCCTACATACTGGCACAGCCCGTGATAACGCTCGATCAGCATATCGCTATGCGTGATGGAACTGAGGTGATTCAACCCATAGAGCGTGGCAACGATGCCAGCCGCATCAGCCGACATTTCACCGTCAAAGAAATTATTTGCCCATACCAGGCGCAATTTTGATGTGATGTCCGGTGCCATGTAAAAGGCCCCGTTCGACAACCAGTAGTAATGCCAGTAGCCGCCCTGATAGTCGCTACTGAGTTCGCGTAGCCAACTAAAAATCAGCCGCTCCCCTTGCAGGTAATCTGCACCCAGGGCTTTCGGCAGAAAGTCCATGCGCTTGTCATCTGCCACGCGCTGCAAGGTGATAAGGGGATGTTCGGTTTCGACATTGATATTGGACATGATGATCTCCGGTATTCAGGGCGGGATTGCCCGGAACCCTGGAGGCATGGCGCAGCGCAGGTTTCAAGGGTCAAAGACGGCCAGCGGCCGCAAGCGGCGCCCCCGGCGACGTGCCGCCCTTGAAATTAAGAACGACATGCCACAATGGCCGCAAGCAAGACAGCCATACCGTGTCACTTGATTTTGTGTTGGAAACTTCCGCTGAAAACGCGGCTGAATTTCAATGGTTGCCCGCAGGGCAATCGGCAAACAGGAGTGCGCAGCGCCCAGGCGCGAAGGCGTGAGGGATGGAAGCCGAATGGCCGTGACGGCAAAGCCGGCATGGGGCGCAGTCCGACAGCCGGGCGGCGCTTGCGCCGACACGCATCACGTTATCCACAGATTCTGTGCGCAAGCCTGTGCATAAGCGATGAAGACTTTATGACAGCCCTTGTCATTCCGTACCTTGCGCCTGGATGGGCTGCTATTTGTCCAGCGTAGCGATGACCGCTCGACCCCAGGCGCTTGTCTTACACACTCCGCTCGCCGCTTTCTTTGTGGGCGGCGGTCGGCTGATTTGGCAGTAGCTGTTGGCCCCGGCTGGAACCAGGGCGCTGGACTATCTTCAAGGTTATACGGCTACTGCATCAGCCGCTTCGTCGGTTTCGACGGCTTCGTCCTGCCGTTCTTCCACCCGAAAGATGGCGGGCATCCAGCCCGACCCGTTCACCAGCCGCTCGGCTTCGCTGGCAATGTCGACTTTCTTCAGCTTCGCCAACCGGGAAACATGGTCAGGCGCGAACTCTCCCACGGCATCCAGAATCACGGCCTTGGAAACGTGCTTGAAATAACCCTCGGCAGTGGGCTGCCACCATACCGCCATGTCCAACCCCACCGCCTGCGCCAGTGCCGCACCCGGTTGCTGTGCCGTAGCGCGGGGCGTGACAACATCCACGCTGGCCGCCGCGCAGACCGCCAGCAGCCGCACCAGTGCATCTTGCGGTTTTTCCAGCAAGACAGCGAACAGATCGGCGCTATCCTGCGGCAAGTCCTCGCCTATGGATTTTTGCAGTTCGGCCAGCGCCACGGCGGAGGGGGATTCCGGCCAGTCCGGGACTATGCTTTCCAGCCGGTCTTGCACGGTCAGGCGTATTTCCAGCGGCAAGCCGTAGCGATGGTAGCGATCACGCTGCAAAACCGTCTGCACCATGCCATGCACCACAGCGGCCAGGGCCGCTTGCGGATTCCGGGCCAGTTCAATTTGCAGCGCGGCGGTGCGGTGAGCGCTCAAGCGTTGCGCCAGCCGGTCGGACATGGAAGCCGTCTTGGGTTGCTCGTCATCCTCGCCTTCGCCGTTCGCGTCGTCTTCGCCGCTGAAGCCTTGGCGCAAGCGTTCCAGAGTGCGCAGTGCGCGGGCTTCCGCTTCACGCATCAGGCCGCGATGCACAACAATGTCACCTTGCCGGTCAAGCGTGACGATGGCACCGGCAGCGGCTTTGACGTTCGGGCTGTAGTCCAGCAAGCGATCTTCCAGCGCCTGCAACTGTGCGCCCACGCGGTCGCCTTCCTCCTGCAAGGCGTCGGCCTTTTCCTCGTCGTCCTCGTCCAGTGCCGCGTCAATGGCTTCACCGATGGCCTGCATCTTGGTTTCCAGCTTTTCCATGCGGTCGCTTTCCCGTTTGGTGGGGTTGCGCCGCTCACGCGGGGCATGCTGGAAGGTTTGCAGGTCGGCGTAAGTGGCGACGGGGGTGGCATCCACCCATGCCCACCCTTCGGCCTTCACCTCGGCGGCGTGGCCGTCCAGCTTCTCGCGCACCAGCGTTTCGAGTAATGCGGCATCGGTCACATACACGCCGCTCTCGTCCTGTGCGAACAAATCACGACGGATACCGCCGCCGGCGGCTTCGTAGGCGTCCAGCCCCACAAAACGCACCAGTGCATGGGAGGCGTCAATTTCCCGCTCGGTCAACCGATCACGCAAGGCATGGGGGCTGCGCTGCCATTCCGGCGCTTCATAAAATGCCGCGTCCTGCGCCTGATGATCGTCCGTAATGGGAAGCGCCATCAACTGCTCAAGGTTCACGGCATCGGCGCGGTAATCGGCCAGCAGGCGCGGCGAGACGTTCGCCAGCTTCAAGCGGCGCTGCACCACCAGCGGCGTGACGGAAAAATCCGCCGCAATATCCTCGATGGGTCGGCCTTCGGCCACCAATGCGGCGAAGGCTTCAAACTGGTCTGCGGGGTGCATGGCTTCGCGCTGCACGTTTTCGGTCAGGCTCACGGTGCGGGCGCTGGCGTCCGCCACCAGCAGGCAAGGCACCGCCCAATCCTTCGGAATGCGGCGTTTCTTGGCCAACAGCTTGAGCGCGGCAAGGCGACGGCCACCGGCTACGACTTCGTAATGCTCGCCGTCGCGGGCCAGGATGACGGTGAGGTTTTGCAGCAAGCCGACGCGGGCGATGCTCTCGGCCAGGGCATCAATAGACTGTTTGATCTTGCGTACATTGCGCTTGGAAGCGCGAAGCTGCGACAGTGGCACCAGCAACATGCTTTGCGACTGCTGCGCCGGGGCGGCGACGTCCTGCGTAGCGGTGTCGATGGCTTGGGTTTCGGTTTGATGGATCGTGTTCATGGTGAAAACTCCTTGAGGTTTTGCAGTGCAGCCATGAAAAGCGCGGCAAGGGTGGCTGCCTGCCCCTGCCGCATAGAGGAATCAGGCTTTCAACTGGCGCATGCCCTCAGCCAGCAGCCACAGGGAACGGTTCAGACGAATATCGGAATCAATGCCTTGCACCGCTCGGGTGCTCTGGCGGCGACCATTGGCGCTGCGGCCACGCAAGCCGCCTTTGATGAGGTTTTCTTGCAGGCGGTTGAAGGTCATCCACAGATCGGGGCGGCGGTCGTCGTAGCGGCGCGGCATCAGAATCTGGCTTTCCGTGATCGGTGCAAGCTTGTCGGGGTCGTCGTATTTCAGGGCCAGCGCGGCGCAGGCGAGAATTTGCGCTTCTCCCTCGTCCAGGGTGATGGATTGCATGGCTTCGCGGGATTCCTGCGCCCGTTCAAAGCCGCTCAATACTTCATACGCGCCTTCGATCACCTGCCCGGTAATGTCGCCTTTATGCGGGATACGCACATCGGCCACGGTGTCGCCGCACACCAGCCCATTTGCGCAGACGAATCTGAATGCGCCCGCCAGCATCTGATAACTGCTGGTGCCATCGTGGGAATTGAGCAAAATAATCTCGTTGGCGATACTGTCGTTCACCTGATTGGCATGGCGCAGGCGAATCATGTGTTTGGTGTGTTCGCGCCGGTCTTCGTTGCGTACGCAGGTCTGCGTCACCATGAAGGGTTCAAACCCCTCTTTCCGTAGCTCCGTCAGCACCGCTGCCGTCGGAATGTAGCGGTAGCGTTCTGAACGGCTTTCGTGTGGTGCATCGGCATAGATGGACGGAACCACGGCCCTGATCTGATCGTCCGACAGCGGGCGGTCGCTGCGAAGCACCGGGGAATGGGAAGCGAAGCGGGATGCAAGCATGATGTTTCTCCTGACAAAGAAAGGGTTTGCTGTTCACCGCACACCGGACTCCAAGATTCGGAAGCCCAACGCTTTTGAGCTGTTGATGTGCGGTCGGCACGAAGAACCCGGTTGGCCTCGTTGCCACCGTCTTTCCTGAGTTCGTCGCCCGCGACGGTCAGGAGCCCACGGACGCAGGGCCGTCAAGGAGAAAAGCGTCAGGTGGGTGCGGCCCGCAGGCGCAGCCGAGGACACGGCCTGGCGCGCCTTGACGGCACGCGGCCACGGGCTACAGTCGCGGACAAGGTGATGAAGTCAGAAAAGATGGCTGGACAGGCAATGGCCGGGTTTGGTGTGCCGACTGCACGCAAGCGCCAGCGCGCAGGCCCGAAGCGGAGAAGCCGGGCCGTAGGCGTCAGGGATGTGTAAGGCTGGTCAAAGCCAGTCCTTTCAGGGATGAGCGGCTAGCGAATCTGGAACAGCGCGGTGCGCGAAGCGTGGACGCCATATAAGCCGTTTATGTAATGGCCTTCAAAGGCAACATGCGTCGTTTATTGATACATTCTTAAATGTTGTTAATGTCAGCATTGAGGATGTACCTGAATGAGAAATCGCATTCGGAGTGTCCGGCGAACGCCCTCGACAGTTTCTAAAGGCTCTGTGTATTTATGGAAAAAGACGGTTTCAAGTTCGATCTGCACACACAACGTTTCTTGATCAATCGCTGGGACACGGAAACAGGCTCTCAGGTACGCGATAAGGTACTCGCAGGGCTCAAAAACTCGGTTGAAGTCAGGGCGATCCTTGACCCCTATGTCTTAGACCACGAGGATAACAAGGACCCCTATGGCCACCCAATCTATCCACCCGACGCGATGGCCGAAAGCGAGTTTTGGGTACTGACACACGATGACCTACGCGGGATTAAGTTCTACAACGAAGATATATCGAATACGCCATCTTTTGAAGTAAAGGCGCTGAACTATGCGTCGTTCTATAACTGCAATCTTGCCGGGTCAAATCTGGAGAGAACCGATCTCTCGTACGCACGATTCGAAAGGTGCAATCTCACTGACACGGTTTTCGCCGCTTCCGGCGGCTTTTGCACACGGATCACGGACTGCATGGCCGTCAACGCATGTTTCTGGGAGTCCGGCTTTCGTGAATGCGATTTTTCAGGAACTGACTTTCGAGGAGCGTACTTCGAAGGTACATTGTTCGAGGATTTGAAGGTCAACTACCGAACTCAATTCGACCTTGATCCTTCGCGGCAATGGAAGTCTCGCACCATGCCAGTTGAACAGTTACCAGATTTTCTGCGTAGCATCAGGCTCGCGTATGAACGAGCGGAACTTTGGTCTCATGTGGATAAATACGTCTACCGTGAGAAGACCGCTCAAAGAAAGCACATTCTCTGGCCCTATCTCAAGTTGCGGCGCTCCGCCCCTGAATTCTTCATGTGGATTGGAAGCCTTACCTCCGGACTTCTATCTGGCTATGCAACGAAACCGGTTCGTGTGTTGCTATGGGGTGGGCTTCTCGCTCTTGGGTTTTCAGGTTTATATCTTTGGCTCGGCACACCCAGCACACATGAATCGACGTGGGCTAGCTATCTAGAGTCAATCTACCTGTCGTTTACGACATTCGCAACGCTTGGGTTTGGCGATATCACATACGACGCAGACAGGCCCTGGCTCCGAATATTGAGCACAGTGGAGGCGTTAGTGGGCGCCATATGGATTTCGCTTTTCGTAGTCGTATTAGCAAAAAAGGTGTTTCGGTAATCGATCCGCCACCGAACACCTGCACCGAGTCGCAATGGCGTATCGTCTACTCGGCGCAGCGCTTGTCTGGCCCCTCACCTTACCGGACTACATAAAAGGAAGCCCGCAGGCTTCCCGACGATGACCTCTAGACAAGTCCCTGTTCGGCCATCGACAGCACCGTCGCGCCAGCCACGATGAAGTGATCCAACAATCGGACATCGACCAGTGCCAGCGCCCGCTTCAGATGCTTGGTCAGCGCGATATCCGCTTGGCTGGCTTCAGCTAGGCCCGAGGGATGATTGTGGACCAGGAAGATCGACAGGGCATTTCGGGATAACGCAATTTTTACGATCTCACGCGGATAGACCGACGCCTGATTGATCGTGCCGCGAAACGGCTCCAGATAGTCGATCAGCCGATGTTGACTGTCGAGCAGAATCAGCCCGCATACTTCGTGCTCCAGTGAACTATTCAACCTCATCCGCAGAAAATTGCGCACCGTCGCCGGGTTGTCCAGCGCCTGCCCATGCAACTCATCAACATTGACCAGCTCACGCGCCACTGTCAGGATTTCCTTGCGGCTTGCTGCACGCACGGCACCATCAACCTCACGCACCAGCAACGCACCGGTATTCAAGGTATCGGAATCAAGGGAAAGAGAATATTGCGACATAACTGCCTCCGGTTCGGAATCGGGCGGAATTGCCCCGGAACCGAAAAAGGCACGGCGCAGCGCACGTTGTCACAGGGTCGAAGACGGCCCACGGCCGCAAGCGCGTTTCGACGCGCGCCGTCCTTGACGACGGAGCACGCCGTGACACACTGACGGCAAAGCAAGGCCGCCCCACCCTCCCCCAGGCTTGAAGGCAAGTGTCGACAGGTACGCGGCAGGCGTCAGGGATGGGCAAGGCTGGCGAAAGCCAGTCCCGCCAGGGATGAGCGCATACGCGAACCTGAAGCAGCCCGGTCCGTGAAGCGGAGACGCATAAGAATGTTTGAAGCCGGACACCGCGATGCAGACGGCAACGTATCGCCCTTTTGTCCGACCGCACAGTACTTAGCTTTTCGATAAGAAGCCCGGGGCCATAGGCACCCTTCACCCGTCACGCCGAGGACAGACATTTTTATCCCTGTGAGAACTACGAATAGACAGCCCCTGCCCCATCGCAGAAGATGTGGGCTTACCAACATCAGGGCAGACTCATGTTCCACCACGACGACAACGATGAAGCACTGGCGCTATTTGACGGTCCTCCCCTTGGTTGGATGGCACCGCCGCGCGTGGTGAGCCAGCACGTCCAAGCGGCATTGGCCGCAGCAGTGCGACTTGCCAACCAGGAATTGAATCAACCTAGCGAAGCCGCAGTCATGCAAATTTTTCAAACGATGATGGACAGGACGGCTTTTGGGAAAAACGACCACGACATCACGCCCTGGTCCCTACACTGACGGTCTTTCAAGAAAAAACACATGGAAAAATTGAATCTGCTCAGGGCATTGGCGGAATCGGGCTGCGAACTGGCCGTCGGAGTGCCTGCGCTGGGCGGCAACCGGACTGTGGTGGCGACTCCTGAACAGGCGTTGCGCCTGCTGCAAGACAAGTACGCAGTCTATGGCGAGCTGGTGGGTTTGAGCCGCACGAACTATATCGAGTGGGTCGCCAGCCAAGGAAGCGTGTACTGCTCGGCAACGACACAGAAGGGGCATCGCTGCCGCAACCCTATCGTCGGCGCCACGCTCCTGGCCCCCTCAGCCTGGAAAGACACATACGAGTCAGGCGGGTACTGCGCGGTACATGGGGGTTGAGCCGCTGCCTTACCACTAGCCATCGGCCGTATCCGGCGCGTCCTCGCGCGCGAGGACGACGCTACGCCCGACTACGCCCTATCGGGTTGGGTCCGCAAGCCATCTGCCGGATGATGGAGCCATATCGACACCTTGGGAGATCGTTATGGCTACACCGAGACAGAACAGCGGTGCACCAGGCTTTCGGCCTGCCTTCTATCGCATGAAGGACGTGATTCGCATCACCGCCCTGAGCCGCCCCACCCTCTACCGGCGTATCGCCGCAGGACGCTTCCCCGCGCCGGTCAAGCTGGGGGGCAGGGCCAGCGGCTGGTCTGCCCAAGCCCTGCAAGCGTGGATCGACGATCCCACCGGCTACGTGGCCGAGCCCACAGAAGATGACCCCCTCCCCTGATTGCCCAATGGCAGCGGCGATTCAAAGATGACAATCAGTCATAGATACTGTATATTTAAACAGCAAAATATATCCATGCTGAACTTACGAGAACACCCGGGATACACTGACGAAAACATTGGAGCGGACGTCATGAGCCCATGGCCAGAATTACTTGCGAACAAGCCTGTCGATACCCGTATCGAAATGGGTGCGTACGAGTACCTCTGGCAGCAGCCGAAGACCAGCACCAAGCGCTTGGCCGAACTATTCCAAGCCAATCCTGGCAGCCTGCCATCCGACCTGGTCGATGAAGACGCGGCGCAACACGCCGCCGACGAAGTCATTCAGCACTTTTCCAAGCGCGGCATCGAACGCTTTGGCCTGCGCATCAACGGCACCCACGACTACCCTAGCCGATTGCGTGACGCGGTCGAACCCATCGAACTGTTGTACTTCCTGGGCTCATGGGAACTGGCCGAAGCCCCCCGCCGCGTAGCCGTCGTGGGCACACGCAAGGTCAGCAGCGAAGGCGCGGCCCGCACGCGCAAGCTGGTACGAGGCTTGGTCGAGCATGATTTCACCATCGTCTCGGGCCTAGCCCAAGGCGTGGATACGATCGCGCACCAAACCGCCATCGAAGCGGGCGGGCGCACCATCGCCGTCATCGGCACCCCCATCTCCGAGGTCTATCCAAAAGAGAATGCGGAGTTGCAGCGACGCATCGCCAGCGACTTCTTGCTGGTCAGCCAGGTTCCCCTTTTGCGCTACAAATCGCAAGGCGCGCACGTCAACCGCTTCTTCTTCCCCGAGCG
>Ga0265293_10000142_pt1 | contig 172117 bp, 152 predicted proteins | sample Munlanlewell138R_FD_192505 | JGI IMG/M metagenome (GOLD analysis project Ga0265293, IMG submission 192505) | Leachate microbial communities from a municipal landfill in Southern Ontario, Canada - Leachate well 138R | ecosystem: Engineered > Solid waste > Landfill > Unclassified | place... | reverse complement strand
TAATATCATATTACAGAATGAAAGAATATGACTTTGAAAGATGTGTGGATATATTTAAAAAAGGAAGAAGCTTGGATGATGAATTAAGAATTGCATAAAATTGGTCTTGATTTTTCAGCCATCATAATTTTCTTTTAAAATCAAAAGCATGTCATTAACAGATTTTACTTTTAATTCGATGTTGAAAAATGTTCACTGAACATTAAAACTTAAAAAAAATTAAATCCTATAATTTTTTTTATTACACTTCAAACTCTAAAATACATCCATGTATTTTTAGAAGTTTTTCAAATGTTTCAAAGTTTTATATTTCATTTAACTTTTTATTTTCATAATATCTTTGTTGTTTATATATTGAAAAACTTCTAACGAGTTCTCGTAATTACTGTCAGACATATTTTTTTAACTTTATCTTTCTGCAAATATTCTAAATATAATGTTATGTGTTTACTTAATAAAAAAAAATTCACTAAAATCAAAAAAATTTAGTATAATTAGTTAGAAGAATAATTAAATGTTATAAACTTTTAGATTTAAAATTGCAGTTTAAAAGTTTTTTAAGAAATTATAATGACTTTATTATGGGGGGAGTATGCGATTCTTGGATCATCCAATTCTTGATTTTAATAGTAAAGATAAAAAACTGGTTAGTTTTACTTTTGAAGGCAAAACTTTTAATGGTTATGAAGGTGAACCGATTGCAGCAGCACTTCATGATAATGGTATTAAAAAACTCAGAATATCTCCTAAATTAAAAAGAAATAGAGGTCTTTTTTGTGCAATTGGAAAATGTTCTTCATGTCTTATGAAAGTTGATGGTATTCCTAATATTAGAACATGTACTGAACCTTTAAAACAAGGCATGAAAGTGGAATATCAAAATATAAAGGGTGATCTTCCAGAGGTTATGTCATGAAAGATAATTATAATATAGTTATTGTTGGTGGTGGTCCTGCTGGTTTGTCGGCAGCTTTAGAAGCTTCAAAATATACTGATAAAATCCTTTTAATTGATGAGAATTTGAAAGCTGGTGGACAGCTTATAAAACAGACTCATAAGTTTTTTGGTAGTAAAAATCATCATGCTTCTGAAAGAGGTATTAATATTGCTCAAGAACTTATTAAAAGTATAGATTCTGATAAAGTTGAGTTTTTATCTGGTGTAAGTGCTTCTGGATTTTATAAACCTCATACTCTTTTGCTTGAGGATAAAGAACGGTTGTATAGGGTTAATTCTGATAAATTTATATTTGCAACTGGTGCTAGTGAAAATATAATTCCTTTTGTAAATAATGATCTTCCTGGTGTTTATGGAGCTGGGGCTGTGCAAACTCTTATGAATCTTTATGGAGTTGTTCCTGGTAAAAGAGTTCTTATGATTGGTGCAGGGAATATTGGTTTAATTGTTAGTTATCAGCTTTTTCAATGTGGTGTTGAAATAGCTGGTGTTGTTGAAGCTTCTCCTTATATTGGTGGTTATAGCGTTCATGCTGCTAAACTTCGTAGAATGCAGATTCCTATATATACAAATCATAGTATTAAAGCAGCTTATGGTGATGAATGTGTTGAAAAAGCTGTTATTGCTGAAGTTGATAGTAGATGGAATATTATAAAAAATACTGAAAAAGAATTTGATGTTGATACTATTTGTCTTGCTGTTGGTCTTACCCCGTCTACTGAATTGTTATCTCAGGCTGGTTGTGACATGGTTTATGTTAGGGAATTGTGTGGTTATGTTCCTAAACATGACAAATTTATGGAAACTAGTATTTCTGGTGTTTTTGTTGCAGGTGATGCGAGTGGTATTGAAGAAGCTTCGGCAGCTATGCTTGAAGGTCGTATGGCTGGTCTTAAAGCTTGTTATGATATTGAAAAATTTAACAGAAGTGAATGGATTAATTCTATTTCTCATATTGAATTTGAATTAAAAAGTTTAAGAAGTGGTCCGCATGGTGAAAAAGCTGTTAATGGTAAGAAAAAAATCGATATTCAGAGGTGATTATAGTATGGATTATAAAAAAACTGGAATAATTGATATTAATAAAGTTGTTTTACCTCAAAATTGGGAGGAATTAACGAGGTTTTTTCCTGTAATTGAGTGTATTGAAAAAATTCCTTGTAATCCTTGTTCTTGGTGTTGTCCAAAAGAAGCTATTACTATTCAGGGTGATATAACTAATTTGCCTGAAATTGATTTTGATAAATGTACTGGATGTGCAATTTGTGCGGGTAAATGTCCTGGACTTGCGATTTTTCTTGTTAATCCTAATTTTGATGAGCAATATTCAGCTATTATTATGCCTTATGAATTTAGACCTCTTCCTGTTGAAAATCAAAAAGTTACTTTGATTGATAGACATGGGAATGAAAGAGGAAATGGTGAAGTAGTTAAAATAAGATTAAGTTCTGCTTTTGAAAAAACACCGCTTGTGACTGTTAAAGTACCAAAAGAATTAATAATGGAAATAAGACATATAAGGGCAATTAAGAAATCGGGAAAGTCCGGGTTTCGGGATTCGGGTAAGACATGGGAAGAGCAATTAGCGCAACAAGTTGCTAATTAGTGATTAGTAAAAGCGTGAAAGGGTGAAGTAGGGACCAAAATGGGGGGGATTAATATTATGGAACTTGATGATAGAGATATTATTATTTGCAGATGTGAGGATGGTACTCTGGCTGATGTAAAAGATGCAATTCATAGATTAGGTTTAAGATCTGTTGAGGAGATAAAACGAGTTAAAAGATTTGGAATGGGTCATTGTCAGGGTAAAACTTGCGGTAAAATTATAGCTCAGATTATTTCACAAGAACTTGGAATTCCTTATGAAGATATTAAACCTGCAACTCCAAGACAACCTGCAAAAAATATAAGACTTGATAAATTTGCAAATTATAATGGGGGTAAAAATGAAGATTAATGCTTCCTGTGTGATAATTGGTGCAGGTATTAATGGTTGTACTTTAGCTTATGAACTTGCTCTTAATGGTATGAAAGATATTGTTGTTGTTGAAAAAAATTTCATTGCAAGTGGTGCTACTGGAAGATGTGGTGGTGGAATTAGACAACAATGGTCAACTCCTATGAATATAAAATTTGCTGTTGAATCGGTTCATATATTTGAAAAACTTGATGAAATGCTTAATTATAAAACTGAATATTTTCAGGGTGGTTATCTTATATTAGCTTATACAGATGAAGAAGTTAATCAATTTGAGAAAAATGTAAGACTTCAAAAAAGCCTTGGTCTTGAAGTTGATATTATAAGTGCTGAACAGGCTAAAAAAATTGTTCCAAGATTAAATGTTGATGGTGTAAAAGCAGCTACTTATTGTGCAACTGATGGTCATGCTAATCCGTTTTATGTTACGCAAGCTTATGCTCAAAAAGCTAAAGAACTTGGGGTTAAATTTTTGCTTGATACAGAAGTTCATAGTATTGTTACAGAAGGGAATAATATTAAATCTGTTACCACTAACAAAGGTAATATAAATACAGATACAGTGATTAATGCTTCGGGTGGTTATGCTCATCTTATTGCAAAAATGCTTAATATTGATATTCCGGTAAAACCCTATAGACATGAGATTTTAGTTACTGAACCTGTTAATAGAATAATAGATCCGATGATTATTTCTTTTTATCATAGTATTTATTTTAGGCAAGAGCTTAATGGTGGAATTTTGATGGGTCAAGGTGATCCTAATGAACCTTCGAGCTTTAATGTTGAAGGATCTTTTCCATTTGTGCAAGAAGTTACATCCAAAGTTCTTAAACTTATGCCATGTCTTAAAAATGTAGCTATGGTAAGACAATGGGCAGGATTATATTCTGTTACTCCCGATGCTCAACCTATTTTAGGTCCAGTTGGAGATTTTGAAAAATTTATTCAAGTGGTTGGATTTTCTGGGCATGGATTTATGCTTGCTCCAAGAGTTGCTCAGCATTTAAGCAATTATATAATTAATGGTAATACTTCTTATGAAATGAAGGAATTATCAATAAAAAGATTTGAAAACGCACAGTTGAATGTTGATGTAAATGTGGTTTAGTAATAATGTTGAATGTAAAATGTGGAATGTAAAACTGTTCAGTGAACATTTTGTTAATGTCGAATGTTGAATTAAAAGAAAGAACAGTGAAGCTGTGATGGTTAGAGCGTGAGGTAGTGAAAGAGTGAAATAGTGAAAGTGAAGCATTAGCGTGACCAAGGTCACATTAGTACAGCTTGTCATTTTATGACTTCGCTGATATTAGCGATGCTGACGCATCTAATTGAGTCTTCTAATTAAATAAACAAAAATTAACATAATGTCATCCCGGTACTATTCTGAGCCGGGATCTGTTTTTGTTTTTTTATCATTACACTAACGCAAAAAAATAATCATTCGGTACCATTCGATATTTTACATCCATATAAAATATCTCTTTACCTTCCTTCACTTATAATACATCCGTATATTATATGCTTCGCAACGTTCACTCAAGTTACCGAGTAGATTTTTTTTTTGCTTTTGTTTATAAAAACTCCATAATGATTTAATATAATTGGAAAACTTCTATCGAGTTCTCGTAATTGAATCCTCTGATTAAATAAAAAAAATCAATATAATGTCATCCCAAAGGAAATTTCATATAAAAAAATGTAATCCTGGTACTATTCTGAGCCGGGATCTGTTTTTGTTTTTTTAATTAAATAGCAGCTTTAGCTGTGCGAACTAGGTTGGCTTTTTCAACAGCTTACTAAGCTACAAATTAGCCGCTTACTAATAAATTCATTTAAAATGAATTTATGCTAACTGTATTTTCACTTTTCTCAGATTTTTTACTTTATTTATTTTGACTTTTTTACAGCTTATTGTTTATTATTGTTTTTTGTGTTAAGTTAAGTTTATATAAATTCCTATTAATATTTTTATTTCTAAATATGCGAGGTAAATATGGCTATAAATCTTCTGGTCGCTGACGATCACAATATAGTAGTTGATGGATTAAAACTACTTTTGGACAAAAAAACTGATAATATGAAAATCGTAGCTGTTGCAAATACTGGATCTGAAGTTTTTGAGCTTATTGAAAAAAATAAAAATATAGATATTTTCATTATTGATATTGAAATGCCTGAAATGAGCGGTCTTGATATTGCAAAAAAAATTATTAAAAATAACCCAGATAGCAAGATTATTATTTTTTCAACTCATTCTACAAAAAAAGCAATTGAACAGGCTTTAGATATTGGGGTAAAAGGTTATCTTACAAAAGAAGATTCTTCTAAAAATCTTATTTCAGCGATAAACGAAGTTTATGAAGGTAATACATTTTTTAGTCAAAAAATTGCAAATTATGTGTTTAATTCTTATTTTAATGCCAAAAAAACTAAGAATGAACTTTCTGCTAGAGAGTCCGAAGTATTAAAACTTATTGCTGAAGGTTTTAGTAAACAGGAAATTGCTGATAAGCTAGCTATTTCTATAAATACAGTTAATATTCATAGAAAAAATATTATGGGAAAACTTGATATTCATAATGCTGTTGAGTTGACTAAATATGCAATAAAAGAAGGTTTTATTACCTTGAGATGAAGTTTTTTATATGAATTATAGTTTTTTTGATAAAATTAAATTACTCTTTCGGATATTTCTTGTTTTTTTCAAAATAGGATCTACCACTCTTGGTGGTGGATATGTTATGTTTCCTATTATGCAACTTGAAGTTGTTGAAAAGAAAAAATGGTTATCTAATAAAGAACTTATTGATTTTTATGCAATGGGACAATCTCTTCCTGGTCTTATAGGACCTAATACTGCTTTTTTTTCAGGTTATAGAATAAACGGTGTTTTTGGCGGTATAATTGCTGCTTTTGGTATTGTTTTGCCATCTATAATAATAATATCACTTATTGCTTTTTTTATGATTGAATTTAATAATTATCCAGCTGTTCAGAAGGTTTTTTATGGTATTAAGGCTGGAGTTCTTGCTATGGTTTTTAATGCTGTTTTTAATATGTGGAAAAATGCTGTTGTTGACTGGCTTACTCTTTTTATTTGTATTGTTTCTGCGATATTAATTCTTTTTACTGATATATCCCCGTTTTTTATAATTTTTGCTGGGACAATACCTGGTTTTTTTATGAGGAAAAACAATGATATTTAAAATTTGTTATGAATTCTTGCTAATTGGTATGATTTGTTTTGGTGGTGGATATTCAATTTTACCACTTCTACAATCTACATTTATAAAAAAAGGATGGATTTCAAGTTCTGAATTTATAGATATGATAGCAATATCACAGATGACACCCGGACCAATTGGAGCAAATTTAGCTACTTTTGTTGGTTTTAGATTAGAAGGAATAGCAGGTGCTTTTTTGGGAACTATTTGTCTTATTATTCCTGGAATAATACTAGCAATTGGTATGATTTATTTTTATGACAAATTAAATGAACTTGATCTTATACACAAAGTTTTTTATGGATTAAGACCTGTTGCTACTGGTCTAATACTAGCTGCAGCAATAAATATAATGATTATAACCCTGTTTAGAAGATCTGATGTTTTTTCATTTATAAAAAAAATACCTACAATTGATTATAGTTCTTTGCTTTTATTTTTATTTTGTTTAGTTTTACTTAGAAAAAAAGTTAATTATATTTATTTACTTATAATTTCAGGAACAGTTGGATATTTTTTATAACAGGGTGTCGGTTCTTGATATTGACAAAACAAAACATTTATAAGTATATATAAAGTGTAAATATATAGTTTAAAATAGAAGAGACTGTTGAAAAACACTATTTTGAAAGAAATCTTTTTCCTGCATATTCTATAAGAAATGAGCCAGCTGGAGCAGTTAATAATATACTTAAAACAGCGATTGATAAAATTATTTCTCCTGGAAAAGTATTCATTCCAGCAGATTTCATAGCTGCGAGTGGAATAACCCCAATTGCAGCTTGTACAGTTGCTTTTGGGATATACGCTATAATGCAGAATAATCTTTCTTTAAAATTAAGATTACTTTTATATAAACAAATAATAACTCCAATACTTCTTCCTAAAAGTCCTATAAGAATTACAAATATTCCTAATAATCCTGTATTTAAAGCGATTTTTGGGTTTACTTCAGCTCCTATTAATATAAAAAGAAGTATATGTGCTGGAATCCATAATTTGCCAAGTTTTGATGATATGTTATGTGCATAATCTTCTCGTTTTTCTAAAATTATAAATCCTACACCCATAATAGCTAATAATGCGGAAAACGGTATTAATTGCGAAATAATCTTTTCATAATGAAGAAGAAAAATTGATATTATTAATAGTAAAATAGTTTTTTTTGTATTTCTTGGAGAAATTTTATCAAATAATCTATAAAGAATTATGCCTAGTATTAATCCTGCTATTATCCCGGAAATTATTGAAATAGGAATATGTGAAAGTTCTTTAAATATATTAATTGAATTACCTGTATATATTTTTGTGAATGCAGCACATAATACAATCGCAATAGTATCATCAATTGATGCTCCAGCAAGAACAAGGGTTGGAATGTTTTTATCAGTTCCTTTTCCTTCTTTTATAAATTTTATCATAAAAGGTACAACTACAGCAGGGGATACTGCACCAAGAACAGTCCCTAAAATTGCACTTTCCATATATGAAAGTCCTAGAAAAAATTTGGCTGAAAAAATAACAAATAAAATTTCCATTGAACATGGTATAAAAGAAATAAGCAAAGCTCTTTTGCCTACAGTTGATAATGCTTTCCAGCTAAGTTTGAGACCTGCTCTTAAAAGGATTACAATTAATGCGAATAATCTTAAGTCTGTTGAAACAATATTGATTTCAGGTGAAATTATATTTAAATAATATGGTCCGATTATTGTTCCAGCTACAAGCATTCCTGTAAGGCCTGGAATTTTGAATTTTGTCAATATCCAGTCGATTATAAAACCTAAAAGAATTATTTCTGCTATTCCATATATCATAATATATAACTCCAAAGCAACAGATTGTCGGTTCTTGACATTGACACCTGAATAATTATACTAAATTTTTGATTATTTTGTGAAAAAGTTTTTTGAGGTAATTCTGTATTGCGATATTTCAATTTGTAATTATTATTTTTTATTTTTTTAACAAAAACATTTTTTGTGATTAAATTAATGGGAACTTCGGACACCGTTATGGTTTAGATTTTACACAAAGATTAAAAAAAATTAAGAAAATATATTTAATTTCTTGCTTATATGAGTTGCTAAATTAATAGGAGGGTTTAATTATTTACTAAGTATTCTAAACACTTTTAAACCTTGACATTATGTTTTATTAGTTATATATTTGGCTTGTAATCAAAATCAGGAGGACATTTATGGCAGATAGAAAAATGGTTACTATTGATGGAAATAGTGCAACTACTCATGTAGCTCATGCTATTAACGAAGTGATTGCGATATACCCAATTACACCTTCTTCAGGTATGGGTGAAATATCTGATGAAAAAAGTGCTAAAGGTGAAAAAAATATATGGGGTACAATTCCTAGAGTTGCTGAAATGCAGTCTGAAGGCGGAGCAGCTGGTGCTGTTCACGGTTCTTTAAGTGCTGGTGCATTAACTACAACTTTTACAGCTTCTCAAGGTCTTCTTTTAATGATACCAAATATGTTTAAAATTGCTGGAGAATTAACTCCTACAGTATTTCATGTTACTGCAAGAGCTATTGCAACTCATGCTCTTTCAATTTTTGGAGAACATTCTGATGTTATGGCTTGTAGAGGTACAGGTTGGGGTATGCTTGCTTCTTCAAATCCACAGGAAGCAATGGATTTTGCTCTAATTTCCCAGGCAGCATCTCTTGAATCAAGAATTCCTTTTATTCATTTCTTTGATGGTTTTAGAACTTCACATGAAATTCAGAAAGTTGAAGAACTTACAAAAGATGATATGAAAGCAATGGTTGAAGATAAATATGTCAGAGAATTCAGAGAAAGAAGTCTTAATCCTGAAAAACCAATATTAAAAGGTACTGCTCAGAATCCTGATGTTTTTTTTCAGTCTAGGGAAGCAATAAATCCTTTTTATGATAAATGTCCATCTATTGTTGAAAAATACATGGCAAAATTTGCAAAAATAACTGGTAGAAAATATAATCTTGTTGATTATGTTGGTGCAGAAGATGCTGAAAAAGTTGTTGTAATAATGACTTCAGGCGCTGATGTAGCACATGAAACTGTTGATGAAATGCTTAAAAACAACGAAAAAGTTGGAGTTCTGAAATTAAGACTTTATAGACCATTTCCAACTGAAAGTTTTATAAATGCAATTCCTAAAACAGTAAAAAAAATCGCTGTTCTTGATAGAACTAAAGAAGCTGGCGGAGTTGGAGAACCTCTTTATACTGATGTTGTTACTGTGATTGGTCAGGCTTATGCAAGTAATAAGATTAATGAATATCCTGTTATTGTTGGTGGTAGATATGGTCTTGGTTCAAAAGATTTTACTCCTCCAATGGTAAAAGCAGTTTTTGATAATCTTGATGCAAAAAATCCAATTAACAGTTTTTCTGTCGGTGTGAATGATGATGTTACTAACCGAAGTCTTGCTTATGATGTTAATTTTAAAACTTCACAGGAAGGCGTTATTAATGCAATGTTTTTTGGACTTGGCTCAGACGGAACAGTTGGAGCAAACAAAAATACTGCTAAAATAATTGGAACTAAAACTAATAAATATTTAAATGCTTATTTTGTTTATGATTCCAAAAAAGCTGGTTCTATGACAGTTTCGCATCTTAGATTTGCAGATAATCCTTTAAGAAGTTCTTATCTTATTCAACCTGGACAGGCAAATTTAGTTGCATGTCATAATTTCTCATTTATTGAAAAATATGAAATGGTTAGTTTTCTTAAAGAAAACGGAATTTTCCTTATAAACAGTAGTTTCAATAAAGATGAAGTTTGGGCAAATATGCCTTATGAAGTACAAAAAGAACTTATTGAGAAAAAAGCTAGAATTTATACTATCAATGCTGTTCAGATAGCTGAAGATTTGGGATTAGGCGGAAGAATAAACACTGTTATGCAGGCTGCATTCTTTAAAATCGCTGATTCATTAATTCCTTATGATAAAGCTGTTGAATACATGAAAGAAGCTAATAAAAAATCTTATGGTAAAGCTGGAGAAAAAGTTATTCAAATTAACAATAAAGCTATAGATGTTGCTTCTGAAAGTCTTCATAAAGTAGAGCTTCCAACTAAAGCAACTTCCAAAATTCATGTTAATGCTTGTAAAATACCTAAAGGTATATCAGATTTCCTTAAAAATACAACTTGTGAACTTATTGCTCAGAGAGGAGATCAACTTCCTGTTTCAGCAATGCCAGTTGATGGAATATTCCCACTTTCAACAGCAAGACTTGAAAAAAGAAATATTGCTGTTAATATTCCTGTGTGGAATCCAGAAACTTGTATTCAGTGTGGAATTTGTTCGTTTGTATGTCCACATGCAACAATAAGAATGAAAGTATATGATAAGGAAGAATTGAATAATGCTCCTGAAACTTTTAAATCAGCAGATTCAAAGATTCCTCAGTATAAGGATAAAAAATTCACAATTCAGGTTGCTCCTGAAGATTGTACAGGTTGTGGTTCTTGTGTATTTAATTGTCCTATGAAAGCAAAAGAAGCTATAAAAATGGAAAGACAGGCTCCATTAAGAGATCAGGAAGCAGCAAATTTTGATTTCTTCTTTGATATCCCTGAACTTTCATTTAAAGAACATACTAAAGATAATCTTAGAAATATTCAACTTTCCCCACACATGTTTGAGTTCTCAGGTGCATGTGCTGGTTGTGGAGAAACTCCTTATGTAAGATTGCTTTCACAGTTATTTGGAGATAGAGCACTTATAGCTAATGCTACTGGATGTTCTTCAATTTATGGCGGAAATTTACCAACTACTCCATATTGTCAGAGACCTGACGGTAAAGGTGTAGCTTGGAACAACTCATTGTTTGAAGATAATGCTGAAGTAGGTTACGGTATGAGACTTGCAGCAGATAAATTTAAAGATATAGCTAATGATTATTTAGATAAAATGTCAGATAAACTTGATTCTTCTCTTGTTAAAGAAATAAAAGAAGCAGTTCAAGTTGAACAAAAAGACATTGAAATGCAGAGAGAAAGAGTTGCAAAACTTAAAGATGCTCTTAAAAAGATTAATAGTGAAGATGCTAGAAATCTTGAAGGTGTTGCTGATTATCTTATTAAAAAATCAGTATGGATAGTAGGTGGAGATGGTTGGGCTTATGATATTGGATATGGTGGACTTGATCATGTTCTTGCTCAGCCAGATAATATAAATATACTTGTAATGGATACAGAAGTTTATTCTAATACAGGTGGTCAATCTTCAAAAGCTACTCCAATTGGAGCAAATGCTAAATTTGCTTTTAATGGTAAAGCTGTTGAAAAGAAAGATCTTGGAATGATTGCAATGACTTATGGTCATATTTATGTTGCACATGTATCACTTGCTAATCCACAGCAGGTAATAAAAGCTTTTATTGAAGCTGAAAAACATAATGGACCTTCACTTGTAATTGCTTATGCTCATTGTATTGCTCATGGTATTAATATGACTGAAGGAATACAGGAACAAAAAAATGCTGTTAATTCAGGACATTGGATGCTTTATAGATTCGATCCAGCTTTAGCGGCAGAAGGCAAAAATCCTCTACAGATTGATAGTAAGGAACCTTCAATAACTCTTGATGAATTTATGAACAGACAAACAAGATTTAAAATTGTTCAAAAAATGTATCCAGAAAGAGCTAAAGAACTAGCTAAAAAATCTCAAAAAGCAGTTATGAAAAAATACAGTATTTACAAACAGCTAGCTGATAATATGGATTGTTCTGATAAGTAAAGTTTAGTTTTATTTTAAAAAAAAAAAAGCCGATCATTGATCGGCTTTTTTATTATCCATATTTGAGTATTTATAAAAAAAATGATAATGTTAATAGCATATAAAAGCTAAGGAGTTTATTATGGATATTAAAGTATTAGTTGTTGATGATGAAGAAGCTATTTTGAATTTACTTAGAAAATACCTTGAAAAAGCTGGATTTACACATGTTATTACAATGAATGATCCTGAAAAAGCTTTAGAACTAATGCAAAAAGAACTTTATAAAATCGTGCTTCTTGATATAAATATGCCAAAAATGGATGGTATAGAACTTCTTGAAAAAATCAAAGAAATAAACCCGTTATGTAATATTATTATGGTAACTGCTTATTCTGATATGAACAATGTAGTTGATTGTATTGCAAGAGGAGCTGTTGATTTTATAGCTAAACCTTTTAAGATGAAAGAGCTTACTGATATTGTTAATGATGCTGCTAAAAGAATTGAAAGGTGGAAGGATGTGATTATTAATAATGGATGATCAAAATTTTAATTATGTTTTTTATCAATTAAAAAATAATTTATCTGAAATTGAATCATTACTTGAAAATATATCAAATTCAAATTATGATTCGTTTTTAATTTTATTTTCAAAAAAAATCTATACTTTAAAAGCAATAACAGCTTTTTATGAAATCAAAGATATATTAGAAATTTTAATTTTAATTGAAAAAATAAACAAAAAAATTAAAACATTGGATTTTTTTGAAGTATGGAAAGTTCTTGAAGTATATAAAAAGCTTTTTAAAAAAATTCATGAAAATATTGAAAATAATGAAAATTTAAATGACATTCTTAAAGAATACAATGGATTTTTTAAAACTCCGTTTATTTATTCAGGGGAAAGAATTTCTGGAATATGTATTGAACCAATGCTTGAATCGGTTGTATATATTAAGAAATTTGATATTTTCCAAGTTTATCTTTTTTATCTGGAGTTTGATGAATTTGTTAATAGTAGTGATGATATAAAAGTTATAAGAAAAAGATGGAATGAATTTCGTAAAGTTTTTTCAAATATATCTTTTGAAAATCTTATTGAATTGAAGATTAGATTGAAAAAACTTTTTGCAAAATATAATTATGAATTATCAATAAACAATATAAATAAAAAAATAATTATAATGAAAAGTACAACTGAAAAATTTGTTGAGATATTAAATATTATTCTAAAGATAATATCCCATAAAAACATTATTAAAACAGTGAATTGTAAAATACAAAAAGATAAAAGAGATTTTATTGAGATAATATTAGATTTCAATGAACTAAATGATTGTTTGAAAAATATATTTTCAAAATTAGAGTTTTCTAGTCAGGAATTTAATAATGAGCTTATGGGATTGGTAGATAGATCTTTTTATTCAGGTTTTTTACCTGATTTTATAAGAATAAAAAAAATCATTGAAAAATCTCCGTTTTCTGTCAGTTTTAAAACGGATGAATGTAAGATTATTTTTTATTTTAGGGAAGATACCTATGTTATGTTATAAAATTAACAAAGAAAAATATAGTAAAAATCGTAAAACAGATATTATTCAAATAAAAAACATTATAGAAATTGATTTTGATTGTGTGATTATTTTAAATTTTGAGGAATATATTTCACAAAAAGAAATATATAAAAACAATAAACATATTCTTTTTACTATATTATGTTTAAACAATCAGCTTGATAGCTTTGATAATGTTGATAATGAACTTTATGAATTGGAAAATAAAAGACTTTATATTTTGTTCTTACATTTAATTGAATTAGAAGATTTTTTAAAAATATTAAAAAATATTTCTGATATTATAGAAAAAATAATTTTTGCTAATTCTGATATGAAGCTTTTTAACAATAGATTAGAGATAATTTTCGTTTCTATTAATAAGATTAATTGTATAGATAGAGAAAAAAACACATGTAAGGGTGAATTTGAAGATTGTAACAAATTATGTCTTGTTAAAAACGCATCTTTTAACAATAATTGTGAAGGTAAATATGAGATTTTAGAAAATTGTTTTATTAGAATTTATGTAAAGAAAATTGATAAAATTATATTTTCACTAAAAGACGATTATTATATGGAAAGTAGCGAGATTATATTAAGGTTGTTTTTTGAAAAAAATGATTTTAGAAAAATTATGGCTGATATATCAAATTTTATATATTATTCATCTAATAAAAGAGATTATATAAGTAAAATAATTAGTTATTTGAAAAACATATACAATCTTGAAAAAATTGAGTTTAGAGAATATGGTAAATCTAGTGAATTTTGCAATTATACAAAAGTAAAAGACAACGATGATTTTGTAATTGATATTTCATTTCAGGAAAAACGATTTGGATGTTTTACAATAAAAGATAATAATAATTTAATTGAAGGTGAAATTACAGATAATATTAAAAATATAATTTTTTCAGGACTTAACTTTTTTGATCAACAGGAAAATGAAAAAATATATCATCAAAAAATATTTCAACAAGAAAAAATGGCTTCTTTAGGACAACTTTATCTTGGAATAACCCATGAAATTAATAATCCAAACACATTTATATATGGAAATTCTGAGCTTATTGAGCTTTATCTTGATGATATTAAAGCTGAAAACATTAAAAATGAAGAAATTTTATTAAATTTGAAAAATATAAAGGAAAGTATAAGAGAAATAAAAACTGGAAGTGAAAGGATTTCAAATATAGTTAGAAATTTAAAATTACTTTCAAGGTTTGATTATTCAAAAATATCTGATATTAATCTTAAAGATGTTATATTAGATGCAATAAATGTAACAAATTATAATATAAAAAATAATGCAACAATAGATTTTAAATACACAGAAAATACAGATTTTATTGTAAAAGGTAATTATGATGAAATGTTGCAAGTTTTTATTAATACAATACTCAATGCTTCTCAATCATTTGATCAAAAAAGAAAGATAAAAGATCTTAGAAGATTTCAGGGTAATATAAGCATTTCTCTTTTAAAATCTGACAATAATATTTTAGTTAAAATAAAAGATAATGGAATTGGAATTGAAAAGGAAAATTTAAAAAAAGTATTTGATCCATTTTTTACAACAAAATCAAGTGAAGGAACTGGACTTGGATTAAATATTGTTTATTCAATAATTAGAAAATTTGGCGGAGAAGTTAAAGTAGATTCTTTGTATATGGATTTTTTTGAAGTTATAATAGAATTTACTCAGTTTAGAGTTTGAACCGGCAACCAAAGCATTTTATGTTATAATTAAACATAGTCAAAATATATAGTCAAATCAAAAAAAATTAAAATTGAAAATTCAATTAGGAGTGCGGAGTATGAAAAAATTTATTATTGTTTCATCATTGGCTGCTATTCTATGCAGTACAGTGTTTTCAGCAGATTTTGGTTATGGTATGAAAGAATTTTTAAATCGTGGAAATTCAGAAAAAACTAGAGTTTTTGTTACTTTTAAAGAGCCTGCTTTTTTAAGTTCTGATAATTATCTTAAAGATCTTAAAGAAAAAGCTCTTATTTCTCAAAAAGATTTTCTTGAAAAATATTCTCAAAGAAATAATGTTAATTCATTTTGGTCAGCTAATGCAGTTGTAATTGATGCTGATAAAGAACTTATTGAAGAAATTAGTCTTAGAAAAGATGTTGATAAAATTTTTGTAAATCCTGAAATGAAATTCTTTGATGAAATTTCTTATAAAGCTGTTGATAATTCAAATGGTTCTGTTTATGCACTTAAAAGCATGAATGTTATTAGAGCTTGGGAAGATTTTGGCATTAAAGGTCAAAATACTATTTCTGGTGTGGTTGATTCTGGTCTAAATAAAAATCTTGATGTTTTTAAAGGTAAATTAATACAAGCTAAAAACTTTGCTGGTGATATTAATGATGTTACTGATAAAAGTGGTCATGGAACTCATGTTTCTGGTACTGTTGTAGGTGGTGAAGTTTCTGATGATCTTTATGATTTAATATGGGGTATGTATTGGCAGAAAGCTGGTACTTTTAAAGGTAATATCGGCGTTGCTCCAGAAGCTAAACTTTTATTTAGTAAATGTTCTCAAGATAATGGCAATATAACTTTTGAAGATATTCTTGAAGGGCTTGAATGGATGGCTGATCCTGATAATGATGCCAATACTAAAGATGGTGCTAGAGTTATTAATGCTTCTTTAGGTGCCGATGTAAGTATTCCTGAACTTAGACAACCTCTTATTAATATTCAAAAAACTGGTGTTTTCCTTTGTTTTGCTGCTGGAAATTCTGGTAAAATTTGTGGTTCACCTGCGGATTTTCCTGAAATATTTGCTGTTGGAGCTGTTGATGCTTCCGATAGAAAAGCTAGTTTTTCTAGTATAGGACCTGTTAATTTTGATGGTAAAGATCATATTAAACCTGATGTATGTGCTCCTGGTGTTAAAGTTGTTTCTTATTATGGTGATAAACTTGCTGGAGTTGATGGTACTTCAATGGCTTCTCCAAATACAGCTGGTGTTATTACTTTAATTTATTCAGCTGATCCTAGTTTAACTGTTGATGAAGTAAAAGATATTCTTAAAAAATCAGCTCTTGATCTTGGCGAAAAAGGTGCTGATAATCTTTATGGTCATGGTAGAGTTGATGCTTATAAAGCACTTTCTCTTGTTACTGGTAAAAACGAATTTAAAGCTGATGTTTATCAATTTGATTCAATGAGAAATGCAATTTTAGAAAATTTGAAATATGCTGATGGTAGTGAAAGTTTTGAAAAAATGTATAATAATGCTTCTGCTTCATTAAATTTACTTGTAGACAGTATTGTTGAAAAAGCTCATAAAAACAGAGAAAATCTTGCTATTTTAAATGAAATTGCAGCGGATGGAGTTGATCTTTTTATAATTTTTGAAAAACTTGACTAATAATTAAAATTTATAATATTATTATATATGGGTCGTTTTATACGATCCATATTTTTTTTACTGGAGTTTATATGCTTAATAGTTATGAATTTTCCGTTCATGAAGAAGCACATTTTACATATTCAAGAACTAAAGCATATATGAAAAGAAAGATTTCTAGTGAAGCTTATGTTAATTGTCTTAACAAACTCTATAATATCACAGGTGAAAAAACCTATCTTGAAGAAATTAAAAAGATAAGATACAAAGAATATTTTGAATTAATTGAAAAATTCAAGGAATTAGGTTGAGTAAATTATACTTTTGTATTAAAATAAATAATTAGAGAAGCAAGAAGATGCATTAGCGGGGCTTTGCACCTAATTAGAGAAGCAAGAAGAAGCATTAGCGGTGCTAATTATGACGAAGTTGCTTTAATAATCTATGGTAATTAGTTAATTCTATACAGAAACATGGGAATAGGTATATATTGCATGAAAAAATCAATTTTTTTTATAGTTGTATTTAGTCTTTTTATATCTGTATTTTCTGAAACTCTTATAATGAAAAATGGTAATCTTATTACTGGGCAAATAATGGAATATATTCGTGATAGGGAGATTTATGTTTTTAATACATATAATCCTGAAGGTCTTCTTGATAAGATAATCGATGTTAATGTTGAAGATGTTGAGGCAGTTTTGCTTACTCAGGTAGTTAATGGTATTAAAGATAATGTTTATACAAATTTTAAATATGGTTTTCATTTAAAAAAACCAGGTCCAAAGTGGTATTTTATTGAAAATCCTCATGATACTTTACCTTTTATTACTATTGCAAAGACTAAAACTTATAATGCAGAAGATGAAAAATTTAGATTATATATATTCGGACCTTTTGAAAATATTCCAAATTATATTTTAGATAAAGATAATAAAAAGATGTTTATTGATTATGCTAGAAATTTTCTCATTAAGAATTTTAAACTTTATATTGGTTATGAAGATGGTATTCAAGTTAGAAATGGTATTTCATATTTCTGGAGAATTGCTAATAATTTTGTTTTTGCAAATAATGGAAGTGAAATAAAGATGAAATACAAACAACTTTTAACGATTTCTGGTAAATTTGTATTTGTTATGGATTATTGTGGTGATGAAAAGAAATTTGACAGAGAAGTTGAAAAAAGTGAACTTCCAGAAATAATTGATGGTTTTAAATATATTCTTGAAGAAAACATTTATGTTCAGATAAGTGATATTTATTATTATGAAAAAGATTTTAGAAAATCATTAGAATTTTTAAAACTTGCTATAAAAATGCAACCTGAAAAATGGCAACTTTATCAGAAACTTGGTGATATTTATGGTAAACTTGGTATGTTAAAAGATTCTAAAAAATCTTTTAAAGATGCTTTAGAGCTGAAAGGCGATAAAATAATGCTTAAATTTGAGCTTGATAATGTAACTGATGAGTTTTATAACGGAATTGGTCATTTTGATTCTGATCAACAAATAAAAAACACCTATTGAGGGGTAAAAAATGGTAGAGAAAGTTTTTTCAACAAAAATACAAGATCATATTATTAATAATTGTAGAAAAAAGAAGATTCCTGTTACTATATTTTTAAAAAATGGACAGATATTAAAAGGTAGGATTGAAAGTTTTGATCAATTTACAATTGATGTTGAAGTTAAAACTCAAGGAAAAATTGTAAAAAGACCTAGTTATGAACTTGTTTATAAAAGTAGTATTCTTACAATAGTTCTTGGCAAAAAAGTTCATATTGGAAGGGATAGAAAATAATGAATTTTATTCTTGCTTCTAAATCTCCAAGAAGAAAAGAACTACTTAATAAAATAGGACTTGAATTTGAAGTTATTCCAGCCCATATAAATGAGAATTTAAACGAGAAAAATCCTGAATTGTTTGCTTGTAATTTAGCTTATGAAAAAGCTTTTGCTGTATGGCAAAAAAATCAGGATTCAACTGTAATAGGTTCAGATACTATTGTTGTTTGTAATAATCAGATTCTTGGAAAACCTTGTAATCCTGAAGAAGCTGTGAGTTATATGAAAGTTCTTTCAGGAAAAGAACATACTGTGATTTCTGGAATTGGACTTTGTTCTAAAAAAGTTAAAGATAAATGTATTTGTAAAACAAAAGTTTTTTTTAAAAATCTGGACAAAGATGAAATAGACAAATATATAAAATCTAATGAATGGACTGATAAAGCTGGAGGTTATGGCATACAAGGACATGCTTCACTTTTTATTGAAAAGATTGAAGGTTGTTATTTTAATGTAGTTGGATTTCCTGTAAATTCCTTTTATGAAATATGTACTAAAAACAGTATTGATCTTAAAAGGTATTTAAAATGGGATTAGAATCTTTGATATTTTGGGGAATAATAACTGGTATAATTATTATAGCTGTTATTTTTGTGTTTAATTATATTTCTTCTATGAATGCAAAAATGATTATTCCAACTGGTAAAATTAAAGGTATTATAAAAACTTCTACTAACAAAGATAAAGATTCTATAAAGATATCTGTTGCAAAAATTAAGTCAGATGATAAACTTGCTTATAAAGTTGTAAAAGATAATAAGGGTAGAAATATAATTACTTTTACAAATTCCTATGGAGATTTTGAGATAAATAATGTTCCTGTTGGTAATTATTGGCTTGTGATTGATAAAAAAGGTTATAGAACAATGCTTAGAATGGTAAAAGTAACACAAAATGCAGTGACAATGGTTGATGATGTTACACTTAGATAATTAGAAGGTTTTAAGTATAAATTTGTAACTTTATTTTACAACTTGTGTATTATATATAAATAAAATTTGTCAAATAATATTTGTCAAATAATATTTGTTAAATTTTAGTGGAGAGTGTTTATGATTAAATTTAATAAAAAAGCTATGACCCTTATTGAGATAATTATTGCTGTTGGTATTTTAGGGATAGCATTGATTCCGATTATAGGAATGATAAACAATAACATTAAAAGAGCTTACAGTTTTGGTGGAACTAGAGATTATGCTGATAGAGCTGCTAATATTATGGAAGATTTGCTTGAAAAAGTAAGTTATCGTGAAATACAAAGGTTTAATCCTGTAACCAACTCTGAACTTAATGAAAGAGTTGCTAATGTAGTGGAAGATCTTTCTCAGATAAGAACAATATACATAAAAAATACAGCTGAAGGTGCTGCTAAGGGAGCTGCTTATAATCCTGAAGATTATGGTTTACTTATCAAAATTGAATCTGATAATATAAAAAAACCTGATAGTTCAGTTGATACTTTTTTTACTAATAGTGAAAAAACATTTTTTAGATATAAAAATGTTGAGTATTTTTTTAAATTAGAAATAACAAATATTCCTCTTGAAATGGCTTTTAAAAGATTTCTTCCTCAACCAGCTGAAATTATTAAAGAAAGGATATTTACTCGTGATAGAGCTGATTTGCAGCGTGATATGTTTAAAAAACTTATAATATATGTTGATTGGAAAGAATGGAATAGACCGCAGCAATACTCTTTAGTTTCATTTAAAGCTAATATTGAAACAGCGTTTGATAATGAATAGATAAGAGCGGGAAAGATTTAAACCGGGATAAAATCGGGGAAAAACCGGGGGAAAACTGGGTTTGGGTAATCGTGAAAGATCTGTCATCCCGGTATGATTTTGAGCCGGGATCTGTTTTTTTTTTTTTAACTAACTAGCAGCTTTAGCTGTGCTAACTAGGTTGGCTTGTCCAACCGCTAACTAGGCTACAAAGCAGCCGCTAATTAGCAAATTTATCATTTTATGATAAATTTGTGCTAACTGCATTATCTAGTTCACTATTGACAGTTTTTTAGGTTTTATTTAGGGGGATTTATGTTTACTAGAAGAAAAGGTATAGCACTTATATTAGTTATAATGGTTATTTTTATATCAACTGGGTTGATGTTTTTAATATATTCAGCTTCTAGTCAGGATAGACAAAAAATTGTATTAAAGAAAGAAAAACTAAGAGCTGAAATGCTTGCTAAAGGTGCTGTTCAACATGCTCTTCTTAAGATTAGATATTTCCCAACTGAATTTTATGATGCTTGTTTGTTATCTTCAGTTGCTCATGGTGATGAAAATGGTATAAGAAAAATTGCAGATAAAACTATTGATTATATTGATGAATCTTATCTTGGCGAATGGAAAAGAGATGAAGATGGTGGTTTTAGCTGTAGTGGTGAATTCATTAGAGATCTTTCTCTTATGATGTCAGATGATATTGATGAAGGTTTTAATGATGAAGAATTATATTTAGGACAGATAAAGACAAAATCCCCTTATGGTGGAGTTTATTTTGTTAACAGTATTGAATTATTAAGTCATGATAATTCACATAAAGGTGATACTGTTAAGATTACTGTTTATGCAAAAGAGATTTCAGGCTTTACTACAGGAGTATTGCAAGGTTCTGTAAAAGGTACCAAAAGTGAAGTAAATCTCAACGAAGGATTGACATATACTGTGATCAAGGAGTTAAAATGGAAATAAATATGTCAAAAAAAGGATTCACATTAACCGAAATAATGGTAGTTGTAGGTATTTTGGGTGTATTTGTAATAATTGTATTTAATCTTTTAGGTGGAGTTAACAGAACTTCATCTATTTCTTATTGGAGAAATACTACTAATAAACAGCTTAATGAAGCTTTTGCAATTTTATCACTAGATATAGGAAGGGCTAATTATCCATCAATTATTACAAATAAAGCTTCTTATAAAAATCCTGTATCTGTTGGTAGCGGTGAATATAAACATGGAAATCCTCTTGAACAGAATTTTTTGAGAGTTCTCAAGGGTGAAAATGATAAAATAACACTTTCTGATGGTGTTGATGAAGCTATAATAATGATGTGGCAGATAAATACTCCTGAAGTAATTGTTACAGGTATGGAAAGAAGTTCTGAATCTACTTTATGTACTGTTATGCTTAAAAAGGATTATCAAGGTAAAAATAATGTTCTTACTTATAAGATCCAAGCTCCATTAAGTTATGAAACTATTCCATATAATAATTACAAAAGAATTATTAATAATACTGAATATATTCTCATGGAAAATGTTGATTTTATAAAAATTACAGCTACTCCAAAATACACTAAAAATCAAATACAAGCTTTTAATGAAATAAAAACTAATCCAGGCAATTATATATCAGTCGATTCAAAAGATTATTTTCATGATTGGATGAATCCATATACTTTAGTATTTGAGGTTCAAATTAAACAGGATAGAAGAGTTTCTTCTGTGCTTAGAAGCACAAAGTTTATTGTAACAGGTTCTTTTACTGTTGATCCAGTATCTGTAGTTGTAAAACAAGTTGGAAGTATTAATTAAAACTATATGAATTATTGTTTTTATAAGTTGTGTTATTTAATCAGAAGATTCAATTAAATATGAGGTGATAGATGAATTTGTTTAAGGTTGATGAGCTTATTTTAAAAGCTTTTGAAGAGGATTTTAATCTTTCTGGTGATATTACAAGTGAAAATATTTTTTTAGAAAATGATATTTCAAATGGCGAATTTATTGCAAAAGATAGTTTTATTTTTTGTGGTAGAAAAATCGCTGAAAGAATTTATGAACTTATTGATTCAAGTGTAAAAGTTGAATTTTATAAACAAGATGGTGATTTTGTTAATAAAGGGGATATTATCGGGATTGTTTCTGGTAAAACTATTTCATTATTAAAAGCTGAAAGAATTGTTTTAAATTTTGTTCAACACATGTCTGGTATATCAACTCAGGTTAATTCTATAGTTCAAAAAATAAATAAAAATATTTCAGTAGTTGATACAAGAAAAACTCTTCCAGGTCTTCGTATTATACAAAAATATGCTGTTCTTAAAGGTGGTGGTAAAAACCATAGATTTGGTCTTTATGATGCTGTAATGCTTAAAGAAAATCATATTTATGCTGCTGGTGGTATAAAAAATGCAATTGATAAAGTAAAAAAGAATATTTCCCATGTTATTAAAATTGAAGTTGAAACAGAAACTTTAGAAGATGTTATTGAAGCTGTTGAAAATAAAGCTGATATTATTATGCTTGATAATATGAATTATGAACTTATGCAAAAATGTTGTGAAATAATCGGTAAAAAAGCTTTAATAGAAGTATCAGGTAATATTACTCCTGATACAATAAAAGATAGATTAAGAGATTTACCTGTTAATATTGTTTCACTTGGTAGTATAACTCATTCAGTAAAAGCTTGTGATATATCTTTTCTTATAAAGCGTAAACAAAGTTTTGATTATCAATAAATCTTATGCTTTTTGTTATATGATTTTGAAGAACAGCATCAAAATTTAATTTTACACTTATAATAAGTTCAGTTCCTGTAAAACCTGAGATTAATTCTTCTTTTATTTGAGTTTTGTTTAATCTAAAAGTTATTAATTCATCTCTAGTTTCTTTAAAGTTTGAAATAATTGTATAGTTGAATTCATTTATTAATTCATCATTTGATATATCTAAAGATTTTGTAAAAACACCTTTAATTTCCTTGCTTTTTTCATAATTATCAAACATTATTAAAGAATTATCATTTCTGCTATATTCAAAACCCCATCTTTCAGGACCTAATTCTATAAATTCAATTACATTTGAGGATATTGTAATGTTTTTTAATGTAGCCATGTAATTAAGATATTCTTGTACATTGTTGAAAAAATCAATAATACATGGTTTTTCACCTGCAAAACATAGATTTGTCATTAGAAACACTAATAGAATAATAACTGTTTTTTTCATCTTCCCTCCAGATTATACGCTTATTGAGTATTAAACTCATCTTATTGGTAAGGTTGAAGCTTAAAAAATAATTATAATTTCTAAGCTTCAAGTATATATTATATTAATCGGTAAGATTATTCAAAAAAATTATTGTTTAAAAATACCACCGACCTTTTTATTTAAAAATTTTAAAGAAAAATTTAGCTGATTTTTTTAAAAATTTACTTTCCATTCTCTTCATCATCCAGCTTTCTGCAACTCTTTTTATTAAAAAACCCATTGTTGGGAAAGAATGTTGTAAAAACATTATATTATGCATTTTTAAATTATTTTGTATAGCAAGTGCAATTTCATTTATCATTTCTCCGCTACCTTCGCCAGCAATTTCAGCTCCATATATTTTGCCCCATTTTGAACATAATATTTTAACATGACCAACAGCAATGTTTTCTGCGATTGCTGCACCATAATCTTGATATTTACTTATATAAGTTTCATAATAAATATTTTTTTCTTTAAGCTCATACTCGCTCATTCCAGCATAAGAAATCTGTGGATCGGTGAAAACAGTCCATGGTACGATGAATTTTTTGAAATTCATTTTAAAAACCCATGGAAGCATACTATTTATAAGTGAAATCATTCCTTGATGCATTGCTGCATGAGATAAAAGAAAATGTCCATTTACATCACCTGCTGCATATATATGTTTTATATTTGTTTGAAGATAATTATTAACTTTTATACCGTTTCTGTCATATTTTATATTTGCTTTTTCAAGTTCCATAGATGTAAAATCTCTAGTTCTTCCTGCTGCAACAAGAAGTTTTTCGCCAATAATACTTTCATTTTTATCTGTTTTTAGAATTATATTATTATTAGATTTTTCTATTGATAATATTTTTCTTGAATTAAATATATCAATACCTTCTTTTAAAAGAATGTCTTCCATAATAAATTTACTATGTTTATTTGGTCCATACATAAGATTAGGATCCATGTGAACTATACTTATTTTTGTACCTAATCTTGAAAAAGCTTGGGCCATTTCTGAACCTATTGCTCCACCACCTATTATAATCATTGATTTTGGAAGTTTATCAAGAGAAAATATTGTTTCATTTGTTAAATAATCAACTGAATCAATTCCTGGAATTGGAGGTATGAAAGGTTTTGTACCGGTACATATAAATATTTTAGGAGCAGTTATTGTTTCTTCACCAACTTTAACAGTTTTTTTATTAATAAATTTTGCGTCATTTCCTAGATAAAGTTTTACTTTTGAAAACATACCAATTGTTTTTTTGTCATTAATATATTCAAGACTTTTATTTATATTTTCAAAAAGATGTTGTTTTGTATAAGTTGGATTTTCAATATTTAGAAAATTAATAGAATGATAATAATTTAATGCTTCTCTTAATATAGCTTTGCTTGGAATACAACCAACATTCATGCATTCACCGCCGATCTTATGTTTTTCAATTCCAGCGACTTTAAGACCCATTTCAGAAGCCATTATAGATACTGCCATACCAGCAGGTCCTAATCCAATAACAATAAGATCAAATTTTTTCATAAATCCTCCAGAGAAATATTATATTAGAATATGATAATGTAAAAACTACACTTTGTCAATTGACTCTAAAAAATAAATCTGTTTATATATATATTATGAAAAAGTTTTTTATTATTTCACTTTTATATATATTTTTTATACAATTATCTGTTTTTTGTGATATAGGTGAAATAGTTACATCGGTTAATATTGAAACTGATATTCATGAATTATACAAACAAGCTGAAGATTATTATAAAAATGGTAAAATAGGACTAGCTGAAATTTCTTTGAAAAATATTATTGATATTGATCCTAGATTTATTGAAGCATATTATTTTCTTGGTAAAATATATCGCGAAAATAATGATTTTGAAAAAGCTATGTTTTATTTTGAAAGAGCTGTTATTGTTAGAAATGATATTTTACAAAATGAAAAAAATCTTAAAGAGTTAGAAGAAAATCCAGATTTAGGATCAAAAATAAAAGATGTAATATCATCTGAACAGGAAGCTGAGTTATTATGTAATCAAGCGTTGATTTATATTGAGGATGGGAATTTTTTTGAAGCTGAAAATTCTCTTAAATATGCTATTGAAAAAAATCCTAATATTTCTGAATATTATTATAGATTAAGCGATGTTTATATGGATAGAGGTTTTCCTGCACTTGCAGCTATAGAAATAAAAAAAGGTTTAAAAATCAAACCTGATATGAAAAGATATAAAATGATTGCAAAACTTCTTTCTGATGCTGGTGAATATGAAGAAGCTGTCAGAATTCTTAAAAAAGGAAGTGAGGATTTTGCTGAGTATAGACCATATTTAAGAGATATGATTGTTGAAATATCAAAATTTATTAAAACTAAATCATTGTTTGTAATTATAAAAAGAAATGGTAAAGAAGTAATTATAAACTCAGGTTTTAGAGATGGTTTAAAAAAAGGTATGGAATTTAGGTCTCATCTTACTTTATATAGAGGTGGTTCAGAAGTTAAAGATCTTGAAAGTGGAGAACTGCTTGGTTGGACTGATGAAATTGTAGTTGGAGAAATACTTATTACTAAAGTTGATGAAAAACTGACTTATGGTCAGATTACTATAGAAAATGATAATAAAATAAGAATTGGAGATTATGTAAAAGGTCTATGAGTAAAAAAACTAGTGAATTATTAAAAAATAGAAAAGCGTTTCATGAATATTCAATACTTGAAAGATTTGAGGCTGGTATTGTTCTTACTGGAACTGAAATTAAATCTGCAAGAAATCATGGTATTAATTTTAATGATAGTTTTGTTAAATTAATTAGAGGAGAAGCATTTATTGTCAATCTTCATATTGCAAAATATAAAATGGCAAGTATTACAACTCATGATCCGGTTAGAGATAGAAAACTTCTTCTTCATAAAAAGGAATTGAGAAAATTACTTGCAAAAGTTCAGGAAAAAGGTTTGACAATTGTTCCATTGAGTATATATTTTAAAAATGGTATGTTAAAAGTCGAGATCGGACTTGCAAAAGGAAAACAACTTTTTGACAAGAGAGAAGATATTAAAAAAAAGGATATTGATAGAGAATGGCAAAGAAAAAAAGCTTATTATTAATATTTATTTTGTTTTTATTTTGTAATTTATATGCTTATAATAGTATTCAGGTTAATATTAATTCTGAAAAAATTCAAGGACAGATTGAAAACGATATTGTATATCTTCCACTTGAAGATGTTTGCAGAAAATTTGATATAAAATTTGGATATTTTCCAGATACAGGAATAATTGCTATAAATTACAATAATAATATGATGAGTACTGTTGTAGATCAAAAAGAACTTCTTATAAATAGCAATTATAAAGAATTGGAAATTGCTCCAAGATTAATTAATAGGAAAGTTTATTTTGATGTTAAGTTTTTTCAAAAGTATTTTGGCTTTGAGATTACTTGGAAACCTGAAGAGTTTGATAAACTTGCCAAAATTTCTAATATTATTATTAGAGAAACTGGTGAAGAATTAAATATATTTGTTGTAGGTGATAAAACTTACTCAAAAAATGAATATATGATTAGTAAAAATAGAAATATATTAAATATTACTTTTCCTGAAACCCAAACAAATGTTATGACAGAAGATATTCCTTTTTCTGATTTTATTATTTCAAATATTATAATGACTGAAAACAATATTACTGTTTTAAGAATTGAATTTAACGAAGAATACGATATACAAACCGGACCTTCTATGCAACCTACAGGATTGCTTATTAAAGTAGTTACAGGATTGGATAAAAATGAAGTTTTACCTGAAAACAGAGTTGATTCTGAAATTGAAAAAAATATCAATTTAACAAAAATAACAACAGAAATAAAAATTAAAACTAATGATTCTAATTTAAAAGAAAGTGTTTATGAACCTGAAATTTTTGAACTTGATATTGATACATTTGAAAATCAATTATATAGTTCGGATGAAATTTTTGTTGACGAAAGTTTGCTTGAAAAAGTTGAGGATACTTTGCTTGATCAAAACACTTTGGCATTTGATACAAATGAAAATTATCTTGAAGATCATGTTATAGTAATTGATCCTGGTCATGGTGGAAACGATTATGGTATTACTAGATATGGTATATATGAAAAAGACATAACTCTTGAAATTTCAAGAAAAATTTATGATATATTAAAAGGAAAACTCGCAAGACCTTTTATTACAAGAACTGGTAATTCAAATGTTTCATCAGAAGATAGAATTTATACAGCAAATGGTAATAAAGCTGAATTATTTATATCAATTCATGCTGGAGCATCTTCTCAAGTTAATTCAAGAGGTTTTTATATATATTATTATGCTAATTCTAAATATGAAAATGAAAAAAAACTGATTAATGAAAAACTTAACAATGAAGATAATACTCAGCGTGTTCTTATGGAATTAAGACAAATGTCAATAGTTGAATCTTCAAGAAAATTTGCGAGGATTTTATCAAGAATTATTAGTGATAATATGCATTGGACTGAAAAAGGTACATTTCCTGCTGAAATTAGAGTTCTTTCTGAAATTAATTGTCCTGGTATTGTATTTGAAGTTGAGTCTTTGACAAATAGAGAAAGTGCTGAATTTTTAAAAGATAGTATTGTTCAGCAGAAAATAGCAGAAAACATAGTTTCATCTATTGAAATATTTTTTAAATCTGGAGATAATCAATGAAAGATAGTTTTGGATTTATAAAATTAGTTTTTAAAATATTTTGGCTTGCAATTTTATGTGTAAGTTCATATTTTATTTTTTATTATGAAATTGAGGATTATTCTTCTGAAATGCCTGATAAATTTGAGCAAAAAGAAATTAATGAACAGAATTTTGAAATTCTTAATATGTCTTTTTATTATACAGATGGTAATAAATTAATTAGAGAAGATAGAAAGATAAGATTGTCCCATAATCCACTTGTTCTTTCTGGAATTGTACTTGATGAATATTTCAAAGGTCCTGAAAACTCCGATCTTTTTAATGTTATTCCTGAAAAAGTTACTTTGAGAAATTATTTTTTATCTGAAAATGTTCTTTATATTGATTTATCAAGAGAAGTTAGGTCAAATTTCCAAGGTGGAATATTACCTGAATTATTGTTTATTTATGGTATTGCAAATACAGTTTGTCAGATTGATGCGGTAAAATCAGTTAAATTTCTTATTAATGGCGAAGATACAGATGTGCTTATATCTCATATTATGACATCAGGACCAGTTAATCCTGATGAAATGCTATTGCAGAAGTATTAATATAAACAAATAACAATTAATAATTAAAAATTAAGAATTATAAAAGCAATTTAAGAACTAGTGAAATAGCGAAGGAGCATTAATGTCTATAAATAGACAATTAGAAAAGCAAGAAAGAACATTAGCGGTGCTTTGCACCTAATTAGCAATTTGCTAGCAAATCTAGTGAGAAAAACAATATAATAATCATATAAAGTAAAAAAGCCTAGTTTCCCAGGCTTTTTTTTATTTAAAAAAGGAGTAGAGTTTTACTTAAAGCTTCTTGTTGTCGAGAATCTGTGAATATTACCTAATTCTTGTTCAGCATAGGCATATTCAAAAACCCATTCTTCATTATAGAATGAAAGTCCAGCAGAAAAATCACTGTCATTTGAACCTATTCTTACACTTAGTATATCGTTGATTGCTTTTTCAGCACCAAAATAGAACTCAGAGCTCATATTTTCAACCTTGTTATAATCAAGCGCGATTAACCATGTTGACATAGGTCTGTAAGCAATACCAAGTTGAGTTGTTACTGGAATCTTATCTGCTGTTTTAGATGGAGTATCCCATTTCATTTCACCAAAAAGATCCCTTATTGAAAGACCAAATGTTAATTTTGATGTATAATCATATAATAATCCAATATCCATACCAAAAGAATCAGCATCATATCCAAAAAGACTCTGAGTCATATATTTAAAGTTTGCACCTAAATATAAATTATCAAAACCTTTTGACCATGACACAAACATAGTATCTTCATTATCATCAAAATTAGAAAATATTTTAACCGGTTCAGGTCCTACAATATCTGTTTGTAATGCACTGCTTGAATCTCCACCAGCTTGAACACCTTCTACCTGCTCTTTAGTCCAAGTATTATCATAAGTAGGATTAACTGTAGGTGGAGTTGCTTCACTATTAGCACCTGTAGTAGTTACAGGTATAGCTCTTGCATCTCCAGTTGCTGTATCGATATAATAATATGGATTACCAAAAGTAAGATTAGATTTTAAATTCCCACTTGAATCAAATCTCCATATTCTGGTTTCAGGTATGTTATCAACACCAAAGCGAATTACAGAAAACGCAATTGCTTGGTTTTCACCCTGTTTTTTTACATAGTTTATAAAATCGAAATTTCTATCAAGTTTTAGTTTTGCATGCATAAAACTTGCTTGGTCTTTTTTTAATTTTGCAAGTCCGGCTGGATTCCAGTATGATGCGGTTGCATCATCCGAGACAGCTACAAAAGCTCCACCCATGCCGAGTGCACGGGCACCAACACCCATTTTGAGATATGCACCTGCCTGACCGGCCCCACCGTCACTTGCGAAGGAAAAGACACATAGAGCTAAAAGGCCGAATATTGCACCAAGCTTTTTCATCATTTACACCTCGCTTTTCTTTATAAATAAGAGTAACTTAAAAACACCCTTATATAATTATACACTATTTATTGTTTTGTTGCTTGGAAACTAAATGCAGCTGATGCATCGGTTCCTGATATTATAATTACTTCCTGTTCATTGTTAGCCATTGTAACAGAAAGAGCAGTTGTTCCACCAACACCATTATTAGTAACTGTTGCAACAGCACTAACTTTTCTCTTACCGATTGGTATACTTGTAAGACTACCATTTCCAGATGCAGAATTGCTTCCAGCACTTGTGCTTGTTAAAGTTACTAATGCAGTTGAAGGAGAACCTTCAGCAGTAACTCTTGTCTGTACCTGTGCACCAGAAAGATTAGTACCGGCGAATGTTCCACTTATTGTTACATTACAATTACCAGTTCTTAATATAACTTCTGCTGGAGCAGGAGCTGCAAAAGATTTACTGTTTTTTGTTAAAGTTGCATTAAAACCTGCAAAGATAACTGGACTATTTTCAATAAATGATGAATGAACTTCAAGTTTATTGTAATTAATTCCACCTTCAGTTATAGGAAGGTCAGAGAATTCTATAAGCCCACCATCTCCAACTCTTTTAGTATGATATGCACTTCCATCTCTATATAAGGTTGCAAACATTGGAGTTGTATTAAAATCTATTGCAAGTCCATTGTTTGATTGTACAACAGCTGTAATTATACCACCTGTTTCAGGTGTTGCTTCGATAACTGATTTTTGAAGAAATATATCTTTTCTTACAACATCTCCAGGAACAAGGAATATTTCTGAATTAGAACCGTTACCAGTTTCGTTTTCTCCGCCACCAGTTGATTCAAGAGGTCTATAAATCTGAGTCGGTCCCTGATCATTTGCAGCATAACATTGTAATTTATAACCTTGAGCATCAATTGGTATATTAGAAATTATATAAAATCCAGTCTGATCAGTTTTTGCTGAAAAAGCCATAGAATCATCGCTGTTTCTAACAACAACTGTCGAATTTGCTAATATAACACTGTTTGCGACATTGTTTGGATCAACACCACGAACAATACCTTCGATGCTTCCTGTAGAAGGGGTTGGATTTTTTTTCATATAAATTTTAACAAAATAATCCTGACCATCTTCAACTTTTACTGTCTTATATGCTCGGTCTGCAATTTCTGTAGCTCTCATAGGTGCTCCACCAGTTGCCTTACCTTGAGAAATTTGTTCATCATTTACATAACCTGAAGCTTCCACATAAACCTGATAAGTTACAGATGGTGGAAGATCTTCAAAAATAAATGTATTACCTGAACCATTAGCTTTTACAACTTGCCTGTGCAAAGCAGGTCCAGAACCAGTAGAATCAGATTCTACTCCAACAATTGCGTTTGTAATAATACTTTCAGATAAATCTACCATTTCTACAACTTGTACTTTGATAGAACCTGAAGATACCCCAGCTGATCCACATCCTGCGAGTAGAAATGTTACAAATAGCATCGCAGTCAATAAAACCAGTTTTTTCAGAACTTTTTTTCTGTTCATAACTCTCCTCCTGTATATTCGCGCTTAATTAACTTTTATACAATTGAATTATCGGCAGGTTTTGAAGGGTTGATTAGAAAATTTACTATTTTAATTGATATTTTTTATAAATATGAAAAATCTGTTCTATTACTAGTTTTTTGTATTAATTATTTATATCTGGTAACAGGTTCAAAAAAAAACCTTATATAATGATACAATGTTGAAATGAAAAAAATCTTTTTTTTGCTTATTGTTTTTATAGCCATAGTATATTGTTTATCGGGAAAAGATATTTATAATCAAAATATATTAATTGGAAATAAATATTCTTTTGTTGTGCTTAAATTTAACAATATTGATATTATAGAATCAAAGCAAATACTTATTAAAGATCATAAAACTGAAGAAAATACAAGTGGATTTGGATTTTTTAATGATAATACTGTTAAAAAAGTACTTTTTTTAAAAGATTCATTTCTAATTGTTAAACAAAAACACCTTGAGTTCAATGGAATTTCAAAAAAATTTAACGATATTATATTTGATTGTGATATTTATAAAGATAATATAATTTTATGTACAGAAAACAGTGTTTTTGTTCTTGATGATAAATTAAATAATATAAATGTTCTTAAATTACCTATTAAAAAAAATGCTCATGATATTATGATTAAACATAATATTCTTTATTTATTAGATAATATTATGTTTCCATATCATATATTTAAAATTTCAATTAATGATTTAAATAATTTAAAACTTATAGAAGATATAAAGGTGAATCTTGTAAATGGTCATCTTAATACTCAATTTATTGAAAACAATATTTGGAATTTTACATCTCAAGAAAGCAATAAAAGAGGTTCTTTTTATAGTTTAAACAAAGTAATAAATGATAAGATTGAACGAATTCAGACCGGAAGTAGGGAATATTTTCCAGAAGAAAAAAAATCTGGATATAAAATAGTTAACACATATATAGATAAAAGCTATAAGTATGAAGTTAGATATAATATTGAAAAAGATAAAAATATACTTGTAATAATTGAAAATTTAAATAAAGAAGAAATTGTTATAGATTCATTTAATCTCGGAGAAAAAGTTTTTTTTGGGAAAATTAATGAAAATATTATTCTAATAAGCAGTAATTCTATTAATATTATTAATGGCAAAAAAATCATAAATAACATATCAACATTAAAATATAGTGTTAAAACAGTTGATTATGTTGATTTTTTATTGTAATTTAAATATTATTACTTTTTAAGTATATAATTGAGTTTTCAATAGTAATAGAGGATAAAGTATTATGTTAAATGGAATTGATGTTTTACTATTAAAAAAATCGCATTTTATAAAAGATATACCGCTTGCAATATTTACCTCTTATAACATGTATGATTGCAATGGTGAGAGAGTTATTGATAATTTTTTTAATCCTAATTACAATTTAAAATACATTATTGAACCATCATTTGGTTTTTTTATTAATAAAGATGAAAATTTAACTGAATATAATAAAATCCCGATTCTTCCAGCTTTTTCTGAAGAAACATACAAAAAATTACTTAAAGTCAAAGTTATTCTTTTTGATATACAAAATTATGGAGTAAAAAATACTGATGTAATAAAAGCACTTTATGAAATAATTGAATTTATAAATGGAAAAGATATTCAACTTTATATTCTCGACAGACCAAATCCTATAAATGGTAATATATTTGACGGTATAATAGGTCAATATTCAAGAATTAATATACCTTTGAGACATGGTCTTACAATTGGAGAAATAGGGCTTTTTTTACAAGAAGAACTTTTTAGAGAAGCAAAAATTAATGTTATAAAAATGGAAGGTTATAATAGAGAAAAATTTTTAGATGATATAAAACCAGTATTTGAATTTCAATTTCCTGATATTAAGGATTATAATGCGTTTTTTCTTTATCCAGGATTTCATCTTCTTGAAGGTACAAATCTTTCAATTGGTATTGGAACTGAAAAAAGTTATTCAGTTTTTGGAGCACCATGGATTGATTCAGATAATGTATTTGATCAGATAATTTATCTTGGAATGGAAGGTTTTGAAATGGAAACATGTGAATTTATACCAGAAAATGGAGTTTATTCAAATAAATTATGCAAAGGAATTCAATTTAAAGTTATTAACAAGGAATTATTAAATTCTATTGAATTATTTTTGAATATTATAGAAATATGTTATAATACATTTGGTGAATTTGAGTTTGTAATGAACAATAGAGATAATTATGTTATTGATGAGTTGTTTTCAGATGATAGAATAAGGAAATCTCTTGAAAGATATATTCCGCTATCTGAAGTTTATTATAAAGCAATGAAAACACTTGATGAATATACAGGAAAAAGAGAAAAACTTTTGTTGTATTAATAAAGTATAGAAGCTAAAGAGCATGGGTGAAAGAGTGAAATGGTGAAAGAGTGAAATGGTGAAAGAGTGAAATGGTGAAAGAGTGAAATGGTGAAAGAGTGAAATGATGAAAGAGTGAAATGGCGAAATGGTGAAAGAGTGAAATGGTGAAAGAGTGAAATGGCGAAATGGTGAAAGAGTGAAATGGTGAAAGAGTGAAATGGCGAAATGGTGAAAGAGTGAAATGGTGAAAGAGTGAAATGGTGAAAGAGTGAAAGAGTGAAATGGTGAAAGAGTGAAATGGTGAAAGAGTGAAATGGTGAAAGAGTGAAATGGTGAAAGAGTGAAATGGCGAAATGGTGAAAGAGTGAAAGAGTGAAAGAGTGAAAGAGTGAAATGGCGAAATGGTGAAAGAGTGAAAGAGTGAAAGAGTGAAATGGCGAAGTAGGAAAAATTTTAAATCTATTTCGCAATCTCACACAAAAATGTTCACTGAACATTTTAATTTGCTATTCGCAGATTTTAGTGTCATCCCGGTATGATTTTGAGCCAGGATTTGATTTTGTTTTAACTTAATCATACTGTTTATACTTTATACTTTATACTTTATACTTTATACTAAGTATTATTTATAATGTTTTTGCAGTCGTTAATAGATATTTTCTGTACAACTACATTTTTAATTAGAGGTTTAAACAATAAATGGAAGTTAAAAACAAGTTATCACAAATACTTATGTATCCTTTAATGGGAGATTCATCTGGAGATATTGAGCTTGAAATTCAGATGTATATTGAAAAATATAGAGCTTGTTTTTTTCTATTATCAACTCTCAACTTAAACAATCCAGCAGATATAAAAAATGCAATTTCAAAAATTAATAAAAAATATCCAGATAATGATTATATATTTGCAATTCATGCAGGTGGTGGAACTCAAATGCCTGTTAATAAAAATATAACTCATATACCTTCAAATATGACCGTAGGATTATCAGAAAATCCTCAAAATGCTTATAAAATAGCAAAAATAATGGCTGAAGAATTAAAATCCCTTGGAATTAACATGGTGATTTCAGATTTTTTAAATATTAATATGAATAATCATAATATGTTTGTTGGAACATCATCTTTTAATGATACAATCGGAGAAAACTCTGAATATATTGCAAATTTCATTAAAGCATTTAAAGATACAGGTGTAATACTTTGTGGCATGAATTTTCCAGGAATTGGTTCATTAGAAGAATTTTCAAATATACAATTTAACACAGTTCATAGAGGATTTGAAAGTATGTTTGAAGATGAAATTCTTTCTTTTAAAAAAGCTTTTCAAGAAAATATTCCAGTAATTGAAGTTTCTGATGTTTATTATTTTAAAGAATCAAAAACAGTTAAAGAACCAGCATGTTTTTCAGAAGAAATAATAGACCTTTTAAGAAATACACTTGAATACAAAGGTATTGTAATGTCATCATCTTTATATAGGAAAGAATTTTCAGGTATAAAACCTTCTCATAGTGTTATTAATGCTTATAAAGCAGGATGTAATCTAATTATAATGCCTGGTGGACTTAGAGAAAATATTGAAGCTTATAATGGTCTTTATATGGAAATAAAAAAAGGTAATATAAAAGAAAAATCATTACAAAAACTAGATTCTTTTAATACTTTGTCAGAAAATATAAGTGCAAACAAAAAAACTCTTTATAATATAAAAAAACAAAATAGAGAAATAGTTCAATCTATAATGAAAGAATGTATAAAATATTTTAAAGGCAAAGATTTTGTTCATAAAATAAAAGATGTAAAAGATATTCTTGTTATAGCACCAGATTATAAGGCAATTTATGGTGAAGAAGGAGTAAATTATTTTCATAGAAGTGTTAAATATTTTAAAAGAAAATCTGAACTTATAGAATATTCATTAAGCCCTGATAATAATGAGATTGAAATAATAAAAGAAAAAGCAACTCAATATGAAGCTGTAATTTTGTATAGTATAAATGCTCATTATGATGAAGGTAGGGAAAACCTAGGTATTGCTGTTACGAGAGCTAATGAAAACACTATTGTAATTGGTCTTGATTCACCGTATGAATTTCGTCTTTATGAAGATTGTCCTTGTTATATAGCATTATGCTCTTATCTTGAGCAAAATGTGCAGGATTTTTGCGAAGAGTTTTTTAAATAAATTTTTTCAATTATTCTATACTCTGAACCTGTCTTTTTTAAAATACTTTCGTATATTGTTATATTATCTAAAATTTCTGAATGATTAAAATCAATATTCTGCATTGATTCAACAATATTTTCTTTAATTTCTATTCCAAATTTATTTCTTGCAAGAGTTATATGAGGAGTAAAATTGGTATTTAATTGATTTTTTATAGTTTTTACAATTTTAAAAGGAGTAAATTTAAGCTGAGCATAAAATACTTTATGTGAAAAAAAAGAAAATTTTCTGAATTTAACAGGTATTTTTGTAATATTATTAGAAAAATCAATTATTTCATCTTTAACTTTTTGAATATCACCAATATTTTCGTAAAATTTCAGTGTAATATGAAAATTCTCAGGTTTAACCCAATTAATATCAGAATATTTTAAAGTTAAATCTTCTATAGAATTATATAACTTGATTTTGAATTCATTTGATATATCAAAAGCAGCAAAAACTCTCATTTTTTTATCCATTAAAATAAAATTTAATACCAAAATGAATTGTAAACTTATCAATATCAAAATTATATCGTTTTCCATTAATATTAAGACTTTCAGTTTTTGAAAGATAATAATTTAGCTCAGAAAAAATTGAAAATCTATCTTTTTCAAAATATTCAGCACCATAAAGAATATGCGGAGTATAAAATGTTTTTTCATTTACAATGCTGTTTAGTTTATGTTTTAATCTAACCTTTGATATTCCGTATCCCCCATAAGGAAGAATTTTATGAAGTTTAAATAAAAAATATCTAACACTAAAAGATATAGGATTTATTTTTAAACTGTATTTATCGTTGATATTTCCAAAGAAATTACCAGAATCGTTAATTTCATAAGAAGTTGAGCTTATATCAAATGACATTCTTGAAGTTCTATGAAAACCTAGATTAATACCATAAATGTAATCTGATTTAATGTATGGCAGAGAAGAATCTGGTTCAAAAAAACCACCTCTTAAAGAAAAATAACTTTTTTTATTTAAATCAAAACCAATAATATTTTTAATTTTAATCTTACCACTTTTTATAATATTTTCACGGTCAACAGCAATAAAATTACCATCAATATCACTGCTTTCTTGCGATACTTGAACTTTTTTTAAAAATTCTTTTGCATAAATACCTTTTTCAAGAGAAGGTTGATATCCAAATTGCATATCTCTTTTATCAAGCATAAATTGTCTGATTTTTCTAAGAGCTTCATCTGGGTCTAATCTTCCAGTAAGTAATATTTCAGTAGAATAATTTTCAATTGAAGTTTTAAGATTTTGTAAAACATTCATATTTAATGGAACTTTTTTTTCTTTTGAAAAAAGCCTTTCACAAATTTCAATAATAATTTCAGCTTTTTCAAGAGAAGAAATATTTAATTGCGAATTATAAAGTTGAGAAGTAGTCTGAATAAGACCAAATTTATCAAAATAACTAAAAGTTTCCTTTACAGGATCTTTTGCACTTTGTGCAAAAATTTTTGATAAAAGAATTAAAATAATAAAAAATAAAAAAATATTTTTTCTCATAAAGACAAAATCGGCATAAATTTTCAATTTCTATAATATAAATTTTGTAAAGCTTGGGGTCGGTGCTTGAAATGTTTACAAATTTCACTGCGAGAATTAAAATTGCTGATTATAATGGTCAAATTTCAATTTGAAATTGAATTGCAACTTAGAATTTAAAATGAAAAAATAAATTTTTTATAAAATGATGTTTTTTAAATTTAATTTTCAAGAATTATCAACATTTTTAATTCTGAAAGGATTGATAGAAAACAAAATATTATGATTTCAGGATTTTATAAAATACAATAAATTTAATTTAATTTACTAAATAAATAATGTCTATATTGTTAATAAAATTTTATAAAATTTGTTTTTTTTATGGATAAATAAACCTTATAATCGTTAAAATTAAAAATCATAAATTATACTTATAAATATTTCAGTTGAAAACCTAAAGTGGACCGACCCCAGAGCTTTACAAAAAACAATTTTTTTATTTAAAGTAGTTTTTTGTGATATAATTTAAAAAAACAGAAAAAGGGGTATTGTATGGGAGTTGGAAAATCAATTATCAGACTTGATTCTGTGGAAAAGGTTACTGGAAAAACTCTTTATGTTGAAGATATTAAAATGTCTAATATGCTTTATGCTAAAGTGTTTAGATCTCCTGTGGCTTATGGTAAAATAAAAAATCTAGACCTTGAACTTGCTAAAAAAGTACCTGGTGTTAAAGGAATTTTTACTTATAAGGATGTTCCTGGAAAAAATATAATTCATGTTATTTATGATGATCAAATATTTTTAGCTTCAGATTTTGTTAAATATCCGGGTCAACCAATTGCGGTTATTGCTGCAAATAGTGAAGAAGCTTGTAAAGAAGCTATTAAAAAAATTAAACTGGAAATTGAAGAACTTGAACCTCTTCTTGATTTTGAAAAATCTAAAAATAATTCTATAAAACTTTATGGTGATGATAATATTTTTTGTAAATATCATATTGATCATGGAAATATGGATATTATTAACGATAGTGATCTTATTAGTATTAGTGATTCATATTATACTCAACATCAAGAACATGCTTATATTGAACCTCAGGGAGCTGTGGTTTATTGGGAAGACAATACTCTTACAATTCGTGGTTCTATGCAGGCTCCGTTTTATGTTCAGCAGGCTGTTACTGAAGTTCTTAATATGAAAAAATCAAGAGTCAGGGTTATTCAACAGATGACTGGTGGAGCTTTTGGTGGTAAGGAAGATGTTCCAAATATAGTTTGTTCTCAGGCTGCAATTTGTGCTTATCATTTAAGACAACCTGTTAAGATTATTTATAATAGAGAAGAAGATATGCAAACAATGTCAAAAAGACATCCAGCTAGAACAGATATTACTTTATGGGCTGATAAAACTGGTAAATTTGTTGCAGTAAAAGGTTATTATCTTGAAAATGCTGGAGCATTTGCAACTCTTACTCCTGCTGTACTTTATCGTGGTACAATTCATCTTTCAGGTCCATATAATATTGAAAACGTTGATGTTATAGGTGAAGCTGTTGCTACAAACACTGCTCCTAATGGTGCTTATAGAGGTTTTGGATCTCCTCAAACTATTTTTGCTATGGAATCTATAATTGATCAAATGGCTGAAAAACTTAATATGGATCCGGCTGATATTCGTCAAAAAAACCTTTTGAAGCTTGGGGATAGAACTTGTACTAATCAAGTTTTAGAAGATTCTGTTGGGCTTTTGGAAGCTTTTGATAAATGTATTGATGAATCTGATTATTATAATAAAATCAAAGAATTTAAAGAATATAATAATGTTTCAGATAATATTAAAAAAGGTATTGGAGTTTCAGCTGTTTATTATGGAGTTGGTCTTGGTGATGCTGGTAAACACATGTCAAGAGCTGCTGGAACTGCAAAGATTGATGGAGATGGTTCTGTTACTGTTTCTGTTGGTGTAGTTGATATGGGTCAGGGAATGAGAACTGTGGCTGCACAAATGGCTGCTGAATTTCTTGGTATTTTGGAAGATAATATTGTTGTTTCACAGGTTGATACTTCAAGAGTTCTTGATTCAGGTCCTACAGTTGCTTCCAGAGGTACAATAACTGCTGGTTGGGGAATTTTAAAAGCTCTTAATAAAATCAAAAAGAGAATTCATAAATTTCTTGAAGAAAAATTTAATGAAAAATTTGAAGATATACATTATAAAGACGGGAAAGTGTTATTTGGAAATCATGAAGAAAGCTATTTTGATGTTATTAAATGGGCAACTGATAAAAAACTTACATTACATGCAGCAGCTCTACATATTCCACCAGAATGTAGTTTTGATGAACATGGTCAAGGTGATGCTTATTATACTTATGCTTGGGGGGCAAATGTTGTTGAAACAGAAGTTAATACAAGGACTGGTGAGGTGAAAATAATAAAAGCAACTTGTGCTCATGATGTTGGAAAAGCTGTTAATCCAAGAGAAGTTAAAGGTCAGATAATGGGCGGTTCTTTACAGGGTTTAGGTTATGGTCTTATGGAAAATATGCAAGTTTCAAGTCAAGGTAAATTTTTAACAAATAATTTTTCTACTTATACAATACCAACAGCTTGTGATTATCCTGAATGGAATCCTATTATTGTTGAAGAAAAATATCCTAAAGGACCTTATGGTGCTAAAGGTTTTGCTGAGCAACCTCTGATGGGAATGGCTCCAGCATTAACAAATTCAATTTATAATGCATGTGGTGGTAGAATTAAAAATATTCCAGCAATTCCAGAAAGAGTTTTGGAAAGTATCAGGGGGAAAGAATGATTGTTGAATTTACATTAAATAATGAAAAGGTGAAATGTGATGTTCCTGAACATTTTTCACTATTAAGAATGATTAGAGATATTTTTGGACTTACAGGTACAAAAAAAGGCTGTGATAAAGGAGAATGTGGAGCTTGTACTGTTGTAATGGATAATAAAGCTGTTACTTCATGCACTGTTTTAGCTCCAGTTGTTCATGGTAAAGAAGTTTTAACAATTGAAGGAATTTCCAAAAACGGACAACTTCATATTATTCAACAAAAACTTGTCGAAGCAGGAGCTGTTCAATGTGGATTTTGCACACCAGGTATGGTTATGTCAGCTTATGCACTTTTTATTCAGGATAGAGATTTTTCAAGAGATGAAATTAAAAGAGCTATTTCTGGAAATCTTTGCAGATGTACTGGTTATGAATATATAGTTAATGGAATAGATGAAGCATTAAAAACAAGGAAATAGATCAGACTAAAGTCTGATAATGAATAATTAAAAATTAATAATGAAAAATTAAAGAAGCAAGAAAGAGCATTAGCGGTGCTTTGCACCTAATTAGCAACGAAGTTATATTATAACGAAGTTGCGTTAATTAGACTACTTTAGTAGTCGTTAATTTCATCTAATGTACTAATTGTATTAAAGTTGAGGTAAATAATGTTTAATAAAATAGCAGAACTTGTAAGACAGAATATAGAATTTGCAATATGTACAATTGTAAGTATTGATGGTTCATCTCCGGGTAAATCAGGGTTTAGAATGATAGTTTTTCCAGATAGTTCTATTGAAGGAACTGTAGGTGGAGGAAATCTTGAAAAACTTATTATTAAAAAAGCTGTTGAAAATATCAAAAAGAATATTACTTCATTTGAAGAGTTCACACTTTCTGATGTTAATATGACTTGTGGAGGAAAAACATCTGTGTATATTGAAGTTATTAAAAGAAAATCAAGAATTGTTATTGCAGGAGCAGGACATATCGGTAAAGAACTCTTAAGAATAGTAAATGAAACAAGGGATTTTGATATTATAGCTTTTGATAATAGAAAAGATAGAGTTGAGAGTTTAAGTAATGAATATAAAGTTGAATATCTTGAAGATTTTATTGGACTTGAAAATTGTATTGAAGAAGGAGATTATGTTGTTGTTTTAACACATGGTCATGCTTTTGATATGCAAGCTTTATTGTATGTTTCAAAAGGTAAAAAAACTTCCTATGTTGGTTGTATTGGTTCTAAAAGTAAAGTTGCAAAATTAAAATCAGATCTTTTAGAACATGGTGTAAGTCAGAATTTTATCAATACTATTTTTACACCAATTGGAGTTAAATTAGGCGGAGATTCACCTTTTGAAATAGCTATTTCAATACTTGCTGAAATTATTGCAGTAAAAAATACAGGCAAATCAGTTTGTCCTATGAAAGATTAAAGGGAGTGAATTATGATAGAAAAAGAATTTGAATTTTATAAAGCTGAAGGTTATACCGATGTTTTTAATTATATGAAAAAAAATTATCTTCCATTTGCTGGTGGAACTGATGTTATGATAAAAGTAAAAGAAGGATATTTACGAACTTCTGGACTTTTGTATATTGGAGATATGCTAGAACTTAAAGGAATTGAAAAAAAAGATAATAGTATATTTATCGGAGCTGCTGAAAAACTTACAGATATAATCAAAAATACTATTGTAAAAGAAAACTTTCCTGGATTAATTCAAGCAATTGAATTAATTGGTTCATTACAGATTAGAAATCAAGCAACTTTGGGTGGAAATTTAGCGAATTGTTCTCCTGTTTCTGATTCAATGCCGATTTTAATGGCACTTGATGCAAAAATCCATATAGTTTCAGAAAATAACAGAAAAATAATTGAATTAAAAGATTTTCCAAAAGGAGTTTGTCAAACTGCTTTAGAAACTGGTGAAATAATTGAAAAACTTGAAATTCCTATAATTAATTCAAAAAATTATCAAGCTTATAGAAAATTTGCTCAAAGACCTGAAGTTTCAATTCAGAAATGTTCAACAGCAGTAGTATTTGAATATGAAAATGATGAAATTACAATTAAAAAAGCAAAAATAGCTATTGGAGCAGTTGCAGTAAGGGCTTTGAGATGTGAAAAAGCTGAACAAATGTTAAAAGGTCAGAAACTTTCTCCTGAACTTATTGAAAAAGTTGCAAATATGGTGAGTGAAGAATCAAAACCAATTAGTGATATTAGGTCAACTAGAGAATATAGACAAAAAATGGTAGGAGAAGGATTTAGGGAAATAGCTTTAAAATCGGTATAAAATCGGGGAAATTAAATTTAGGGGTTTTTGTTTTGAATATAAATTTGATTAGGAAAAAATTACAAAAATATAAAAAAAAGACAATTACTCTTAAAGAAATTGCTGTTATTATTGACGAAAAACAGAATTGTGAACTTTTTCAAAAAATTTCAATTCTTGAAAATGAAAATATTATTTGTAGGATAAAAGCTTCTAATACTGATGGTAATATTAAATTTCCTTTATTTAATAGATATAGAATTGTTGCTGATAAACCTTATAATAATGTTGTTTTTGAAGAAATTAGAAGGTTGAATCCTGTTTTTTGTATTGAAAAATATCTTAAATATCCTCAAAAATATAATATTCATAAATGTGTTTTAGAACCTATTTCTGATTATTTATGGCAAAATAATTGTATTCCTAAATTGAAGATTTCAAGAAATGAAAGATCTTTTGAAATATTTCTTTATGAAAAATTTATTGAAAAAAATTTATCTCTTTTAGAACAGGTTTTTAAATTTAATAAGCTTGAATTGAATTTTCTTAATTTTTTTGATACTTATGAACCGTTTTTTGAATATGTTTGTGGGAAAAATAAAGATATGAAAATTCTTGTTATTGAAAATAAAGATACTTGGTTTTCTTTGAAAAAAGCTATTCAAAATAAAGGTGAGAATTTGATTTTTGGTCTTTATATTGATGTTTTGATTTACGGTGAGGGTAATAAAATTACAAGAAAAAATGCTCTTGATTATTATAGATTGTATATTTTAGAAAATAATATTGCTGATAAAGTTGATTTTTTATATTTTGGTGATTTGGATTTTGAGGGTGTTGATATTTTTATGAGGATTTTGAGTAATAATTCTGAATGTTTGGTATATCCGTTTATGCGATTATACGAATTAATGATAAAATTATCTTATAATATTAATTTGCCTAAATGTTTTTCTTTAAGGAAGAAAAATATTGATATTGATGTTTTTTTAGATTATTTTAACTTTGAAATTCAAAATAATATTAAATTTATTCTTAATTCTAAGTTGTATATTCCGCAAGAAATTGTTAATTATGAGGTTTTTATGAAATTTCTTGGAGAAAATTGTGATTGCTAAATATCCTGAATATCTTGAGGGTTTTTATAAAAGAATGCAGGTTTCTGGGGCTGTTGATTCTATTGTTAATCGCAGAGAGCGTAAAATGGATATTGAAAATCGTTTTAATTCAGGTGATTTGGAAAATATTCTTTTTTCTCTTCTTGTTTTTATAATGGAAAAAACTCTTTCAGAAGATAATGAATGTAGTATTAATAATATTGCGGATTTTCTTGGTTTAATTCTTCCTTTTTATGGTGAAATTGATATTGATAATTTAATTTTGGCTGAATATCTTGTTAAGGATATTCTTCAAAATGGTGGTAAACCAAGATTTTTTGATATTATGGATTATTCTGCTGGAAAAATTAAATATAGGGTTAAACTTATTGATGATAAAGTTATTTATACTGAAAAAAGTTATAAAGTTATTTATAGACTTACTGATCAAGGTTATGATTTTCTTTTTAGGACAAAGGAAGTTGATGATGAAATTAGTTTTACTATTGAAGAATTAAAACTTAAAGAACTTATTAAGCGTAAAAATTACAAAAAAGCTGTATTGCAAAGCAGAAGTCTTGTTCAAATGGTTAGGCAAAAAAAATCAGAGATTTTAAGATTTCTTGAAAAACTTCGTGAAAATATTTATTCAGTTGATGTTGCTGAGTATGAAATTATTATCAAGGGTACTTATGCTCTTCTTGAAGATGAGTATAAAGTTATGGATGATATTCATAAAACTGTGAAATTATCTGAATTTAATTTGTTTAAAGATGAAAATTCTGATAGTGATAATGTGGAAATTAGAAAAGCTAAAAATGATATTGCTGAAATTCTAAAAAACATTGATAGAACTGTTTCTGAACAGAGAGAATTGATTATAAATAGGCATAATTTATCTAAAATATATATTGACACAATTGGAGATTCTTTTTCAAAAACAATTAATAGAAGATTTGATATTGAAGATGAAATTCTTTGTGTTATGGAAAAATTATCTGAGGATAAATATTGTTGTTTATGGAAACTTTTTAATCCAATTTTTAAACCAGATATTAAAAATATACTTAATTTAATTAAATTATATGAAAGACAATACAAGCTTAGGGAAAAAGAATTTGCTAATTTTTCTGATATTGTGGAAAATTTAACTGAAAATGATGAAAGTATTATTTTTCTTGAAAAAGAAAGAACAAATGCTTATATTGATATTGTGAAAAATATTATGATTTATGGAAAAGAGTTTAATAAATTTAGATTTTCTGATTTTTTTAGTTTTCTTAATGAAAAATATGAAAATATTGATGTTTTTACAAGTGAAGAAAGAATATTTAGAACAATGTTAAAGCTTTATGATATTGGATTGCTTGATATTATAGCTTGGAAGAAAGAAAGAGAAAATATTATTGCTGATATATCTGGCGAGTTTGATGCTAATGTTTGTTTATATGCTATTGAGGATGAAAATCCTGATATTTATAATGTTATTAGTATTAAAATATCAAAGGATGACAATGTGAATTTTGAATGTGAATATACAATATCTGAAAATAATTTAAATATTAATAAAAAAATAATATTGTCTGATTTTCTTATTGAGGTTCAAATATGAGTGAATTAAAAACAGCTCTTAATATATTTAGAATACTTCTAAAAAAAGGTGAATTATCTAAGGATAATGATCTTGAATTATTTATTGAATTTAAAAATCCTGATATTAGAACTATTCTATATGATTTTGAAGAAGTTTTTGAATTTGATATTGTTGAACTTTCTCATATAGCTTATATTATCCCGAATTCTTCAAATGATCTTTTGGGATGGACTTCTAAAAATATGAGAGAATGGTTAGGAAGTGATGCAAGACTTGTTGATGTATTTCTTAATTCGTATATATCTATGTTTATTCTTCATATTTTTTATGGTGGTAAAAATCGTAATCCAAAACAAAGAGATTTTATTAGAATTCATGAAATTGTTGAAAAACTTGATGAAAGATTTATTCGTATTCTTTCAAATTCGGAAGATTATGAAAAAATGGAAGAAAAATATAGTATTAATTTTATAAAAATAGCTCAAGAATGGGATTCAAAACAAGGATATGATGAAAATTCAAGAAAAACTAAAACTTATACTGTTATTAAAGCTGCAAGATTTATGCAAAAAGAAGATCTTATTATTATACTTGATGATAATAGAGAAATTAGATCTACATCTAAGCTTGATGATATAATGATAAATTATTATCTTGATCAGGATAGAGTTAAAGATATTAGAGAAATATTTGAGGATGCAATATAATGCCTAAAATCAATCGAATAAGAGTTCTTAATTTTTCATATAATAATTTTACAAGACATATTACTGATGAAATGTTTGATTTTTATAAAGGTGAAAATGCTCTTTTAAGTCTTGCAAATGGTGGAGGAAAGAGTGTTCTTGTTCAAGTTATGCTTCAACCAATTGTACCTGGGGCAAAGATTCAAGGTAGAAAATTTGCTGATTTTTTTAAAACTTCTAAATTACCTTGTTTTATAATGATAGAATGGAAACTTGATTATTCTTCTGATTATCTTTTAACAGGTATTGTTTGTGAAAATCATGAGTTTCATGGAATGGATGGAGAAAAAAACTCAAGGCTTAGATTTTTTATGTTTACATCAAAATATTCACAGTCAAATTCTTATGATATTAGTAATATTGGTTTTTCTGCTAGGAAAGGAAATGTTATTAATGTTATGAATTATAAAAAAGCTAGAGAATTTGCTGATGAAAGAGCTAAAAAATCTTCAATGGATTTTAGGATATTTTCTCAGGAAAATATGGAAGAATATAGAGAGCATTTATCTGAATATGGAATTTCTCAGGATGAATGGAAAAATATAATCATTGGTATAAATGATAGTGAAGGTGGTCTTGATGAGATTTTTCAAAAATGTAAAAATTCAGATCAATTGATTAATGAATGGTTTTTAAATAAAACAATATTAAAGGTTTTCTATAAAGATAAAAATCAAGCTGGGCATCTTGGACAAATGATGTCTAATCTTGTTGATGAAATAATTAGAAATGAGGAATTTCTTATTGAAAAAGAGCTTTTGCAGAATTTTTCAGAAAAACTTGAGGATTTTTCAAAAGATATTGAGATTTTTACTGCAATTATTGAAAATAAAGAAAATACTGAAAAGAAAATTAAATATATTGAAAATATTTTAAGTGATAAAATAGAACAACTTGAAAAAGAGGAAAATGATATTTCTAAATTTTTAATTCAAGCTGAATATTCTCTTAAAAATATTGATTATGAAGAAAGAAGTCTTGATTATTATAATTCTGTTGATAAGCTTGAAATTTTGGAAAAAAGAAAAATCACATTATTAGAAAAGATTAATATTTTAAAAGATAATATAAAAAAACTTAATATATTTCTTGAAAAACTTCGATTTAAAAAGATTTATGATAAAAAAATCAATTGTGAAAATGATTTAAAAGGTTATAATGAAAAAATTTTAAGTCTTGAAAAAAATTCCAATATACAAGAAAGATTATCTCATATTGAATATTCTCTAAAAATAAAGTTTGATGAAAGAATTGTAAATTTACAAAATCAATATAAAAATATTGAAAATAATAAACAAATTTCAAAGCAAAATCTTGAAGAAATTTTAATTAAACAAAAAGAATTTAAAAAAACAATTAATTCTTCTAATATTAGTCTTGGTTCTGTAAATGAAAAAGCTATTATATTTGAAAAATATCAATTGGATTTTGAAAAAAATAATAATGTTAAAATATTAAGAAATATTCTTGGGCAGATTGATATAGATGAGTTTAATTTATTTATAAGTGAAATTGAAAATAAAATTGCAAATCATAATAATGAGATTTTACAAATAAATGAGCAAAATTTAAAATTAGAAAATAAATTGCAAAATAATTCTGATTTAATCAAAGACTTTTCTAATAAAGTTAGAGATAATATTTTACTTTATCAAAAAAAAATAGATGAAATTGCATTATTCACAGATAAAAGAGATAAATCTTATGAAATATTAAAAAAATATGAATTAAAAAAACAAAGAATTTTTGATAAAAAACATATTGAATTTGAATTTAAAAATATTCTTATTGATTATGATAATAGAAAAAAAGAACTTTCTTCTGATATAAAATTAATTGAAAATATTATTAAAGGAATTAAACAAAATTCTCTTCATATAGATCAAAATATAATTGATATTTTGATTAATAATAATATTGAATTTGAAACTGGTGAGAATTTTATTAAAAATCAAAAAAAAGATAATAGAAATTCTTTACTTGAAAAAAATCCTCTTCTTGCTTATTCAATTATATTAAAAAAAGATCAAATTAATAAAGTTAAAGATGTATTTAAAGATAAATTTATTAAAAGTTCAATTCCTTTATTTTTTTATGAAAATACAAATGTTGATTTTGAAAACAATAATGTATTTATTAAAATCAATGAAGATTTGAATTTTATTGTTAATGTTGAAAAACGAATATTTGAAATTGATAAAACTGAAAAATTTCTTAATGAAAAAGAAAATGAAAAAAAATCTCTTGAAAATATATATAAGGATATTGCTAATTCTTATAATATTGCATCAAATGATTTTAGAATTCTTCAAGAATTTGATTATAAAGAGGATTTTTTATATCAAGCTGAAAAAAATGAAAGAGATTTATTACAAAAAACTAATGAAATAGAAAAAAAAATTGAAATTTTAAATAATGAAAATAAAAATGCAGAAATAAATATCAGGAATAATATAAATAAATTAAATGAAAAACAAAATAAACTCAATTTATTAAATGTCAAATTACATGATTTCAATGAATTTATAGTGAAAGATTCAGAATATGTCAGAATATTAGAAAAAAGAAAAAATCTTCAAAAAACAATAGAAAAACTCAATAAAGATATTTTATTAAATGAAAATGAAATTATAAAAATAAATAATGAAATTTCAGGATTAAATAAAAATATTGAAATTATAAAAAATAAATTAACAGAATGTGAAAAATATAAATTAAAATTCTCAAATGCTCAAGAAAAATCTGAAATACTCAAAGAAAATATTGAAGAACTTTTAAGTATATATGAGAATTTGAAAAAAGAATATTCAAAAGATTTTTCAGCATTAATAATCTTAAAAGAAAAATCAATTAATGAAATATCAGAATTTACAAAAGAACTTTCAAGATTTAAATTTAACGAAGAAGAAGTGAATAACATTGAATATAACATAGAAATTGAAGAAAAAACAGAAATTGATATCTATTTACAAAATAATAAACTAAATTCTATTATATCTGATTATAATATAGTTGATAAAGATATAAGTTCTGAAAATAGAGGGAAAGAACAAGCTTTTAAGGAAATTGAAAGATTAGATTATGATAAAGCTTGTCCAAGAGAAAATATCAAACAAGATTTTATTGCAAGAAAAAATACAATTAATTCAAATCGCAAAGATTACATATTACTTGAAAAAAAGTTAAGAAAAGAAATTGCTGAATTTAAAAAAATTAAACAAAGAATTGATATTTTAAATTTACCTTCAAGCTCTATAATTGAATTTGATATAAAAGATAACATTGAAATAATTTATAAAAATCTTGAAAGTAATTATAAATTGTTTAAAGAACAAATGGATAATGAAGAAAAACAGCTTATTGGTAATTATTCATTATTAAGATCTGAATTTAAACATAAAAATCAAAATATAGATAATCTTTTTACTTCAATTGATAGTATGATTGAAAGGAAAAATAAAAAATACAATGAATATTATTATCTTTTTGAAAGATTAAAAGATTATATAATAAAAATAAGTGAATTAATAGAAATAAATAGAATAAGACTTGAAAATGTTGAAAAAAATAGAAATGATGTTGTATTTCAATGTTTTGTGCATGCTCAAAGAGTATTTGAAGAACTTGGTAAAATAGCATTATCATCTTCTGTGAAATTATCAGAAAAAATCAGACCAATTCAGATGATAAAGATAAACACAGATATTGATAATGAAGAAAATGCTAAAAAAAGAATAGAAAAATATATTGATTCTTGTATACAAAATATTAGAGAAGAAAAAAGACAAAATTATGAAAACGAAAAAATAAATAAAAGTATTTTTAGATTAATGTCTACAAGAGAATTGATAAATCAGTATTCAGGAAGAAATTCAATTCCAGTAAGTGTTTATAAAATTGATCTTAATACAGCAAATAATCGTTGGAAAAAATGGGAAAGTGCAATAAGTGAAAATTCTGGTGGTGAAAAATTTGTAGTATTTTTTGCAGTTATATCAGCTTTAATGGCATATATAAGAAATAATACTATGATAAATAATTCTGAGAATTTAGCAGGAAAAGATTCAAGAATACTTATAATGGACAATCCATTCGGTCCAATATCAAGTCAACATCTTCTTATTCCTTTATTTGAAATTGCCAAAAAATTTAATACTCAGCTTATATGTTTATCTGATCTTAAACAAAATTCAATATTTAACTGTTTTAATCTAATTTATATGCTTAAAATTAAAAAAAGCACTTTTGAAAAAGATGAATATTTGAAAATTGATAGACAAATAAAAAACTCTGAAAATATATCTTTGGATGAAAATCTTGAAAAATCAATATTTAGAACAGAAAAATTAGAAAATCAACAATTGTTTTGAAGTAAAACAATTTATGTTATAATAATTTAAGAAGCATTATGTGAAGCGTATAAAAACGTATAAAATCGGTATAGAAACTTTAAAACACATAAAGAGGGTTTTATGAAGCATGAGATTTTAAAAAAGATTATTCCAGCTTTGATAATAATGTTTATAATTCAGCATTGTTTTGTTCCTTTTGTTATGAATGGTTCTGGTAATTATCTTGATACTTTGATGAAAAGAAGTATAACTACATTTACATTATTAACCGGTATAAAGACTACTTTGAGCATTATTGAAGGCAGTTCAATTACTATGGAAGGTGGTGTAAATTTTATTTTAAAAGGCTCAATGGGTAGTCAAATTGAGATTGGTGATATTGTTCAAAGTGTGCTTGATGTTGTTGATTATGGTTGGAAAATTTCTTTTTTTAGCATGATTGTTATAAAAAGCATGATAATTTTAAGAAGTATTTCTGGGGATTGGAATAGTTTGTTATTTGGAATTGTTATGTTTTGTGTAATAATACAGTTTTTTGATATTAAAAAGTATAAATTTGAAAAAGTAAAAAAAATATCTTTATTTATTTTTCTTGTTATAACTATGTTTTACATTGTATTTCCTACAACAGTCTATATATCAGGGAAATTTTCATCTCTAATAACTACTAAATACGCACAAAATTATGAAAAAAATATTGGTGATTTTTCAGATGAAGTTAATAGTCTTGATGTAAAAAATCTTAAAGAAGAAAGCGTTTCGCTTGATTTAATTGAAAAAATAACATTAAAATTAAATAATATGGCTAATAAAGGTCTTGAAATATTAGATTCAATACTTACATTTTCAATTGTATTTTTTCTTGATATATTTGTTATTCCATTTATTGTGTTTTATCTTTTTTATAAAATTCTCATTACAATATCTAAAAACTTTTTTACAAAGTTTTAAAAAAAGTGAAGGGGATATAGGGATAAAAACTTCTAAAATTTTCTGTTAATTAATATATTTTTTTTGGTACATAGAACAATATTTGAAAATATTATTAATTTGCTTGCTTTTTACATAAAAAAATGGTTGAGTGTTATTGCAGAATGTTGTTAAAGCATTATGGAGATAGCATGCATACATATAAAAAGCCATTGTATCAAACTCTTTTTGATTTTATTTTATTAAATTTTGGATTTATTATTTATCTTGTCGGATATGTTTATTTTCTTCTTCCAAATAAGATTGTTGGAGGAGGTTTGACAGGTGTTTGTACTATTTTATTTTATACCTTAGGAATACCTGTTTCAGTTACTCTTATTGTGATTAATGCAATTTTGATGATTATACAATATAAAGTTCTTGGTTCATCATCTTCTATTAAAACTTTATATGTTGTTTTACTTCAACCTGTTGTTATAGAAATTATGCTAAAATATAATCATTTATTTCATGTTACTGAAGATAGAATGCTTGCATGTCTTTTTGGAGGTGTTCTTACAGGTCTTGGAATGGGAGTTGTAATAAAAGTTGGTGGAAGTACAGGCGGGACTGATATACTTGCTCAGGTTCTTTCAAAATATCTTAAAATTTCAATTGGGCGTGTTCTTTCTGTTATTGATCCAGCTATTGCTATTTCGGCAGGAGTGTTTTTAGGAAATTTTGAATTTTCACTTTATGGTATAATTACAATATTTTTTAATTCAAAAATTGTTGATATGGTTCAGAGTGGACTTAATTATTCAAGAGTTGTTTATGTTATTTCAGATCAATATCAAATAATTGGTGAAACTGTTATGGGTAAACTTCAAAGAGGAGTTACTCAGCTTGAAGTAAAAGGCATGTATTCTGAAAATGATAAAAAAATGCTTATGATTGTTATTGGAAAAAGACAAATATTTGAACTTAAAGGTATTATTAATATGTTTGATCCAATGGCATTTGTTGTTGTAACAGAAGCATTTAGTGTTATGGGTAGAGGTTTTAGACAGCTTAAAGAAGATGAAGAATGATTTTTGTTTATTTAATCAGAAGACTCAATTATTTATCATACTTTTGAAGAATTTCTCTTAGAATTTTATTTGAATTTGGTGTAGCTCTTTTTTTGTATTTTATCATTTGATTCCCGATCTCTGCTAAGGTCATGCTGTCATGATAAAATTGTGAACATTCTATTGCTTTGTCGATTTCTCCGATTTTAGCAAGAAACATTATATATTCAGGGTTTTTCTCCTCAGAATCTTTAAAATCCTGATATGTTCTGTATATTTCCTTTACTGCTTTAATATGTTTATTTGTTTCAATTAATTTATTACCCATTATTGATGATAAATAATACTGTGAAACTTCATATTTTAAAGTTAAGTTGTCATATATATATTTAGTACATTTTTCCTGTTCTTGTTCTACACATAATTTGAAAACATCAATAATTCTTTCGTCAAAGTAATTGTTTTCAAAATATTTTTTTAAATAATTGAAAGTATCAAGATTATTTTCTATTTTCATATTTGCGTATAATAGATTTGTCATCACGAATATTTCTTCAGGTGTTAAAGATTTTTTTGAAATTAGAGTTTTTAATAAATTTTTGATTTTATTCTTTTGTGATTTTGTGATTTTATCTGGTATATATTTTGAATAATAAAAATAAAAATCTGAAAGTTTCAGAAAGTTATTTTCTATTAAATTACTTTCTATGAAATATTTTTCAATATCTTTTATTGATTGAATTTTATCAAAATTATTTTCTTTAACTGCAAAACAAGCTTTAAAAAAAACATCAGGATTATCAGAATAATCAAAATACGAGTATTTATTTAACAGTTCAATAACTTTTTCTTCATTAATTTCACTTTGCTGCTGTTTGAAAATATTTTTATAATCTTGTACAGCTAATGTGAATATTTCAAGTTTTTCCTTTATATCACCTGAATTTTGTATATTTTCAAGAGCTTTTTCAAGATATGGTTCACCAAGATGGGGAAAATTAACATTTCTATAGTATCTGAACATTTCAATAAATATAAGTGATCTTGTTTTATGAGAAATATTTTTTGATTTAACTAAATTTTTTAATCTATCTATATCTTTTTTTTCTCCAAAATACTTTATTATATTTAAAAACTTATCGGATTGATTTCCAGTTTTTAAAAAATTCCCATAATATTCAATATAAAAAGCAGCTTCAAGATAATCTTGTCTAGCTTTTGAGAAATCATTAAATTTAATAACATGGTATTTAACAGTATTAAATAATGATAAAAACAAAAGTATAAAAATAAAAAATATTATAAAAAAATTTCGCATTAGCCTTAAATCGGTAAAACATAAGTTTTTGTTGAACTTTGGCATATTCAATAAAAATAATAAACCTCAAATAAACCATAAGGAATATTATAATTAATAAAATGGTTGGAACTAGCTGATAGTTTTTGTTAAATATACTTTTTTGTGTTATAATTTATAAAAAACCTGTGATTTATTAGGTTTTTTATATTAAAAAAGGGGAGGATATTGTAAATGATTAAAGAAACCCCAGCATTCAATGTCAAAGATTGTGCTCTTGTTGCTATTGCTACAGGGAAAAAAGCTCATAACCTAAGAGAGTTAAAAGATATTATTCAAAATATTGATCAAGGTAGTATTTATTATCATTTTTGGGGTATGTTGTTAAAACCAAGATTTATGGATAGTGAATATAATAACGAATTTGCTTTATGGGTAAAAAGTTCTCTGCATGATTCAATACTTGCAGAAAGATTATCTGTTGTTGATCCTACAGATTTTGGTTTACTTGATGAATTAAGAAATGAATTAGTTGATACTATTCAAGAGAGATTAGATGAGGATGAATGGATTAATTTTGTTAGACCGCAAAATAAATTTCATTTTAAAAAATCTCATATTGTTGTTTTTGATACGAATATTGCATTAAAAGATCCTTCAAAGTTTTCTGAAGTAATCAAAGAAATGTCAACAAGCTCTATATTTTATCATTTTATTGATGCAAGAAGAAGAACTAAAGATAATGTTGATGATTTTAGACAATGGCTTATGGGGCTTGATGGAAAATATAATCCAATATGCGATAAAATATCATCTCTTGATCCTTATTTTGTATCATTAAACACACTTAAAGAACAATTAGTCAATATATTTGATGATTTTTTTAAAGGAGGTAAAATTAATGAATAAACTTGATCTTTATAGAGATATAGTTGGAAATCCTATTATAGATTCTCTTTATCAGCTTGCTGCTCCATTAAAAGGTATAAATGTAGTTCATGTTAATTCTACAAAAGTTGGCGGAGGTGTTGCTGAAATTCTGCATAAACTTATACCTTTAAAAGAAGAATTAGGTATTAATACAAAATGGGAAGTTGTTACAGGAGAACAAGAATTTTATAATTGTACTAAAAATTTTCATAATGGATTACAAGGAAATGTTGTTAGTATGAATAAAAAGCTTCTTGATATTTATGAAAAAACAAATGAGGAAAACGCTGATAAATTAAGAAATAGTCTCAAAGATGCTGATGTTGTTTTTATTCATGATCCGCAACCAGCTATGCTTTTGAAATATATTCCAGAAAGAAAAGGAAAATGGATTTGGAGATGCCATATTGATGTTAGTAAACCATATAGACCTTTATGGAATTATATCAAAAATAAAGTAGCAGATTATGATGCTAGTGTTTTTTCTTTAGCTGATTATGCTCAAAAATTGCCACACACTCAATATCTTATACTTCCAAGTATAGATCCTTTAAGTGAAAAAAACATTGATCTTGACATTAAAGAAGTAAAGCAAACTTGTATTAGTTATGGAATTGATCTTTCAAGACCTATTATGTCGCAGATTTCAAGATTTGATAGATTCAAAGATCCTATTGGAGTTATTAAAGCTTATAAAATTGTCAAAAAATTTACTCCTGACCTTCAACTTGTCCTTGCAGGTGGTGGTGCAACAGATGATCCTGAAGGTGAAGCTGTACTAAACGAAGTTAGAGAAGCTGCTTATGGAGATTCTGACATTAAAATACTTCTTCTTCCGGCAGATGCTCATAGAACTATAAATGCAATTCAGAGAGGTTCAGATATAATTTTGCAAAAATCAGTTAAAGAAGGTTTTGGGTTAACGGTAACCGAGGGAATGTGGAAAGGAAAACCAATGATTGGTGGTGATACTGGTGGAATAAGACTTCAAGTTATTAATCATCATACTGGATATCTTGTAAATACACCTGAAGGTGCTGCTTTGAGAATTAGATATCTTTTTAATCATAAAAAAAGAATGCTTGAAATTGGCAAAAATGCAAAAGAATTTGTAAGAGAAAACTTTCTTATAACAAGACATTTGAGAGAATATCTTACTTTAATGCTTGCTGCAATTCATTATCAAGATAAAGATAGAATAGAGTTGTGAAAAGTGAGATAGTGAGATAGTGAGATGGTTAAAGGGTTAATGGGTTAAAGAGTTGAAGATTGAAAGCAATTAACGCAATAAATTGCTAATTAGCGATGATTTGCATCTAATTAATGATTAGTAAAAACAAGGATAAAACTGGGATTATGGAATTTTTGAATAAAGACATTTTTGATTATAAAGATTATCAAAAGGTTTTAATTAATAAAGATAAAATACTTTTATTTGATTATGATGGTACGCTTGCTCCGTTTGTAAAAGATAGAGAAAAAGCTTTTATGTATGAAGGATTTGCTGATTTAATAAATAAACTTGCTAAAAAATACAAAATATATTTTATTACAGGCAGGACAGTTGATTCACTAAAAAAACTTTTGTATTGTCTTGATTTTCCTCCATGTATATGGGGAAGTCATGGTAATGAAGTTCTTAAATCTAATGGTGATTATTTAAATCTTAATCCTCAAAATAAAGTTTTATTACAAAAAATCTGGGATTATCTTGAACTTGATAAAATCGTTGAACATACTGAAAAAAAGGTTAGTTCAATAGCTTTGCATTATAGAGAAATTCCACAAAATATCAGAGAAAATATTGAAAGATTAAAAAAACAGATATTAAATAAATTCAATAATATCAAAATTCTTGAATTTGATGGTGGATATGAATTTATTATTCCATCTTTTAATAAAGGTTATGCAGTTTCACAGATAATTAAAGAAAATAAAAATTGTTTTCCAGTGTATTTTGGAGATGATATAACTGATGAAGATGCTTTTTTAGAAGTGAAAGGTTCAGGAATTAGTTTTTTGATAAAAGATACTTTCAGAAATACTTATGCGGATATATGGATAAATTCTCATCAGGAATTTTACAGAGTTTTAAAAAATGAGTTTTTGGAGGAAAAATGTCTGAAGGAAGATTGATTATTGTATCCAATCGATTGCCAGTTGTAATAGACAAAAAAAAAGATGGTAGTTTTTCTATTTCTGCTGGTAAAGGCGGACTTGTTACTGCAATGGCACCAGTTTTAAAAAATCGAGGCGGTGTTTGGATAGGGTGGCCTGGAATAATTGAAGAAGATGGCATAACAGAGCAGAACCTTGGAGAACTTATTTCAAAAGGTGTTAAAGATAGTGGTTATGAACTTGAACCGATTATTTTAACAAAAAAAGAAAGAGATAATTACTATGAAGGTTTTTCAAATGAGATAATATGGCCACTTTTTCATGATTTAATATCACTATGTAATTTTAAAGATAAATATTGGGAAACTTATTTAAGCGTAAATAAAAAAATTTCAAATAAAATAATGTCAAAAATAATAAAAGATGATTTTATATGGGTTCATGACTATCATTTACTTAATGTAGCAAGTGAATTAAGACAAAAAGGTTATAATAATAGAATTGGATTTTTTCTACATATACCATTTCCATCATTAGATATATTTAGTAAATTACCTTGGCGAAAAAAAATACTTGAAAGCCTTTTAGAATATGATCTTATAGGATTTCAGACTCCAAGAGATAAAAGAAATTTTCTACAATGTGTTAGAAGAATTCTAAGAAACAAAGTACAGGCAAGAGGAAGAGAAAATCTTGTATTTATTAAAAGTCAAAGCAGAGATGTTCTGGTTGGTTCTTTTCCAATAAGTATAGATTATGAAGCTTTTAAAGATGGAGCAGATAGTGCAAATGTTGCAGAAAGAGCGTGGTTTTTGCATGAAAATTTACCAAATAGAAAACTAATATTAGGAATAGATAGGCTTGATTATACAAAAGGAATACCATTTAAGCTTAAAGCATTTGCAAGAGCACTAGAAAAATATCCTGATATGCAAAAAAAAGTCTCATTAGTACAGATTTTAGTTCCATCAAGAGTTTATATACCAAAATATAAAGAACTTAAAGATAATATCGAGAGAATGGTTGGAGAAATAAACGGTAGATTTACAGAATTAGGATGGGTTCCAATATATTATATATTTCGTTCATTAAAAAGAGAAGAATTGCTAGCTTATTATAGAACTTCAGAAATAGCTCTGGTTACACCATTAAAAGATGGAATGAATCTAGTTGTAAAAGAATTTTGTGCAGCTAATATTGAAGAAACAGGTATTGTTATTTTATCTGAATTTGCTGGTGCTTCTGCTCAACTAGGTAAAGAATGTTTGTTAGTTAATCCTTTTGATGTTGAAAAAACAGCAGATACAATTTATGAAGCTTACAAAATGGATTATAAAATAAAAAGAAAAAAAATGAAAAAAATGAGAAATTCAATAAAAAAGTATGATATTTTTTGGTGGGTTGATAATTTTATTAAAGCTGGAGTTTATCAATCTTATGAAGAATATATACCAATAAAAGATTTTGATTTTGATTATTAGAGAAGAAGTATAAGAAGAGTATAAGAGCGTATAGAAGCGGTATGTGAAGCGTATAGAAGCAGTACAAAAGCAATGTTTAATTTGGAATGTTAAATTATAAAAGAATTAAAAAGCTTTAAATCTACTTCGCAATCTCGCTATTTGGCTATTTCGCAGATTTAAGGTTTTTCATTCCGATTAAGTTCTGGGCTGGGATTTGTAATAAAGCTTTATAGGAGATATATAAAACCCTGTTATCTATAAATCAGTTGTGTTGAAAAAAAACAATTATCTGGTTATTATATTTTAGTAATTTTATTAAAAATCTTTTAAAAAACAAAATATTTAAGGCGGAAAATAATGAAAAAAGCAGATATTGTTATAATCGGAGCTGGACCAGCTGGACTTTTTGCAGCTTTTACTCTTATTGGACGAAAAGTAATTATTATAGATGAAGGAAAATCTCCAGCAAAAAGAAATTGTCCTGTTAAGTATGATAAGGATTGCATTAATTGTAATCCATGTAATATTATGTCTGGTGTTGGTGGAGCTGGATTGTTTTCTGATGGAAAACTTAATTTTATACCAACTTTAGGCAAAACTGACCTTACAAAATACCTTTCCTATGATCAAGCATCTTTACTTATAGAAGATTCTGAAAAAATATTTACTAAATTTGGAATGGATGGCAAAGTTTTTCCAACAGATATGGAAAAAGCTCGTAAAATCAGGCAATCTGCTTTAAAAAATGGTTTTGACCTTATGCTTATAAAACAAAAACATCTTGGTTCTGATATGCTTCCAACTTATATGACAAATATGATGGATTATTTGAAAAAAAATGGTGTTGAATTTAGATTATCTGAAAAAGTTCATAATATAAATACTGAAAACGGAAAAGTAAAAAGTGTAACTACTTCAAAAGAAGAGATATTTTGCGAAAATATTATTGCAGCACCTGGAAGAGTTGGTGCTAAATGGTTTTATAAAGAATGTATTAGATTAGGATTAAAAGTAGATTATCAACCAGTTGAAATTGGTGTAAGAGTTGAAGTTCCTAATCAAATAATGGATGATATAACCGATGTTGTTTATGATCCTACATTTTTTATTTATGGTGATACTTATGATGATCAGCTTAGAACTTTTTGCACCAATAAAGGTGGTTTTGTTGCAAAAGAAAATTATCAAGATTTTGTTTGTGTAAATGGTCATGCTGAAAAAAATAAAAAATCGAATAATACAAATTTTGCATTTTTAAGCAAAGTTACTTTGACTGAACCAGTAAACGATACTTTTGCCTATGGTAAATCAATAGGACAATTAGCAACAATGGTTGGTGGCGGAAAACCAATTGTTCAGAGATTTATAGATTTAAAAAAAGGCAGAAGAAGTACATGGCAGAGAATTAATAATAGTCATATTATTCCAACTTTTAAAGATGTAATTCCAGGTGATATTGGAATGGCTTTACCTCAAAGAATTGTAGTTAATCTCATAGAAGGGCTTGAAAAATTAGATAAAGTAATTCATGGAATAGCATCTCCGTCCACTCTTTTATATGCTCCTGAAATAAAGTTTTTTTCTACAGAAATACATAATGATTGTCTAAAAACAGATATAGCTGGACTTTTTATAGCAGGTGACGGAGCTGGAGTAGCTGGAAACATAGTAAGTGCTGCAGCAACAGGAATTCTTGCTGCAAGACGACTTGATGAGAATTCAAACTAAATAAAGAGGTAAAATATGAAGAAAAAATTGTTAAAAAATGTTTATTACCCAGTAAATGATAGATTTGAAAAAGGAAATGTACTTTTTGACCAAAAAATAAGAACTTTTATATATAAAGATGATATATTGCTTGAAAATGTTGAAATCATTGAAGGAAATGGCGAATATATGTTGCCAGGTGGAATTGATTCCCATGTTCATTTTAATACTCCTGGATTTGAAAATCATGAGACTTTTGAAAAAGGTACAAAAGGAGCAGTTAAAGGTGGCGTAACAACAATTATTGATATGCCATGCACATCACTTCCGCCAGTAGTTGATGAAAAAGGATTTAATAATAAATTAAATATAATAAAAGATAATGCATGGTGTAATTTTGCACTTCACGGAGGAATATCAGGAAATTTATTTGAAGATAATTATTTTGATGTTTATAGCAGAGTAAAACAATTAAAAACACTTGGAGTAACAGCATTAAAAATATATACTGTTTCAGGAATGGAAACATTCAAAGCACTAGATAATTTTCAGATTTTTGAAACAATGAAAGCTGCGGTTTTAAATGATATACCAATAATGATTCATGCAGAAGATCCTTCAATTGTAAATACACTTACAACAAAAATTAAAAATTCAGGCAAAAAATCACCTTTAGATTATGCAGATTCCAGACCAGTAGAAGTCGAATTATTAGCAATAAATAATGTAGCATATATGGCAAAACTCACAGGTGCGAAAATACATATTGTACATATAAGTTCAGCAGAAGGAGTAGAGCTTGTAAATGAATGGCAAAAAAAAGGAACTTTTATTACATGTGAAACTTGCCCACATTATCTTGAATTTAATGAAAATGATTTAAATACTTTTGGAGGAATATTAAAAACAGCACCTGTTGTTAAAAATCAAGAAGATTCCGAAGCATTATGGAATTATTTAAAAAAAGGTAATATATCGTTTATAACAACAGATCATGCTCCTTGTAATGTAAAAACAGAAAAAAACACAGGAGATATATGGAAAGACTATGCTGGAATACCAGGAGTTGAAATAGTATTTGCATATATTTTATCAGAAGGATATATATCAGGGAAATTATCATTAAAAAGATTAATAGAAATAAGTTCACAAAATGCTGCAAAATTTTTCGGACTTTATCCAGCAAAAGGAAATATAAATCCAGGAGCAGATGCAGATTTTATTTTATTTAATCCAGACGAAAACTTTACAGTAGAAGGACAATTATTTGAAAGTATAGGCAAATACACACCATTTGAAGGAAGAAAATTCAAAGGAAAAATCAAAAGAGTTTTTATATCAGGTGAAATAGTAGTAGATAATGACAAAATAATTAAAAAAATAGGAAATTTTGTAAAGTGATGGTGTCGGACCTTAATTCTTGACAAAATATAAAAAAATATTGTTTTTTATAGATTTTGCAAGGGATTAAGAAATTTTAAGATAAAAATTGTTATATACTATTTAATAATTGCAAAAATCAAAAATTTATTAAAAATTATTATTAATTTTTTTTAATTCTTATAAATTTTTGTTTGGTTAAATCGTTATAAACATGTTTTTTTACTAAAAAAAGTCAAAATTGCAAATTTATATATACTTATAATTATTTTGGTTGTAAACAAATAGTGGACCGACCCCAAGAGGTTAACAAATGAAAATTAGATATTTAGGTTATGCTTGTATTAATACAGGACTTGGTAGAACTACAAACAAGACTTTAAGGTTAAAAAATCTTAATTATGATAAATATTTTGACATTGTTAATTATAATCTTGATTCTTTGAAAGATATTATTTTATGGAATCAAGCGAATAAAATTAACTTTTTTAGAATTGGTTCTGAGATTATTCCTCTTGCTTCTCATAGAGATTTTAACTTTGACTGGAAAGCTGATTTTGGTGATAAGATAAAATCTTTAAGAAAACTTGCTCAAGTTTCTGATATGAGATTTTCTATGCATCCTGGTCAATATACTGTTTTGAATTCTCTTAATGATAATGTTGTCTTTAATGCTTTGAAAGAAATTGAATTTCATTCTGATTTTCTTGATTTTTTATATCCTGATAAAGGTAAAATAGTTATTCATATTGGCGGAGTATACGGAGATAAAATTTCAGCAATTGAAAGATTTTGTAAGAATTTTTATAGATTATCTGAAAGGGCTCAAAAAAAACTTATTATTGAAAATGATGATAAAAGTTATAATATTGTTGATGTTCTTGAAATTTCTCAAAAATTAGATATTCCGGTTGTTTTTGATATTCTGCATCATAAATGTAATGCTGATTTTAAAGATAATTGGCGTTTAAATATTATTGATAATATAAAAAAAGTTGTTAATTCGTGGAAAGGTGATATTCCTATTTTTCATATTTCGTCTAAAAAAGGTGTGAAAGGTTGTTCTCATACTGATTATATTGAAGATTATGATTTTAATGAATTTACTGATATAATTAATAATATTCCAGTAAATATTTGTTGCGATATTATGGTTGAAGCTAAAATGAAAGAAAAAGCTGTTTTAAGACTAATATCACAATAAAACAGTTTTATAATTTTCTATGGAGGTGTTTTTATGAATCAATCTGAAATAATTGAAAGTTTTGTTGAACTAAAAAAAATTGCTGTAATTGGAGCTTCATCTAAACCTGATAAATGGGGTTATAAAATTTTCAAAAAATTATCTGAAAAAGGTTATGAAGTTGTTCCTGTGCATAAATCCTTAAAAGAAATTGAGGGTAATAAAGTATATAATTCAGTTTTAGATATTGAAAGTAACATTGATGGAGCTGTTTTTGTAGTTAATCCGGAAATTGGTATTAAAATTGCGGAAGATATAATAAAAAAAAATATTAAATTTGTTTGGCTTCAGCCAGGTGCAATAAGCGATGAATTACTCAATATATTTGAAAAAAACAATGTGAAAGTTGTTCATACAGCTTGTATTTATGTATATTTGAATTTATATAGATAAAAAAACTTTTCAAAAAAACTAAAAAAATTTTTAAAAAAAAATCACTTGCTTATAGTTTTTTTATCTTTTATAATTAAATCAAGAATTTTATTATTCAGGGGGTAGTATGAAAAAAAGAACCTTGCTATTAGCTTTGGCAATGGTTTTTTCAGCTTCTGCTGCTTTTGGACAGGTTAAACCTCTTCCAAAATCAATGACTGAAGCGGAAAAAGATTTTATTACAAACCATTATCAAGAGTATCGAGAAAGTAAACTAGAACCTTTAACTAGAGCTGGATTAAGACTTCCTCAAGGGAATTTTTATGGACCAGCAGAATTTGAACCTTCAGATGGCGTATGTTTTTCTTATATGTCATACACTTCACTTATAAAACAATTGATTAAATTTGTTGCTGAAGATGAAATTGCATGGGTTGTAGCTAGTGGTGGGTCTTCATGGTATGGTGGAGCATCTGCTGAATCAGTAAAAACTGAACTTAGAAATGCTGGTGTTAATATGACAAATGTTGTTATATTAGAGTATGGTTTAAACTCAGTATGGATGAGAGATTACGGTCCTTGGTGGATATATACTGAAGATGGAGATAGAGAAGTTATTGATTTTAAATATAACAGACCTAGACCATTAGATGATAGATTTCCTGAAAAAATAGCTTCAATATTGAATGTTAAAAACAATGTTACTGATCTTATTATGCCTGGTGGAAATTTTCAGCTTGATGGACATAATGTTGCAATAATGACAGATGTTGTTTTTGATCCAAGTCAGGGTGGAATGCCTGAACTTTCAGTTCCACAGCTTGAAAAATACATGAAACAACTTTTTAATGTCAAAAAAACTATTATACTTGAGCAAATGAAAAGAGATGGTACTGGACATGTTGATATGTTCTCAAAATTGCTTGATGATAAAACAATAATAATTGGTGAATACGCAAAACCTTCAGATGGTGCTGAAGATAATTATTATATTTTAAATAGAAATGCTGAAAAAATGGCTAATGAAACCAATGGTAAAGGTGAAAAATTCAAAGTTATAAGAATGCCTATGCCAAGATATAACGGAACTTCATATTCTTATACAAATTCACTTATTTGTAATAATAAAGTGCTTGTTCCTATTTATGGTTTTGATCTTGATAAAGTAGCTCTTGATATATACAGAAAAGCTCTTCCTGGATATGATGTTAGAGGATTTATGGCAAAAGATGTAATTCAGGCTAATGGAGCAATTCATTGTATTACTAAAATGGTTATGAAAGACCCTCTTGAAATCAGAGCTAATGAAATTGTTGATGCAAGAAGTGGAGAAGAGATTTACATTGAATTTGAAGTTTTTTCAACAAAAGAACTTGATAAAGACAATGTAAGTGTTTATTATTCAAATGATTCAGAAGGTCCATTTGCTAAAACTGAAGCTGTTGAAATTGATGGTAAATTTATAGCTGCAATTCCTGCTCAGAGTAATGGAACTGAAGTTTATTATTTCATTGAAGCAGAAAACATCAATGGAATGTATGAAACACTTCCAGACAAAGCTCCACAAGCTGGAGTATTAAGTTTTATAGTAAAATAAGTTAATTACTTATATAACAAGAAAGCAAAAAAGCCACCGTTTCGGTGGCTTTTTTTTTATATATATGTTTATATTAAATTTTATGCAACTTCGTCTATAACAGAAGAATTTACTATTTCTATAATAAATTCACTGCATTTTTCGATTGTGATATTTCTTACAAGATGCATTTCAGATGATATAATATCTCTAGCTTTTCTAAAAAGCCATTTATCCATTTCACCTAATTTTTTCTTTAGACTTTTATAAAATAAAAATTTAAAAGCTTTAGCAACTTCCATGATATTTCCTGAATTTACTAATGTTTCTTGTTTTTTAAACTGTGATTTCCAAGGTTCATCAATAATTAGATCATAAGGATCTTTCAAATAATCCTCAACAAGTTTAAGCATTTTATCTTCAACAAGATATCTAATTCCAATGTTGTCTGCATTATTTACAGGAATATAAATTTTTTCAACAGAAATATCTGCTGGATTGAAAATATAAAACTTCATGGTTTTAACAAGAACTTTTTTAGCTTCGATGCCTTCAATTATACCTGCACCATGTAGCGGATGAAGTACTTTATCGCCGGTAATATACATCTGAATTCCTCCCTTTAATTAAAGTTCGCTTTCCGCCCTGACTTTAAGTTCGTTGAAATATTCTTTTATTAAAGATTTGTTACAAGTTTTACTCTTTGAAAGTAAATTATGAATTTTGGCACCTGAATCATTCACAAATGATTTTTCAAAATGTAAAGATACCAAATTTCCTTTTAAAGAATGAAACATTTGTTCTAGAGTGATAATATCAGATTCAGAAATGTCAATTTCTTGTTTATTAAGAATATTTTCAATTAGTTTTATCTTTTCATTAAAATTTTTCTTAAACTGAATATAAATATCATCTTCGCACATAAAAACCTCATCAGGATAGAAATTGTTTCACTAACATTATCGACTTTATCGTTAACTGTATTGAATAATTTAAAGTTTTATGAATTGAAACTTAATATACATGAGGTTTTGCTGAGGTTATGTGGTATGATTTTGAAAAATCCATGGTATTAGTGTATAATCACTACATTATGAACTTAACTATATTAATACCTGTATATAATGAAAAAGAATCAATTGTATCAACAATAAATGAAATTAAAAAATCATTTTTAAATAAAGAAATTAGTTATGAAATAATCGCAATTGATGATGGAAGCAATGATGGTTCTTCTGAAATAATCAGAGAAAATTTCAAAGATGTAAAAGTATTAAGAAATAGAGTAAATTCAGGTTATGGATATTCATTAAAAAGAGGTATAAAAGAAAGTCTTAGTCAAAATATATTTATAACAGATGCAGATGGAACATATCCAAATGAAAGAATGGCTGAATTTTATGAGATTTACACAAAAAATTCTCTTGATATGCTTGTAGGCGCAAGGAAACGTTCTCATATTCCATTAATAAGAAGACCTGCAAAAGCTGTTTTGAGATTATTTGCAAGTTATATATCAGGTTTTAGTATTCCAGATCTTAATTCAGGATTTAGAATATTTAAAAAAGATATAGCATTGAGAAATTTAAAGATAATTCCAGATGGTTTTTCATTTACTTCAACAACAACATTAGTGACTTTTTCAGAAAAATTTTTTATAGATTATAGAGAAATAGATTATAAAATCAGAGAAGGAAATTCTAAAATTAGACCTATAAGGGATACAATTAATTTTTTTATTTTAGTTTGGAAAACAGTTTTTTATTTTTCACCATTAAGATTTTTTCTTCCTTTATCTTTAATGATATTTCTTGCTGGAATAGCAGTTTTTTTATATTCATTTTTTTATATGGATAAAGTGTTGGATATGACAGTTCTTATAACAATTTTAACTTCTGTACAGACTTTTTGTATGGGACTTCTTGCAGAACTTATTGTCAAAAGAGGTAAATAAATGAGAATTCTTCTTATAAATCAACCTGATAGAAATACTCTAATTGCTAATAATCCTGAAATTCTTGAAGAATCACGAGGTTATAATCCTCCATTAGGACTTTTATATATTGCTAGTTCTTTAAAAAATGCAGGTATGGATGTACAAGTTTTAGATTGTCAAGTTGAAGAATTAAATTATAAACAATTAAAAAAACGAATTGAAACTATCAAACCTGATGTTGTAGGAATGACACTTATGACATTTTGTATATTTGATGTTAAAAAAACAGCTCAATTATGCAAAAGCATAAATCCAAATATTAAAATTATATTAGGTGGACCTCATATTTATATTTATCCAGAAGAAACAGCAAGATTGTCTTGGGTAGATGCAGTTCTTATTGGAGAAGCTGATTTTACAGCTCCTGATTTTTTTAAAAATATAAATAATGAAGAATTACTTAAAAAAGTACCTGGTGCTTGTTTTGTCAAAAAAGACGGAAATATTCACAAAAATCCGCCACCACCATTAATTGAAAATCTTGATACAGTTCAATTTCCTGCAAGAGAATTAACTTTTTTTAAAAAATATAATTCAGTAATTGCCAAAAGAACTCCTGTTACAACAATGTTTACAAGCAGAGGTTGTCCATATAAATGTCTTTTTTGTGATAGACCTCATTTAGGAGATAAATTTAGAGCAAGAACTGCAAAAAATGTTGTTGATGAAATTGAAAAATGTTATGAAATGGGTATTAATGAATTTCTAATATATGATGATACTTTTACGATTATAAGAGAAAGAGTTGTTGAAATTTGTGAAATTCTTATAAAAAAAAACTTACATAAAAAAATCGGTTGGGATGTAAGAGCCAGAGTTAATACTGTAGATTATGAGCTTCTTTGTCTTATGAAAAAAGCTGGTTGTGAGAGAATTCATTATGGAGTTGAGTCTGGAAGTGAAAAAATTCTTAAAGTTTTGAGAAAAGGTATAACTTTAGAACAAGCTTTAAAAGTTTTTAAAGAAACTAAAAAAGCTAAAATTCAGACTTTAGCGTATTTTATGATTGGTTCTCCTGAAGAAACTGTTGAAGATGTTGAAAAAACAATTAAATTTATGAAAAAATTAAATCCTGACTATGTACATGTTACTATTACAAGTCCGTTTCCTGCAACCGAGTTATATTTTTTAGGTTTAAAAAATAATGTTTTTAAAAAAGATATTTGGAAAGAATTTGCCCAAAATCCTAATAAAGATTTTATTCCTCCTCATTGGAATGAGATTATTTCAGAAGAAAAACTTCATAGTCTTGTAAAAAAAGCTTATAAATCTTTTTATTTTAGACCGTTTTATTTGCTTAAAAGAGTTTTATCTGTTAGAAGTTTTGGTGAATTTAAAAGAAAAGCAAAAGCTGGAATAGGTTTGTTGTTTTATAAATAGATTTTAAAGCGTCGGGGAGATACCGGGGAGATACCGGGGAAAAACCTGGTAAAAACTGAGGAAAAACAGGGATTCGGGTTTTTAACCCATAACCCTCAACCCTCAACCCTTAAACCCTTAAATTTTCTTTATTTTTATTCATTTTTATGTTATAAATATATTAGATTAAATAATTGATAATTAATGGAGTATAATTATGTGTAAAAAATATATTTTTTCTTTAAGCATTTTGGTTGTTTTTATGCTTTTTATTGCTGGATGCGGTAGCAATCGCAGTGTTGATATAAGTCCTAAATTCACAGGAAATTCTCTTAATGTTAATGTTGAATGGCCTGTAAATAGTACAAACCGTAAAGCTCCACCAAGACATCTTGGAATTAATACTATAGAAGTTATTCTTGCTCCATTAGGTGTATATAATGCAGTAAGTGATTTAGTTACTTCAGAACATAGTAATCTTATAATTGCAGATATTTTAAGTAAAAGAGATGATGTTTTTTTTAAAACATATGATGTAAAACCGGGTAGTCCACATGAGAATGGAGTTAATATTGGGGAAATAGCTGCTGGAGATTATTTTTTCTTTTTTATACCAATTAATTCAAATGATGCAATACCATTTTACTATAATGAACAAATAAAAATAATCGATAATAACACTACTTATGTTAGTATTTCATATAATTCATGGGAAATTGAAATTCCTTTAAATAAAACTCCTGAAGTTTTTGAAAAAAGTTCAAATAGTATTGGTATTGCATGGCAATCACCTTCATTTTCAACCAATTATGATATTGAAGTTAATAATATTTTGTTTGATACTTATAATTTTACTTATTCCGGAACTATTGAAAATATTATTTATGTATTAACTGATCTTGATAATGGCAAAGATTATAAAATCGATGTTTATCAAAATGATACAAATGATAGGGTTTTATTAAGTGAAATCAACACAAAAACTTATTATTTTACAGATCCTAATTTACGAAATAAAGTTATAGAAACTTTAAATACAATTAACGGAGTTTCTGTACTATCTGAAGATTATCTTACAGATGAACTTCTTTCACATGCTGAGTTTATATCACTAGCATATTCTGGAACTGGACCATTACCTGGTCCATCCAAAACAGCACCAAATAAAGCTAACCAAACTTCTTTAATAAGTCTTAATGGGCTTGAATTTTGTAAAAATCTTGAAAACATTGATCTTTCAAATAATGATATTTCAGATATTTCAGCACTTTCAGCTTTAACATCAGTTAAAGCTTTAAATTTGTCTGGAAATAAAATATCTGATATAACATCTTTAGCAAATCTTTCAACTATAAATTCGCTAAATCTATCTGGAAATGGAATATCAGATATAACATCTCTAGCAGGACTTTCAAATCTTGAAAATTTATCTTTATCAAATACTAATATATCAGATTTATCTGTGTTGCTTGATATGCCTAATTTAAAAAGGATTGATCTTCAAAATAATCCTAATATTACAGATTATACAATACTTGAAAATTTGACTGGAGTAGTTGTAAACACTGGTGGAGAAATAATTCCGATTATAACGCAATTAAATGTTAATCATAATAGATTTGATATTCCTATAGCTTTTACTGTTTTATATAAAAGAACTTCAGTTTTATTAGAAGCTAAAATTAATAATCAAGAATATCAGGCTATAACTTTGAATTCTTCTGATAATATTACAAATCTTTCTCCTGGAACATATACAGTAATGTGGGAAAGTTTTAATGAAGTAGCAGAAACTATATCTGAAATTAAAATAAAAATTACACCTTCTGAAAACCCTTTAGCATTTGTTGAATCTCAAACTTTCAGCATAGATAATAGAACTTCACAAATAGCGAATTTTACTCAATTAAATGATTCTAGGATTATACAATTTAGCTTTGATGTTTTATATGATACAGTTTCAGTTGATATAAGCGTTTATGAACCTGCACAATATGCACCGTTAACTGAAGGATTAATTAATCTTAAACCAGGTCATTATTCATATTTTTATGATACAAGAAATGTTTATCCATTAGAGTTTGATTATTCATGCGATCTTTCATTTAAAGCTTATAATAGATTTGAAAATGATATTAGTGAATCTTATTCAATAAATATAAATAATATTACTTTTGAAGAAATAACTTTGGCTGATGTTTCTTCACAAATAAAAATTGCTCTTGATAATTCGGGAGATGTTATAATATTTTATATGAATAGTTCATGTGACATTGTAGCTTGTTTGGCAGATGGTACTGAGATTATTTATACAGTTTCTCCTGGTGAAGATATTAATTGCTTTCATGATATTTTCTATAATTCTTTGGGAGCTTACTTAGTATTTGAATCTCCTAATGGAACGAATCCTTCTTTGGGTTATAGAACTGTATTCTTTAATTATAATAGTAATAATTTTACAAATTATACTGATTTTAATTATACTTATTCTCCAGTGCCAAGTGCTATTTATAAAGATGGTGTTTTTCATCAAATTTTTGTAAAAGCAGAATGGGATAGTAATAAACACTCGCTTATATATAATACATTTGATGGAAATTCATTTAGTGATACAGTGGAAGTATATTCAACTCCGACTGAGAATCTTTCTGATATAGATATTAGAGAATCGGGTTTTGCATTTTATTATAAAAATTTATCTAATGTTGAAAAAATATATTTTTCTGCAAGAGATCAGAATGAACTTGATCATATATGGTTTTCTGAGCTTGATAATGGTGTATGGCAAACACCTTCAAAAGTTATTGAAAATAGTTTTAACAATCTTACATGTAATCAGTTTAATCAGCTTAAATATTTTGAAGATGAAAACAATAATGGATTTTTAATATTCGAAGAAAATTATGGCGATTCTGTTAATTTACTTGATTTAGAAAATAATATAATAAATGATATTACAAGTCTTACTGATAATCAGATGTATTCTATTATGCAAGCAGATGGAAAAAACTATGTGTTTTTAATTCCAGATCAAGCTGGATTTCCTATAATAAAGCTCGGCACTGAATTTTCCAAATCTTTAGATCCTAATTCGGCTGATTCTGTAACAAATACTATAAGAGATGAAGTTAATCGCAAAATAATATTTGTAACTGAGAATTATGAAGGTGGAGTTGGAGAATTTACTGTTGTAAGAGTTAGTTATTAAAAGATAGAGAAATAGTGAAATGGATTTAAAGATTTTCCTATCTCACCACTTCACTATTTCACGCTCTTATACGCACCATATACTCGCATACTGTTCTTATACGCTTTACATACTACTTAATTGTTGTTTTTACTATGCTTTTTACTAATAATATGATATTATCCTATTTATGAAAAATACTTTTTGTTGTAAATCTTTTGTTTTCAAATTTATATTTTTATTGATATTTTTTTCATATAATACTTTTGGAATTAATTTAACAAATGAAGAAATTCAATATTTAAAAGAAAATCCAATTCTCACAATATATACAGACGGTTCTTATAGTCCAATTGAATTTTTTGATAATAATGGAATATATCAAGGTATTTCTTCTGATTATTTAATTGAGATTTCTAAATTATTAAATATTAAATTTAATATTTATTATGATAGAGATTATTTATCAAAAATTGATGAAAAAAAATCACATTTAATGACTAGTGTTGCAATAACAAATATAAAGCTTCAAAAATATATTTTTTCTGATTTTTATCTTGATTTTCCAGCTGTTATTGTTTCAAGAAACAGAATAAAAACTGCTATAAGCGAAGAAATGCTTGCAAATAAAACAATAGCTTTGGTTAAAGGTTATTCAAGTTATGATTATCTTAGCGATAAATATCCAGAATTAAATTTTAATCTTGTTCATGATATATCTACTGGATTAAAGATGGTTTCTTTGGGTATTGTTGATTATTTTATTGATAATATTGCTCCAATTTCTTTTTTTTAGAAAAAGAGAATTTTACTAATTTATATATTTCAGGAGAAATTAATTTTAGAATTAAAAATACATTTGGATTTTCAAAAGATAATGTTATTTTAAGAGATATTTTTAATAAAGCTTTAAATGAAATTGATTATGAAAAAAAACTTGAAATATACAGAAAATGGATTAATTATAATCTTTTAAATAACGCAGATAGATTTTCAAGAATTTTTGCAATTTCTATGGTTATGCTTATTGGAATTAGTATTATGATATTTACCTTTTTTTATTATATTAATAAAAAATTAAGAAGAGAAGTTATTAAAAGAACTAAAGCTCTTGATGATACTACAAAATATTTTTACAGCATATTTAACTTTATGCCATCGGTTATAATAAGTGTAAAAGATGATTTTACAATTGAAAAAGTTAATCTTGGAGCAATAGATTTTTTTGATTTACCTGAAGAAAAATTAGTTGGACAAAAAATAGAAACTATTCTTGAAGATATTCCAGGTTCATTTGAAATTGTAAAAAGAACTTTATTAGGCGGAATTACTGAAACATTATCTAAAATTTTTATTAAATCAACAAACACTTATATTGATATTACTGTATTTCCAATTAGTTTTGATTATAGAGCTGGTGCTGTTATTAGAATTGATGATGTTACAAATTCGGTGAAATTTCAAGAAATTCTTTTACAAAATGAAAAAATGATTAGTATTGGAAGTCTTGCAGCTGGTATGGCTCACGAGATTAATAATCCATTATCTGGTATAAATCAAGCTGTTCAAAATATTACAAGAAGAATTGATAAAAATAATCCTAAAAATATTAAATTTGCTGAAGAAATAGGTGTAGATATAAAAAAAATTGATCAATATCTTGAAAATAGAACTGTAATTAAATTTATAAATGATATTAAAAAATCTAGTTTAAAAGCAACTAATATTATTTCAAATATGCTTTCTTTTTCAAGAAAAAGTTCTAAAAGCAAAATGTTATGCAATATTTCTGGGATTTTTGATGATTGTTTAAATCTTTTAAATAATGAATATAATTCTGAAAATAAATATGATTTTAAAAAGGTTAAAATTAGAAAAAATATACATAGTGATATTAAAGATATTTTATGTAATAAAATTGAAATTGAACAGGTAATTGTTAATATATTAAAAAATGCCGCTCATGAGTTGTTTTATGCGGAAGTTTTGAATCCTGAAATTAGGATTGATGTATTTTCTGATGAAGTTTATTTGACAATTGATATATGGAATAATGGACCTTATATTAAAGATGAGGTAAAAAGAAGAATATTTGAGCCTTTTTTTACTACAAAAGATGTTGGAAAAGGTACTGGATTAGGTCTTGCAATAAGCTATTTTGTTATTACAGAAAATCACAATGGTAATTTTTTCGTTTATTCAAAACAGGGAAGTGGAGCTGGTTTTAGAATAGAACTTCCAATTCAAGAGTCTTAAAAAAAAAGTTGTAGATATATTTGTTGTATTCGATTATAATAATGGTAAGTATTTTTGTATGGAGGAATAAAGTATGAAAAAAAGCATGATAGCAATAACTATGGTAGCAATTCTTAGTTTAAATTCATTTGCTGACTCAAAAATTCCAGTATTAGTAATGGATTCAGGTACTGATTTTAATCATGAAAAACTTGGACCTGTTGCTGATATTAATTTAGCTGAATTTAATGGAATTGAAGGTGTAGATGAAGATGGTAACGGTTATATTGATGATATTTATGGTTGGAATTTTGTAGAAAACACTGGAACTCTTGTTCATTCAGAATATCAGCCACCAAGATATGATGATGTTCTTAGATTTATGGAACTTATTGGTAAACTCACAGTTTACGGTAAAGATTCTTTAAGTGCGGATGAATTCAATTTTCTTTTAACTAATTATCAAAATAAAGAATTCAATGCATGGGTTAATTTTACAGGTGGATGGGCTCATGGTTCACATGTTGGCGGTATTATCGCTAGAAATAACGATGTAATTAATATGAAAGCAATTTCTCATATTCCAGTTGGAGAACCACCAGTAGCTCAGCTTATTGAAGATGCTGCAAGAGGTTTAAGAGCATCTCTTACTACAAGAAGTGGAGAAGAAAAAGCTCCTACAATGGAAGAAATTAAAAATTATTTTGCTTATATGGGTATGCAGCAGGCTCAAGGTGTTGCAAAAGAAAGAGATTATGTTGGAGAATTAGCACCTAGAGTTATTAACTGTTCATTTGGTACTGAAAACCAACAGCTTATGGCTTCTTTTAAACAAACTATGGTTGAACAATGGGGTTTTGCAAATCCTACTGAAGAAGATGTTCAAGAAATGGTCAATCTTTTTGTTGAACTTGCTCTACTTCCAAAAGATAAAGAGCTTTTCTCAAAAGTTCCTAATGCTTTAATTGTAATAGCAGCTGGGAATTCTTCTGAAAATCTCGAAAACATTGTATCATCTCCAAATGATGTAAAAATTGACAATAAACTTGTTGTTGCAGCAACTGATAATGATAAAAACCTTGCTGTTTTTTCATGTTTTGCTATAAATAAAGTTGATGTAGCTGTTCCTGGTGTTAATATATTATCAACTTATCCTAATGGTAAAATGGGTTATATGTCTGGTACTTCTCAGGCTGCTCCTTATGCTGCGAGAGTTGCTACACTTATGCTTAATGAAAACCCTGAACTCACAGCTGTTGAAGTTAAAGATATAATAATGAAAACAGTTGACAAAAAAGACTGGCTTTCAGATAAAGTTATTTCAGGCGGAGTAATAAATATAAACAGAGCAGTTCAGGCAGCAAGATATTCAAAATCACTTGCTAATATCAATGATGCAATTTCTGCTTCAATGGATGAAATTGCTGATAACATCACAAGATCATTACATTTAAGAGCTCCAATGACTGATTTTGAAAAAAGACTTGCAATTGAATTTGCTTTTTAACTTCAAAATTGTATAGCTAGTTAAAAATTCCAAAAAGTGCAGAGAAATCTGCACTTTTTTTTTGACTTTATACTATTGGAATTGTAGTATTTATCTTGAGGATATTATGGAAAATGAAAAATTAATTACAAAAACTGTAGAAATAATAAAACAAGCAGGTGAAATTGCTTTAAGATATTATAAAAATCCATTTACTGGATACGATTTAAAACCAGATGGTTCTCATGTAACAATTGCTGATAAGGAAATTGAAATATTTATAAAAAGTAAATTAGAAGAGGAATTTGAAGGAATTGTTATAGGTGAAGAAGGTAATAATAATAATTTGAATTTAGAATCTGAATTTATATGGGCTGTCGATCCAATCGATGGCACTCATTCTTATGCAATGAAACTTCCTGGCTGGTGCATAAGTATTGGACTTCTGAAAGATAAAAAACCTTATTTTGGACTTATATATTCTCCAATATTTGATGAACTTTATTATGGTGGACCTGATTTTGGTGCATTTCTTAATTATTCTGAAATTAATTCCTGTGTCTTTAACCGTGAAGATCTTTGTAAAACAGATTCTATATGTATTGATTCCAAAAGTATGAGAAATATTTCAATAAAATTTCCAGGTAAATTAAGATCTTTTGGTTCGACTGCTCTTCATCTTGTTTTTGCTGCAAAATCAAGTGTACTTGCTGCTCATTGTGGTAAAGTTAAAATATGGGATATTTTAGGCGCTGTTAGTATTTGTTATGCTTCAGGTCTTTGTGTGAAATATATAGATGGAGAAGATTTATTTTTTGATTATGATATTTTAAATGGAAAACCGCTTAAAAAAGATATTATTGCTTGTCCAAGTAAAGCATTTAAAATCTTATCACAATGTTTTAAGGAAAAAAAATGAAAAGAGAATTTTCAAAATTAGTTAATTTTACTGGTAGAAAAGATGAAATTGAAAGATTAAAAAACAAATTCAACGATTTTTCAATTTTTTTTATATATGGAATGCGTGGAGTTGGTAAAACTTCTTTTATTATAAAAGCTCTAGAAAATATTAATATTGATAGAAAAAACAATAAAATATTATATGCTAAAGTAACAAGAAATATGGATTTTAAAGAATTAATCAATTTACTAAATACTAAATATAATTTAAAAATCAATCAAAATGCCAATATTCGAGAATTTCTGGAATATTTAGAAAAAAACAATAATTATATTTTACTTGATAATTTCAATTTTTGTCTTATTGATCATTCAGAGTTTATAAGAGAAGCTTTTGATATTTTTTACAATTCAAAACTTATTGTTTTATCTTCACAATTTATCGAAATTCCTTTAAGTGTAAAAAGTGATATTTATCATTATAATGTTAAAAAACTTGATTATATTGAGTTTGTAAAACTTGTTGAAAAAATTTCTATAGGACAAAATAACAAAAAAATATCTTCTTTTTGGCTTAATAAAATTTATAAAAAAACAGGTGGAATTCCTTTATATATTAAAGTTTTTATATCACTTTTTACAAGTTATGATTTTTCAATAAATGATATATTTGAAGGAAATGCATTTCTTAATGCAATAAATAAAGAAATTAATTATCTTGATTATGAAGGTCTTACACAAAAAAGGAAGGAAATAACGTTTTTATTATCTTTTTTTAATATAGCAGTAAATAAAAAAAACTTTATTGATTTTTTTAATATTAAAGAAGATGATATAAATTTTTTAAAAAATCATTTTGTAATTGAACAAGATATTGATAATAATATTAAATGTTCAGATATGATGAAAATATCAATTCTTAATAATTCAGATAAAAAAATTATAACAAAAACATCTAAAAAAATACTTGAATTTTACGAAGAAAAATATATATTTTCAGTCGATAATTTTTTTGAATATATAACTTTTTCTAAATCATCGGAAGATTATTTTAAATGTTGTTTATATATAAAAAATGCTTTTGAAAATTTTCCAATAGATTTTGTAAATAATATTGACTTGAATATTTTTCTTGAAGAAAACATTGAATATCTTTGCGAATTTAACGATGAAATTTATTATTATAATATGTGGATACAAGCTTTAACAAAAGAAAAGAAAAATATTTTTATTGAAAATGTAGAAAGATTATGTGATTCTAAAAAAAGAGATTTATTATTGAAAGTAAATTCCTTTTATTTGAATAATTCATTTAAAGAACAATTAAAAACAGATAATTTAACGAAACCTGAAAAAATAATTATACAATATATTACAATTTTTAAAGAAAGAGAATTATGTTTACTTCAAAGCTGTATAATAAATCTTAAAGATTTTATTGATAAATCAAGTGAAAATGTTTCGCTTAAATTACTTATTAATTTAAAAGCATTAATGGGTGAATGTTATTTATATCTCATGGAACATGATAAATGTCATTTTGTATTAAATGATATAATTGAAAAATATCCATATTATGACAAACAAAAATTATCAGATATATATTTTAATTTATCGCTTGTTGAATTATCAAAAAGATCAAAAATGAAAGCTTATGAGTATTATAGACAATTTTTATATTATGCAGATTATGATAAAGCAAAGACTATTAATAAGAGAATTGTATATGTTATTTTATATATTAAAATTTTTGAAAAAAAATCAATTTTTGGAATAACAGGTGATAAATTTCTTGAATTGGAAAATACAAACGGTTTTTACAGTGCATTACTAGGTCATATATATATTTTAAAAAACGATTATTACAAAGCTTATATTAAAATAGAGCAAAGCTTAAAATTTTTTAAAGAAAATAATTATTACATATTTTATAACTTGTTTTTTTTAGATTATATCGTGTTAAAATATATTATTGATAAAGATAAAATTAATTTAAAAAATGAAATAGAAAGTTTAAATATTTCTGATTGGGAATATATGAAAGTATTTGCTGAATCAATAGTAAATATGATAGAAAACAAGGATATTAATAATATAATTCAAGGATTATCATTTTATAATTCTGTTATTATAGTTAGAGAAATAAATAGATTGAGATTTATTGTTGAAAAAAACCAAAGTGGTAGTTTTTTTGAAATTAATGTAAACGGTGTTAAAAGAAAAATTGAATATTATGAAATGAAAGAATATAGCAGTAAAAAAGAGAAATATAACATTTATATTGATTTTATTAATCAAGAAATTTTAGTATTTGGAAAAAAACATGATATTTTTAAAAAGACCATATTATTAAAACTTTTAAAACTTTTTTGTGTTAATATAGGAAAAGAATTAAATTCAGATGAAATTTATGAAAAAGTATGGGGAAGAAAACTTGAAGATTTGTCAGACTTGAATCTTCTAAGAGTAAGTGTACACAGTCTTAGGAAGATATTTATGGATACACTTGTAAATTCCAGAAAGACTAAAACATATATGTTTGAATTAAAAAATGATTATTGTATTATAATGGAGTAGAAGAATGATAGCATTAAAAGACTATAGAAAGTCAACAGATGAAAATATTTTTTACGAGCAAGATGAGATTTGTATATATACAAAAAAGAAATCTCCTTGGCCAGGATTTAGATGGTGTGTTAAAGAAAACGGTAAAAGAGCATGGGTACCTATTGATTATATTGAATTTGGCGAAGATTTTCATGTTAAAATAAAAAAAGATTATTATTCAGGAGAACTTGATATTAAAACTGGAGAAAAATTAGCAATTCTTGAAAAATCATCTTCGTGGTATTATTGTAAAAATGCTATTGGAGAAAGAGGTTGGGTTCCGGGTGATGTATTTTTTGCAAGAAAAGAGAGGAAGATAAAACATGGCACTAAACTTGTCAGAAAAAGAATATAAACTACTTTTAAAATTAATACATCTTGGTAATGAAAAATTTAATGAGCCATGTCTTACAGTGTTTGAGAAAGATGATAATTTAAAAGAACTGGAATTAAAAGTAATTAAAGCTCTTGAAGAAAAAGGCTTTAGATCAAGACAAGATGAACTCAATACACTATTGGAAATAAAAGATTTCAAAGAAAAGTTTGTTGATAATATATTTTGGGAACAACTTGGACGAAGATTATCTGAAAGAGATATAATAAACAAACACAATCTTTATTTTTCAGACAAGATGAATTCTGATCAGGTAGATGAATTCAAAAATATATTTAAAAAATATATGGATGAATTTTATGAAAACGGATTGAATAATATTGAGTTAAATCTTTAAACTATCTTTATTTTTGTCATCCCTGCATGATTCTGAATAAATCAACAGCCTCTGCGGGTTTGACCTCAATTCACGGGATTCTATTGTTTTTATGCTTGATAAATGGTATAATAATAGAATGAATAAAATTAGTGCATTTGACTTAACAGAGTGTTTTACAACTTGGGACAAAAACCGAGATAAGTTTATTTATGATATTCGTAAAATTTATAATTCAAATAGACTTACTTTAGTTCTGGGTTCTGGTGTTTCAAAAGCTGCGGGTCTTCCTTTGTGGCCTGATCTTGTTAAAGCTCTTTATAATGACCTTGTGCTTAATAAAGTTGTTATGGATTTGCCTGATTGGGAAAGCCTTAAACTTAAAACTGATGAGCTTATTTTACAGGCTAGATATATAAAAAGTGGATTTGGTAGTCCAGAAGCTTTTTTTGAAGCTATTGAAAGAGCTTTGTATTCAAAAGAAGTTTTTATGAAAAACCCTCTTATTAGTTCTATTGGTCGGCTTTGTGTTCCTACAAGGTTTAATTATATAAAATCTGTTATATCTTATAATTTTGATGATCTTCTTGAAAGAAAACTTAATAAATATAATGTTGAACATAAGAGTATTTTTGATAGTAATGTTGAATTTTTAGAGAGTTCTCTTCCAATTTATCATGTTCATGGTTATCTTCCTCAGCATATTAAAGATTTTGATAATATGAATATTGTTTTTTCAGATGATGATTATAATAGACAATCTTCTTCCGAAATGTTTTCGTGGTCTAATATTGTTCAGCTTACTAGTTTTAAGGATTCAGGTTCTTTTTTTGTTGGAACTTCTTTTAATGATGCTAATTTAAGAAGAATTCTTGAAATTGTTCAGCTTAATTTTCAAGGTGTTGTTAATTATACTGTTCAAAAACATTCTTATGATAAAAATATTCATAATCAAGATATTAAAAGTCTTTTATATCTTAATGACTATCTTAAGGAAAGTGTTTTGAACGAGCTTGGTGTAAAAGTTATATGGGTTGATGAATATGATGAATATTATTCGATAATCGATTCAATCAAGGGGAAATCCTAATAATTTTATTTTTATAATAAGACAATTTTCATTTTCTTTTATATCTAAATTCATATTTGCATTAATATCAGTAAATATTTTGTTTATTAAATTAGCACCAAATGTCTTTTGCTCATCTGTTATGTTTAGTATTTCATTTTTTTGTATTTTTTCTTTGTAATAAAATTTATTTTCAAAAATATAGTTTTTGTCTTTATCTTGATAACTTATAAATAATATATTAATTGATGGATTATTTTCAAAATTAGTCATTATATCGGTTAAAATATAAAAAAGTTCAGATAATTTGGTGAAATCAACTTGAATTATAAGTTCATCTTCAGGAAATTCAAAATTGATTGATATTCCTGGGTTTATTTTTCTAATATAAACAGAAATATCAAAAAGAAGTTTTTTTATTGATATTTTTTCAACTTGATTGATTTTTTCAAAACGTGTGAGTTTTGAGTAAAAAGATATTCTATCAGTAATTGAATTGATTTTATCGATATTTTTTTTCATTATTAATATTTTTTCTTTTTGTTCTTTTGTAAGAGTTCCAAGTTTTTCAGATACTATAAGTTCACAATAACCGCTTAATGATGTAAGAGGAGATTTTATATCATGTGTTATTGTTGATAGAATTTGTTTTTTAGTATTTTCCAAAGATGTAATTTCAAAATTTTTAATAAGTACTTCTTTTCTACTTTCTTCAAAAAATAATATTATTATAAAAAAATTTATTAATAATTTAACAGTAAAAATAAGCATTACAGGAATTAATGGAAGTTTATCATTAAGATAATAAGGTATATATAAAAATGGTATTAATCCCCATATAACAAAAAGACTTCCGAGTATAATTCGATTATGTCGTATAAAAGTTTTATTCCTAAAAAAAAGTATTCCGCAATAAATAAATGCTGTTGCAAAAATTATTAATCCAGCTGAACCTTTAATGAAAATTTCATTGCAATAAATTTCAAGTGTTATAACAAGGAAAAAAACAAAAATGAATATAGAATGTATTATTTTGTAAAATTTTATTTCAGTTAATTTTGATATTGCGTGTACGAAGAGATAAGAAGCTGAAATTAATAGGATTTTATCTGATAATATTCCTATTAAACTTTGTTTTGTCATTGATGTTATTAAATTTATTACCGGTATATGTATAGCATACAAAAATGATGCTAAAGCAAGTTCTAAGAAGAAAGTTTTCTTGAATTTATTGTAAAAATATATAAATATAATACATATTAGAATTGATATTACAGAGGATAAAGTTAGTATTACCCAGAAAGCTTGTTCCATCAGATTTCCTCGTTTGCTATTATTATATATAGCAAATAATAACATAAAGTATTTGTTAATACAAAAAAATGTATAATAGGGTTATAAGAGCTAGTTAATTTGTTTGGAATATCTAACTTTAAAAAAAATTGGGGTCAGGTCTACCCTGAAGAGGGTTATTATTGGTTTATATCATTAAATTGTGTTACTATGACTAAAATCTAACTTGTAAGGTTATTATGTTGTATAAAAACAAACTAATATTATTATTTTCTTTATTGTTAATTGTGGTTTTAATTGGATGTGGTGGAAGTAGTGGTGGAGTTACTAATAATTCTAAGGTTTTATCAAAAACAGGTGTTGCGGTTGATCCATATATTATTGGTGCAAAGTTTTTTATAGATTCTAATAATAATGGAATAATTGATACTAATGAAATAATATCTGATATTTCTGATGATAAGGGTGAATTTAACTTTTCAACCGAAATTATTATTGGTCAAAAAATAAAAATGCATGCTGAATTTAAGGGTAAACATAATGGTATAAATTATTCAGGTCCTTTGCTTGAATGTATTGCAGAACAAAATGATATAAGTGGAAGAGTGGTATTATCGCCATTAACAACTCTTGTTTCTAAATATAATTTATCAAAAGAAGAAGTTGCAATAATCCTGAATGAAGCTTTTGATTTTTCTGCTGAAATAAAAATTACTTCTTCTGATATATTATCAAATCCAATGGTATTTCTTCCTGAAGATAATGAAAAATTAAATATTGAACATATTAAAAGGTTACAATCAGCTATAGCAGTTAATGGATTAATTGAATTGCTTGAAAAATCTGCAATAAATAAAGATGATATTAATACTGCAAATATAACAAAAATCTTAAAACCTCTTGCAAATAATGTTAAATCATTATTAAGTGTTGAAAAATTTGAAAAACTTCAAGAGTTAATTCCAACTGATGAACCTAAATTTGATATTATTAATTTATTAAGTTCGGTTGTATCAGTAAATAATACAAATATTGAGAATATTACTGGAAATACAATAGATGCTCTTAATACATCAATAGATAATATTAACAAAACTGAAAATACTAAGAAAATATTAAAACTTGGAATTGCATGTTATATTACTGATAATTTTGTAGATATTAAAGATAAAAATGCAATTATAACAAAGGTAACTTCTACTTTAAATTCTTCAGATAAGACCGAATTAACAACATATTTTAACAATATAACTGAAAATACTGTTATATCGGATAAAACATATTTAATAACCTTTAATTCAGGCGATAATGGAAAAATATTAACAAATAATGGACTTTATTCTCAAGGTCAGATAGTAGAAATAAAAGCAGAAGCAAATACAAATTATAAATTCAAAGAATGGAAAGTTGGTGAAAAAGTTATATCAACTTCAAATCCTTATAATTACACAATGCCAACAAAAGAAGTGATTATAACAGCGGATTTTGAAATAAAACAATATAATTTAACTTATAATGGAAATGATAATACAGGTGGAACAATACCATTAGTAAATTCCGCTGATTATAATCCAGAAGTTTCAGTAGCAGGGAAAGGAGATTTAACAAAAACAGATTACGAATTTTTTGCTTGGAATACATCAAGTGATGGAAATGGAATATTTTATTTACCAGGGACTATTTTTAATATAACTCAAGATACAATATTATATGCTCAATGGGGAAAACTTCTTGAAATAAAATTTAAAGTAAATTCAAATGATGCTTTAGTAATTCCTCTTAAAGGTAATTTAAATGTATTTATAGATTGGGGTGATGGTAGTGAAATTGAGAATATAAAGATAGATCAACCATCTCATAATTATACTTCAATAAATGAGTATACTGTAAAAATATATGGCAAAGCTGATCATTTAGGCTTTACTTCTGATGAATTAAAATCTCTAACAGGAAATGCACCTTGGCATAATTATCTTGTTGAAATAATTTCATTTGGAGATATTGGTTTAAATTCTCTTGAAGGTTGTTTGAGTTCATTTAATGATGATAGTTATATATTTTTTAAAAAATTACCAAATAGCATTCCTAAAACAGTTGAGAATTTATCTTATATGTTTTATTGTGCTGAAAAATTTAATCAGGATATAAGTAGTTGGGATACTTCTAATGTTATAAATATGAGTTTTATGTTTTGTGAATCTATAGCATTTAATCAGGATATAGGAAGTTGGGATACTTCAAAAGTTAAAAATTTTGAAAAAATGTTTTATAAATCAAGTGTATTTAATAATGATGGAGTTTCTTTAAATTGGAATAAAGGTTTTGGTGAAAATTGTGATATGACTGGTATGTTTGGTCATGCTAAAGCATTTAATCAGGATTTATCAGTATGGAATACTTCAAATGTTACAGATATGAGTCTTATGTTCTATTATGCTACAGTATTTAATCAGGATATAAGTAATTGGGATACTTCTAATGTTATAAATATGAGTCGAATGTTTCAAAGTACAGGATCATTTAATCAGAATATAGGAAGTTGGGATACTTCAAATGTTACAGATATGAGTTTTATGTTTTGTGAATCTATAGCATTTAATCAGGATATAGGAAGTTGGGATACTTCAAAAGTTAAAAATTTTGAAAAAATGTTTTATAAATCAAGTGTATTTAATAATGATGGAGTTTCTTTAAATTGGAATAAAGGTTTTGGTGAAAATTGTGATATGACTAGTATGTTTAGTTATGCTAAAGCATTTAATCAGGATATAGGAAGTTGGGATACTTCAAATGTTATAAATATGAATTCTATGTTTTCTAATGCAAGTGTATTTAATAATGGTGGAGTTTCTTTAAAGTGGGATAAAGGTTTTGGTGAAAAATGTAATATGTATTATATGTTTGATTATGCTAGCGTGTTTAATCAGGATATAAGTAATTGGGATACTTCAAAAGTTACAAATATGTATGGAATGTTTTTTAATGCAACAGCATTTAATCAGGATATAAGTAGTTGGGATACTTCAAATGTTACAGATATGAAGCTAATGTTTTCTTATGCTAGTGCATTTAATCAGGATATAGGTAATTGGGATACTTTAAAAGTTACAAACATGTATGGAATGTTTTCTTATGCTACAACATTTAATCAAAATATATCAAATTGGAAGACTTCAAATGTTACAGATATGAGTTTTATGTTTTGTGAATCTATAGCATTTAATCAAAATTTATCAGGTTGGCAACTTAATGAAAATGTTTACTCAAATGATTTTGATTTAAATGCAACTAAATGGGAACCTTTATACAAACCAAATTTTAATAATTAATAAAATAATAAAAGAATTTATTAATATAAAAGGGCTCGTTTAATGAGCTCTTTTATTTTTTGTTTTTCAATAGCTTTTATACCGTTCTTATACTGCTTTTATACTGCTCCCATACGCTTCACATATTCGTATACTGTTCTTATACGATTTTTTTATTGAGAAATTAATGTATTTTTGATATATTTTTAAAAAATGGAGGCAATTATGGAAAATAAAATATTTTATATAACTGATGCTATTGATTATGCTAATGGAAAACCTCATCTTGGTCATGCACTTGAAAAAATTGGTACTGATGTAATGGCTAGATATATGAGAATGAAAGGTTATGATGTTTATTTTACAGTTGGAACTGATGAACATGCTGCTAAAATTGAAAAATTAGCTTTTGAACAAGGAAAAACTCCTAAAGAGTTATGTGATATTAATTCAGATATTTTTAAACAAGCATGGAAAGAATTAAATATATCTTACAATGATTTTATTAGAACTACTGATGAAAGACATAAAAAAGTTGTAAGAGAAATATTTAAAAAAGTTTATGATAATGGTTTTATATATAAAGCGAAATATGAAGGTTTTTATTGCATTGGTTGTGAAACTTATATAAAAGAAAAAGATCTTGTAGATGGTAAATGTCCAAATCATAATACTGAACCTGAAAAAAGAATTGAAGAAAATTACTTTTTTGCTTTATCTAAATTCCAGGATAAATTGCTTGAAATTTATAAAACTCAGCCTGAAAGATTTACTCCTGAATCAAGGAGAAATGAAATTATAAATATTATTGAAGGTGGACTTGAGGATGTTTCTGTTTCAAGAGCTAATTCTCAATGGGGTATTAAACTTCCTATAGATGAAGAACATATTGTTTGGGTTTGGTTTGATGCTCTTATTAATTATATTTCTGTAATTGGTTATCCTGATGATGAAAAATTCAAAAAATATTGGCCTAATGTTCATCATGTTATTGGTAAAGATATTACTAGACTTCATTGTATTATTTGGCCTGCATTGCTTATGGCGGCAGATATTGAAATTCCTTATAGAATTTTATCTCATGGATTTATTTATACTAAAGGTGAAAAAATGTCTAAATCCTTAGGTAATGTTATTAATCCGCTTGATATTATTAAAAAATATGGTCCAGATCCTTTGAGATATTATGCAATGTCTGAAGTTGGTATGATTAGAGATGGTGATTTTACATGGGATTTATTTATTAAAAGATTTAATTCAGATCTTGCAAATGATCTTGGTAATCTTTTACATAGAACTAAAAATATGGTTAAAAAATATCTTGATAATAATCTTGATATTAGTAATTGTGATAAAAATATAGCTGATACTTGTAATTACAAAAATAATGTACTTTCAAATGTTGCAGATTATACAAAATTAATGGATGAATTTGATATTCCTCAAGCTATTGAAAAAGCTATGAATATTATCAAAGATGCTAATAAATATATTGATCATAGTGCTCCTTGGAACTGTTTTAAACAAGGTGATAAACAAACTGTGTCTGTTATTATGTATAATATTTTAGAATCCTTTAGAATAGCTTCTGTTCTTCTGTTTCCTATAATACCTCAAACTGTTGAAAAGATTTTTGATGAAATTGGTATTGAATTTAAAAAAGAGGAATTATTATTAAATAATTTATCAAAATGGGGATTATTTCCTGAAATTTCACAAATAAAAGTTGGAGAACCGCTTTTCCCGAGAATTGAAATAGAAGTTGATGCAGAAGATAATAAAAAACAAGAAGGTAAAAAAGAAGAAGGTATTTCTTTGATTGAATTTGCTGATTGGGAAAAACTTGATCTTAGAGTTGCTGAAATTTTAAGTGCGCAAAAACATAAAGATGCTGATAGACTTCTTGTTGTAAAACTTAAAGTAGGTGAATATAACAGGCAAGTTGTTGCTGGAATTGCTGATTATTATAACCCTGAAGAGCTTAAGGGTAAAAAAGTTATAATGATTTATAATCTTAAACCTGCAAAATTAAGAGGGATTTTATCTGAAGGTATGCTTCTAGCTTGTAAAAAAAAGAATAAACTAAGTCTTATTACGCTTGATAAAGATATGGATAGTGGAATTAAATTGTCATAAAAAAAAAGTATTGATTAAATAATAAGCATAGGTTATAATTAACTCCATGGATAAAAACTCTGGAGGGGAATCCAAATGATGAATGTTGAAGAAGTTACATTTGATAGTCTTATCGAGGCTAACAAAAACTTTAAGGGTATGGTGGATGATTTGCTTTTAAATCCAGAAGAATTTTTGAAAGATGGTAAAAGATGGAAATTACTTCTTAGATTAAGAGACAGATTAAAAGACTCTAATACTACTAATGCTCATGTTACAAAATTCAATACTTTTTGTGCTCAAAATGCTTGTGATTTCGGCGATCTTCCTTCTTATAAGGAAAGACCTCACTTTTACTGGTGGAATCATCTTGAACTTGTAAAAAATGGTCAGATGAAGGTAGAAGTTAATAAAGCTGAAGTAAATTACAATGGTATCGGTTATAGTATTGAATAATAAAAAAAATAATATAATAATTAAAAGTCTGCTTTTTATGCAGGCTTTTTTTTTACAAAAAAATTAATTTTTTTGTAAATATGTCGAACCTCTTGCCTAAAGAATTGAGCGAAGATTAAATAAGGCGATTTAAGCGATTAAAACAGCTGGTGAACGGTAAAAAAGATTTTTTTGAAACATTGAATAGTTTTTATTATAATCGGTTTAATATAAAAACAATAAAGCGGTCAACAAATTTAAAAAAAATAATAATGCGTATCGGGTCCTCAAAAAAAATATAATGGATGGGGGCTTTTCAAATGAATAATGTTATTAATCCAAATTTTTTAACTTCTCAAGGTGTTAATACTAAGAGTAAACCAGTATCTAAAGTTCATAACAGAGATATGATGCAGGATTTTAAAACTCTTTTTCAGGACAATGTCAATAAAACTATAAATCTTCAAAAACAAAGTGCAGATATGACTCAAAAAATGGTTGCTGGAGATGTTGAGGATATTCATCAGGTTATGGTTGCTGCAGAAAAAGCAAAAATAGCTTTCAAATTCACTCTTGAAGTAAAAAACAAAATAATGACTGCTTTTCAAGAAGTTCAAAGAATGCAAATTTAATCTAATATGATCTCTCTTTAAAATAATAGAAATAAAATTGGATGAGTGGGGTAAGTAATGGATTTTAAAGCAATAATTGAAAAAATAAAAGTTAATTTCTCAAATTTAAGAAAAGAACAACAGATTCTTCTCTATGGAATTATAGGTGCAAGTGCAATTACATTGTTATTCTTGATGTTCTGGGGTGGTAAGCAAGAATGGTCAGTTCTTTTTGCAGGACTTTCTCCAAAAGAATCATCCAAAATAGTAAATGAATTAAAAAACAAAGCTTATGATTATCAACTTGAAGCTGGCGGAAATAATATATTGGTTCTTACTAAACATAGAAGTGAGATAATGCTTGAGCTTGCAGGTTCAGATACTTTGCCTGAAAAAAATGTTACATGGGAAAGTCTTTTCAAAAATACATCTGTTTTAGGTCAAACAAAGCAGAGAGAAAAAATAGATTATGTTCGAGGTATTCAAGGTGAGCTTGAATATACAATTGGCAGAATAGATCAGATTGTAAATGCAAGAGTTCATGTAAATATTCCAGCTGAAAAACTTTTTAAAGAAGATGAAGTCGATCCAACAGCTGCTGTAATGCTTAAATTAAGACCTTTTGAAGATATTACAGTAGAAAACATTAGAGCAATACAGAATCTTGTTGCATTTAGTATTGAAGGAATGTTTCCTGAAAATGTTAAAGTTGTTGATTCAAGCGGTAAAATCCTTTCAGATCAGGTTGATTATCAAAAAGATGATGCTTCAAAAACAATGACAATTATTCAGATACAAAAGGAATTTGAAAAAGATTTAGCTAAAAAATCAAGGCAAATGCTGGATAAAGTTCTTGGTCCTGATAATTCTGATGTAAAAATATCAGTTGAATTTGATTTTGATAAAATTGAAACTACAATTAAGAATTTTTCACCTCCAATTCCAGGAGAAGATACTGGTATTAAAAGATCAGAAGAAAAAGAAGCAGAAAAATATGAAGGTACTGGCAAATTCCCAGGTGGAGTTCCAGGTACTGATTCAAATATACCGGGTTATAAAGCAATTGAAGGAGATAGTTCAAAATATACAAGAGATAAGTTAATATCTAATTATGAAATAAATTCTGAACAAAAAAATCTCATAAAAACTCCAGGTTCATTAAAAAGACTTACTATATCAGTTCTTGTCAATGATAATAGAAAACTTACAGTTGAAGAAAAATCAGGTCTTCAGGAAGCTGTGAAAAATGCTGTAGGATTTAATGATAATCGTGGAGATACTATTAGTCTTACTCAAATTCATTTTGATAAAGAATGGTATCAAAAAATGCTTGATGAGATTGAAAGAGAAAGAAGAATGAAGCTTATTATGACTCTTGCAACTATTGCTAGCATTGTGTTTATTATAATGACAATACTTGCGGTTAGATGGTATAGAAACTATCAGGTTGCTAAGAGAAGAAGAATGGCTCAGGAAGAAGAAGTCGAGCAGGTTGTTGAAATTGAAGAAGAATTTGAACCAATTATTTCTATAGAAGAACAGGAAAGGAAAGAAATGCATGATAGAATTAAAAGGATTGCTCAGCAGGATCCTGAAAATGTATCAAAACTTTTAAAAGCTTGGATGCTTGAAGAATAAGGAGCAATTATGAGTAAAGGTAAAGGAAAAATGGATTTAACAGGTAGGCAGAAAGTTGCAATTTTGCTTATATTTCTTGGACCTGAAATATCATCACAGATATTTAAAGAATTCTCTGAAGAAGAAATTGAACTTCTTACTCTTGAAATTGCTAAGATGCAGAGAGTTGATTCTGAAGTTAGAGATAAAGTGATTGATGAATTCAATCAGCTTCTTCAAGCGTCTGAGTTTATAAGTCAGGGTGGTATTGGTTATGCAAAAGAGCTCCTTGAAAAAGCTCTTGGAGTGGAAAAAGCTAATGAAATACTTGGTAAACTTACAGCAACATTTCAGGTTAGACCTTTTGATATTGTTAGAACTCTTGATCCTAGTCAGCTTTTAAACTTTATTCAAGGCGAACATCCTCAGGCAATTGCTCTTATACTTTCATTTCTTCCGGCTGAAAAATCTGGATTTATATTAACTCAGCTTCCGGCTGATATTCAGGCTGATGTTGCTCGAAGGGTTGCAAAAATGGAATCGACAGCTCCTGAAGTTGTTCGTGAAATGGAAAGAATTCTTGAGAAAAAACTTTCTTCTGTTCTTTCAGAGGATTATACATCAGTTGGCGGTATTGATGCTATTGTTGAAGTATTGACAAAAGTTGACCGTGGTACTGAAAAAAGTATTATTGAAACTCTTGAAATACAAGATCCTGAACTTGCTGAAGAAATTAAAAAGAGAATGTTTGTATTTGAAGATGTTATTCATATTGATGATAGAGGAATTCAGCGAATTCTTAGAGAAATTGATACAAAAGATCTATCAGTTGCTCTTAAAGGGGCAACGGAAGAAGTTATGGAAAAATTCGGTAAAAATATGTCAAAAAGAGCATCTGCTATGCTTGTAGAAGATATGGAATTTATGGGACCTGTTAGGGTTAAAGATGTTGAAGAAGCTCAGCAAAAAATTGTTAATATAATTAGAAGTCTTGAAGAACAGGGTGAAGTTGTAATATCAAGAGGTGGCGAAGAAGAAATTGTTGTATAAAATAAAAAGGCATGACGGATAGAGCGTGAAATAGGAAAAGACCGGGGTTCGGGACACGGGGTATCGGAAAAGTAAAAGCAGTAAAGCCGTGACGGATAGAGCGTGAAATGTCATTTTATGACATTAGTGACAAAAAACAAAGTCACTATGTCACCTTGCAGTCACATTCACTTAAGCTGTCATCCCGGTATTATTCTGAGCCGGGATCTGTTTTAAATAGGAGTTACTTTTGACTGTATTTAAATTAAAAAACATAAATAATAAAATAATAATTGGTGAGTCTGGTGTTATAAAAAAACCAATAATTGATCCTGAAAAAGTCGAGTATGAAAGACTTATTGATGAAAAACAAAATATTGTCAATGAAATTAATAATTTAAAAAGTCAATCACAAGATATTATTTCAAATGCCCAAAAAAAAGCAGATTCTATTTTAAAACAAGCTGAAATTGAAAAAGATAAAATATATAAAGAGATTGAAGATGTGAAAATTGAATGTGAAAATTTAAAAAAAAATGCTCAGATCGAAATAAAAGAAAATTCAGAAGAAAAATATTCTAAAGCTTATGATGATGGTTTTGAAAAAGGTGTTAATGATGGTGAACAAGAAGGTCTTAAATCTTCAAGAGAACAATATACAACTGTTCTTCAGGAAGCTGAAAGAATTGCCAATAGTGTAATTGAAAAAAAACAAGAAATTCTTGTTAATTCAGATAAAGAAATTCTAAAAATTGTTTTTCTTATAGCTAAAAAAGTTGTTAATTCAGAGTTACTTATAAATAAAGAGATTGTTTTGAATAATATTCAAGCAGCTTTGGCTAGATTAACTGATAAGGCAAATGTAACAGTTCATATAAATAAAAAAGATTTGAATATTATTGAGTTAAAAAAAGAAGAGTTTTTTAATACAATTAGAGGTTTGAAAAATTTTAATATAATTGAAGAAAATTATCTTAAACCAGGTGATTGTATTATTGAAACAGATTACGGCTTTATTGATGCAGTAATAGATTCACAGTTTGAAGAACTTGAAAGACAAATTCTTGAAGAAGGTCTTTAATGGATTTTGATTATCTTGAAAGTAAAATAAAAAATATAGATACTCTAAAAGTTAATGGTAAAGTAACGCATGTAATTGGTCTGTTAATTGAATCTTTAGGGCCATCTGCAAGAATTGGCGAACTCTGTTACATTTATCCAAGAGGTTCAAAAGAACCTATTTATTCTGAAATTGTTGGTTTTAAAGATAATAAAGTCCTTTTAATGCCGTTTTCGGAAGTTCATGATATTGCTCCAGGTTGTGAAGTTAGAGCAACTGGACATACTTTAAGAGTAGGTGTTGGCAAAGCACTTCTTGGTAGAGTTCTTGATGGAATGGGAAGACCTATGGATGGTAAAGGACCTGTTAAATTTGAAAAGTATTATTCAGTTTATAATGAACCGCCAAATCCTCTTTTAAGGTCAAGGATTAAAGATAAACTTGAACTTGGTGTTAAATCTTTGGATGGAGTACTTACAGTTGGAAGTGGTCAGAGAATAGGTATATTTGCAGGTTCAGGTGTTGGAAAATCAACTCTTTTAGGCATGATAGCTAGAAATACAGAAGCTGATATTAACGTTTTTGCACTTGTTGGAGAGCGTGGAAGAGAAGTTAGGGAATTTATTGAAAGAGATCTTGGCGAAGAAGGTCTTAAAAAATCTGTTGTAGTTGTTGCAACTTCAGATACTCCCGCACTTATTCGTCTTAAAGGAGCTTATGTTGCAACATCTATTGCTGAATACTTTAGAGATCAGGGTAAAAAAGTGATTTTAATGATGGATTCTGTTACAAGATTTGCTATGGCTCAGAGAGAGGTAGGGTTGACAATTGGTGAACCTCCAGCGACTAGAGGTTATACTCCATCAGTTTTTTCTGTTTTACCAAAACTTTTAGAAAGATCTGGAACTTCAGAAAAAGGTAGTATTACAGGTATTTATACAGTTCTTGTTGAAGGAAGTGATATGGATGAACCTGTTGCTGATGCAGTTAGAGGTATTCTTGATGGTCATGTTGTTTTAAGAAGAGAGCTTGTAATGCAGAATCATTATCCAGCTATTGATATTCTTGAATCAGTTTCAAGACTTATGCCTGAAGTATGTTCAGAAAAGCATCTTATGTCTGCAAACAGGTTGAGAAGTGTGTATTCTACTTATAAAGAGGCAGAAGATCTTATAAATATTGGTGGTTATGTTAAAGGTTCAAATCCGCATATTGATTTTTCTATTAAAAAAATTGATGAAATTAAAAATTTCCTTAAACAAGGTGTTTATGAGAAATTTTCTTTTGATGAAACTGTTGAAATGCTTTTGGATATTTTTAAAACATAAAAATGGGTAAAGAATGAAAAGGTTTAAATATAAATATGAAAGGCTTCTTAATCTTAAAGAAATTGAAGAAAAAAGAGAATTTGCATTGCTTTCAAGAATTAGAAGTAATATTGAAAAGGAAACTCAAAATAAAAATAAGTTAAAACATGATGTTGAGGATTTAAGAAAAAAAGTTAATGAACTTGAGTTTTTCAATGTTGAGGATTTAAGATATTATTCATTGAAAAATCGTGAACTTGAAAATAATATTGTTAATATTGAAAATAAAATTGAAGAACTTAAGCAAAAAGAAATAAAACAAAATGATGTTGTTGTTGAAATTAGAAAGAATAAAAAAATACTTGAAAAGCTTAAAGAAAAACATAAAATTGCTTTTTTTAAAGAAGAGGAAAAACAACTTAGTAAGTTTATGGACGAACTTGGAACACAGAGGTTTAAAAGATAGGTAGAAGCAAGCGAAATGGTGAAATGGTGAAGCCAGGGAAGTATAAAAACGGTATGTGAGTATGTCAAGCGTATGAGAGCGGTATAGGGCAAAGTGAAATAGGAAAGTACTAAATCCATTTCGCTAATTCGCTAAAAAATGTTCATTGAACATTTTGATTGGCAATTTCGCAGCTTTTTAAACGGAGGATAACTATGATTAATAATATTTTGAGAGTTCAGAGTAGAATAAGTGAAATAAAAGACAAAGTTTCACAGCTGGATAAGGTTTCTTCATTAAAATTTAAAAAAGAATTACAAAACAATATAGATAATGGCGATAATAAAATTAATAGCAAATTAGGCGAAGAACTTGCAAAAATAAATAATATTCTTGGCGATGATAATGTTGCAGATATTGAAAAACTTGCTCCTGAATTTTTGAAAAAAGTTACAGGAATAAGTAGTATGGAAAGTCTTAAAAATAAAAATTCACTTGATTTTTATAAGACAATTTCTGAAAAGCTTTTTTAGTGAGGTAGTTTTTAATGGCAAAAGAAAATGATGATAATGTAGTTAAAAAAAAGACATCTTTTTTTAGTAAAATATTGGCAGTTGTATTATTTTTTATTCTTTTAGGAGTTTTAGGAATTTTTATAATTCTTATGGATTATATTGGTGCTTTAAATATTAGAAGAAAACTTCCTGATAATATAAAAAGTATTCCTATTATAGCCGAATATGTTGAAAAAGTTAGAGTTTTGCATTTGAGCGAGGAAGAAAGATTAAAATATTGGATTGAAGAACAGAGTGAACAGTATAATTCTCAACAAAAAGAGTTAAAAAAAGCTGAATTAGATATTGAAAATAAAATGAAAGAACTTATTGATCTTGAAAAAGAGATGGAAGAAAAAAAGATTGAATGGGAAGATACTAATAAAAAATTAGATGAGCTTAAAAATAAAATCGATGATTTAGAAAACAGAAAAACAAATATAAGCGATGGTATTAAAACTGAACAACTTAATGATCTTGAAAAACTTGAAAAGCTTAAAAAAATTGCAGTCATATATGAAAAAATGGATTCTGAAGCAGCAGCATTGACTTTTAATGAAATGGATACTGATCTTGCAATTGATTTGATTATGATGATGAAAGAATCAAAATCCGCATTGATAATGAATAACATGAATGCAGAAAAAGTTAAAATTATAACTGAAAAATTAAAAACAAAAGGAGCTTGGAAGTCGAATGATTGATTCTCTTGCAATAATAATTTTGGGATTAATACAGGGATTAACGGAATTTTTACCAGTTTCAAGTTCAGGTCATCTTGTTTTTATGGAATATTTTTTGAATTTCAAACAACCTGGAGTTTTTTTTGATGTTCTTCTACATTTTGGAACTGCTTTTTCTGTTGTATTTGTTTTTTATAAAAGAATAATAGAGTTATTAAAAAGTTTTTTTACTTGGAAAAAAGACAATGATTTTTATTTATGTATTTATATAATTATTGCTAATATTCCAGTTGCTATAATTGGTTTAGGTGGTTTTGATAAGTATTTCAAAGCTCTTTTTAGTATAAATATTGTTGCATTTACATTGATTTTGAACGGTGTAATGATGTATTTAACTAAATTTATTAAAATTGGCAATAAAGACTTTAACATTAAAAAAAGTATTTTTGTCGGAATTGCTCAATGTATTGCTATAACACCAGGAATATCAAGATCAGGAAGTACTATTTTTGCAGCTTTGCTTGGCAAAATATCTCCAATAAAAGCTTTTGAATTTTCTTTTTTATTATCTTTACCAGTTATATTTGGAGCAGCTTTTAAAGAGTTTTTTGAAGTGAAAGATACAATACAGTTTAATCCATGGTATTTAGCAGGATTTTTAATATCTTTTATTACAGGAATATTTGCTTTGAAATTTTTAAAAAGATTTGTTGTAAAAGGAAAACTGCATTATTTTGGAATTTACTGTTTTATAATAGGCTGTATACTTATTTTAGTAAAAAAATAAAGTAAAGGGTTCAATAATGAATATAATTTATAGAAGACAGATTTTAGGAACAATTTTAGGGGGAATATCAATATTAATGCTTCTTCTTTACTATTTTGGTGGAGAAAGCATGTTAGGTCAATTATTTCTTATACTCAAAAATGCAGTTGGATGTGGTGTTCTTGTAGTATCATATTTTTTTTGGATTGTATCATGGCAGGTTTTTTCTATGAGTGTAGAAGAAGAATATGTTTTGGATAAACATCATTTTACTTTGATATTTTTAGCATGGATTTTATTTGGAATTACATTTCTTATTTTTGCAGCTACTTTTTCAAATGGTGGATATATTGGAAATTTTATATATTTGAGTTTTTTAGATGTATTTGGAAAACCTGGAACTTTGTGGCTTACAGGTATTCTTATGCTTGTATCAACAATAATTACATTTAATATTGATGTTGCGATAATTGCACTTTTTGTTAAGAAAAAATCAATTGTAGTTTTTGAAAAAATGAAAGAAATTCAAATGCCAAAATTTGCTCAATTATCGTATAACAAAGATGAAATTATTGAAAATTCCAATATTAAAGAACTGATAATAACAGATAATAATAAAGAAGAAACAAATACAGTTTCCAAAAAATCTAATAAAAAAACTAAAGATATAGATAATAGTTTTGAATTAACAAAAGAAAATATTGATGATATTCCTGTTAGTGGAATGTTTGATGAAAAAAAAGATTTAAAAGAAAATGAAAGTGAAAATGAAAAAACAGAAAATAAGGTTGATGATAAAAAACTTAAAAAAGAAAACAAAAAAAAAGGTGTTTGGAATAAATTTTTAGCAAGAGCTGCGGAAGATTATGATAATCCTGAAGATGCAGAAATTGAAAATATTGACAATGATGATAGTATTGTTGTGGAAGCTGATGTAATTGAAGAGGATTTAGAAGAAGAAACTGTTGAAAAAAATGAAAAAAACAAAGAAAAGATAAAAAAAAATAAAGATAAAGAAATTGATAAATCAGATGAAAACTATGAATTAGGAGATGTAATTGATGAGGAAAATGACGATATTCCTCAATTAAAGGAAAGAGCTAAAATTCAAATTCCTACAATTGATTTACTCGATAATTTTGTTGTTAAACAAACAGTTACTCAAGAAGAATTAAAAGAAAAAGCTGAAAGACTTTTAAGTACTCTTTCTAGCTTTAAAATCGAAGCTAAAGTTATAAATATGACGATTGGACCATCTGTAACCCGATTTGAACTTCAGCTTGCTCCAGGAATTAAAGTATCAAAACTTATAGGACTTCAAAATGATATTGGAGTAACTTTAGCTACAAATAACATTAGAATTGAAGCTCCAATACCGGGAAAGTCAGCAATAGGAATAGAAATTCCAAATGCTAATCCAATGCTTGTTCCTTTTAGAGAAGTTGTATGTAAGGTTCAGCAAAAAGGGCATCCTTTGACAATTGGATTAGGTAAAAATATAAATGGTGAGGTAATGCTTTTTAATATTGCAAAAACTCCTCATTTACTTATTGCAGGAGCGACTGGTTCTGGTAAATCTGTATGTGTAAACACAATTATATGTTCAATTCTATTTAATGCTCATCCTGATGATGTTAAATTTATAATGGTTGATCCTAAAATGGTTGAACTTTCTATGTATAATGGAATACCGCATCTATTAATACCAGTTATAACTGAGCCCAAAAAAGCAGCAGCAGCACTTAATTGGGCTGTTGAAGAAATGGAAAGCAGATATTCTAATTTAGCTGATCATAAAGTGAAAAAAATAGAAGAATTTAATGAAAAAATGGACAAATTAAAAGAAGAAGACCCTAAAAATGCTCAGTTTTACAATAAAATTCCATATATTATTGTTATAATCGATGAGCTTGCAGACCTTATGGTTGTTGCAAGAAATGAAGTTGAAGAAAGTATAATGAGAATTGCTCAAAAAGCACGAGCTGTAGGAATGCATCTAATTATTGCAACTCAAAGACCTTCTGTAAATGTTATTACTGGTGTAATAAAAGCTAATTTACCTTCAAGAATTGCTTTTTCTGTGCAATCACAGACAGATTCGAGAACTATTATTGATCAAAAAGGTGCTGAATCACTTATTGGTAAAGGCGATATGTTATACTGGCCAATTGGTGAGAGTTCTCCTGAAAGAATACAAGGAGCTTTTGTATCTAATGCAGAGTGTGAAAGAATTGTAAAAGATTGGGCTGATCAAGTTGAGGCTCAATATGATGAAGAAATAAATCAAAAAATTGAAGCCCAGGTTAATTCAAAAGAAAACAATGATAGAAGTGCTGTTTCTGGCGAAATTGATAAAAGTGATGAATTATTTCCTGAAGCTGTTAGAATTGTTGTTGAAGGTCAAAAAGCTTCAATTTCTTTATTACAAAGAAAGCTTAGTGTTGGTCATGCAAGAGCAGCAAGACTTATGGATATAATGGAAGATTCTGAAATTGTTTCAAAAATGAATCAGAGAAATCAAAGAGAAATATTAATAAAACCTGAACAAATTGAAGAATATGTGTAAGAGCGGTATGTGAAGCGTATTAGAGCGGTATGTGAAATGTATTAGAGCTGTATAAGAGCGGGTATGAAAACCGTGACAGATTGAACTGTGACAAATGATAGTAATAAAAAGCATTAGCAGCGTTTTAAACCTAATGAGATTGTCAAAATGTTCAGTGAACATTTTGTTAGTGGGAAAAACAAAAGTTTTAAATCTATTTTACTATTGACTGATTTACTATTCGCAGGTTTTTGGTTTTTAACACTCAACTCCTTAAACTCTCTAACTTTCTTTATTATTGTCATCCCGGTATGATTCTGAGCCGGGATCTATTTTACTTTTTTTTGTCGCTCAATAAAAAATGAATACTTCCCAAACCAGATGCAATGCAAAAAAATAAAGATAAATAAAAATTAAATCTTAAACCAGATAAAATATAAACTTGTTCATAAATATCAGGGTGATAATGAATATTTATAAAATCTTTGTTTTCAAAAACAGATATCATTGAATCAGGGATTACCTTATAATAATTCATACCTTGTATTTTATAAGTTAATTCATACTTACCTTCAAATTCAGATGATTCAATTAAGAATGCTTTGGTAGATGGCATTATTTTTATTTCCATATACTGATAAAGGTCATAAGATAATTTAAATAATAAAGCTATAAATATTACAAATAAAATGATTCCTTGCAATAAAACTCCTTTTTTGTTAAACATTTTATTCATCCTTATATAATAAAATATAGCTATTCCAATAGAATAAATAGTAAATTAAAACCTCTGATTAAATAGCACAACTTATAGAAGCAAAAATTTGTAAAAAGTATTTTGCTTTTTTTATTAAAATATATTGTATCATTATTTTTTAAATTTGCCTATAAATTAATTGTTGTATTTTGCTTCCTTACAGGCTTTATAAAAATATACAAATACTTCGTTATTCTCATTTGCTTACATATGTAAGCCTGTTTTAAATGCCTTGTCTTTTTATATTTCTATTAAATCTCCAAATTGAATCCTCTGATTAAATAAACAAAAATCAATATAATGTCATCTCAAAGTAAATTACATATAAAAAAATGTCATCCCTGCACTATTCTGAATTTTTGTCATCCCGGTATGATTCTGAGAAACTGTCATCCCGGTACTATTCTGAGAGTTTTGTCATCCCGGTATGATTCTGAGAAACTGTCATCCCGGTATGATTCTGAGCCGGGATCTCGCTTTTGATATTTTTTTCATTACAATAACGCAAAAAAATAATCATTCGGTACCATTCGATATTTTACATCCATATAAAATATCTCTTTACCTTCGTTCACTTATAATACATCCGTATATTATATGCTTCGCAACGTTCACTCAAGTTACCGAGTAGATTTTTTTTTTGCTTTTGTTTATAAAAACTCCTTAATGATTAAATATAATTGAAAAACTTCTAACGAGTTCTTGTAATTGAATCCTCTGATTAAATAATCAAAAATCAATATAATGTCATCTCAAAGTAAATTACATATAAAAAAATGTCATCCCTGCACTATTCTGAATTTTTGTCATCCCGGTATGATTCTGAGAAACTGTCATCCCGGTATGATTCTGAGAAACTGTCATCCCGGTATGATTCTGAGCCGGGATCTGTTTTTGATTTTTTTTTGAATTAGATTTTACATATAGATTCAAAAAATTGATATCGAGCGTAATTATGGAAGCTGTCTTAAGATTTTCAATAAGTATACAAAAAAGAAATTCAAAGTTAAAAAAAATAAAATTATAAATAACTAAGATGCATTAGAAAATCTTAAGGAAATTACATGGAGGTAATTTAAAGCTGAACATGTAAGGAGAAAATTTATACTATGTAAATTTTCAACTGGTACCAAGATATCAATTGTTTTGAATAGTATAATTATTTAAAATATTGAAGCCATTAATTAGAAAAACTTCTAACGAGTTCTTGTAATTGAATCCTCTGATTAAATAATCAAAAATTTAGTATATTTATTCAGAGGGTTCAATTAAAAAAAATCAAATTTTATATATAAAAAAAGATAAATGTGTTAATATTAAAATCCATAGGCAATATGAATTCTGCAAAAATATTTAAGGCAGGAGAAAATATGATTTTTTTAAAAAAAATTTTGAGTTCTTTAATGTGGAAAATGTTTATGCTTAAAAATCGTGTTGTTTTGAGGAATTTTGAAAAAAAATACCTTAAAATAGCTGATTATCGTTACAAAAATTCTTCAATATATGCAGATTTCATAAATAACAAAGAATTATTTGAAAAAAATTTAGAAGCGGATTTTGCTGATATTGCGAATTTAATAAAAAGACTTACAATATCAATTGAAACTCTTGCAGATAAAAATAATATTATTAATATAGCAGAACAAAGATTTTTTGCATTAACAGTAGCAAATAAAAAAAAGATAAAAGAGTTTTTTAAATCATTATATTTAGATTTAATAAAAATTAAAATTTATAGTAAAAAATATGAAATGAATGTTGATAAATTCAAAAATAGTGAAAAGCGATATATATTTGAAGCGTATTTATTAGGCTTTGTATGTGCAATCACAGAGTATAATACAATATTAACAATTGTGAGAAATATCACAAACAGCGATATGAGGAATTTTTTAGATGAAGGAGAAGATGATTTTCCTAAAAATGCTTTTTCAAACCTAGAGATGAAATTATATAATAGATGGTATTTTACAAGATTACATGTCTTTAATAGATATGAAAAAAAATATATGGAACGTTTTTATAAGTCAGGTCAAAATCATTATGATAAAGAAAAAAAACTTTTTAGATATTTAAAACTCAATGAAAATATTATAAATAAATTCCAACATGAAATATTTAAAGATAAAACACTTCTTGATTTATTTGAACGACTCGAATGGAAAAAAGTAAAAGAATATATATATCCAATTCAAGTAAATTTATTTACATGGATAGGCGATGCAAGGATAAAAAGGAAAAAACAAAATTTAATATCAAAAAAACAGACAATTGAAGCAGTTAGTAAAATGGAACCAGGAGATATTATTGTAGAAAGAAGAAACTGTTATTTATCAAATATATTTTTAGGTGGTTTTTGGCCACATGGAGCGTTTTTTACAGGAAATCATAAAGATATAGACAATTATTTTAAAGATGATGCTGAAGTAATAGAATTGTTACAAAAAAACAACTGTAAATTACCATGTGAATATTTACAAAAATTATATCCAAAAAAATGGGATTTATTTATAAAAACAGATAATGATTTATCTATAATTGAAGCAACAAGCGAAGGAGTTATTTTTAATAAACCGCTAAATTCACTTCAAGCTGATTTTGTCGGAGTAATACGACCAAGATTAAATAAAATTGATAAATTTTTAGCAATAAAAGATGCGTTTTATTATCATGGAAAAGAATATGATTTTGATTTTAATTTTGTTTCAGAAAATACAATAGTATGTACTGAATTAATCGTAAAAGCTTTTGGTGAAGACAAAAATAAAAAAGGAGTATCATTTCCAATTACAGAAGAATATGGTAAAAAAATAGTTAAGGCGAATTCAATAGTAAAAAAATTTGATATAGAATTTGAAACAGCTGAGCAAGAATTAGATTTTGTATTTTATTTAGAAGGAAATGAAAAGAAAAGAAAAGCTGAATTTGTAAGTTGTGAAATATTCAGACAATCTCATAAAAATAAAAGCAAACTAACAACATGAGTCATGGCGGATGTCGGATGAAAAAAAGTGTTTTAATTATATTACTCATAATATCTATTTTATCAAATGTCAATTCTTACACAGTAGAAAACAATGAAATCTGGGTAGCATTTGATTTTTTTAATGAAAAATTTACAGATTTTGAAACAATAGATGCAGATGTTGCATTCAGAGTACTTAATATATGGGGAAATACACTTGAAGAAGGAAATAGATATGCAGATGATATTGAACAAACAGTACAAAAAATTCATAAAATTGGCAGAAAAACCTCAGGAATGTTTGGAGGAATAAGCATAAGCTCCAAAGATGAAAAATCTTTTATTGAAAAAGCAGGAGCAAGAAATCCAGAAGGAATAATAACATCAGTAGATTCATTAACATTACATGGATGTTATAATAGATTAGAATGGCAGAAGAGATTAAAAGAAATATATAAAATATTTTCAAAACATAATATAGATTATATGGAAATGGATCAACCAGCTCAAGAACACTGGAGAGGAGAATGTTATTGCGATGTTTGTATAAAAGATTTTGAAAAATATTTACACAAAAATAATATAATCCCAAAAACAAATCCATTCAATTATATAGATTATTTGATGAAAAAAAGAATACATAATATAAGAGAAGGGGATAGAGAAAGGTATTCAGAGTTTGGAAGTTATTACTGGCAATTTCAAATAGAAAAAGATTGGAAAAATGTAGGACGATTAACATTAGATTTCAAAAATATAAATCCATTAATGAAATTTTTTGGAAATACATGGGGATTAGCAGGTGAATATATAGAAAGCGTTAAATTCTATGACATGACAAATGTCGCAGGAGATATGAGAACACCATTTATATGGGAACCAGCAAGAGATAGATTCGGACCACCATATAATTCATGGATACCAGCAGTAAAAATAGCACATAGCTTAGGAAATAAAAATATAATATCATTTCTTGATACATATCCTTATGAAAGATTATTAAAAGAACATAAAGAAGATAAAGATTATGTATTTAACATAGTCGCATCAGAGTTTTTAGCCTCAGGAGCAACATTTGTATTTCCATACTCAAACAGAGTAGCATATAATCAATATGGAGAATTTAATAAATTTAATTTAAGAAGATTTATGTCATTTATAAAAAACAATAGAGAATTTTTTGAAAAAAGAAAAACAAACCCTCAAATATTATTAAAAGCCTCGAAACAACAAACAATATTAACAAGATTTCACAAACAATATTGGGCAATAGCATATTATTTAATAGACAATGGATTAGATTATGATTTTGCATTTACAGAAACAAAAACAGATGAAGAAAAATATAAAATAGTTATAGATTGTGATAAATACCATCAAAATATATTCAATTACACCTATGACAAAAATGAAAAATTTATAGCAGAAGATATAAAAGAATTAATATCAAAATTACAAAGAAAAATAACAGTAAATGAAAAAAATACAAGAGTATTTATATATGACAATATGATAGAAGGAAACAATTACATGATAGCAGTAACACAAAAAGAGCAAAAACAGCTTATAATCACAATAAACTCAAATGAAAAATTAAAAAAAATCGTATCATATCCACAAACAGAATTTAAAATCGACAAACAACAAATAATATTTAGTGAACATCCAGCGTTAATAGCAATACAAACAGAGTAAAAACTTCAAAACTTTTTTTACCACGGATTACACTGATGTCCACGGATAAAGCTTTAAAATTAAAAAGCTGTCATAATGTTATACTAAAGTGAATTTTATGTGAAAAGCTGTCATAATGTTATACTAAAGTGAATTTTATGTAAAAAGCTGTCATACCGGTATGATTCTGAGCCGGTATCTGTTATTGTATTGAGTTTTGTCATTCCCGTGAATACAAGAATCCAAAAAAAAGCATTTTTACCGCGGATTACACTGATGTCCACGGATAAAGCTTTAAAATTAAAAAGCTGTCATAATGTTTTACTAAAGTGAATTTTATGTGAAAAGCTGTCATACCGGTATGATTCTGAGCCGGTATCTGTTCTTGTTTTGAGTTTTGTCATTCCCGTGAATACAAGAATCCAAAAAAAAGTATTTTTACCGCTGATTAAATAAACAAAAAAAATTCACAAAAAAATTAAAAATTTAGTATAATAAAAGTATTAAATCATGAATAAAACAAAAACATTATGCCTAACATTAATAATAACATTATCAATAATATATTTACATACAAATAACTCAATAAAAAACACAAAAGGAGAAAATATAATGACTGAAAAGAATAATTTAAAAGAAAAACTAACAGATATACAGTATAAAGTTACTCAAGAGAATGGAACAGAACCACCATTCAAAAATGAATACTGGGATAACAATCAAAAAGGAATATATGTAGATATAATAACAGGAGAAGTATTATTTTCCTCAAAAGATAAATTCGATTCAGGCTGTGGCTGGCCATCATTTACCAAACCAGTAGAAGAAAAAGAAATAATTGAAAAACAAGATAATTCACATAATACAACAAGAACAGAAGTAAGAAGTAAAAACTCAGACTCACATTTAGGACATGTATTCAATGATGGACCAGGACCAACAGGATTAAGATATTGCATAAATTCAGCATCTTTAAAATTCATACCATATGAAAAAATGGAAGAAAAAGGATATAAAGAATACAAAAAATTATTCGCAGAATAATATTTATAGAATAAATATTTATGAAAGAGGTGATAAATTGGAAATTTTAAAAGAATATAACAGTATGCTTTTACATTTATATATGGAAGGTTTTATAAGTCCATTTTCAAATCTTATTCCTTATAGTTTGTATGAATGGTTGTTAAATGAAATCGAGGAAATAGATAGTTCTCTATCTGAAAAAATTAAAAACAATGATAAAAAATTATTAAGTATTGGATTACCTGACAAATTGGATAATAGAACTTCAAGCTTAAGAATAAATGTTTTTGATAAAGATTTAGCAGAATTAATATTAGAAATGTTAAAAAAAATTAAAATTATCAAAATCAAAAAGAAAAAATTACATATAGATTTAGTTACTTATGGTGGAGTTGATAGAAATCGATTAGATTTTAGTGAAGATTTTCACGAAATGGAGTTATATAGTAAAAATAAAACAATTATAAAATATGAATTTAAAAGTGGAACATTTTTTAAAAGAGGTGATGAAAATTATATATTTCCAGATCCGGTTTATATATATAAAAATCTTGCTGAAAAATTTTCAAAATTTAATCCAATTGATATTAACATGGTAATCGAGAAATCAAAACTTATAAATATATCTGAAATGCACATAAAAACTTTATTCACAGAACTTAATGGGAGTCATCAAGTTGGATTTAGAGGAAAAATAGAATTTGATTTTTCAAATATAGAAGGAAAATATCGAGATTTGTTGCTTCTTTTAGCAAGTTTTGGATATTACTCAGGAATTGGTTGCGATACTAATATAGGATTTGGAGAAAATATCCCAACATTTGAATGAAATTTAAGATTTAAACTTTTATGCTTTTTTATTGAAAAAATTCAATTTATTGTGTATAATTAACAATGTAGAAAACAAAAAATCTCTTTGAAAACTTCTCACTTTGAAAACGCAGATGCACCAAGGGATTGGATAGGATTAGTAAAAACACCGTTTTTTTTAAGTCGTTATAAGCAGGTTATTTTAAGTGACCTGTTGAACATACTCTTGAAATGAAGAGGATTACGACATTTCTTCTCTTTTGTTATCATCTCTTTCTTTTCTTCAATATTACTAATATAAATAAATGATATGGAAATAAAGCGGGGAAGTTTTCATGCACTTTTTTGGGTATCTTTACATTAACATTTGTATAAGGTTCAATTCTGTTATATAAGTGAGAAATTTTCATAGAATCAAATTCAAGCATTATCTATAGTATTTACGATTTTAATTGAATTAAACTTCAATATCTAAAAATCAAATTCTTCTAAATTAAATTATTTTTCTTATAATAAGAAATTCTTAAAATTCTCCAGTTTAAATATTATGTAAGGTAAAAAAAATAGATTGATGGAATGTCAGGATAATTAAGTTTTTTATGACAATATTAAAAATATTTTTTTTAAATAAGAAATATATAAAATTTCCAAGTTTATATAAAGTGAGATAAATAAAAAAATATAGGGAGGTATTATATGTTTTTTACAATCAAACTTTTAATAGTAGCGGTTTTTGTTATGTTTGTATGTGGTCTTCCAGTAGTTAAAAATTCAAATGCAGGTGGAATTCTTTCAGGTATAGCAATACTAATATTCGGGTACATATTCTTTGTTATGTTTTTTTAGTTACAATAAGAAATTCTTAAAATTTCCAAGTTTATACATTATGTAAGGCGCAAAAAAACAGTTCAGGGGGAATTAATATGAGTATATTATCAGCAATTGCAGGGGCTATAAGTTGGTTTGCTTATGCAATATTTACTTATCCTATTAAAAGTGCAATTCTAGGAGCTTTAAAGTGGTTGTGGTGGGCTATTTTCTTTTAAAAAATTATCAGGGGGGGAATTATGTTGATTACGTTTTCTGAACATGCTAAAGAAAGATTTTTTCAAAGAAATATTTCAGATTTGGATGTTAAAAGAGTGTTGTTGAATAAAAATATTAATAAAATTGTTAATGTTTTAGGCAAAGTTAAGTTTAGGACTGAGTATAAAGGTGATTTATTGAATGTTGTTATTGCAGGGACAAATAGTGAAGCCACTGTAATTACAGCATATTAATTTATAAAACAGGAGGATTGTTTTATGAATTCAAAAATTTTACAGAAAATTGTTTCTTCATTTCTTCTTATCACAGGTTTTTTATACATTGTTATATTAAAAATTAAAGGTTTATTAAGTTTGTTTTATAAGGATAGAGAATTAGATTTTGATCAAAATGTTGAAAAAGGGAAAACCTGGGATATTTTAACAAGAAATTCTAAATAAGAAAATTATATTTTACACGAAAAGTTCTAATATAAATATGATGTCAAAAAATCAGGAGGTGTTACCATGAGTATAATTTCAGCAATTATTGGAGCGGTTAAATGGTTTTGGTGGGCAATTCTTTTGTAATTAGTTTCATTTTTCCGCAGTATTGATTCTCAAATTTGTTTTTTATTAAATGAATTTAGAATTAATACTGCGAATTTCTAAAGATAAGATTGCATTTTGTTTGTATTTATTCAGATTAGATTTGTAAAAACTGTTAATAAAACTTAATTAAAAAGGGGATTATTATGAAAAAAATTACTAAATCGGATAATTATGAAATAGTTATTGAAAATGTTGAAAACAAAAGGTCATGGAAAAAGATATTTGGTTTTTTTTTATTGATTCTATTAATAAATTTTGTTGTTTTTTCAATTGTTAATTCTGGTTCATTTTATGGGAAAGAAGTTTTTACTAATGCTAAAAAGGCTATTCTTACTGATTATGAAAAATCTGAGATAAATGAGCTTATTAAATCTACTTCTAATATTTATTATTCTAAAGTTGATAATAGTGCGGAAAGAATGTTTAGAGAAGATCTTGAATTGTTTTTTGATACAAAGCAGGATAATCTTAAATCATATTTTAAAGATCTTATAGGATATTCTACAATTTATCATTATACTAAAGGGAAAATAACAGGTGATATGAGTGGGTTTGATAATAAGATAACAGATATATTTAATGAAACATTATTTGAGGGAAATCTTTCAGCTTCTATTAAAAAAATTGTAGATGAAAATATTGTAGAAAAAAACAATGATAATTATGAATATATTAAAAATATAAATAGTAATATTGATAAATATGTTGATTGTTGAAAGGTGTATTTATCTGAAGGGAAAATAAATAAAATTGGTGGTTTTGAGATTCCTACAATTAATAAGTATATAAACATTTTATCAGGAAAAACAGTATTATTTTTAGTTGATACATTTTTGTTTGACAAAATTATTAAATTGGCGATTGTAAATTTTGGTTTAACTAGTACTGGAAAATTGGGTTCGACTGCAAGTTTTGGAATATCAATTGCTGTTTCTTGTGCTGTAGATTATGGTTTTGGAGAATTAAGTTGGTATTCAAATAAAGAAGATATTAGAAATAAATATAAAAAAATGGAAGAAGAAATTATTGATGGTAGTAATGGTAAAAAAGGATTGATAGAATTGTATAATGATATTTTATCAAGAAATAAAAATTATATAAAAGAAATAACTATTTCATCATTAATTGAAGCTTCAAAAGATAAATTAAACATTAAATCTAATACAAAAGATTATCTTATAAAAAATTATATAGTTTCAGAGTTTTAAAAGATTATTATATTAGGAGGTATTTGTATGAAAATTTATAAAAAAATCTTGTTATATATTGTTAAAAGATATAATTATAATGTTTTTTCCAAAAAATTGAGTCTTGAAAAAAAATATGGTCCTTATGTATCGTTTCATCAAAAACAGCCTTTTTATGTGAGATATGCTTATAAGGAATTAAAAAGATTGGGTATTACAGATTTTTATATTAATCAATAATAAAATACATAATAAAAAAGGTGGTTTTATGAAGAATTTTTTAAAAATCTTATTATTAATATTTTTTATATTTTCCATTAATTAATTGTTATATTTTGCTTCCTTATAGGCTTTATAGAAATGTACAAATACTTCGTTATTCTCATTGGCTTACAAATGTAAGCCTGCTTCAAAATGCCTTGTCTTTTTATATTTCTATTAAAGCTCTAAATTATGTATTTAATCAGAGGATTCAATTGCAAATTTAAAACGCTGGTATTTTTCTAAAAATTTCTTATAATTAAATAATTGGAGGGTTTTATGAAAAGTAAAAAAAAGAAGAAAAAAATACAATTTAATTTAAAAAATGAGCTTAAAAGAAAATCAAGAAATGAGTTTGCTAATATTAAAACTTTTGAAAAAATCATCGATGATAAGGGTTATAAAAGACATCCTAAACACAAACTTGACTATTGATTTGCTGAATAGTATTATTATACCCATATTTTAAATGTATGGAGTATTTTGTATGAAGGTTTATAAATTTTTCTTTATTCTTATTTTTATGCTGGTTTCAAATTCTAATGCTGAAAGATATATTGTTTATCTTAATGATTCTAATGTTGTTAAATCTTCTTTTGATAATAAAATCATCAATCTTAAAAACATTCATTCTCAAAGTCTTATTAATTTAAATTCTAATGATAGAGCTTCTAATATTAAAGTTATTAAATCTCTTTGGTCTATTAATGCTGTTGTTGTTGAAGCTTCTAAAGATATTTTACTTGAGCTTGATAATATTAAATATTTTATTGCTGATAGGAAAGAGAATTCTATTAATGTTAATAAGAGTTTTTTTAAATTTCAAAATTCTGATGTTTCTTGGAATATTTCTAATATGAATATTCCTGAAATCTGGTCTGATTATGGTTTTAAGGGTAAGGATATTGTTGTTGGTATTATTGATACTGGTTTGGATATTAATCATATTGAGTTTTCTGATTTATCTAAAATTAAAAATGCTTGGTCTTTTGGAAAGGTTATTAATCCTTCTGAGTTAATTGATAATAAAGGTCATGGTAGTCATGTGGCTGGTATTATCGGTGGTAGTGATAAATCTGGTCAATCTATTGGTGTTGCTCCTCTTTGTGATTTTGTTATTGCTAGGGCTGTTGGTGTTGAAAGCGTTCGTGCTAGTGATCTTCTTGAGGCTATGCAATATATGCTTGATCCTGATGAGAATCCTTATACTGATGATTATCCTAGAATTATTAATTGTTCTTGGCATTCTTCTTATGATTATCAAAATCCATATTATGAAATGATTGAAACTTGGTTGGATTTTAATATTATTCCTTGTTTTTCTGCTGGGAATTGGGGTCCTGAAGAAAAAACTATTACTAATCCTAAGGAACATCCTGGAACTTTTGCTACTGGTGCTGTTGATAGTTCTGGGATTATTGCTAAGTTTTCAAGCAGAGGTCCTGGAGTTTTTAATGGTGAATTTACTCAAAAACCTGATTGGACTGCTCCTGGTGTTGATATTATTTCGGTTGAATCTAATGGTGATTATGTGCAAATGTCTGGTACATCAATGGCTTCACCGCATATTGCTGGTCTTTGTGCTCTTATTCTTGAAAGTGGAAAACAGTTGAGTGTTGAGGATATAAGGTATATTTTAAGGAAATCATGTTCAAATTCAAATTCTAATGAATATTCAAAAGATTATGGTTATGGTTTTGTTAATGGTAAAAGAGCTCTTGATATTGTTATGAATGGTAGTGTTCTTAAAGGTAAGGTTGATAATAATATTGTTTGTGATATTAAGATTTTAGAGAATGGAAGGATTATTCAAACTGACGAAAACGGTGTTTTTTCAGTTTTTTTGTTGCAAGGAGATTATAATATTGAAGTAATGAGTTATGGTTATAAAACTCTTGTGAAATCAATTTCAATTTCAGAAAATTCTGTTGAAAATATTTCCTTTAAGCTTGAAAAGATCAATACTTTGAATTTTAAAGGTATTGTGTTAGATTCATTGAGTAATAATTATGTTAAAAGTGTTATTAATATTGAAAATTCAAATTTTAGTGAAACATTTGAAACTGATAAAAATGGTAAATTTTCATTTGAATTAAGTTCAGGTATATATAATATTTTAATTAATTCTGATGGGTATAGAACTTTATCTTTGCGTGATTTTCCTGTTTATTCTGATATTAACGAGGATTTTGTGTTGCAAAAAGCTTCAGATGTTTTAATTATAGATAATGATTCTGGAAAAAAATTTGATAAGTGTTATTCTGAATATTTTGAAAAGGAAAATATTTCATTTGAGTATATAGAGCTTGAAGATAATGAAATTTTTAATATTGAAAAAATGTCTGGTTATAATTTAGTTATTTGGGTAATGGGGAATAATATAGGAACAAGATTAATAAAAGATAATCGAGATATGCTTAGAGATTATACTAAAAATGGTGGAAATCTTTTTATATCAGGACAGGATATTGCAGTTGGATTAAGAAGAGGTTATGAGGAAAGTGATTTTTTAGAAAACACGCTTAAAGCTAGTTATTCAAAAGATAGACCTTCTCAGAATATTATTTGTGGTGAAAATATTGAATTTACTTTAGAAAAAATGAGTAATACTGGATATGATCAGGTTTCACCAGATGTAATTAATCCAAAAAATGGTAGTAATGCAATATTTACTTATAAGGATAATTCAGGTGCAGCTGGAATTTATTATTTGGAAGATTATAAACTTTTATATCTTTCTTTTAGTCCAGCTAGAATTAAAGATGAAAATATAAGACAAAATATATTAAAAAAATGTTTTGAACTTTTTGAATTTCAAAACTGACTATTACTTGTCTTTTTATGATATAATATTATTATGAAAAAAATGTTTATTCTAAATTTAAATCTGAAAGAAATAATAAGAAATTTTTTTTTGAATCTTAATAAATTCAGTACAGCATTAGATTTTATAGATTTGGGAAAATATATTTTTATCTTAAAATCTTTTAAATTTGGAAATTCAAATTATGTCTGAGTTATTATTTAAGCAAAATATAGATCTTATATCGGTTACTGAATTAAGAAGAAAAGCTGTTAATTCACAACTTGATTTAAAGAAAAAAAATGCACTTGGTCAATATATGACTCCAGCAAATATAGCATCTTTTATGGTTTCTTTATTTCCAAAACCTGATAGTGAAAAAATCAGATTGCTTGATCCTGGGGCAGGTGTTGGTAGTTTGACTTCAGCGTTTGTTGATCGTTTTTGTAATTCTTGTTCTAATCTAACAGTTGAATTGACAGCTTATGAAATTGATTCTATAATGCAAGATTATTTAAGAGAAAATTTATCTCTATGCAAAATACTAGCAAACCAAGAGAATTGTAATTTTTCTTGGGAATTATTAAATAAAGATTTTGTTCATGAATCAACTAGAATAATTGCTTCAGTTGATAGTCTTTGGCAAGATGATGTGGAAAAATTTTCTCATTGTATAATGAATCCGCCTTACAAAAAAATTTTAAGTTCTTCACAACACCGATTATCACTGAGAACAGTTGGTATTGAAACTGTTAATTTGTATTCAGCTTTTGTTGCATTGGCTGTTATTCGGTTGCAGGAAAAAGGATATTTGGTTGCAATTATTCCACGAAGTTTTTGCAATGGACCATATTATAAGCCGTTTAGAGAATTAATTCTAAAAAAAACAGCTATTAAAAGAATACATCTTTTTAATTCAAGAAATAAGGCTTTTAAGGAAGATAAAGTATTGCAGGAAAATATTATTATTGTTTTAAAAAAAGATGATAAACAGGGTGATGTTTTAATATCAACTTCAACAGATGATACATTTTCGGATATAAATATTTTGAATTATTCATTTGGGAATATTGTAAAGGAATTTGACAAAGAATTGTTTATTCGTATACCTACTTCACTAAGTTATAAGATAGAATTATCAGATAATTTTAAATCATCATTTACTGATATTGGAGTTAGTATATCCACAGGACCAGTAGTAGATTTTAGAATGAAGAAACATTTGAAACACATTCCTGAAAAAGGAACTGTTCCACTTCTTTATCCTTGTCACTGTAAGAAAGAGGGGCTTGTTTGGCCAATTGAAAATGGGAAGAAACCAAATGCTATTATGGATAATTCTGATACACAAAAATGGTTGTATCCTAATGGCTTTTATACTGTTGTTAGGCGTTTTTCCTCAAAAGAAGAAAAACATCGGATAGTTGCAAGTGTTGTTGAACCTAAATTATTTAATGATGTCGCAAAAATAGGTTTGGAAAATCATCTGAATGTTTATCATGAAAATAAGAAACCATTATCTGAAAATCTTGCAAGAGGATTAGCAGTTTATCTAAATTCAAATATAGTTGATAAATATTTCCGTAGTTTTATTGGACATACTCAAGTTAATGCGACAGATTTGAAGCTTATAAAATATCCGAGTAGGAAAATTTTATTTAAACTTGGGGAATGGGCTAAAACAATTCCTGTTTTAACTTATGAAATGATTGATAAAAAAATGGATAGTATTTCAAAATGAATCATAATAGATTGCAAAAATATATTAAAGATGCTATAAAAATTTTTGATATCTTTAGGAATGCCTACTGCACAACAGAATGAACGCTCTGCTTTGTGTTTGCTAGCTTTATTGAATCTTAGCCCTGATAAGAAGTGGCAAGAATCTGAAAATCCGTTAATTGGAATTACCCCAATTATGGATTGGGTAAGTAAACACTATAATAAAAAATATGCTCCAAATACAAGGGAAACTATTCGTCGCTATAGTATGCATCAATTTGTAGATGCTGGGATTGCAATTTATAATCCAGATAAACTGGATCGACCTATAAACAGTCCAAATACTGTTTATAGAATAGAAAGTAATATTTTGAATCTTTTAAAAACATTTAGCACAAACGATTGGGATTATAATCTAAAAGATTATCTTTCTAAAAAGGAGACTTTGATAGCACGCTATGCTATGGATAGGAAACAAAATAAAATAGATGTAAGGATTGCTAAAGGAAAAGAAATATCTCTTAGCCCTGGTAGTCACAATGAACTTATTCGGGATGTTATTGAAGAATTTGGACCTAGGTTTGCTCCAGGTAGCATTTTGATATATGCAGGCGATACTGGTGATAAATGGGGGTATTTTGATGAATCAATATTAACCAAACTAGGTGTAAATATTGATTTTCATGGCAAAATGCCTGATGTGATTTTATATTTCAAAAAAAAGAATTGGCTTCTTCTGATTGAATCAGTAACAAGTCATGGTCCAGTTGATGGAAAAAGACATGCTGAATTGTCTCAATTGTTTTCCAATTCCAGTGCTGGTATTGTATATGTAACAGCTTTTCCGAATCGTTCTTTGATGGGGCGTTATATTGTGGAAATTGCATGGGAAACAGAAGTATGGGTTGCGGATTCTCCTTCGCATCTAATTCATTTCAATGGAAATAGATTTTTAGGACCATACTTAGGGCAATAAATTACTTAGTATAATATTTTTTCGATATAATGTTTTTATAAGCATTGGGTTTGCAAGAAAAAAATAAAATTTATAATTTACTTGACAAGTAATTGTCTATTTGGCAAAATAGCATAATGAAGGTTTAGAGTTTAGGCCTAAATTTAAAGCGTTTATGGTGTTAAAGAATAGGACTCAATTATAATAGTATTTAAAGAATAAGGAGAGTTTGAGATATATGATTAAATTTTCTGATGATTATAAGATTAGGGCTAAGATATTTAAAGCTCTGGGACATCCGGCAAGACTTTTTATTGTTGAGCTTCTTGATGATGATAAGCAATATTGTGTTAATGATATTACTAAACTTATTGGTACTGATACATCCACTGTTTCAAGGCATCTTTCAGTTTTAAAAAATTCTGGCATTGTTGGTTGTGAAAAACGAGGTCTTTATGTTTATTACTTTTTAAAAATTAAATGTGTTAATAGTTTTTTTGTTTGTGTTAATGAAGTGATTAAAGGGAGAAGAGGGGAATAATAATTAATAATTAAGAATTAATAATTAAGAATTAAGAATTAGAGAAGCAATATATGAAGCAGCGAAAGAGTGAAATGGTGAAATGGTGAAATGGGAAGAGCTGTATAGGAGCAATGTTTAATTTGGAATTAGAGGCTATTAGCAATGGGTTATAATAGGACTAAGTTTTGTTGCTGTTGTTTAATGTAATAAAAGTATTTGTGTATTTGGCAAAATAGCTAATAATTAATAGCTAATAATTAATAGTTTAAAGCTAATAGAAAATAGAAAATAAATATCAATTAATAGCTAATAGCATTATAAAATATAAATTTATTAAATTTTAGTATAAGGAGTTTTTATGGGTGAATTGAAAATATTGTTGGTTTTTGTTATTGGTTTTGCTTTGTTTTATTTTATGCCTTTGGATAATGCTACTTTTTTTAATGCTGTGATGGAAGCTTTTTATGTTCTTCAGGATTATGCTAGAGAGCATGTTGTGTTTTGTCTTATTCCTGCATTTTTTATTGCGGGTGGTATTGCTGTTTTTTTGAAAAAAGATGCTGTTATGAAATTTCTTGGTCCTAAAGCTCCTAAGCCTGTTGCTTATGGTGTTGCTTCTGTTTCTGGTGCTATTCTTGCTGTTTGTTCTTGTACTGTTTTGCCTTTGTTTTCTGGTATTTATAAAATGGGTGCTGGGCTTGGTCCTGCTGCGACTTTTTTATATTCTGGTCCTGCTATTAATGTGCTTGCTGTTATTATGACTGCTAGAGTTCTTGGTCCTGAGCTTGGTATTGTTAGAGGTGTTGCTGCTGTTTTTTTTAGTATTGTTATTGGTATTTGTATGCATTTTTTATTTCTTAAAGAAGAAAAAGAAAGGCATCAATCTAATGAGGCTATGTTTAAACAACATTCTGAGGGTAAACCGATTTATCAGACTATTATTATGTTTTTGCTTATGATTGTTATACTTGTATTTGCAAACTGGGCTAAACCTCAGACTGATAGTGGTGTTTGGAGTGGTATTTTTGCTTCAAAATGGATTGTGACTTCTATTGCGGCTTTTTTTATGCTTATTGGGGTAAATCGTTGGTATGGTATGAGTGTATATTATATTGTTTTAAATATTGTGGGTGTTGTTTTGGTTAGGTATTTATCTGATAACAATATGCTTGCTTTTATAACTGGTATTGCTGGATTATCTATTGGTCTTTATAAATCTCAAAATGATGATGCTAAGACTTGGCTTAATGAAACTTGGGAATATGCTAAAATTATAATTCCTCTTTTATTTTATGGAGTAATAATTGCTGGATTTTTACTTGGCAGACCTGGTTATGAAGGTATTATTCCTTCTGAATGGGTTTATAAAGCTGTTGGTGGAAATTCTTTATGGGCTAATTTCTTTGCTTCTATTGCTGGTGCTTTTATGTATTTTGCTACTCTTACTGAAGTTCCTATTCTTCAAGGTCTTATTGGGAATGGTATGGGAAAGGGTCCTGCTCTTGCTTTGCTTTTAGCGGGTCCTGCTTTATCTCTTCCGAATATGCTTGTTATAAAAAGTGTTTTGGGTTTTAAAAAGACTTTTGCTTTTGTAAGTCTTGTTGTTGTTATGGCTACGATTGCTGGAATAATATATGGGGCGGTGTAGAGGAGCAATTAATAATTATAAATTAAGAATTAGAAAAGCGATTAGAGGCGATTAGTGTGACAAAGTCACAATTAGTACAGCTTGTCATTACATGACTTCGTTAAAATTAGCGGTTCTAAAAGACATTATTAGTGCTTGAAATTTACTCATTAGCAACTTTAGTTGTGTTAATTAGATTTTCAAAAATGTTGAGTGAACATTTTGAAAATCGTTAATCATTAATTTAATTTATGAAAGCGGTATGTGGAGCGTATAAGAGCGGTATAAAAGAAGTATAAAAAAATTAAAAAACAATTAAAAAACAAGGAGAAAAACATGAAAAAATTACAGATTTTAGGAACTGGTTGTCCAAAATGTAAAACTTTGACAGAAAATGCTAAAAAAGCTGTTGAAAATATGGGTGGAGATTATGAAATTGTTAAAATTGAGGATATTACAGAAATTATGAATATGGGTGTTATGATGACTCCTGCTCTTGCTATTGATGGTGAGATAAAAAGTACTGGGAAAGTTTTGAGTGCTGAGGAAATTGAAAAGTTATTATAATTGATTTTTCCATATGTGAGGGTTCAATTTAGAATTTTAATAAAAATAATAGGAGTTATTTGATGAAAGGTTATAGCATAAAAAAAATTATTTTCTTTTTTCTGATTATAATTGCTTTAGGAATTATTTTGCAGAAATCATATTATAAAACAAATGAAAATATTGAATTTAATGATTTTATGTCTGAAGTTAATGAAGATAATAAAAAAGAAATTCCAATTACAAGACCTAATAAAAAAAGACTTCCTAAACTTATTGATATAGGTTCAGGTACATGCGTTCCTTGTAAAATGATGAAACCTATTATTGAAGATTTTCAAAAAAATTATAATGAATATTTTGAAACTGTGTATATTGATCTTAATATTGCTGAAAACAGAGAAAAAGCTATTTATTATGATGTTAGAGTTATTCCGACTATAATATTTTTTGATGAAGAAGGTAAACAGTTGTATAGGCATGAAGGTTATATTAGTAAAGAAGATATTTTAAAAACTTGGGATAAATATAATATAAAGGTGAATTAAATGGAATATATATTTATTTATGCTAATAATATTATGCATGAAGGTTTTTTATTTGCAGTTTTAGGATCGCTTATTTGGGGTTTTTTAAGTGTAATATTAAGTCCATGTCATCTTGCTGGAATACCTTTGATGGTTAGTTTTATTATAAAAGGAAGAGAGGAAGGTAAAAAAACTTCTTCTCTTTGGGTTTCAATTCTTTTTTCTTTAGGTATTCTCATTACTATTTTAATTTTAGGGATTATAACTTTGCTGTTAGGAAAGATATTAGGTGATACCGGTGTATGGGTGAATTATTTAGTTGGTATAATTTTAATAATTACAGGTAGTTATCTTTTGGAATTAATTTCTTTTGATTTTTCATTGCTTGATCAGACAAGGCTGATTGGAATGAAAAAAAGTGCTTTTATAACTGGAATTTTATTTGGTTTAACTTTAGGTCCATGCACATTTGCTTATATGGCACCAATTATGGCAGTTACTTTTAAATATGCTTCACAGAATGTATTGTATGCTGGTTTATTGTATTTTGTTTTTGCTCTTGGGCATACAACAGTTATTGCGTTTGCTGGTATATTTGTTGATGGAATAATGAAGATTTTGAAATTTGAAAAAAAATCAAATATTATGGGTTATAGTAAAAAAATATGTGGTATTCTTATTATTCTTGCTGGTTTTTATCTTTTGTTAAAATAATATATAAAAAGTATATATATTGGAGGAAAATATGGGGAATTCTCATGAGCATTCACATGATATAAAAAATATTTCTGGTTTAAAATTAGGATTTGTCACTTTATTGAATCTAATTATAAGTATTGTAGAAATATAAGATGGAATTTTAATTCAGCTTTATAACATAACTTGGTTGATTCTTTGATAACTATAATTTTATCAATCTATATAATAAGAGCTACATTGAAAATGCTTAATAAGACAATTAACATTCTTATGCAAGGTGTACCGAATATTGATATTGATAAATTAAGATTGACAATCAAAGATATCAATGGAGTTAAAGATATTCATCATATACATATATGGTATCTTAATGAAAATTCAATTCATTTTGAAGCTCACATACTTATGGATAATCAATTACTTGAAAAAATCGAAATTTCATTCGCAGAAATAAAAGAGATATTACATGATAATTACAATATAGAGCATATTACATTACAACCTGAATGTAAGTATTGTAATAATCCTGCCTATTAAAAAATGTTGTGTTCTTTAAAAAAGTTTGATATAATTTGCGTATCTGTATATCCGAATATACGGATATACAGATGCATGAAAATATTAATATAATTATAAATAAGATTAGGAGGGTTTTATAATGCTAGATAATATGAGTGATTTTTTTAAATCATTATCTGAATCAACTAGGCTCAGGATTGTTTATTTACTTTTTTATAAAAAGTCGCTTTGTGTTTGTGATATTGAAAATGCTTTAAAAGAAACTCAGAGCAAGATATCAAGACACCTTTCATATCTTGTAAAAAATAAAGTGGTAAGATTTTATAAAAAAGAACAATGGAGATACTATTTTATTGATGAACCTGTTAAAAGAAATCCAGTTATTTTGTATATTGTTAATGAAATTGAAAATGACTCTATTAATTTGTGTATGAGAGATGTAAAAGAGTTAAAAGAATATCTTGAATTTAAAAAAATTAAATGTTGATGGAGGCTGTACATGGTTTGTGATAATAAAAATTCTAATGGTATATCATTTTTTGAAAAGTATTTGAGTCTATGGGTGATATTATGTATGGTTGCGGGGATAGTAATTGGAAAATTTTTTAGTGAGTTTGTGATTTTTATGGGTAAATTTGAAGTTTTTCAGGTTTCTATACCTATAGCTTTTCTTATATGGATAATGATATATCCTATGATGATGAAAGTGGATTTTGAAAGTGTAAAAAAAGTTGGTAGAAATCCTAAAGGTCTTTATGTTACATGGATTGTCAACTGGCTTATTAAACCTTTTACAATGTATGGTATTGCATATGTTTTTTTTTATGTGTTCTTTGTGAATTTTCTTGGACAGGATTTTGCTCGTGATTATCTGGCGGGTGCTGTTTTACTTGGTGCAGCCCCATGTACTGCAATGGTTTTTGTTTGGAGTCATCTGACGAAAGGTAATCCAGCATATACTGTTGTTCAAGTTGCTACGAATGATATTATTATACTTTTTGCATTTGTTCCTATTGTTGCGTTTCTTTTGGGTGTTGGAGGTATTTTAGTTCCTTGGAATACATTATTTATTTCTGTTTTTTTATTTGTTGTAATACCACTTACTCTTGGTGTAGGAACAAGGCTTTATATTGTAAAAAAATATGGAATAAATTATTTTGAAAATGTTTTCATAAAGAAATTTGATAATATCACTATTATTGGACTTCTTCTGACTCTTATACTTATTTTTTCATTTCAGGGTAATACTATAATTCAGAATCCTATTCATATTTTACTGATAGCAGTTCCACTTGTAATTCAGACATTTCTTATATTTGGAATAGCTTATTTTCTGTGTTATGTTTTGAGACTCAGACATGATATTGCTGCTCCAGCTGGTATGATTGGTGCATCCAATTTTTTTGAATTATCTGTTGCTGTGGCTACATCAGTTTTTGGTGTTTCTTCACCTGTTGTTTTGGCAACAATTGTTGGTGTTTTGGTAGAAGTTCCAGTAATGCTTATTCTTGTAAAAATTGCAAATTCAACAAAACACTGGTATGTTGATTAGTTATTAATATTAAAAGCAAAATTTTAGCAATATAAAAGCATATGATGTTTCAGGAGGATAATTATGGAGTGTTGTCAGACTTGTTCTTGTAATAATAAAATAATGAATCTGTCAAAAAATATTTTTTTTAAAGATCGATTTTTCTGGTTTTTAGCAAGAACAGGGATTAAAAGAACAGGTCTTTCTATTAAACCTGGTTTATACAGGTTTGCTAATCCAGACAAAAAATCCGAAGTTTTTGTTACTGCTAATTATAGACTAAGTGTTGATGCTCTAAAGATTGGTTTAAAAGAATTAGATGCCTGGGTCCTTATACTGGATACGAAAGGCATTAATGTGTGGTGTGCAGCAGGAAAGGGAACATTTGGAACTGAGGAATTAATAAGACAAATTTATAATAATAATTTAACAGAATTTACTGATCATAAAAGATTGATCTTACCTCAACTTGGGGCTTCGGGTGTTAATTCAAACGAAATATTTAAAACTACTGGTTTTAAAATCTATTATGGTCCTGTAAGAGCAGATGATATTAAAAAATATATATCAGATAACTATAATGCTGATGAAAAGATGAGAACTGTAAATTTTAATTTTTCTGACAGACTAAAACTTATACCTGTTGAATTAAAGCTTTCGATAAAATATGTATTCTTTTTCTTTGTTTTTTTTCTTTTAAAGAATTATTTTGTCTCAGGTGAAAAAAATATTAATATGTTATTTATTAATAGTATGAAAAACATCATACCGGTTTTTGGCGGATTACTATCCGGGACTTTTGTTACTCCTGTGTTTTTACCTTATATACCATTCAGGGCGTTTTTTTTAAAAGGTTTTTTTACAGGAGGAGTCTATTCTGCGATTATTTATAAATATTTAGATTATTTTGGTTATGGTTTGATTTTACAGAAAATTGGTGTGATTTTGTGGATAATAGTTATTTCATCACTCTCCGCATTGAATTTTACGGGGTGTTCAACTTATACAAGTTCTTCGGGAGTAAAAAAAGAAATCAGGATTTTTTATAAACCATCAATTTTTTTATTAGTAACAGGCTTTTTATTTTATATTAGTGCTTTTTTTAATAAATAAAGAATTGGGGGATATATGGAGTATTTAAAAAATGTGACAACTTTAGAATTGATTAAAAAAAAATGTATTAATTGTAAAAAGTGTTTTGATGTATGTCCTCGTCGTGTTTTTGTTATAAATAATCAGAAAATTCACATAGCTGATAAAGATAAATGTATAGAATGTGGAGCTTGTGTTATAAATTGTCCGGTTGGAGCTTTGTCTGTTGATAAAGGTGTAGGTTGTGCTTCTGCGATTTTAGGTGACGGTTCATGTGGATGTGTTGATGGTTGCTGTTAATTGTATGATTTTAAAGAATATTTAAGTCACTGGTATTTAATATGCTGAAGAAACTTGAAATATTTCCTGTTTGTATGCAAATCATCATAATATTCCTTAATCTTGAAAGAATAGATGATTTTGTTATAAAACTTTGTGAAGATATTATTTACATGGAAGGTAAAAATGTGGTAAGACATAAGTTGGGTATGTAAATTTAAAACTCTTTATTAAAAATAGTTTTTAGTTATAATATGAGGTCATAATATGGAAATTATTGAAATTGTTTTTGAAAAACAGATTAATCGGGTAAATGAAGTTTTTGAATTAGTTAGGAAAAATATTTTTTCTTTTAAAAAGGATAGTGTTGCTATTCTTGATGAGTTGGAAAATAATATTAATTTAGAAGAAAAACGGATTGAAAAGATTTGCTTTAATATTATTAATGGTAAAAAATTTGATAATTTAGAGCTTGAGAGACTTATTAGTTTTATGAAGTTTAATTCAAATATTGAAAAAATAGCTGATCTTCTTAAAAAAATTAATAATTCATTGCATTATCTTTCTAAAAAAGAAATGATTTTTCCTCTTATTAATATTGAAAAAATTATGAAAGATGTGAAGAAAATGTTTGATGATTCTGTTTATGCTTTTATTAAATGTAAAAAAGAAGTAGGTTTAGCTGTTATTAAAAATGATGTTCAAATTGATGAGGTTGTATGGGAAGAATTTTTAAGAGTTCAGGAATTTATTGTAACATTTCCTCAGGCTGTTAAAAGATGTCAAAATATTATTAGAATTCTTAATCTCCTTGAAATAATTGGTGATGTTTGTAAAAATACTGGTGAATATGTTGTTTTACAAAAAAAATTAATTGAATCTGAGGGGTCAATTGAAACAGAGGATTCAAATAGTAATGAAAAAGAAATTTAAAGTTGTTTATGTTGAAATAACTGATAATTGTAATCTTTCTTGTTTTTTTTGTCCTGTTGATAAAAAAAAGCAAAATAATGAGAGTTTTAGAAAGATGGAACTTTATCTTTTTGATAAAGTGTGTTCTCAAATTTCTCCTTTGACTGATAAAATGACTTATCATATTCTTGGTGAACCTCTTTTTGTTGATGATCTTGCAAATTATCTGGATATTTCAAAAAAATATGGTTTAAAAGTTATTATTACTACTAATGGTACACTTGTTGATGAAAAATTTGATGTTTTATTACATGATTCTATTTGTCTTATTAATATTTCTGTTACAAGTGTAATCCCAAATAATATAGATATTAATAGTTATTTTGATAAAATATTTTTGTTTATGGAAAAATATCATAAAATTCGTCCCAAATTGTATTTTAATCTTAGATTGTGGAATTATAATAATTCAGAAAAGAATGAAACTATAAATCAACAATTTATTGATCTTGTAAATAATAGATTAAATATTATCCTTCCTAATTATATTCAATTAAATGGCAGAAAATCTGTTAAAGTAAATGATTATATTTATTTAAATTATGATAATATGTTTGAATTTCCTGATGCGAATTCTATAAAAGTTAGCGATAATGGTAGATGTCATGGTCTTGATACTCATTTTGGTATTCTTGCTGATGGAACTGTAATTCCATGTTGTCTTGATTATTCTGCTACAATTGCACTTGGTAATATTAAAAACAATACTATTGATGATATTCTTAATAGTGAGAGAAGTAAAAATATTTTGTGTGGATTTAAAAAAGGTAAACTTGTTGAAAACACTTGTAAAAAATGTGATTTTATAAAGAGATTTAAATAAATTAATTGCTTTTAATCGCTTTTAATAAAAAAACAGGTTAATAATAATTCAAATATAGGTTAAAATTAAATTAAGGACTAGTTATATTTGTTAAGATTCATAGGTTGCTTATTAAAGGTTTCAATAAAGAAATAAAGAAAGGTTTTAATAAAGGAGGTAATATGAATAGGAAATATTTATCGTTAATATTAATAGTAATATTTCTTTTTGTTGCAAGTGCTGATGTTAAATCGGCAAAAGGAAGTATTGGCGGTAGTAACAGTATAAACAGGAATATTATAGATTCTACTAATCCTAAATCTCTTGAATATACTGAAAAAATGACTTATGTAAAAGAAAAGATTCTTGAGTTTAACGAAAGAGGTACTCATGTTGAGCATTTTGTTGGTGATAATGATGAAGAATATGATGGTGATATAGTTTATGACATTATTGATTATATGGAAACTATGGAAAAAGAAAATCCAGATGTTTTGAATAAATCTGATAAAGCTCAAATTGATGAGTATATGAATGGAATGATTGATAATATGCAAAGATCAGGTTATTCTAAAGATGAAATTCATAATATGGTAGTCGATGATGTTCAAAAAATGGCTGAAAAAGTATTACTTGGTAAGGGTAAACAGGCAATGGTTCCTGAAAAGATTGAAAGACTTATTAAGACTGGTTCTGTTCAAACTGACAAATTAATTCCTGTTACAAGAGATCAGTCACCAAATTCAAAAGTTGTATCTACATTAAAAAATAATGATAATATTATAATTGTTGAAGAAAAAGATGATTCTTTTTATATTCAAGATAGTAATGGTAGAAGAGGATTTGCTCAAAAAATTGGTATTAATACAAAAATGGAAAGTTCTGAAAGATTTTCAGATAATATTTTAAGTACAATTCCATTTAATGGAAGAATTCCACTTTTTGAAGAAAAAGTTTTACCTGAAATAGAAATTTCTAGCTCTCTTGAACAGATTGGTAGAAATTCTGTTAATTCGGATAATTTTGTTGGTTCTTCAAAGAATCAACAGCTTCTTGAAAAAAGAATTAAAAATTATATTGAACTTGAAGCTATTAGAAATGATTTTGAAAAACAGTTAAAAGATAAATCGTTAACTGAAATACTTGCTTCAAAACCAGGTATTAAAAGCCAGTTGAGATCTAGAGAAATTCAGAGTGAGCTTAAAGAAATAGATACTGCAATAAATACAGAAATAAAAAATAATACAATTGATACTTCAAAAGATATTGCGGAATTTATTTTAAAAAGATGTAATAAAGGTTCACTTCCTGGTTTGTCAAATATTGTAAATAATGCAAAAGAAACTCTTGCAAAAAAACAAAATATGACTGATCATGATTCATCTTCAAGTATATCTTCTGGTGGTAGAGGATTATTAGATGGTATTAAAAGTATATTAAATATTTTATCCAAAGTATCTAAAGTTATTGAAAAGGTTGTATCATTTCTTAAAGATGATTCTATTGCACAAGAGTATTTTGCTATGTTTTTAAATAGTACTTCTCTTGGTAATACTGCATCTTTAGCAGGCCTTGATTCTGGTTCTTCTGGTGGTTCAAGTGGTGGTGCAACTTCTGAATTTGCAGCATTAACTTCTGGTGGAGATACTAAGTCAGGTTCAGGAGATGTTGCAGCAAGTGGTGGAGCAGCAAGAATAGTTCGTTCAGCTCTTGGTGCTGTTAATAAAAGAGATGTTATTTATGGTGTTGATTGTTATAATTCAGATACTTCTCATGGTAAACTTGCATGTGCAGCTGTTGTAAGTGCAATACTTAAAAATGCAAATGTTGGATTTAATACTTATATTATTTATTGTCCAACAATGGTAAGTCATCTTGGAAGTCATGGTTTTTCAACAGTACAAGCTGGTAATTATGCTGCTGGTGATGTTTGTTTTTGGACAAAAAGAAGAGGTGATAGACCAAGACATGTTGGTGTAATAGTGGAAAAAGATGCTTATGGTAAATGGTGGGCTGTTGATAATTCAACATCTTCATTAAGAGTTTTAAAAAGACCTCTTGTAAGATCTTATTATCCGATTATTTTACCTGGTAAAAGAGTTAGAAATTAAATAAAGAAATTGTGTTTTGGGAAACAAAAAAAGCCACTCTTTTGAGTGGCTTTTTTTGTTTGTTCAATGGAATAAATTATACAAAAATTATCTAGGTCTTCTAGTAAAATTTCTTCTGCCCTGGGATTTATCCTGTGCAGGTTTTGAAATTTCAACTTTTATATTTCTACCATCAACTTTTTTACCATTCAATTCTTTAACAGCAGATTCTGCTTCTTCCATTGAAGAAAACTTAACAAAACCATAATTTTTTGTAGGGATCTTTGCAAGTTCTACTAAAGAACCAAATATTATAAATTCGCTTCTTAAAGTTTCAACGCTAGTGTCATAGGATAAATTTCCGATATATACCTTGACAGGTGAAGTTTCATGTGTCATTAAAACACCTCCTAATTTATTGAAATTTAGTTTATTAAAAACAAAAAAATTTGCCCGAAATTGCATTTGTAATACAATTATTACTTAGATTTAGTTCTTTTCAAAAATTTGTCTTTTTTTATCTTATTTGAGAAAAAATATTTATAAATCTGAAATAAGGATTTTTAAATTTCAATAACATAATAAAATATTGGTATGTTATTTGTCAAATATTTAAAGTCCTTGTTTTTTTGTAGGGTATAGTTTATAATGATATTAGTTTTAGATAATATAAGGGGGAAAGTATGAAAAAAGCTATATTTATAATGTTAGCTTTAATAATTGTTATTACATCAGTAAGTGTTTATGCTGATAACAATATTAAAAGCAATGATTGTGATGGTGGAGTATGTCCATTACCTGTAGACAATGGTGATTGTGATGGTGGAACATGTCCATTACCTACTGTTCCAGACGACAATGGTGATTGTGATGGTGGAACATGTCCATTACCAATTAATGATTAATTAAATTGTGTGTAACAGATTAAAGACCGGTTTATCCGGTCTTTTTTTTATCAAAGATTATTTTTTTTGAAAGCAGCGTCATTACTTGGGTAAATTGGTATTAAAATATGAAGTGATGTTGTTTGAAACAAATTGCTAACATTTTCTGAAAGTTCAGTAATAAAAATACTTATACCAGTTTTTAACATTTTCGAATATAACTGTACAAATTCGTTTAAAGAGTATGAATTCATGTATTTTATATTTTTGAAATTAATTATAATATTAAATAAAGAATGTTTATCAATTTGAGTAATAATAGTTTTTTCAAGAAGAGCTGAATCATCAAATTCAAAATTTTCATTTAAATATAAGATTATTGCAGAGTATTCATAATTAATGTCTGAATTTATTTGCATAAACACCTCTGTATTAAAATCTCATACTAAATTATATACAAAAACAAAGTAATTTGTCAATTCTTTTATGGTTAATTAGGGAAAAAGCCAAAAAAGATAAAAGCCCAAAAAGCTTCTAAATATAGAATTTTTAGGTTATAATAAAAAAATGATTGAACTTATTATAACGATTACTTTGTTGATTTATTCTGCTTATTTGAAAAACTTTATTTTTTTAGGAATTGTTTTTTTCCTATTGTTATATTTAGTTTATAAATTTTTAAATGATAAAAAGAATAAAAATAATGAAGATTTTGGCAAAAGCACAAAAATGTTTATTGATGAACTTGATAATGGTGTAATTGTAATTAAAAAAGAAAGTAGAAAGATCGTTATTTTTAATAAAATTTGCAGAGAATTGTTTGAAATTAACGAAAAAAAGGTTTTTTTTCAAATTATTGATGATTTTTTGAATTTTATTAATATTGATAATATTAGTAAAAATGTTTTTAATAATTCTTTTAATTCAGATGAAAATCATAATTTTTATATTGAATTTAATAATAAAAATATTTTTTTTAATAAGTCAGAATTAGTTTATAAAGGTGATAAAATTGTTATATTGAATGTATATGATAATACTGAAAATCAGAGTATGAAAAAAATGATGTGTGAATACGAACAAAAATTAAAAAAAATCATGGAATTTCTTCCGATTTCTGTAATTGAAACTGATCTTGATTTTAATATAACATTTGCTAATAGAAAATTTTATACTAATTTTAATGTTGATCATAATGATAAAGTTGATCTTTTTTTTGAGGGTAAATCTTATGAAAAGATTATGAAAGATTTAGAAGTTTTAAGAAAAAGAGAAGTTGAATTTACTGAGTTTACTGAATATACCATTATAAGGAAAACTGGTGACAAAGCTTATATATTATTGACTTTATCAATTGTAGTAAAAAATAATGAACATATTGGTTATAGAGGTGCTATTGTTGATATTTCTGATATGAAAAAAATTGAAAAAAGAAATAATAAAAATCTTATTGCTATTGAAAACAGTAATATAAATATGCTTATCACTGATAAATTCGGTAAAATAGAGTTTGTAAACAAAGCTTTTTTAGATTTTTATGGTTATAATTATACAGATATTATTGGTAAAGGGCTTGATTTTTTATTTTTAGGTTCAAAAGATATTTTTAATGAAATTAAAACAAATATTGAAAATTCACAAAATTGGCAAAAAAGACTTGTTGCTACTAAAAAAAATGGTGAAAAATCATTTATTAATCTTAAAATAACTTCTTTAAGAGATAATGATGCTTTTTCAGAAGAAATTCTTTTTATACAGGAAGATATTACTGAATTAGTTAATATGCAAGAAAATCTTATTAAAGCAATTGAAAAATCTGAACAAGCCAATAAAGCTAAAAGTTTTTTCCTTGCTAATATGTCTCATGAGATAAGAACTCCTCTTAATGGAATTCTTGGTATTGCTGAACTTGTTAAGGATTCAGAACTTAATGAAAAACAATCTAAATATATTAATAACATTATCGAGTCTGGAAAACATCTTTTTAATATTGTAAATAATATTCTTGATTTTTCAAAAATTGAAAAAGGTGAATTAAATCTCAATAATTCAAGTTTTAATTTAAAAAAGATTATTAAAAAAGTAATTGATAATTTTGAGTTAATATTGAAAAATAAAAATATTAGTTTGCTCTATACAATTGATGAAAATATTCCTGAAGAAATTATTGGTGATGATACAAGAATCCGTCAGATTCTTATTAATCTTATTAATAATTCGGTTAAATTTACTCAGGAAGGTTGTATTTCTGTTGAAGCTAATCTTAAAGAAATATTTCTTGATAATATTATTATTAATTTTATTGTATCAGATACAGGAATTGGTATTTCTGAGGATAAAATTGAAGTTATTTTTGAAGATTTCAAACAACTTGATGAAAATCCTGATAAAAATTATGAAGGGACTGGACTTGGTCTTTCTATTGTTAAAAAGATAGTTAATGCAATGGGTGGAGAGTTGAGTGTTAAAAGTTCCCCTGGAATTGGTTCAAGTTTTTCTTTTGTTGTGTTTTTCAAAAAAAATGAAGAAATATTATTAAAAGTTGAAAATAAAGAGAATGTTGACATTTCAGGATTAAAAATACTTATTGCTGAAGATAATGAGATAAATCAGGTGTTTATGAAAGATATACTAAAATCTATGGGTGTTAATGTAGAAATTGCTGGGAATGGTAAAATTGCTCTTGAAAAAATCAAGGAATTTAATTTTGACTGTATTCTTATGGATATAAATATGCCTGTTATGTCTGGACTTGATGCACTTATTGAAATTAGAAAAAGTGAACTTGGTACAGATAAACATATTCCGGTAATTGCGATTACTGCTGATGCTATAGTAGAAGATATGGAAAAATTCAAAATTGCTGGATTTGATAAAATTGTAACAAAACCTTTTAAACCTGTGGTTTTAAAGAAAAATATATATAATCTTATTTCAAATACATCAAAAAACGATGATTTTGTCGGTAATATTGAAGTTAAAGATCAAGCTGAATGTAAATTAATAGCTAAGGATAAGTTTTATTTTAAATTAATTGATATTGATAAAGCTGTGGAGTATTTTTGTGATGCTCCTGTTCAAATTATAATTGATACAATTGATATTTTCATTAAAAGTCATACTGAGCGTTTTAATGCTCTTAAAAAATCTGTTATGGATATGAATGTTGAAGAAGTTAGAAAAATAATTCATAATATTGCAGGAATAGTATCATTTTTTCATTGTAATTTTATTGATCAGTTATTTAATGAATTGAGAGAGTTTTGTAAACAAGGTAAAAAAGATAAAATGCTTGAAAAATATATTGAACTTGAAAATATTATACCTGATTTTATAACTGATTTAGAACAACTTTCGGATTACTTCAAAAATCAAAATAAAAACTAACTCTTGTCTATATTAATTATATGTTGTAATATTTATTAAGTGATTTTAATAAAAACAAAGAGGAAAAATTTGAGTAATATACATAAACTTATATTTCAAAAAGAAGCTTTTGATTTTAATAAAGGCAGTGAACTTATATTTAATAGTGCAATGATTGAAAGTTTTAATCATCACTTTAATTTTGCTCCATTATATCGTAAGATATGTAATGATAAAGATATAAAACCGTGGAATATAACTGATTATAAAAATATTCCTTATACTTTTGTAACTGTTTTAAAATCTTATAAATTTATTACAGGTGATGAAAAGGATATTTTAATAAAACTTTCTTCTTCAGGAACTGGTGGCAAAAAGACTTTTATATATCTAGATCAAAAATCCCTTGAAAGAATCGAGCATATCGTTCATAAAATATTTAAAGCTTTTGGAATGGTTGATTCTAAAAAGACAAATTATATTTGTTTTACTTATGATCCTGAAATTGCTGGAGATGTTGGAACTGCTTTTTCTGATAAAATGCTTACAGGACTAACTGATATTGGAGAAGTATTTTATACAATGAAATATAATAAAAACATAGATGATTTTGAATTAGATCTTGATTCAACAATTGATAAGTTTTTAAAGTTTGAACAGTTGAAAATGCCTGTTAGGATATTGGGATTTCCAGCTCATTTATATTTTAGTTTAATTGAATTTAAAAAAAGAATGAATAGAGATATACAATTGCCCGAAGGTTCATTTGTAATTACTGGAGGCGGTTGGAAAAACCATACTGGCAAGGAAATAAAAAAACAGGAATTTAAAAAACTTCTTGCTCAAGGACTTGGAATAAAAGTTGAAAATATAAGAGATCATTTTGGTATGGTAGAACATGGAATTCCTTATGTAGATTGCGAATATGGTAATATGCATATTCCTTCTTATTCAAGGTGTTTTGCTTACAATCCAGTTAGTAATAAAGTTTTACCCCATGGAAATGAAGGTTTATTAATGTTGTTTTCTCCATATTGTAATTCTTATCCTTCAATTTCACTTTTATCAACAGATAAAGTTGTTATTAGAGAGGATTGTCCTTGTGGTAGAGGTCCATATATTGATTTAATTGGTAGAGCTGGATATAAAAAACATAAAGGATGTGCGATAGTAGCATTGGAGAAGTTGAGTGAAAGAGTGAGAAAGTGAAACCGGAGGTGTTTTTGATTATTGATGTTGATTTTTTAGAAAATCTAAATTTATTAAAATCTAATAATAAAAAGTTATATAATACTGATATAAACACTATTATAACTATTTTAAATAAAGTAAAAAAACTTTGGGAAGATGAAAATAGTTTTTATTACAAAACTTCATTAGAAAAATTACCAGATATTCTTGGTATGCCAAAAAATATGGTAAAACAAGGACTTGAAGTTGTAAAAGAACTTCTTGATTACGAAAACATTAGATTTAATCTTAAAAAATCAATTGATAATATAGAGTATTTAAATGAATTCCAATATAAATTTGATAATCAGACTTATATAAGGTTTAGACCTCTTGGAGTTATTGCTCATATATCAGCTTCAAATGTTTTTCTTTCATGTGTAGATAGTGTAGTTTCTGGAATAATAACCAAAAATTCTAATATTTTAAAAATGCCTAGAAAAGACAGGTTTTTTCCTGAACTATTCTTAAAATCCATAATTGAATGCGATAAAGATGAAATAATATCATCAAATATACAGCTTTGGGATTTTAGAGGTGGGAATTTAGAAGTTGAGAATATACTTAAAAACAATTGTGATGGAATTGTAGTTTGGGGTGGAGAAGAAGCTGTAAATTCATATAGAAAAGATCTTTCTCTTCATACAAAACTTATTGAATATGGACCAAAATACAGTTTTTCTATTATATTTTCAGAAGATGATATTGAAAAAATTGCTTATAACACTGCAATGGATATAATTATGTGGGAGCAATCAGCTTGTTCGTCACCGCTTGTAGTTTATGTAAAAAAAGAATTTGCAGAGCGTTTTGCAGATTTGTTATATCAAGATATGACTTTACTTAATAATGAATTTCCTCAAAATACACATGATATAGATTTAGCAACTGAAGTGCTTAAATTTCGAGAACTTAATACTATGGAAAGTATTCTTGGAAATGGTAAAGTGAAATCAATTAAAAATACACTTTCGACAATAGTTTTAAGTGATAATAATAATTTTGAATTAACTCCTCAGAATAGAAACATATTTATTAAATCTTTCGAAGAAGATGATGATATTTTAGATAATGTCAGAAATCTCAACAGATATATTCAGACAGTATCAATATGGGCTGATAGAGATAAACTCTTATCATTTTCAGAACAATTGTGTCAATATGGAGTTTATAGAATTACTTCTCCAGGATTTATGTATAGAGGTAAAAATGGAACTCCGCATGATGGAAGTTATCCATTAAGAGAGCTTGGAGAATTTGTTCATATTGAAAATTTAAATATTGATAGATTTAATGAAATATTTGATTATGCAAAATATAATACAGAATTTTATAAAGATTGGGATAAAAATAGATTATTAACCAGAGATGATTGTTTTAAAAATTCTCCACCATTTAGTATGAATATGATTTCAGGCGATTCACTTGAAGGTTTTATATTTTCAAGCGGAGGAACAACTGGAAAACCTAAATTTGCTTTATATTCACCAGAAGATTTTGATATAATGACTGATATATTGGCGGATATTTATAGAATTGGCGGAATAAGTAAAGATGATAAAGTTGCTAATACATTTATTGCAGGTAATTTATGGACATCGTTTCTTGTTGCAAATGAAGCATTAAAAAAAATAGGTTGTACAAATTTTCCAATTGCAGGAAATTCAGATTTTGAAGTAATTGATAAATATCTTGAAGAATTTAAAATAAATGTAATTGTTGGATTACCTTCAATTATAATAAGAATGGCTGAAATATGTGAAGAACACAATATAAAAATAAATATTGATACAGTTTTATATGGTGGAGAACATTTTTATCAGGGAGCAAGAGATTATATAACAAAAGTATGGAATGTAAAAAGAATTTCATCAGCTGGTTATGCACTTGTTGATACAGGTCCAGTAGGTTATCAATGTGAACATCTTAGCGGTGGATTACATCATGTTTGTAAAGATTTTGTTAAATTTGAACTTGTTGATGAAAACGATAATGTAATTAATTCTTATGATAAACCTGGTGAAATTGTAGTTACAAATATAAATAGATTTAAAATGCCAATTATAAGATTTAAAACTGGTGATTCTGGTAAATTAGTCAAAATCAATTGTAAATGTGGTTTTAAAGGAAAAACTTTTGAACTTCTTGGAAGATGTGATGATGTAATAATTGCTGGAAGTACGAATGTAGAATTAGGTTCATTTGATAAAGCAGTTAGTGAATTTAGTGAACTTTCATCAATTTGGCAGGTAATTGTTGATACAAGCAATAAAAAAGATATAGTTACTTTAAAAATCGAGTGTAAACCAGAGATAATCGATAATTTTGATATAAAAAAACTTATAGATAGAATATTTTTCTATTCAAAAAATATTAAAAAAACCACTGAACAGGGTTGGCTTGATTTTAAAATAGAATTAGTTGCTACAGGACAAATTCCAAGAGTTGAAAGAACAGGGAAAGTCAAAAAAGTATTAGATAAAAGATGATAAAGGGTTAAAATCAAAAACCTGCGAATAGTGAGTGAGCGAATAGTAAAATAGCAAATACAGTTAGCATAAATTCATTTTTTAAATGAATTTATTAGTTAGCGGCTACTTTGTAGCCTATTAAGCGGTTGAAAAAGCCAACCTAGTTAGCATAGCTAAAGCTGTTAGTGAGTAAAAATAAATAAAGTTAGAGAGTTTTTGTTTTTAATTGAATCCTCTGAATAATTATACTAAATTTTTGATTATTTTGTGAAAAGTTTTTTTATTATAATTTTTTGAAATCTTTTGTCCTTTTTGTCTATTTTAAGGTATTATTTTTCCATTTTCTGCAAAAAATCTTATAAAAATATGAATCGTCAAGATAAGTATAATATATGGGGGGTAAAGTGGGGAAATTCTCGTGCACTTTTTTGGGTATTTTTATATTAACATTTGTAAAGATTTTCTAATGTATCTTAGTTATTTATAATTTTATTCTTTTTAACTTTGAATTTCTTATTTGTATACTTATTGAAAATCTTAAGACAGCTTCCATAATTACGCTCGATATCAATTTTTTGAATCTATATGTAAAATCTAATTCAAAAAAAGAAGTAGTTTTTATAAACAAAAGCAAAAAAAAAATCTACTCGGTAACTTGAGTGAACGTTGCGAAGCATATAATATACGGATGTATTATAAGTGAAGGAAGGTAAAAGAGGCTGTTGAAAAACTAAAAAGAAGAAACATTGATGCAGAATAGGGTCTGTGCCGATCTCAAATTTTAGCTTACATAGGTCGGCCTGACCATGCTGTTTGTTTTTAAAGTTAAGTTTTAAAAAAAGAAAACATAACTTTTTCAACAGCCTCTAAAATACCGAATGATTATTTTTTTGCGTTATTGTAATATAAAAAAATCAAAAACAGATCCCGGCTCAGAATCATGCCGGGATGACAAAAGTTCAGAATCATGCCGGGATGACAAAAGTTCAGAATCATACCGGGATGACAAAAGTTCAGAATCATACCGGGATGACAAAAGTTCAGAATCATGCCGGGATGACATTATATTAATTTTTGTTTATTTAATCAGAAGACTCAATTAGACATTCAAAATCAACAAAATGTTCACTGAACAATTTAACCCTCAATCCTTTAAACTAATTTACTAATCCATTTATTGTTGTTGAGAGCTTATCGAGTGTGAATGGTTTTGGCAAAAAATCTGATGCACCTGCTGTTATACATGAAAGTATTGTTGATTTATAGTTTTTAGCACTTATTATTAAAACTGGAAGTTCATTGAATTCTGAATTTCTAAGTTTTTTTAATAGGGATAAACCATCTATTCTAGGCATCATGAGATCCATTATTAAAACATCTGGTATAATTTTTTTTATAGTTTCAAATAATTTATCAGGATTATTGATTACATTGACAACAAACATGTTTTTTTCTAAATAAGATTTCATCAAATTTGTTAGTATTTTGTCATCATCTAATAATAAAATTTTCTTCATATTGCCTCATGCTAATATTATCCAATTACATTATATTATAAAATATTATTTTTTAAATTACAATTATCTATATGGTTTATAAATTTTTAAGTATAAGTTTAATTATTTTTTTAATAATATAAAAAATATAAATGGTTAAAATATAATATTTTTGATAAAATATATAAATTAAATGAATTTAGCAAATAGAATATAGTTCTGGGGGTAATATGTTTATTTTTCCACAGGATCTTTACTGTGATGTTAGAATTGAAAGGAAATTCAGTACTTCTATTAGTTTTTTAAAAGAAAAACTTGAAAATTTCGTTGAAAGAGCTACAGAAGGAGCTTTTATCCGTATTTTTGATGGTAATATGTGGTATTATAGTGCAACAACTTCAATATTGGATATTCAAAAAGAAATTGATTCTCTTTCTCATTTATGTTCTTCAAACAGTTTTATATTAGAAAATTCTACTGTGAAAAAGTTTCAAGTTAATAAAGAAAAAGTTGATAAATTCATAGATAATGATGTTAGAAAAATTTCATCAGATAAAAAAATGAATCTTGTTAAATGTTATATAAATCTTTTTTCATTAAGACCATATATTAAAATGTGGAATGCTCATTATGAAGAAAATCATACAACTATGGAATTTTACTCAAGTTCTGGAAGTGATTTGACTTGGACTAATCAAAGTTGTGGTTTACGATATTCTTTTAATCTTGCAGAAAACGATAAAAAATTCAATGATTCTTACTCTTTTGGTGCAAATTGTTTTACAGAACTTGAAAATTTAGAAGGTGAAATTTCAAAATATATTGATGAAGCTTATGATTTTATGAAAAATGCAAAAGATATTAAACCTGGTAAATATTGTGTGATTTTATCACCACTCGCAGCTGGAATATTTGCTCATGAATCATTTGGTCATAAAAGTGAGTCTGATTTTATGATTGGCGATGAAAAAATGAAAAAAGAGTGGGCTATTGGCAAAAAAGTTGGTTCTTCTATATTATCTATTGTTGATGATGGTCAAGAAATGGGTGTTGGATATACTCCATATGATGATGAAGGAAGTTTTTCTGAAAAAACTTATCTTATTAAAGATGGAATTTTAAGTGGCAGATTACATAGTGTTCTTACTGCAAGTAAACTTGAAGAAAATCCTACTGGTAATGCTAGGGCAATTTCATTTATGTATGAACCGATTGTTAGAATGACTACTACTTATATAGATAAAGGTGATAAAACTAAAGAACAACTTTTTTCTGAGGTAAAAGAAGGGATTTTTATTGATACAATTAAGCATGGTTCTGGATTATCAACATTTACACTTGCACCTTCAAGAGCTTATTATATGAAAGATGGCAAGATTGAATATCCGGTTAATGTTGCTGTTATTACTGGTACTGTTTTTGAAACTTTAAACCGTATTGACGGTCTTTCTGATAAAGTTAAATTGCTTTCTTTTGTTGGCGGTGGATGTGGAAAAATGGAACAAGCACCACTTCCTGTTGGATTTGGCGGACCTTTTGTAAGAGTATCTCAAATGGATGTTATGTAGGGGAGAATTATATGATTAGAGAAAAATTTAAAATGGAAAATACTAGTTTTACAGTTAATATAACTAATTCAAAAGTTGATTCTTTTAGAAAATCTGAAATTAAAAAAACAGGTATAAGATTGTATAATGAAGGTGATATTGGTGTTGCAGGTTATATTGGGGATTTAGGAGAAGAAATTGCTGAAAAAAATGCAGTTAAATCTCTTATGAATAAAATTTCATATCCATGTGAATCTGCTTCAAATATCAATAAAAAAGTTGAAATCGGCGAGTTTCCTATTAAACCTGATAATATTATCGAAGAAGTTGAAGAAGTTTTAAAAGAATTAAATAAATTTGGAAGTGATTTTATTTTTTCAAATAAAGCTTCATTGATTGAAGATAAAATACATTTATCCAATAATTCAAATACTAAAATGGATTTTACAAGTAAATATATGTCATTTGGGCTTTTATATAAAACAAAAGAATCTGTAAGTCTTTTTGATGGTTTTTTTGGTTTTATGAGTCATAAATATAATAGAAAAGAATGGCTTGATTATTCTCAAAAATTTTTAGAATGGCATAGAAATCTTCTTAAAGTAAAACTTGAAAAAAAAATGCCAGTTATTTTTTTAGAACCTGGAACTACTCTATCTAAGTTTAATCTTGAATTATCAGGCAGAAAATATTCTACTCAAACATCGATTTTTTCTAAAAAACAAGGGGATAAATTATTTAACGAAAAATTCAATCTCATAAATAATAGAGAAAGTAATGATAATTATTTAAGTTATTTTGATGCAGAAGGAACAATACTTAATAATAATAAATTCTATTTTATAAAAGATGGAATATTTAAAGCACCATCATCAGATAAACAATTAGCTAAAGAATTTGGATATGAATTAACAGGGTCAGCAGTTTCAGCTTATGATACAGTTCCGGTTTTAGGTAGAAGTAATCTTGATGTTGAGATTACGCATAATAATCTTGAAGATATGCTAAAAGGACAAAAAGCAATTGTTGTATTAATGGCAAGTGGAGGAGATTTTACAACTGAAGGTAGTTTTGGAACTCCAGTACAGCTTTCATTTTTATATGAAAACGGCAAAATACTCGGAAGATTACCTGAATTACAATTAAATTCTAATATTTATAAAATGTTTGGTGATGATTTTAAAGGAAGTGTTAAAAACTCATTAACTCCATTTTCAGATTATAATATAATTGCAATGGATATGGAGATAAATCAATCATAAAAAAAGCGGTTAGAAGAAGGTTAAAGGGGTTGAGAGTTGAGGGTTGAGAGTTGAGGGTTGTGGGGAAATGGGAAACACTGGGTTTGGGACACGAGAATAGCGTAAACGCTGTCATCCCGGTATGCTTTTGAGCCGGGATCTTGTTTAGCTTTATAATTACCTATTATTTCATCAAAGAAATATTAATTTATCGGACCACATGAAATTTAACTTCCATGTAAAATTCCCTCTTACGATGTTCGCCTTTGCAATACATCCGTATATTGCATACTTCGTAACAGTCTCCATAGTTCCTCTTAATTAATTTTCTTTGATTTCATTATTCAAAAAATTTCTCCTTGCTTTATATTATCAATTTTTAATTTTTAATTTTTAATTGCTTCATTAACGCTGTCATCCCGGTATGCTTTTGAGCCGGGATCTCGTTTTTGTTTTTTTTTTATGCTTCGCAATGTTCACTCAAGTTACCGAGTAGATTTTTTTTTTTGCTTTTGTTTAAAGAAAATCCTTCATACTTTAATTTAATTGAAAAACTTATATCGAGTTCTCGTAATTGAGTCTTCTGATTAAATAATCAAAAATTCAGTATAATTAATCAGAGGACTTAATAAAAAAAAACCCTTACATTTTCAGTAAAAATCTATTATAATTAAGTTCATTACTTAAAAAGGAGAGGTTTATGAGAAAAATTACTTTGTTACTCATGTGTGTTTTTCTTTTGACTCAGGTTACTATGGCAGCTGGTGTTCAAAAAAGTCTTAGAGTCGAAAGAAGCGGAAGTATGATTATTGACATCAATATTGATACTGAAGGTTTAACTTCAGTTAAAAAAGATATTGATGGTAAAATTTATACTTCATTAGAACTTGAAAATTCTGCAGTTACTTTTGAAAAAGGAGCTCCAGAATTAAGAACTGTTTCAGCTTTTCTTGCAGTTCCAAATGGAATGGCTAATGTTGAGATTGCAGATAGCGAATATATTGAAATTGAAAATATTTCAATTATTCCTTCAAAGGGTGCTTTAACAAGAGATATTAATCCTCAAGAAGTTCCTTATGAATTCGGTCCTACTTATGACAAAGATGGTTGGTATCCTTCAAAAGACAAAATGCTATCTAATGTTGAAAGTTTTATTCTTAGAGATATTTCTGGTTTGAGAGTTGAAGTAACTCCTTTCCAGTATAATGCTAAAGAAAACAAATTAAGAATTTATAAAAATCTTGCTGTTAAAGTTTCTGCTCAGATTAACAGAGGAATGGGTGTTAGAGTTAGCGGAAATATCAGCTCAGATTTTGAAAAAATCTATGGTGATGTTTTTATGAATTATAGCTCACCATTTATGACTAGAAGTGGTAGAATTAATGCTCCTGATGAAAGTAAAAATCTTCTTATCGTTGCTTATGATGAATTTTACAATGCTGCTAAACCTTTAGCTGATTGGAAAAAGAAATCAGGTTATGATGTTGAATTGGTTAAATATAGCGAAGTTGCTTCTAATTCAAATGATCTAAAAGCATATTTTCAAAAGAAATATGATAATGGAGATCTTTGTTTTGTTACTTTAGTTGGTGAATATGAACATATTCCAACCATGAAAGGTAAATGCGAAGGTGCTAATTCAGATAATATGTATATGAAGCTTGCCGGAGATGACAATATTCCTGATGCTTTTATATCAAGATTATCAGCTAAAAATATTGAAGATGTTCAAATTCAAGTTAATAAAACTTTAGAATATGAAATTAACCCTGCTGATGGTAGCTGGGCAACTGAAGCTTTGGGTATTGCTTCAAATGAAGGAAATCCTAAAGATTATATTAGAGTTGATGAATTACATACAAGTCTTAAAAATAAGCTTGGATTTACTAAAATTTGGGAATGTTATGCTCCTGATGCTGGTTCTGGCGGATGGTATTGGAAAGATGAAAATTCTATGGATTCTGAATATCCTGGCGTTCCTGGAACTATGCCTCCTATGATGTTTAAATCAGCAAGATTTGATTCTTCAAATAATACATCTGATAAATCAGTTATTTTTGATGCTGTTAATTCTGGAGTTTCAATAATCAATTATGTTGGACATGGTTCAGATTATACTTGGGTAACTTCTGGTTTTAGTACAAGCGATGCACATAAACTAAATAATACTGGTAAATATCCTATAATATGGGATGTTGCTTGTGTTAATGGTGCTCTTCACAGAGACGAATGTTTTGCTGAAGCTTGGATGAGAACAGGTACTCCTGAAAAACCAGCTGGAGCAATTGGAATAGTTGCTGGTTCTACTAATGAAGCTTGGGTTCCACCTTGTGATTGGCAGGCAGAAATTATTCATAATCAGCTTGGTGAAAAGAAAAATTCAATTGGTAATGTTGTTAATATGTATGGTCTTTTAAAAGTTGCTGAAATGTACGGTGCTTCTGATAGATCTGAAGGTAATAGATTAATTGAACAGAAAATCTATTTTGGTGAAGGTACAGTTTCACTAAGAACTGAAAAACCTAAAAAAATCAATGCTGAAGCAATAATTGTTGATAATACAATTCTTGTTGCAGTAGATGGTGATGTTAGAGAAGGTCTTACAGTAACTGCTTATGATAATAATGTTGAAAGAACTTATTCAGCAAAAACTGACACTAGAGGAATGATAGAAATTCCTTACGAAGGTCAGACAATGATAACAGTAACTGGTCTTAATGCAATTCCAGTTGTAGATCTTGTAATTGAAAAATAATAAGTTTTAAGTTATAAAATTAAAAAGCCTGCTAAATGCGGGCTTTTTTTTTTATCTAAAATCGCTTAAATAGGGAAAGGGTTGAGAGTTGAGAGCGAGAGCGTGAAGTGGTGAAGGGGTGAAATAGGAAAAACAAAAGATTAAAATCTCTAACTTTATTTATTTTTTCCATCCCGGTACTATTCTGAGCCAGGATCTGTTTTGTGTTTTCTAACTAACAGCTTTAGCTGTGCTAACTAGGTTGGCTTTTTCAACCGCTTACTAGGCTACAATGTAGTCGCTAACTAGCAAATTTATCATAAAATGATAAATTTGTGCTAACTGCATTATCTATTTTATTATTCGCTGGTTTTTAAGGTTAAAGAGTTTTAGGATTGAACGATACCGGCAGACACTCTTTGGAACATACTTCTACTGTATATTTTTTAATAAAAAAAAAGTCCTACCATTTTGATAAAAAATGTTTTATAATTATTTCATATCAAAAAAATTTTAAAGGAGTACGGAGTATGAAAAAATTAACTCTATTACTTGCAGTTTCAATTCTTTTCTCACAGTTTGCTATGGCAGCTAGTGTTACTAAAGAATTGAATGTGCAAAGAGGAAGCATGCTGATAGACATTGCTATCAGTACAGACGGTCTTACATCTGAAACAGTAGAAATCGATGGAAAGACTTTTAACAAAATAGTTCTTGATAATTCAGCAGTTACTTTTGAAAAAGGAGCTCCAGAATTAAGAACTGTTTCAGCTTTTCTTGCTGTTCCACAGGGAATGGCTAATGTTGAGATTGCAAATAGCGAATATATTGAAATTGAAAATGTTTCAATTATTCCTTCAAAAGGTTCTTTAACAAGAGATATTAATCCTGAAGAAGTTCCTTATGAATTCGGTCCAGTTTATGACAAAGATGGTTGGTATCCTTCAAAGGACAAAATGCTATCTAATGTTGAAAATTTTATTCTTAGAGATATTTCTGGTTTAAGAGTTGAAGTAACTCCTTTCCAGTATAACGCTAAAGAAAACAAATTAAGAGTTTATAATAATCTTTCAATTAAAGTTACATCTCAGGTGAACAGAGGATTGGGCGTTAGAGTTAGCGGAAATATCAGCTCAGATTTCGAAAAAATCTATAGTGATGTTTTTATGAACTATAGCTCACCATTTATGACTAGAAACGGAGAAATTAACGCTCCTAACGAAAGTAAAAATCTTCTTATCGTTGCTTATGATGAATTTTACAATGCTGCTAAACCTTTAGCTGATTGGAAAAAGAAATCAGGTTATGATGTTGAATTGGTTAAATATAGCGAAGTTGCTTCTAATTCAAATGATCTAAAAGCATACTTTCAAAAGAAATATGACAATGGAGATCTTTGTTTTGTTACTTTAGTTGGTGAATACGAACATATTCCAACAATGAAAGGTAAATGTGAAGGAGCTAATTCAGATAATATGTATATGAAGCTTGCAGGAAATGACAATATTCCTGATGCTTTTATATCAAGATTATCTTCTAAAGATATTGAAGATGTTCAAATTCAAGTTAACAAAACTTTAGAATATGAAATCAATCCAGCAATGGGTGGATGGTACAAAGAAGCTTTAGGTATTGCTTCAAATGAAGGAAATCCTAAAGATTATGATAGAGTTAATGAATTACATGTAAGTCTTAAAGAAAAACTTGATTTTACTAAAACTTGGGAATGTTATGCACCTAGTTATGGTAATACTCAGGGTTATTCTTCAGATAAATCCATTGTTTTCAATGCGGTTAATTCTGGAGTTTCAATAATCAACTATGTTGGACATGGTTCAGATTATACTTGGGTAACTTCTGGTTTTAATACAAGTGATGCAAACAAACTAAATAATACTGGTAAATATCCTGTTATATGGGATGTTGCTTGTGTTAATGGTGCTCTTCACAAAAACGAATGTTTTGCTGAAGCTTGGATGAGAACAGGTACTCCTGAAAAACCAGCTGGAGCAATTGGAATAGCTGCTGGTTCAACTAATGAAGCATGGGTTCCACCTTGTGTTTGGCAGGCAGAAATTATACATAATCAGCTTGGCGAAAAGAAAAATTCAATAGCTACTGTTGTTAATATGTATGGTCTTTTAAAAGTTGCTGAACAGTATGGTGCTTCTGATAGATCTGAAGGTAATAGATTAATTGAACAGAAAATCTATTTTGGTGAAGGTACAGTTTCACTAAGAACTGAAGAACCTAAAAAAATCAGTGCTGAAGCAATAATTGTTGATAATACAATTCTTGTTGCAGTAGATGGTGAAGTTAGAGAAGGTCTTACAGTAACTGCTTATGATAATAATGTTGAAAGAACTTATTCAGCAAAAACTGACAGTAGAGGAGAAATAGAAATCCCTTACGAAGGTCAGACTATGATAACAGTAACTGGTCTTAATGCAATTCCAGTTGTAGATCTTGTAATTGAAAAATAATCAGTTTTAGTTTATAAAATTAAAAAGCCTGCTAAATGCAGGCTTTTTTTTTATCTAAAATAGGTTCAATAGGGAAAGGGTTGAGAGTTGAGAGCGAGAGCGTGAAGTGGTGAAGGGGTGAAAGAGTGAAGTGGCGAAAGAGGAAAAACAAAAGATTAAACTCTCTAACTTTTTTTAATATAAATTGTTAAGAAATCTCAATTACTGGATTACCCCAATTGTCATTTAGTATATATTTAGCTTTTTCAGAAAAAAGTTGTTTATTATCTTTATTTATTGTGAGTGTGTATATAAGACGATTTTTGTATATTCTGTAATTAATGTAAAATAGAAAATCTTCATTAATTAAAAATTCATTTTCAATGCTATTTACTATTTTTTTTGAAATTGTAGTGATTTTTGTATTACCATCGAATATATTGAAAATAATGTTTTTTTTACCAAATAAATCTGTTGAAATATTAATTTCTGTTGAAAAACCAGACTTTTTAAATGAATTAAAATGATTTTTCATATAATAAAGTATTGTAAGCGTCATTAAATAAATTAATATATTAATATTCATAATAAAATTCGGTTAAGCAGCTATTTTAACAGCCATTCTTTCGTGAAATAATGTATATTCTTCAAAATGTACTGAAGTTGAATAAATTAGCCTTTCACCACGATCTGATATTTTAGCTTCTGTATAAGAAATTAATTTTCCCTCACCGATATTTTCTGTTATTTCGCCTTTTTTAATTAACATTTTTTGATAACATACTATTTCTTTTTCTACATTATCGTAAAATGTGAATTCAACTTCAAAATCGATATTGTTTAATCTTTTTACATCAATATTAACTGTAAAAGGATGGCTTTCAACCTCGTTTGCATTTTCAATACAAGCTGATTTATCAATTACATTTCTGAAATTTGAAATTGTTGGGTAAATAAAAAAGTTAGATAGTTTAGCAATAAGATTCATTTTTTTCCCTCTCAATTTATATTATTTATATACTATATTTATCGGATTATTTAAAAAAATAAGTAACTATATTTTAGTATTTAAATGCTTCTATACCGCTGTTCTTTAAACTATGCGAGATGGCGAAGCAAAATGTTCAATGAACATTTTTTTGCGAAATGGTGAAATAGATTTAAAGCTTTTCCTATCTTACCACTTCACTCTTTCACGCTCTTATACGCTTCACATACAGCTCTCATACTTTTTTTTATCATTTCAAATTAATTGATGTATTTTGTTTATATATTTCTTTACTTTTTTTAACTAAAGCAATTGAATAATTTAGTGAATTTATATCTGTCATAACAAGAATATCGGCATGAATTGATAGACCTTCATCTGTTTTTACACTTATTGTAGATTTTTGTCCGTTATTACAAATTAATTTAGGATTACTAAGTATTTTTCCAGTATTAATATCTGAAATTTTAAATTCACATACAAAACTATTGTTAAGCGGTTTTACATCAAAAGACACTTTGAAGTTATTTTCTGCATTAAAATTAAATCCTGAAAGCATTGTTACAAGTGAAGCTGAAATAAAAAGCAGTGTAAAAAATATAAAACCTTTGTAATTATTTTTTGTTTTCATAAAATCCCTCCGGTGTAAAAATTGTTCCTATACTATATTTATCGCAATAAATTAAGTAATAGTTAAAATTAAAATAAATCAAAGTAAAAATAGTAATGCTATCAAGGGAAATGCGAGAATATAATACCTGTCACTTAAATCTTTTTAAAAAACTGATTTTATTGTATAATGTAATACAACAAAATTTTATAAATTTATAATAAATATATAATATTAGGGGGAAATAATGTATAGAGATGATATAAAATGGCATGAAATTAAAACTATAAAACAAGCCTGGGAACTTCTTCAACAAGAAGGTAATGTAATATATTCAGGCGGTCTTGGTATTAATAGGACCAAATCTGAAAAAATCCGTGGTTTTATAAATATAAATAGTCTTTCGCTTAAATATTTAAACTTTGAAGATAATAAAGTTATTGCAGGAGCTGGAGTTAGTATAGCTGAGCTTATAGAATCGCCAGTAAATAAAGGTAATGTGTATTCATATATTTGTAATTTATTTTCAAAAGCTGCTTCTACTCCAATTAGAAATAGAATGACAATTGGTGGTTCTATTGTAGATTTTCCCATTTGGTCTGATATTGTTCCAGCACTTATTGCAGTAAATGCTGAAGTTACTCTATTTAATGGTAAAGAAATTACAGTTAATATTGAAGAATATATTCAAAAATATCAAAAAGAACTTCATATTTTACTTAATATAAGTTTTGAAAATAATAGAGATAATTTTGTAGGTTATTCAAACAGACTTACTCAAGTTAGATTTGATTATCCAGCTTTAATTGTCAATATAACAGGAATTAAACAAGATATTTCTTTAAATAATATTAAAGTCGTTGTATCTGGAACAAAATCCAAAGTTGAAGTTTTTAATAATATGGAAAATAAAATTAAAGATAATTTCAAATTAGACTTGGATTTTATTAAAGATGTAAGATTTTCAGCAGATTATAAAAATAAAATAGCAAATGTTTATATAGAAGATGGATTAAAAATAATGAATGGGAGAGTTAAATGAAAGAAATTTTTAATATAAATGGAAAAAACAAAAAAATCGAATTAAGACCTGATTCAACTTTGCTTGAAGCTTTAAGAGATAATGGATTTACAGAAGTTAAAAACGGTTGCGAAGAAGGTCAATGCGGAGCTTGCCTTGTTCTTGTTGATGATGTGTCTGTTAATTCATGTCAAATTCTGGCAATGAGTGTAAAAGATCAAACGATTGTAACTTCAAAAGGACTTGGAGATCAGCATAAACCTTCAATAATTCAAGAAGCTTATGTTGATGCTGGAGCAGTTCAATGTGGTTTTTGTACACCTGGATTTGTAATATCTACTTATTCATTACTTAAAAAAAATCCAAATCCAACAGAAGAAGAAATAAAAAGTGCACTTGATGGTAATTTATGTAGATGTACTGGATATATCAAGATAATTGATGCTGTAAAACTTGCTGCTAAGAGAATGAATGGAGGTGAGGATAATGAAAAATAATTTTAAAACTGTAAATCATTCAGTCAGAAAAATAGATGGATTAGGACTTGCAACAGGTGAAGAACTTTTTACAGATGATTATGACATTAGAGATTGTGCTGTTATAAAACTTATGCCTTCACCTTATGCTTATGCAGAAATTACAGATATAGACGAAAGTGAAGCTTTAAAAATGGAAGGTGTAATTGATGTTCTTTCTTATAAAAATGTTGAAAGAATTATGCATACAACGGCAGGACAGAGTTATCCTGAACCAGCACCTTATGATTGTGCGATTTTTGATAATACAGTTAGATTTGTAGGAGATAAAGTACTTGCTGTTATTGCTGAAGATGAAAAAACAGCTTTAAAAGCAATAAAAAAAATTAAAGTTAAATATAATATTCTTGAACCTGCTCTTGATTATGAAAAATCAGAAGACAGGGAAACTTCAAGAGTTCATACTGAAAAAGATGCAATACAGATAATTCCTATAAAATTTCAACCTGAAAAAAACATTGCAAGTGAAGTAAATGCAGTTGTTGGAGATGTAGAAAAAGGCTATAAAGAGAGTGATGAAGTAATGGAAGATACATTTTACACACAATATGCTCATCATTGCATGATGGAACCTTCATCTACAAAAGGTTATATTGATGGAAGAGGAAGACTCGTACTTATAACATCAACTCAAGTTCCATTTCATACAAGAAGAATTGTTTCTCATGCAACAAAAATTCCAGTAAGTAAAATCAGAGTTATAAAGCCTCGAATTGGTGGTGGTTTTGGTAATAAACAGGAAGCTTTACTGGAACCAATAGTAGCTTTTGCAGTATGGAAACATAGAATTCCTATAAAATTAATACTTAAACGAGATGAAGTTTTTGTTTTTTCAAGAACAAGACATCCTTTTAGAATTAAATACAAAGTTGGTTTTAATAAAAATGGCGAAATAAAAGCAATACATCTTGATGCTCTTCAAAACACAGGAGCTTTTGGTACTCATGCACTTACAGTTGTATCGTGTGTTGGTTCTAAAATACTTCCATTATTAAATAAAATTCCTAATATGCTTTTTACAGGAAAAGCAGTTTATACAAATTTACCAGCTGGTGGAGCTTATAGAGGCTATGGTGCAACACAAGGTTATTTTGCATATACTCAAATGATAGATGTAATATGCGAAAAATGTGGAATAGATCAGGCTGAATATTATAAAAAATGGCATATTAAAACTGGAGAAACTTCTGAAATATTCAAAGCATTAGGCGAAGGTAAACCAGGACATATTTTTAAAATAGATTCATGTGAACTTACTCAATGTATTGATAAAGGGGCTGAAGCTATAGATTGGAAAAGTAAAAAAGCAAAATACAGTTTTAAAAACAAAAAAAATAAAAATGAAAGATATATTAAAGGAATTGGAATGGGTTGTTTTATGCAAGGTTCTTCTGTTCCTTACATTGATATGGCTTCTGTTTATATAAAAATGAATGATGATGGTTCATTTAATTTAAATCTAGGAGCAACCGACCTTGGAACAGGTTCTGATACAGTTTTATCACAGATTGCAGCTGAAGTTTTAGAAACATCTATTAATAATATTCTAGTTATATCTTCAGATACAGATGTAACTCCTTTTGATGTAGGAGCTTATGCATCTTCAACTACATATCTTTCAGGTCTTGCAGTAAAAGATTGTGCTGAAAAAATTAAAAAGATAATAAAAAAACACGCTGCAAAAAAACTGGCTGTAAAAGAAGAAGATATTGATCTTTTTGAAGGAAATGCTTTTATAAAAGGTAGTAAAGATAGTTGTTCATATGGCGAAATTTGCACAAGTGCTATGCATATTGATGAAATGGAACAAATTCAAGCAACTTCTTCAAGAGTATCTAAATCTTCACCACCACCATTTTCAGCTCATTTCGCTGAAATAGTAATTGATACATTAACTGGAAATATAAAAGTTGAAAAATATGTTACTGCAACAGATTGCGGAGTTTGTATTAATCCAAAACTTGCTGAAGGTCAAGTGGAAGGAGCATTGGTAAATGGTTTATCTTATGCTTTGATTGAAGATTATAGCTTTTCAAAAAAAGGTAATATGATGAATAATGGTTTTGGTAAATATAAAATTTATACAGCAGCAGATCTTCCTGAAATTATAACTATTATGGCTGAAAATTCTTATGAAAATACAGGTCCTTACGGAGCTAAATCCGTTGCTGAAGTTTGTATAAATGGACCAATTCCGGTTATTGCAAATGCTTTTTATAATGCAACAGGTAAAAGATTACATAAAGCTCCATTTAAACCAGAGTATATATTAGAGATATTAGGGGAATAGAGGAGAACGCCGGGGGAACACCGGTAAACGGGATTTGGGGATTGTGAAAACACTGTCATCCCGGTACTATTCTGAGCCGGGATTTGTTTTTGTTTTTACTATGCTAACTGTGATTTTGCAAAAAAATCACTTTAATGGAGATTATATGATTGATTTTGGAAATTATGTTTATGATTACATTAAAGAAGGGCAGAAATATGAACTTAATAAAATAAAAAAAATGTTACAGCTTCTTAGAAATCCACAAAATAAATTTAAGTCAGTTCATATAACTGGTACTAATGGCAAAGGTTCTACTGCAACTTATATTGAATATATTTTGCATAATGCAGGTTTTAAAGTCGGTAAATTTACATCTCCGCATCTTGTATCGTATAATGAGAGAATAAGGCTTGATCTTGAAGAAATATCAAAAGAAGATTTTCATAATATATTACCAGAAATTGAAAAAGCTTCTAAAATAATTGAAGAGGAATTTGGCGATAAACCATCATTTTTTGAAATGGTAACTGCAATTTCTTTTTATTATTTTGCACAAAAAAAAGTAGACTGGGCTGTTGTTGAGGTGGGACTTGGTGGAAGACTTGATGCTACAAATACTCTAGAAAAATCAATTGCTGTTGTTACAAATATTGATAAAGATCATTGTGGAATTTTAGGAAATGAACTTAAAGATATAGCTAAAGAAAAAATTGCAATAACTAAAAAAGATTGTCATATTATTTCATCTGAAAAAAGACCTGAATTAAAAAAATTATTTAGAGATTATGCTAAAGAAATGAATTCTGAAATTTTCATTAATAATAAAGAGTTTTCGACAAAAATTGTAAGTAAAGCTTATGATAATATTGTTTTTGATTATTCAGGTGAAAATAAATTTAAATCATTAAAACTTAATATGCCTGGAGAACATCAGGTAGAAAATGCAGCAAATGCAGTTAAAGTTGCAGAAATAATTAAAATTGATGAAAAATACATTAAACAAGGTCTTGAACAGGCGTTTTTCCCAGGAAGACTTGAGATAATAAGTAAAAAACCTTTTGTAATGATGGATGGAGCTCATAATAGAGCAGGACTTAATACTTTGTGTGTTTATCTTGAAAATTATTTTGAAAATAAAGAAATAGTATTTTTATCATCTATATTAAGAGATAAAAATGCTGATCTTTTTTACAGAAAACTTTCTAAATATTCAAAAGAAATAGTTCTTACACATATAGATAATAAAAGAATGATGGATATAAAAAAAATGCAAAGAATAGCAAAAAAATATTTTAAAACTGTATTTGTTTTTGAAAATTCAGAAAAAGCACTTGAATATATTTATAACAAAAATTTAAATTCTTCAAAAAATATAATTATAACAGGCTCTTTATATTTAATTGGAGAGTTAAAATCAAGTTCTATATATAAAAAAATAAAAAAATAAAAAACAGGATTTTGATAGTTTATGAAAATAAAATTTTTTTTGATAATAATAATTTTTTTTATTATTTCAAGTAATTCTGAAACTATCAAAGTAACAGATCATGCTTCTTTTTATAAACATATAAGCAAAGGCGATTATGATGAACTTATTATTCCAGATGGCATGATTATCACCGATTCTTTCAACATCATTAATCCAAAAAAAAATCATAAGATAATTGGAGAAGGCACAGTTGAAATAACTTCACTTAATGAGCAAGATTGGGTAGCTATTAAGATGAATCGAGATAGGAGAAACTGGAACAATCTTGAACCTGAGATTACATTTGAGAATATTAATTTTAGAATATTGTATAAAATAAGGATATTTGAAATTGAAAAAAATCTCAATGTTATTTTTAAAAATTGTAATTTTACAGGTTTTTTTCATTCTGAAGAATTAATGAGAAATAATGGTTCAAATATCACATTTGAAAATTGTAATTTCAAAAGTTTTAACTATATTCTTTTCAATAAACTTTCTGAAAATAAAAGCATAATATTTAAAAATTGCGTATTTGAAAAAATAGGAACTCTAGTTGATAATCTTGAAAGTAAAGTTAATATAATCATTAAAAATATAGAGTTTAAAGGTAAAAGCAGTTTACCGCTTATAATTATGACTTCAAGTCTTGAGCCAGGATATTTTGTTGATTTTGATCAAAAATCAATTGAAAAAATGGAAGATCCCGGAAATATGCTTATATTATTTCCAATCAAGCAAAATAATAGTGGTGAAGAAGATAAGTTGTATTTTTATGATTTCAACAAAGAATTTTGGGATGTAATGGATAATTTTATATTAGATTTTTATTTAGATATAGATATTTTAGACATTATGAAAAAAACAAAATATAATTACAGCGAATTTTCAGTTTACATGAAATCTGAATTTGAAAAAATCGCAAAAAAAGATATAGACAGACAAAGTTTAAGAAAAATTTTGAATTTCAGTACAATGACAAGGTTTTTTAAAATAGCAGCAATCACAGAATATACAAAACCCGAAGATAAACTTGTTAGTTTTGATATATTAAATGTATTAAAAAAAGTATTTAAAGATAAATATAAATTTATATTTTACCCATATTTTAATACATTAATAAAGTATAAAACAAAAACAGCTTCAGCATTACTCGCATTAAGAAAAGAAATAAAAATAGACGGAGAAAATTCACAGATAATTCAAGATTTATCATTTACAGAATTAATAGAGTTAATTGAAAACAATCTAAAAGACCTTGAAAAAATGGCACAAGACAAAAAAACATTTGATACAATATTAAAAAATGAAGTCCCAGTTTATCTATCTAAATATTTTAATGATGACAAAATATTCACCAAAAAAGTTCAAAAAAACATATTAGATATAAGTGTATTAGATGAAACTTCAGATAAATTAAATAATATGTTATATATAGATTTTCCTATAAGTCTTTTAATGGCAAATATATGGCTCAAAGGACAAGAAAGTCAAAATCCAGAAGAAATTTTAAAAATAGCAAAAATACTTTCAGAAATAGTAAATAAAACTAAAGAAAAAATAACAATGCCAGCAGTAGAAGATATAATAAAAAAGACTGCTATTATGCTAAAATCCCGTTATGATAAATTAAATAAATAAAAAAATTGGGGTCAGGTCTTCGGAATTCGATTTTTGATAATTCGAATTTCAGAATATTGCCGGAGAATATACAATTGAAAATTAGTGTTATTATACCTACTTTTAATAGAGCTAATACTTTTAAAAAAACTCTTAATTCATTATTAATTCAAACAACTAATAGTTATGAGATTATTGTAGTTGATGAATCCACTAACAATGAAATATTTAACATTATAAAAAAAATAAAAATAAAAACAAGTATAAATATTAGTTTTTATAAAAATCCTGGTAAAGGTCAAGGTAATGCTAGGAATTTTGGAGCTTCTGTAAGTAAATATGCAATATTGCTATTTATAGATTCTGATGTTATATGTTCAAATATTCTTGTTGAAGAACATCTAAAACATCATAAATATGGCGAAAAAGCTGTTCTTGGAAACATTTTATTTCCTGTTAATAAAAAAATAGATTTTTATACAAAAAATATTGATCTTGGTTATTATTTTTCCCAGATTAATTCAGATTATGTTGATTTTATCAAATTTATAACTGCTAATATATCTTTAAATAAAAACCTTTTCATAAAATCAGGTGGTTTTGACAAAGAATTTACTTCTTATGGCTTTGAAGATTTGGAACTTGGATACAGAATTTTTAACAATAAAAAAACTATAAAATTTGCCAAAAATGCCATTGGATATCATCTTAATGTAAGGACATTAAATGAAATTAAAGCTAGAAATATTAATATTGCGAAAGCTTCTTTAATGTTTTTTAAAAAACATCCTGAATACTTCAACCCTTATCTTCTTCCTGTTCAAAGAATTATTCATAAAAATTATGTAAAAATTCCTAAATATTCCGCAAAGAATTTTAGTAAAAATCTTGAATTAGAAGCTGAAAACACAGTAATAAATGAATTAACAACAAAAGTTGATTTTCTTTCTATAAAAAAAATTAAAAAAATTCTTAAAAGTAAAAATTTATTTTTTAATTCTATAACTTTATATGAAATAAGCTACCTTTCTGAGTTTTATAATATTAAATTAAAAACTTCTTCAAATGATTTGTGGGCTAAATTTCTTTTTAATTATAAATTTCCTATAAAAAAATTTTCAAACACTGTTTTAATTGATAATAACAAAGAAAAAACAATTACTTATTATAATACATTGCCTAATCTTAAAAATTATAAAGATAATTATTTACCATTTTTTATGCTAAGCATTATTAAAAATAGAAATCGTTTTTATCAATATTTGATATCAAGAATTAAAAATATTAAAATATAAAAAATTTTTATCTTTTTTTATGTTTTGTAGTTAATAACAGATATTATACACTTTGCATTATATAATTAGAATAACAAAAATCGAATTCCGAAGACCTGACCCCAATTTATATAAATTCAGGGAAATATGGTCTTTTTTTGTTATAATATATCCAAACTGCTGTTAAAGCTATAATATCTATAATAATATGTATTATTATATCGGAGTTGTATATTATTATTGTTTTATCGTAAAATACTTTTCTTATTATTTCTATTGGCAGGGTTGCTGGATTGTATTTGAATAAAAATCTTATTTTTTCTGGTATCATTGTTGGTGAATAAAATATTGGTGTTGCATAAAACCATATATTTATTATTATTTCTGTTATATGTGGTATATCTTTTGAAAATACTGATAATGTTGATGTTATAAATGATATTGTTGTTGTAATTAGTATTAGTATTATTATTGCTGGGATTATGTAAAATATGTTATATATTGAAAAATTATTACTGGTTAATATTGAAAATATTGTTAGAATTATAAAATTTATTGTAAATATCATGAAGTTTAATATTATTTCTGAAAAAAGTATGTAGTGATAGGGAAATCTTATTTTTTGAATTATCTCAAAATTCTTTAGATAACAATAACAGCTATTGACTGCGGTTGACGAAAAAAATGTCCAACATACTAATCCACAAAATAAAAATAGGGGAAAGTTTGTTATATTTACTTTTAATATATGTATAAATATAATATTAAATATTCCTAATGTTATTATTGGACTTAGTATTGACCATAACAATCCGAATTTTGATGATGTGTATTTTAATCTGTAATTTAATCTGAAAAGATTTAGTAGAAGATCATATTTCATTTGATATGTTCTCCTTCATGTATTCAAGATATTCATATGCTGCTGTTTCTGGTTTGGAATCGCATAATACTTTTCCATTTGTGAGTATTATTAGCCTTGTGCATATTTTTTTTAGAAAATCTACATCATGCGATACTATTATTAGAATTTTTGAATTATTAGCAAGTTCAACGATTTTGTCATATGTTTTTTTTTGGAAATTAATATCTCCAACAGAATTTATTTCATCTAATATTACAATGTCTGGTTTTAGAAAACTTATTGTTGAAAATCCAACTCTTACACGCATTCCACTTGAATAAGTTTTATATTTTTGATCAAAACTTTCTTCAGATAATCCGCTAAAAACACGTATTTTTTCAATATCAGTTTCAATTAATGTATTGTTCCCAGTCATTGATGAATATAGTATTATATTTTCTCTACCTGTTAATTCAGGATGAAATCCAATGCCTATATCAAGCATTGGAGATATTTCTCCTTGTATATCAACAATACCTTTATCAGGAATTAAAATGCCTGATATTACTTTTAATAATGTAGTTTTACCTGAACCGTTAGGTCCAGTAATTCCAACTATTTCACTATTTGAAATATTAAAATTTATACAATCAAGTACTTTTTTTTGAATATTATTATTCTTATTAAAAGGATTGTTGTTATTTAATTTAAATGATTTAGAAATGTTTTTTAGGCTAATACTGCTCATCTTTTTTCCTTTACCCATAAAGTGTCTTTATTATCATAAAAGATTGCACATATTCCTGCAAGTATTATTGTATAAAAATAAAGAAATGAATTAAATAATCTTACTCTGACATTATTTTTTTTTGTAATTATATTTATTAATGAATTAAAAGTAAATTCTATAAAAATTGCTATTACACAAATAATGTTAAATAGTAAAAATAATTGTGATGTTTTTTCTTCAAAATTAAAAATACTAAAAACAATTAATATTAAAAATAAAACAGGTATAATCCATCTTAATATTTTGCCAAAAAACAAAGCTAATAGGTCGGATTTACTTAATGCAAATATTTTTAAAGATAAAATCTGATTAAATAGTATAAAATATCCACCTGAAATTATTCTTTGTTTTCTTTTAAATTCTGAAAATGATGATTTAACTGTAAGTTCATGACCTTGTGAATTTTCGCTAAAATGAGAATGCATATCTTTTTTTAGTATTTCAATTAAAACAAACATATCTTCAATTTGACAATTTTGAGGAATATTTACAAAACAGTTTTTTCTTAGAAGGTAAAAACCACCAACAGGAGAAGTAATATTTGAATGTTTTTCTTGTAATATTTTTGAATTAGTTTCAAAATTCCAGTAATTTATCTCTTTATCAGTGATTGAAGAATATTTATTTTTATCAAAAATAAGATTTCCATATACAATACCGGTTTTTTCATCAATTTTTTTTACAAGATTACATAGAGCATTATTATCAATAAAGATATTAGCATCAAGAATAAGTATAAAATCACTTTTTATTTTGGGAATAAAATAATTCATAATTGAACTTTTTCCCATTCTATTAGAGTTTTTAACAATTTGTAATTTATCTGCATTGTTTTTTTGAATTTCAACAAGTTTAGAATAAGTATTATCTGTAGAACAATCATCAACGACTAATATTGAATAATTTTTATAATCCAAAGAAAGAGTTGTATAAATAGTTTGAGATATAATATTTTCTTCATTAAATGCAGGAATTAAAATAGTAATATGAGGTTTAGAATTGTTTTCAATAATGGATTTTTTGTTTTTAATCATAGAAATAAATATAAGATATAATCTAAAAGAAAATGGAATAAAAATAAAAAAAGAAATCATAATATAAAAGAAAATTGTTGATGATTTCATAGAGTTATTATATCAGATTATTCAATATATTTAAAATTATATTTTATTTTCTTATCCATTTAATTAAAATTGGATTATTTATTTTGTCATAAAGATTTAAAATATCATCATGGAAAAACAAGTAATTAATATTAATTATTTCATCTTTTGAAAAATGTTTTTCTTCAAGTATTTTATTTCTATAAAGTTTTTTTGAATTTTCAAGCATATTTATTTTAGTTTTTTCTGAAAAAAATCCATCAGTGTGAAATTTAATTTTTTCTGAATGTTTAAAGAAAAATTTATAAAAAGGTAAGAAAATTCTATCAAAAAACTTATTAACTTTTTTACATATAAAACATTCAGCATATGATTTATATTTAATATTTAAAAAGTCACAAATATTTTCAAAAACTTTATCTTTATTAACTTGTATTTCATCATAATAAATTATCTTTACATTATCAAAATTTTCCATTATATAACAAACTTTTTCATAATAAAGGCTACAATCAATGTAATTATACAAAGGATCCCATTTATTATTTATTCTATTGGCTGCATTATCTGTCGAAACTGCATCTCTAAAAAAATATCTTTCCCAATTATTTCTTCTAAAAAATTCATGATGTTCTAAAATTCTTTCACCAGGATTTCTTAAAAGAATAATAGCTTTTACACTTTGTTTGTAATCAGCATTGATGTTTTTTATATTTTCAACTGTTTGTTGAGGAAGTGAAAAATTATATGGGCTATAATGAATATTTAATTTTGATTTAGAAAATTTCAATTTGGAAATACTTCCTTTTACACGAAATATTTGATTTTCTTGATTAAATTCTTCATCAGAATTAGCAAAATTCAATAAACCACTTTTATCCTCTATGAAATTAACAATGTTTTTTCTGTAATTAAAATATTTTTCAATATAAGATATACCAGATTTTAAAGGTGAAAAAACTATACAGTTTACATTTTTTTTAACAATTTTTTTCATTAACTATAAATCGGATTATATTAGTTAAATATTGAGAATAAACATAAAAACGATTTTAAATAAAAAATTTGACAAAAACTGGTTCTTTTAATAGAATTTACAAACATTTATGAATTATAGGTGGATCATTAGCTCAGATGGTAGAGCAACTGACTCTTAATCAGTGGGTCGAAGGTTCGATTCCTTCATGGTCTACCAAAACTCAAAATTTTCTTATTGTTTTGAATTAAGCCATTTTTTTCTTCTAATATCAACAGCTAATGATAATGCTAAAATTACATTTGAAAGTGTTATTGAAATCCATATTCCTTTTAATCCTAAAGATGTTGCAGCCAAAATATAAGCTGCTGGAATTCCAATTAAAAAAAGAGTTACAATATTAAGCCACATTGGTATTTTTGTATATCCAGCTCCATCCATAGCTCGGTTCATTACAATTCCAGTTGCCATAAAAACAAAAGAAATTGAAAACCATCTTAAAAAAGTTGTTCCTTCGCTTATAACAATTAAATCTTGAGTGAAAATAGATAATATCTTTTCAGCAAACACAAAAAATCCAACTGAAAAAACAAATGCAATAACAGCTATTATTTCAACACATTTTTTTATTGCTTTTATAGCATTGCTATATAGTTTTGCACCAATATTATGTCCGACAAGAACAGAAGCAGCAACACCAAATCCCATTGAAGGACCAAAAATAAGTATTCTAAGTCTTAAACCAATTCCAAATGCAGCAATTGCAACAGTTCCAAAAGTAGATACAAGTTTCATCAGAAATATACCATGAAGATTCATAACAAGCATTTTTCCAGAAGAAAAAATTCCAATTTTCCATATTTTTTTAATTATAGATTTATCAGGTTTTAAATATTTCAAAGCAAAAACCCTTTTTTTGTTTTTTCCAAAAAATACAGAATAAAGCATTACACTTAAACCTGTTAATTGCCCCGTTAAAGTAGCCCATGCAGAACCTGCAACACCCAAAGCTGGAGCTCCTAAAAGTCCATATATAAGAATAGGATCAAGTATTATATTAACAATATTTGCAGTCATCATACTTTTAAAAGGAGTCATAGAATCCTTATGTGATTGCATGCTAGTTTCTAAAGAAAGAATAATAAGTAAAAATATAGCTCCAAATAAAAGAATAGATATGTATTGAGCACCAAGTTTAGCTACATTTCCCTCGCCACCAACAAAATTTAATATATGAATAGAATTTGGAATACAAATAAATGCAATACAAATTCCTGTAATTAAAGCTAAAAGAATGCTTTGAGTTGAAGTTTTAAGAGCTGATTCAGAATCTCTAGCTCCAAGGGATTGTGATACCAAAGCCATTGTACCAGAATTAATTCCCATACCAACCATAAAGATTAAACCCATTATTATTCCGCTTAAACTAACTGCTGCGATTGATTCAGCACCAAGACTTGAAACATAGTACATATCAACAATTCCAAGTAAATCTTTTGTAAAAAAAGCTCCCCAAGTTGGCAAAGCTATTTTAAAAATACTTCTTAATAATTCTTTTTTTTCTGACATTATATGCTTCCTGTTTATAAAAAAAATTTCAACTAATATATACATAAAAAACATCAATTTTGTATTTTGTCACTATATCTTTTAATAAGAAATTTGTAAAATGTTTTTAACCATCAACTCACAAACTCTTTAACTTTATCTTATGCAAATTGACGGTTTGTTTTATATTGTTTATAATGTAACATGGTAAAATAACGATACTTTATTTTATAAATATTGTTTTGTAATGGAGATATATGAAAGAACATTTTATTATAGATGATGATGTGCTTGTGAGAAAATTCACAGATGATGACCTTGAGGATCTTTTTATTGTAATGACTAATAGAGAAAGTATGAAAAACTCCACAAGACAACCTCTTTCAATAAATGAAACAAGGAGTTTTCTTGACAGAATTATTAATTCATATAGGAAATTTAATTATGGATTATATGCTCTTGAGAGTGCTCTTCGAGGTAATTTAATAGGATATTGCGGATTTTCTTATATAAATATTGATTCAAGACCTGAAACTGAAATTAGTATTAGATTACTTCCTCAATATTGGGGAAAAGGAATTGGTTCAAAAGCTGTGAAGATAATTAGTGATTATGGTTTTAATAAACTTAAAATCGATAAAATTACAGCTATTGTGTCTTTTGAAAATACTGCTTGGGAAAAAGTATGTATTAATGCTGGATTGAAATTTAAAAAAAACTCTGTTCTTCATAATATTCAAATTAAAATATTTGAAAAAGAACTTTCTTCAAAAGTTTTTTTCATTTAAAAGGATTTTTAATGGATAGTATAAAAAGTAAAATTCTAGTTATAGATGATTCTCCGTTTAATCTTAAATATTTAAAAGAAAATTTAGGAGATGAATATTGTGTTTATGTTTCTGATAGCTCGGTTGATGCTGTTAATTTGATAAAAAAAACAATACCTGATCTTATATTGTTAGATATTGTAATGCCTGTTATTAATGGATATGATCTTTGTAAACTAATTAAAATTGAAAAAGAATTATGGGCTATTCCGGTTATATTTATAACTTCTATGGATAATGAAGATGATATTGTTAAAGGATTTGACGCTGGTGCTGTTGATTATATAAAAAAACCTTTTATTTTATCTGAACTTAAAGCTCATTTAAAAACTCATCTTAGAATTAAAAAACTTGAAAAATATCTCTTTGATCAGAATAGGATTTTAGTTGAAACAAATAATAAAAAAAATCAGTTTATCGGTATGGCTGCCCATGATTTAAGAAATCCTCTTCAAGCAATTATGGGTTATGCTGATCTAATTTTATTTGATTATGAAGAAAACGGTAATAATACTGATAAGACTTATCTTAATAAAATAATTGAATCTTCTAATTTTATGCTTGCTCTTATAAATGAAATTCTTGATGTTGCTGTAATAGAAAATGGGCATTTAAAGATAAATAGTGTAAGAGGTAGTATTATTGATGTTGTAAAAAGTAATGTTGATTATAATTCACGACTTTCAGCAAAAAAAAATATTGATATAAATGTTGTTATTAATGATGATGTTCCTTTAGAACTTTATTTTGATCCTGTAAAGATAGAACAAGTTATGAATAATCTTGTTTCTAATGCGGTTAAATATTCACATGAAGGAAAGGAAATTAACATTTATATAAAGAAAGAAGACAATTATGTTTTTGTTGAAGTTAAAGATCATGGTCTTGGAATTCCTGAAAAAGAGCAAAAAAATCTTTTTGAATATTTTTCAAGAACTTCAGTTAAACCAACTCATGGTGAAGCTAGTATAGGTCTTGGACTTGCTATTGTTAAAAAAATTATTAATGAACACAAAGGCGAGGTAAAAGTTTTTTCTGAAGAAGGAAAGGGTTCAAGTTTTACATTTACTCTTCCTTTGTAATATTTATTAAATTTACTATGGAGATATTATGGCTACTCAGAGATCAAGAAATCTTTCTATAATGATGACTGATATGCAAGGATATACTTCCAAAAGTTCAAATTCTTCAAGAGTTGAAATAGTCGAGATGATTAGAAATCATAATAAATTAATGGTTCCTATAATAGAATTTTATGGTGGAAATATTGTAAAGACAATTGGTGATGCTTTTCTTGTTACTTTTGAAAGTGCAACTGACGCTGTTGTTTGCTCGATTGTAATTCAATTAATGATAAATGAATATAATAATGGTAAAAACGAAGAAGAATCAAAGCTTTTTTTGAGAGTTGTTATAAATACAGGTGATGTATCTATTGAAAATAATGATGTTTATGGAAATGCGGTAAATATAACTTCGAGAATGGAAAATCTTGAGTGTTTTCCTGGTGGAAGTATTGGAATAAGTGAATCTACATATCTTCTTTTAAATAGAAGTGAAATTTTTGCTGAAAAAATCGGTGAATTTGAATTAAAAGGAATTCCTTATGCGGTAACAGTTTATAGTATTCCTTTACAAAAACAGAATATTACAACTATACCAACTAAATTGCTTAAATTAGTAAATAAGATGTCTTCTCCAGGTATTAATGTTAATGATATTGTAAAAGATATGAAAGTTAATATTGAAGATATAATGGGTAAATATAAGGTTAAAGAAAATTTAAATAATTTTAAGGATGAAATTAAAAAGAAAGGAAAAGAAATTAAAGATATTGTTTCCGAAAAGATTGATAACGATGATTTTAAAGGTGAGATGAATAAAAAAAAAGATAAGCTAAAAACTGCTGTTAACAAGGGACTTGATTTTTTGAAAAATAAGATTAAAATGTAATAGAATTAGGTCATTTTTTATTGGAGTTTGATTTGAATATATTAATTTTTCTATTTTGGATTTGTTTTTCATTTTTTTCAGGTTTATTTATTTTTTTTCTTCCAGAATTAAAGGATTTTTTTTTAATTCATAATGATATACTAACAAGTATAGAAGGATTCGGAGTATATCCTGTAATTATATTATGTATTTTGTTTTCTTTAATCTCTATAATTCTCAAAAACACTAAATTTACATCATTATTTTTGCTTATAGGTATGATTTCTTATTATTTTAATAATATGGAAATTACATTAGAATACAATACAGTTGTTTTTATTTTGTTCTTAATAGCAATCTTTTTTGTAAGATATATAATAAGAATTCCTTCAAAAATTTTTGCTTTTATAATTCCAATTGTATTTGTTGTTGGAGAAATAGGTCTATTTTATTATTATAAAGAACAACTTGCTGAAAATATTCAAAAAATCTTAAATATAATTACTACTTTTTTTATTGGAATAACAGGAGATTTTGCAATATATATAAATTCAATTTTTATATTTTTATCTGCAATTGTTTTCTTTGGTTTATTAATGATATTTAACAAAAAACAAACAGTTTATTATAATGTATTTCTTATAAATTCAATTTTATCATTAGGTATTATTTTAACTGTATTTGTTTTAAAAAAAATAGATATTTCGCATAGTTCGTTTTTTTATAATATTGGAATTTTGGTTGTTTTATCGCATCTTTTTTTAGCATCATTAACATGCAGTCCAGATCATTATACCGGAAAGCATCTTGAAAAAGAGAGAAAAAAACTTGATAAGATAAAGAAAAAAGAAAAGGAAAAAGAAGAATCTTCTAGGCAAAATATTGTAATAAGTCCAGAAGTTTTACTCGTTGATTTTGATTTTATAAGTTCAAAAAGCAATAATATTATATATCATGTTCCAATAAAAATAATTTTTATGCTTGAAAGCATAAGAGATACAGAATTAAGACATAATGTAAGCCAAGCAGTTACATTTTTAAAAAATTACAAAGGTATTAACTTGAAGTTTTCAACAGCAACTCGTTCACTTATTCCAACTGAACTTGATTCTGAAAGTGAAGAAGGTGCTGTATTTGCAATAGCTATGAAACTTAATAAACTTGGTCAAAAAGCTAAAATACTTACAACAGATATGACAAAACATAAAATTGCAGCAAATAATGATATTGATTTAATCTTATATGCTGATTTTATTAATTCAAACCTCTGAAATGCTTAATTAATCAGAGAATTCAAAACTTAGAGAGGAAAACAATGAATGAAGTAATTGAAAAAAAAGATTTTATAAGAGATATAATTGATGAAGATATTAAAAATGGAAAACATAAAAAAATTAAAACAAGATTTCCACCTGAACCAAATGGTTATCTTCATATAGGACATGCAAAATCTATATGTCTTAATTTTGGTATTTCTCAAGAATATCAAAATGCTACATGTAATCTTAGATTTGATGATACAAATCCTGAAAAAGAAGAAATGGAATATATTGATTCAATTAAAGAAGATGTAAAATGGCTTGGTTTTGATTGGGGTGAGAATTTATTTCATGCCTCATGCTATTTTGATAAATTACATAAATTTGCAGTTTATCTTATAGAACAAGGAAAAGCTTATGTTGACAATCTTTCTTTTGAAGAAATTAGAGAATATCGTGGAACACTTACTAAAGCAGGTAAAAATTCACCTTATAGAGATAGAAGTATAGAAGAAAATCTAAATTTATTTGAAGAAATGAGAAATGGTAATGTTGAAGAAGGAAAATGTGTTTTAAGAGCAAAAATAGATATGAAATCTCCAAATCTTAACATGAGAGATCCTGTTATATACAGAGTTAAAAAATCAGATCATCCAAAAACTGGTGATAAATGGTGTATTTATCCAATGTATGATTTTACTCATGGATATTCTGATGCAATTGAAGGAATAACTCATTCGTTATGTACTCTTGAATTTGAAGATCATAGACCTTTATATGATTGGTTTCTTGATCAGCTTCCAGCAGAATGGTTTCCTTCAAGACCAAGGCAAATTGAGTTTTCCAGACTTGAATTAACTTATACAATAATGTCAAAAAGAATGCTAATTCAATTAGTTAAAGAAAATCATGTAAGTGGATGGAATGATCCTCGAATGGTTACTATATCTGGTTTTAGAAGAAGAGGTTATACTCCTAAATCTATAAGAGAATTTATGAAAGGAGTTGGAATTTCAAAGTCAAAAGGTTATGTTGAATTTTCAAATCTTGAATATTATATAAGGCAAGAATTAAATGCGACAAGTCCAAGAGTAATGGCGGTAATAGATCCTTTAAAAGTTGTTATTACTAATTATCCTGAAGATAAAGTAGAAGAGTTTGATGTAGAAATCAATCCTGAAGATAAATCATCTGGAACAAGAAAAGTTCCGTTTTGTCGTGAAATTTACATTGAAAAATCTGATTTTATGGAAGAACCATCAAAAAAATTCTTTAGATTAAGACCTGATGGTGAAGTTAGGCTTAAAAATGCTTATTTTATAAAATGCGAAGAAATAATTAAAGATAATAAAGGTAATATAATTGAATTAAGATGTTCTTATGATCCTTTGTCAAAAGGTGGTAATTCACCTGATGGTAGAAAAGTTAAAGGAACGCTTCATTGGGTTTCTGTTAAACATGGTAAAAAAATTGAAGTAAGAGAGTATGATAGACTTTTTAAAACAGAATTTCCCGGAAAAGAAACTGGGAATTTTTTAGATGATATAAATAGCGAATCTCTTACTATAAAAAAACATTGTATTATTGAACCTGCATTTTTTGATTACAATAAAAATACTAGATATCAGTTTATGAGAAATGGTTATTATTATCCTGATCCGTTTGATTCTACAAAAGAAAAACCTGTTTTTAATCAGATTGTTAAATTAAAAGATACATGGCAGAATGTTAAGAAGTAGGAAAAAACCGGGGAAAGACTGGGAAAACCGTGGAGGAACCGGGGAAAGATAGTGAAAAAAAGCTATCGCTTTTTTAGTGAGCGGAATGTAAATATTCCTAGTAAGCAAACTCTGACGAGTTTTAGTGAGATGTTTAAACTTAGACCAAAGGTCTTTACTAACGAGCGAAGCGAGTGCTAACATTTTATAGATTTAAAGATTTAAAACAATTTTAAAACGGAGGAGAAAACGGCAGTTCGGCTTTGCAGGCCGTAATTTTAATTATGACAAAAAAAATTTTTGTTAACAGTATTAGAAAAAAATTAAATGCTTTTGATGGCGACTAACGATTTGGAGGAGAAATGAAAGTTGGAATTACTTATGATTTAAAAGATGATTATATTAAACTTGGTTTTAAAGGTGAAGAAATTGCTGAATTTGATTCAGAAGAAACAATATCAGGTATTGAAAAAGCTCTACAAAAAAGTGGTTTTGAAACAGAAAGAATTGGTAATATTAATTCTTTAGTAAAAGCGTTAGGAGAAGGTAAAAAGTGGGATATAGTGTTTAATATTGCAGAAGGACTTTATGGATTTGGTAGAGAATCACAAGTTCCAGCACTTTTAGATGCTTATAAAATACCTTATACATTTTCTGATACAATGGTATTAGCTCTTACTTTACATAAAGGAATGGCTAAACATGTTGTTAATAGTTTTGGTATTGAAACTTCTCCATTTAAAGTTGTAAATAAAATTGATGAAATTGATAAAATTGAACTTACATATCCTCTTTTTGTAAAACCTGTTGCTGAAGGTACAGGCAAAGGAATTTCAGGTAAATCACTTGTTAATAACAAAAAAGAACTTGAGGAAATTTGTAAAGAATTAATACATAAATTTAAACAACCAGTTATAGTTGAAGAATATCTTCCAGGTAGAGAATTTACAGTTGGTATAATTGGAACTGGTAAACGAGCAAGAGTTGCTGGTGTAATAGAAGTTAGTCATTTAAAAGAAAATACTACCGAGCTTGTTTATGGTTATCATACTAAATCTGAATATCTTGATGTTGTTAAATATACAGTTCCTGAAGAAGATATTATAAAAAAATGTTCAAAAGTAGCTTTAGCTTCTTGGAGAGCTCTTGAATGTAGAGATGGCGGAAGAATTGATATTAGATTCAATAGAAAAAATAAACCATCATTTATAGAAGTAAATCCTCTTGCTGGACTTAATCCTATTCATTCAGATCTTCCAATATTATGTAAAAAAGCTGGAATTTCTTTTGATATGCTTATTAATGAAATAATGAATTCAGCAATGTTAAGAATAAAATCAAGAAAAGAAAAAGCTGAAATTAAAAAATGGCAGGCTGAAAATTCCTTAAATGCTGAGGATTGAAATTAATATTATATGAAAATAATTATTGCCTGTAGTAAAAACACAATTGATAAAAAAAAGCAGTCAATTGATTGTATTAATCGTTCTTTCAAAGAATTGAATTATAATGTAGAATTTTTAGAAATAAATGAAAATCCGCATAATACTGCAATACTTATTGAAAAATATGAACCTGATATTATTTGGAATATGGGAGTTCGTACTGATTATAACGATTATACATTTTTTCCTGCTTTACTTGAATCTATGAAAATCGCATATACAGGCAATAATACTTCTTTTTTAAGTTTACATAATAGATTAAATATATCAAGAGCTGTAATTGCTAATTATGGCATAAAGACTGTAGAAGGAAGTTTTTACAATTCAATTGAATTAAAAAATATCATTTGCGATTTTGAAAAGTTCAATATTAGGGATAATATTCATTTTGATAATTCAAATATATATAAAAATCTCACAAAAGCTACTTTACAAGAAAAAATACAAAAAATAACTAGTCAAAATTTAGAAGGTGTAATTGTTGAAAAAAGTTATAATAAAGAATTAATTGCTGTATTTCTTGAAGGATATAATAGCAAAATTATAGAAGTTTTTGAAAAAGACAATAATGGCAATTTGAATATAATTAAAGATAATGAAGAAATTAAAAAAAATATTAGATTAGCATGTAGAAATATTATCAAAAAAAATTCAATAAGAGATTATGGGATAATTCACTTTTTTGTAGATAATAATAATCAAATATATTTTTCAAATTTTGATATGTTCTGTGATCTTTCTGAAAACAGTTGCTTTAGAAAAGCAATTCAAAGTGTTAAATTGAGTTTTACAGATTTTGTAAAGATTGTAATAAAAAATACAGTTAAAAGAAGTGGAATAAGCAAAAATCGCTCAAAAGTTGTTTCATCAAGAGAAACAGCAAGAAACAAAGGAATAACAATAGGTAGATATGAAACAGGTAAATTCAATTCAATTACAGATATAAGAGGAATTAGAGTAGGACATTTTACAAGAATTGAAGATAATGTTGAAATATTAGGTTCAAATGAAGCATCAGCTATTAGAACAGGAGTAACTTCAATAATTCCAGCAAAAGATATTTATCAGAGAAGGATGATTGCAGGTGGTTTTGTATTAAATGGAGTCGGAGAAATGGCTGGTTTGACTCAAGTTAAAGAATGGGGACTTCTTGAAACACCAATATTACTAACAAATTCCATGTCAGTTGGCAAAGTTCATGATGGAATAATTAATTATATGAGAAAAATTTACCCTGATCTTGGAGTAAGAAGTGATGTTGTTTTACCAGTTGTTGGTGAAACAGATGATTCTTTTTTAAATGATGTTCGAGTTGGTATAAATAAAGCAAGCGATGCTGTTTATGCAATTGAAAATGCTAAAGCAGGTAGAATACAACAAGGTTCAGTTGGAGCTGGAACAGGTATGGTAACCTGTGATTTTGCTGGGGGAATCGGAACATCTTCAAGAATTGTACCATTAAAAGAAGGCGGTTTTACCATAGGAGTTTTAGTATTATCAAATTTTGGAAAAATGCGAAATTTAACAATAGATGGAAGTGTTGTAGGAAGAATTTTAGATAAAGAAATATCAGAAGATATAAGACGAAAAGTTAATTACGGTTCAATAATAATCGTAGTAGCAACAGATGCACCATTAAATTCATCACAGCTTAACAGAATAGCAAAAAGAGCAGCATTAGGACTCGGTAGAACAGGTTCTTATGCAGGTTATACATCAGGAGAAATAATAATTGCATTTAGCACAGCAAACAGAATACCAAGAGTATCAGACGGAAAATTCCTCACAATAAAATTCCTTTCAGATGAGCATATAGATCCAATTTATGAAGCTACAGTCGAAGCTACAGAAGAAGCAATAATAAATGCAATTTTTTGTTCTCCAGGAATGAATGGAAGAGATAATAGACAAGCATTAGCAATAGATCATGACAAAGTTTTGAAAATCCTCGGGTTGAAAACCCTTGGGGTCGGTCCTTAATGTTTTCAACGAAAATATATATAATAAATACTTATTCTGTGTTTTTTGTCTATTTTTGGATTATTATGAATGTAGGAATGGCAATATTTGAATCAAAAACGAGATCCCGGCTCAGAAACATACCGGGATGACAGAGCTAATGAAGCAATTAAAAATTAAAAATTAATAATTAATAATTAATAATTAATAATTAAAAATTGATAATATAAAGTAAGGAGAAATTTTTTGAATAATGAAATCAAAGAAAATTAATTAAGAGGAACTATGGAGACCGTTATGTTTAGATTTTATATTAAGATTAAAAAAATATGTCTGTCAGCAATTACGAGAACTCGTTAGAAGTCTTTCAATTAATGGCTTCAATATTTTAAATAATTATACTATTCAAAACAATTGATATCTTGGTACCAGTTGAAAATTTACATAGTATAAATTTTCTCCTTACATGTTCAGCTTTAAATTACCTCCATGTAATTTCCTTAAGATTTTCTAATGTATCTTAGTTATTTATAATTTTATTCTTTTTAACTTTGAATTTCTTATTTGTATACTTATTGAAAATCTTAAGACAGCTTCCATAATTACGCTCGATATCAATTTTTTGAATCTATATGTAAAATCTAATTCAAAAAAAGAAGTAGTTTTTATAAACAAAAGCAAAAAAAAATCTACTCGGTAACTTGAGTGAACGTTGCGAAGCATATAATATACGGATGTATTATAAGTGAAGGAAGGTAAAGAGATATTTTATATGGATGTAAAATATCGAATGGTACCGAATGATTATTTTTTTGCGTTATTGTAATGAAAAAAATCAAAAGCAGATCCCGGCTCAGAAACATACCGGGATGACAGGAACTCAGAAACATACCGGGATGACAGGAACTCAGAAACATACCGGGATGACAGAAACTCAGAAACATACCGGGATGACAGAGCTAATGAAGCAATTAAAAATTAAAAATTAATAATTAATAATTAAAAATTGATAATATAAAGTAAGGAGAAATTTTTTGAATAATGAAATCAAAGAAAATTAATTAAGAGGAACTATGGAGACTGTTACGAAGTATGCAATATACGGATGTATTGCAAAGGCGAACATCGTAAGAGGGAATTTTACATGGAAGTTAAATTTCATGTGGTCCGATAAATTAATATTTCTTTGATGAAATAATAGGTAATTATAAAGCTAAAGAAGATCCCGGCTCAGAAACATACCGGGATGACAGAAATTCAGAATAGTATCAGGAAGACAAAAATTCAGAAGTAGATCAAGAAGACATTAATTTGATTTTTGTTTATTTAAGCAGAGGGTTCAATTAAATTCAATTAGTTATTTGACTTTAATTTTTATTTCTTTATAATTACCTTCAATACACAAATTGAATCCTCTAATTTATGTATTTAATCAGAGAATACAAATAATAGCATGATGTCATTGGAGGTTTCATGGTTTACAAAAAAAGTTTTTTAATTTCAGTTTTATTAGTTGCTGTATTGTTGTTTGGGACAGGATGTGGAAGTTCAAAAGATAGTCCAATAGATAATATTGTAACTTCAATTTCAGGTTATTTATTCAAAGATAGTTCAAGTAACCCAGCACCAAGTAATAATAATGCTCCAAAAATTTCAAGTAATGATATTGAAGAAATATCATTAGAATTTGCAGGAATTACAAAAATAGGAACGATTGATTCAGATGGATTTTTTAGAATTGATTTAAAAAATTCAGACATTTTAGGCTCTAATTTTATTGATTTACTAGGTAATACTGCGAATTTATCAGATATAAAAGCAGATGAATTAGTAAAAAAATATTTACCAAAAATAAATATTAAAATAAAAGGTGCAATTTTACCTTCAACTATAGTTTTGCCGGTAGAAATGCTTCAAAAAAACAAAGCAACAGTTTTACCAAGAGTTATTCTAAAAAAAGAAGGTAATTCTTATAAATATAAAGTAGAAGACGAAAATGGATTAAATATTTTAAGTGATGGTGGTCAATTTATTGATGGTAATCAGACAAATTATGACAAAGTTGCTTTAATAATATCAAAATTTGTATCTGTAGATGGTATAACAGGTGATATTATTGATACATCAAATCTTAAACAAAAAGTTGAAGATAAAAGTACTCCATTAAAAGATAATGATTTAATTTCTAGAGTGTTTATAGAAAATGTATCAGAAGATGAAAGTATAATATATAAATTTGCTACAGATACTTATGAAAGAATAATTTATATTAAGGGAACAAATAGCGGAGTTTATAAAGTAGAAGGTGAATATAAAGTTGAAGCTGGTAAACTTTTAATTACTAATAAAAAAATAAACAATATTGCATATTCAAGTTTAGATGAAAATTTGATTGAAATTACAGATGTTAAAATAACAGAAGAAGTTAATATTTATGCAAATAATTCAGGATTAAGAATTGTTGATAAAGATGAAGTTTTGTTTTTTAAAGAAATATTTAAAATAACAAAAAAAGACCTTAAGGAAGGCGAATTTTTTGCTCCTGATAATATTTTAAAACAAAAAAAATCACAAGATATAATTGTTATTTCTGATGAAAATAACAATGAAGGTATTAGTGATAGTTTTAATTATGGAATTGATGGAATTGATTTTTTTAATATTCAAATTGAAGATGAAATTAATGGAAGTTATTGTCTTGAATTATATGATCATAGTGTTCAAATAGAAATGTATATGATTGGAAATTTAGAAGATAATGTTGAAATTTTTACTGTTGAATATGATGGGGTATATAATAATAGTGGACCGAACATACTTAATTTAAATGATTTTTATTTTGATTATATTTCAAAAACAACTCCAAAGAAAATTAATCAAAAGGATTTTGAAAATAAAATCTTTTTTGTAAAAGATCTTTTAGATTTAAATGAAATATCAATTTATGATTTTAAATCAACTGATTATAATAACGATTTTAGTTTATCTTTAAAAAATATGTATATTTACAGAAGTTTTGGCAGTGGTGTAAGTGATGATATTCATGGTTGGGAATTAAATAAAAATTTACTTAAAATAGGATTTAAAAGTTGGTGTAATATTAAACAAAAAAATATTTTTGATTTAAATATTGATGTTTGCATTGATAAAACTCTAGCAAAGGATAATATTAAAGGTGCAACTTATACATTTTCAAAAAATTTAATAATGCAGGAATTTACAAAGTGGAATGATTTAGATATAAAAAATAAAATATATGCAGTTTATAATGATAAAGATGAAATAATGGCATATTTTGATTTTACAGAAAATAATGAAAAAGTATATGAAGATTATAAATGGAAAGATATAAATTCTAAATTTAAAATTTCTGACAATTATTTTGAATTAAAGGTTTGGGAAAATTTAGAAGATGAAAATACTAATTTTAGAAAATTTTACAGATTAGGAAAAGATGATAACAATAATATTATAGCAGTATATGTAGATTTTCTTGCAGATTTTAAAACTAAATACAATGGTGGAATAGGTAATATAATTTTAAAAGAAATAAGCAAAGATAAACTACCACAAACAATATCTGATAATAAACAAAATATTGAAAATCTTTTAAAAGGAAAAACTTTTATAAATAAATTTTATACAGATTATTCTACTAAAGATACTAAAGATTCTTCTTATGGTGGAATTATTAGTTTTAATGATGATTATACTTATAAAATAATAGGACAAGGATTATCTTATAAAGCTACTGTAAATGAATACAAGTGGTTTGATAATTTTTATAATTATAAAGAAGAATTAGGAAACTGGGAAGTAGATGATAGTTCAGGTAAAGTTACTTTAACCTATGGAAACGATGAAATTTTTGATTTTGAAATTGATTTTGATAAAATAGCTTTTGATGAAATTACAATTGTAGACAATGATAGATTTGGGATTTTATCAGAAATGAAAAATACTACAATGAATGATTTAAAAGATGGTAGATTTGAATTTGCTATACTTAATTTAGATGAAACAATTTATACAGAAGAATTTAAGATTTTATTGGATTATGAAAAATCTGGAAATATAGAATTAGATGAAAAAGATTCAGATACAACATTAGATTATATTAATTTTGCTATAGTAGATAATACAGTTAATTTAACAGTATATCCAAACGATGAAGATAATAATATAACAAGAAACTTTAAATTTTATAAATCTCGAGTAGGTTATTATGTTGAGTATTATGAAAATAATAATTTAAAATCAGTTAGATATATTTCAATATTAGTTTATGCTTAAATAGAAAATATAAAGTTATTAAAAAGCCTTCTTCGGAAGGCTTTTTTTATAACTGTGAAAACCCTTGGGGTCGGTCCTTAACAGGCTGTTGAAAAACTAAAAAATTCAAACATTGATACAAAATAGGGTCTGTGCCGAACTCTAAATTTAGCTTACATAGGTCGGCCTGACCATGCTGTTTGTTAAAAAAAGAAAACATAACTTTTTCAACAGCCTCTAAAATACCGAATGATTATTTTTTTGCGTTATTGTAATGAAAAAAATCAAAAACAGATCCCGGCTCAGAAACATACCGGGATGACAGGAACTCAGAAACATACCGGGATGACAGGAACTCAGAAACATACCGGGATGACAGAGTTAATGAAGCAATTAAAAATTAAAAATTAAAAATTAATAATTAAAAATTAATAATTAAAAATTGATAATATAAAGTAAGGAGAAATTTTTTGAATAATGAAATCAAAGAAAATTAATTAAGAGGAACTATGGAGACTGTTACGAAGTATGCAATATACGGATGTATTGCAAAGGCGAACATCGTAAGAGGGAATTTTACATGGAAGTTAAATTTCATGTGGTCCGATAAATTAATATTTCTTTGATGAAATAATAGGTAATTATAAAGCTAAAGAAGATCCCGGCTCAGAAACATACCGGGATGACAGATTTTTAATGTCCAATGTCGAATGTTGAATGTCGAATTAAAAGAAAAAACTGTGAAGCTGTGACAGATAAAGCGTGACATGTCACTTTGTGACATTAGTGACAAAAACAAAGTCATGCCGGAATGACAGATTTAACGAGAATTCGTTAGAAAATTTTCAATTAAAATAAAGTATGAAGGATTTTCTTTGAACAAAAGCAAAAAAAAAATCTACTCGGTAACTTGAGTGAACGTTGCGAAGCATATAATATACGGATGTATTATAAGTGAAGGAAGGTAAAGAGATATTTTATATGGATGTAAAATATCGAATGGTA